>Ga0315273_10000406_pt1 | contig 44648 bp, 36 predicted proteins | sample YL17G02_0_MG_FD_205753 | JGI IMG/M metagenome (GOLD analysis project Ga0315273, IMG submission 205753) | Sediment microbial communities from Yellowstone Lake, YNP, Wyoming, USA - YL17G02_0 | ecosystem: Environmental > Aquatic > Freshwater > Lake > Sediment | place: USA: Wyoming | collected...
CAGATAACTGTTTTCTCTGGATGGGAGTTAAACGAGTTCTCTTGTGAATAACCATAGTTGTTTTACTTAATTGTTATGAAACTATTTTAACAATTTTTGTAAACAACGCTAATTAATCTAACATATAAAGTTTTTAAAGTCCGTAAAGTTCATAAAGTCAATAAAAAGCTGAAATGCTCTGTGACTTCAAGGACTTGCGACTCTTGACTCAATCATATGAAAATAGGGATCGACGCGAGGACAATATTGAATCCGGAAAAAGGAGACGCGATCGGCGCGGGACATTACGCCTATCAGCTCATCAGCAATCTTTTGGAATTGGACAAGCAAAATGAATATGTTTTGTTTTTTGATTTCCGTGTCCGGGAAAAAGACGTGAAAAAATTTACGCGGCCGAACGTGAAAATAAAATTTTATCCCTTTTCCGATTATAAGCGATATCTACCCGGGGCTTATTCGGAAATTTTGGGGACGGCAACGCTTCAGAAGGAAAAATTGGACATCATCCATTCAACTTCGCCGTTGAGCCGCATCCCGATCGGCTATCGCGGAAAATGCGTGGTGACGTTCTATGATATGTCGCTCTATGTTTGTCCGGATTGCTTTCCGAGAGTCAAAAGCGCGCGCGACCGTTTTATCTATAGTTTAATGGCAAAAAAAGCCGACAAGATTATCGCCGTTTCGGAATCGGTGAAAAGCGATCTGCAGAAATTTTTGAACGTGGCTCCGGAAAAAACGGAAGTGATCTATAGCGGAATAGATAGGAGATTTTTTGAAAATCCTTCCGATGATTCCCAAAAAATCCTCGGAAAATTTGATATTCGGGGAAAATACATCCTTTTTTTAGGAACGCTTGAACCGGCAAAAAATATCACGCGGCTTTTGCACGCTTTCTCCAAATTCAAGGAAAAATACAAAGATTCTCACGAAAAAAAATTCGATTATCAGTTGGTGCTGGCGGGGAAGCGCGGCTGGCTGGCCAAAGAATATCATTATGAAATCAGAAATTTCGGATTGCAGAAGGATATTGTCTTCACGGGATATGTGATCGGCAATGAGCTGGTTCCTCTTTTCAAGAACTCGGAATTTTTTGTGATGCCGTCGCTCTGCGAAGGATTTGGAATGACTGTTTTGGAAGCGTTCGCAACAGGGACACCGGCGATCGTTTCCAAAGTTACCTCGATGCCGGAGATTGCCGGAGAAGCGGCCTATTTCGTGAGCCCCATCAGCGTGGAAGAAATTTCCGACGCTATGTTTAAATTCGCTACGGATGAGAATTTGAGAAATAGCTATCGTTCCAAAGGTCTGGATCAAGTGAAAAAATTCGATTGGAAAAAGACGGCTGAAGAAACCCTGAAAGTATATGAAAATTTGGTAAGAAAGTAGGAACTTCATTTAACGACAAAAACGCATGTGATTTAAGTTGATTTTTTCTTTCAATGACGGTAGATTGTTTAGGCAAGATAAAAAAGCAATGATGAGGCCATCACCTCGGAGCTGCGGGAAGAAAGCCCTCTGTAAATTGAAGGAAGCCATCCTTTGCTAAAGACACGGAGTGGCAAGTGGCAATCAATCAACGAACCGGGAGGAATCGACTTCATTTCCGGCATCGACAGGGACATCCTTGCCGGATAGGAATTCTATTCCGTCAATAAGAATATTCTCGGGAAATAGAAGATTTCAATTACATATTTGACAAAACATTCGGAGGAGGGAGATATTATAAAAAATAGCCGGCTTCAAGGAGGACTCAAAATATCAATGAAATCGAAAAAAGGAAAATAATGGTATGATAATTTCATAGTCAGCGTTAAATTATTTAGTCATTTCCCATTTCCCATTTCCCATTTCCCGATTTATGCCATATAATATAACCTAGAAGAAGAAACCAACAATTTTATAATTCATTAAAAAAACAATATGAAAAAACATTTCCAACGGATGAGAGAGTTTTCCAAGAAAGCGCTTGGAAAAATGCTGATGGCGATTATTTTGACGCTCACTGTGGCCGGAACCATCTGGGCGATTGCCGCTTTCACCGAACCGACATCCGGTCCCGCGGCTTCGGTGCAGGATTTCGCCAAGAACATTATGGGAGCGAATAATAATAATAATGCGTTTGATTCGGGAAGCGTCGTTGCCAATAATGACGGAAGTATCGTGGAACGGTCGGAGTTTGTCGGCAATCAGATTGGAACCACTACCGGAACGCCGGTTTCCGGAGTTCCTTCGCCTTCAATCCAAGACATCGACGGATCTCTCACCGCCAATGGCGGAATGTATTCCAATCGCATCATCCTGATGACTCCGCCCGCCGCTTATACGGAAGTCTGTTTCAAAAACGGAACCACCACCTATGACATCCACGCTGCAAGCGCGTCCACTTCCGGTGGTAACTGCGTCCCCGGAGATATCGGATATGTCATCGAGAAAAATGAAAGAACCGCCAGCAGTTGGAAATTAGCCAAACAAACCTGTCTCCAAAACGGTATGCGACTCACGGAACCTTTTGAATGGGGATTGGCTTGCACGAACGCCGCCACTTGGAGCTTGACCGCTATGACCGGCAACTGGGAGTGGGCTTCTAATTTTTCCCTTCCCTTTATTGTCTACGACGGCATTTACTACAACGGCGTCGGCTCGGCCATATTCGGTGGTACTTCCTGCTCTTACGCCGGCTTCGATGCGGTCGGCAACTACTATGGCAACGAGGCTAGTTATGTCTTTCGTTGTGCCCGCTAGGATTGATGATTTGGTGATTTGAATTTTTTTGATTATTTTATGCAAATTTTCTCATGGTCGGACAGATTCAGACAGGAATTTTCTGTTTTGTGAAATTTCCCCAAAGACGCCCCGCAGGGGCGTTTTTGGGGGTTATAATTTTTTGATTGTTTTTCAATTATGGCTCGTTATGACCATCTGCCGATTTTCAAAAAAGCCTATGATCTGTGTTTGGAAATCGAACAGCAGGTGAAAGGTTTTTCCAGAGATTATAAATATACGATCGGAACGGAAATCCGGCAACTGGCTCATGAAATTCCGGCTTTGGTGATGGTGGCCAATAATCATTTTGACAAGAAAAAATATTTGGAGGAATTATGGATAAAATTGGAAAAGCTGAAATTATTGATCCGTCTGGCTTTTGATCTGAAATGCCTGAAAGATCTGAAACATTACGAAAGATTAAGCGGAATCCTGACAGAAATCAGTCGGCAGAATGAAGGATGGCTGAAAAGCGCGAAATGACAAAACGAATAAAATTCAATTTCAGCGAGTCGCTTTTTACTTTTGAAAATCTTTATCGCGCCTATTTGGATTGCCGGAAAAGAAAGAGAAATACGATCAACGCTCTGCGGTTCGAGTGCGATTTGGAAGATAATCTGTGGCAACTGCTGGAAGATTTACGCCGACGTTCCTATGAACCCGGAGCGTCGGTTTGTTTCGCTGTCGCAAAACCGGTGATTCGGGAAATTTTCGCCGCTGATTTCCGTGATCGCGTCGTCTATCATCTTTTCACGCGCACCATCGAAAGCCATTGCGAAAAATATTTTATTCATGACAGCTACGCTTGTCGAGCCGGCAAAGGGGCGCTTTTTGGGATGAGGCGCTTGCAAAAATTCATCCGCCGCGTTCAAAATTTGGAACCGAAAAACTATAGCAGCTGGCATTATCTGAAAGCTGACATATCCGGATTTTTCATGCATATTGACAAGAAAATTTTACGCGATTTGATATGCCAAAAAATAGCCACGATTCCTTTTTCCGAAAAAATAAAAGACGAATTGGAATGGCTGGCGGAAAAGATTATTTTTCACGATCCGACGAAAAATTATATCCTTAAGGGAAACCGAAGTCTTTTGAAAATTGTGCCAAGGCAGAAATCTCTTTTTGGCGTTTCCGAAAATGTCGGATTGCCTATCGGCAATCTCACTTCTCAATTTTTCGCCAATGTGTATTTGAACGAGCTGGATCAATTCGTAAAAAGGCGATTAGGATGCAAATTTTACGGGAGATATGTCGATGATTTTTTCCTGATAGACAAGAATAAAGAACAATTATTCCGATGGAAGAACGAGATAGAAAATTTTTTGCTGGAAAAGTTACGATTGGAACTGAATCAAAAGAAATGCTTTGTGCTTCCCATCACTTTCGGAATTGATTTTATCGGTTATTTCGTGAAACCGTGGCGTGTCTACGCGCGACGGAGAATCGTCAAGAATTTCAAAAACAAGTTATGGTTTTTTGCAAAACAGCAGGATTCAATCAATCGACAGCCGAAAATCAGAAATTCAATCGCGTCTTATTGCGGACATTTTTTGCATGCGGATACCTATAATTTAATTTTAAAAACAAAACAAAAAAACCCTTGGATTGAAAAAAATTATCCGCGGGCGTTTTCGTCTTTTTCCTAGCGGGCACAACGAAAGACATTACTATTCTCGTTGCCATCGTTGTTGCCGACCCAATTCAAGTTGGCGTCCGAGCAGGAAGTCCTGCCGAATATGGCCGAGGCGACGCCGTTGTTGTTGCCGTTGTAGATGGGAAGGGAAAAATTTCGGCGCTTATAAGCAAAATATTCCTGATTTTCATAAAAAAGGAATTTTGCCTGATTTTATCCTAATTTTTTTAGGAGCCGAAACCTAGGAAAATATCCAGGCGCGCTCGCTATGATGACTTTAATAAAGCGATTCAGGCCGACTATGAGGAATATTACTGAATTTCAAGAGAATAGACAATTTGTCGGATAGTGAAATTCAGAAAGATACGCTTTGATTTTTTGATGTTTTCATGATAGCATCAAAAAAAGCGATGATGAGGCCATCACCTCGGAGCTGCGGGAAGAAAGCCCTCTGTAAATTGAAGGAAGCCATCCTTTGCTAAAGACACGGAGTGGCAAGTAGACCCCGCCGGGCAAGCCCGTAACAGCCGTCAATAAGTCCCGGTTCAGATCGGGAAAATTAAGGTGGTACCACGGCTAGCGTCGTCCTTAAACTAGTTTTAAGGATTTTTTTATTAGTAATTTCATGTAATTTTATGTTCAAAAAAGTCGACGCGAGGAAAAAATATTCCGAAATGGAAAAAGAGATAATCAAATTCTGGAAAGAAGACAGAACATTTGAAAAGTCGGTCGAGCAAAAAAGCCCGGACAAGGGCTACAGTTTTTATGACGGTCCGCCTTTCATTTCTGGCGTGCCACATTATGGCACTCTGCTTTCTTCGATCGTCAAAGACGCGGTGCCGAGATATTGGACGATGAAGGGCTTTTCGGTAGAAAGGCGTTGGGGTTGGGATTGTCACGGATTGCCGGCGGAAAATATGGTGGAAAATAAACTGGGAATCAAAAGCAAAAAGGAAATAGAAGAAAAAATTGGCATTGAAAAGTTCAACGCAGCCTGTTTAACTGAAACTTCTCAAATCGCGAATAAATGGGAAGAAGTGATTAATCGCATCGGGCGTTGGGTTGAGTTTAAAAATGCCTATAAAACGATGGATAAAGGATATATGGAATCGGTTTGGTGGGCTTTTAAACAGCTGTATGACAAAGGACTTATTTATGAAGATGTTCGGGTTTCTCTTTATTGTTCGAGATGTTCCACTCCGCTTTCCAGTTTTGAAATCGCGATGGATAACAGTTATGAGATGGATAGCGATCTATCGGTTTATGTGAAGATGAAAGTCGAAGACGAAGAAAATACATATTTCCTTGTTTGGACGACGACGCCTTGGACGCTTTTGGCCAATGTGGCTCTTGCGGTTGGCGGAGAGATTAAATATGCCAAGGTCGCTTGCGGGGAAGAAAAATATATTTTAGCCGAAAAAAGGATAGAAAAAGTTTTTGACGGGAAGGACTACAAGATTGAAGAAGAATTCAAAGGCCAAAATCTGGTCGGCAAAAAATATGAATCGATTTTTCCACACGAAATTAAAAATGGTTATCGGATGATTGCGGGGAAGTTTGTGACGACCGAGGATGGAACAGGGATAGTGCATATCGCTCCGGCTTTTGGAGAAGACGACTTTAATGCCAGAAAAATCCATAATTTGCCGATTATTCTCAATGTGGATGAGGAGGGTAGATTTTCTGAAGGAATGTGGCTCGGAGAAAAAGTTTGGGAGGCAAATGATAAAGTGGTTCAGTGGCTCAAAAACAACCGGTTTCTTTTCAAAAAAGAACAAATCATCCATAGTTATCCGCATTGTCACCGTTGTCACACCAAGCTCATTTATAAAGCCCAGCCGGCCTGGTATGTGAACATAGATAAAATTCGAAAAGATCTGATTGAAAAAAACAAGAATATCAACTGGTTTCCGAAATTTTTGAAAAACGGACGTTTCCAAAAAGGGATTGAAAGCGCGCCTGATTGGAACATCTCCCGTGACCGTTATTGGGGAACGGCGATGCCGGTGTGGAAATGTGAAAACGAGCAGTGCAAAAATATCAAGATTTTTGAATCCTATGCGGAATTGAAAAAATTTTCGGGAGTGGAACTTTCTGATTATCATCGGCCGAAAGTGGATGCGATCAGATTTGCCTGCGAAAAATGCGGGGGAACGATGAAAAGGATTCCGCAGGTCTTTGATTGTTGGATTGAATCCGGCTCCATGCCGTTTGCTCAATTCCATTATCCCTTTGAAAACAAGGAAAAATTTGAGAAAAGTTTTCCGGCTGATTTCATTTCCGAATATATCGCGCAAACCCGGGCTTGGTTCTTTTTTCTGCATGTTGTTTCTGTCGGATTATTCCGTCAAGAGAGTTTCAAAAATGTGGTGACTACCGGAATAATCGCCGGCTCGGATGGCAAGAAAATGTCAAAATCCCTGGGCAATTATGCTTTACCGGACACAGTGCTCGAAAAATACAGCGCGGATGCTCTTCGGTTCTATCTTTTGTCATCTCCGCTTCTCAATGCGCAAGATATCAACTTTTCGGAAAAAGCTATCCAGGATATCCAAAGAAAAACACTTTCCACTCTTTGGAACAGTTATTCATTTTTTACGCTTTATGCCGGAGTGGATAATTGGAAACCGGAAGAAACCGCAAACCGCAAACCCCAAACTAAAAACTTGTTGGATCGTTGGATTGTTTCCGAGCTTCATAAATTGATCCGAGAGGTGGACAAAAATATGCAGAATTACGATCTGGTCAGATCTACCAAACCGTTTGGATTGTTTATCGACAATCTTTCCAATTGGTATATCCGCAGATCCAGGAAAAGATTTTGGAAGAGCGAGAACGATGATGACAAGAATCAAGCTTATGCCACCTTGCATCATGTCTTGGCAACACTAGCAAAACTGATGGCGCCGTTCACGCCTTTTATCGCGGAAGAAATCTATAAAAATCTGACGAATGAAGAGTCGGTGCATCTAGCTGATTTTCCTGAAGCGGATGAGAAATCAATCGATGAAAAATTAAATTCTGAAATGGAAAAAACCCGCAATATTATAACTGAAGCCTTGCAATTGCGGGCGAAAGCCGGAATAAAAGTTCGACAGCCGCTCCGCAAATTTTCAATTTTCAATTTCCGATTTTCCAAAGAAATTATAGAGATAATCAAGGACGAACTGAACGTGAAAGAAATAATTATGGATCGCGAAAAGAAAGAGGAAATGGTTTTGGATACGGTAATTACAGAAGAACTGAAACTCGAAGGCCAGGCGCGGGAAATTGTCCGTTTTATTCAGGAGATGAGAAAAGAAGCGGGTTATGAAGTGGATAATCGCATCCAAGTCGGATACGCGGGAGCGGACGAAACATTTGGAAAATTCGCAGGTATGATTGCCAAAGAAATTTTGGCCGATAAAATGAAAGCCAAAAAATTAATTCAGTTTGATCTGGAAAAAGAATTCAATATTGACGGCAAAAAATTGCTGATCCAAATCAAAAAATAGTCCAATCCGGTTTTTAAAATGTTTTATTTTCAATGAAAATATGGAATATAAATATACGGCGGTCATCATGAAGAAACAGGATGTTCATGAAGCCGACCGTCTATATGTGCTGTATACGCTAGAAGCGGGAAAGATCACAGCCCTGGGAAAAGGAGTAAAAAAATCGCAAGCCAAACTGGCCGGACTGCTTGAAAATTTCATGCTAGTTGATGTGATGGTCGCTAGGAATCAAGGCCAAGGGAAGATCACCGGTTCAATTGTAGAAAAAAATTTCTTTCATTTGCGGAAAAATTTTGAAGCGTTGACCAACGCTTTTGCAAATGTCGGAATCATGGAAAAAATCATCAGCGGAGAGCATAGCGAACCGGCTGTTTTTGGGTTGCTGGTTGGCTATCTGGAGGCGCTCGACGAGGCGGCGCGGAAAGACGCGGGAGAAAAGATAGAAATGGCCGGCTTGAGTTTCGTCTTCAAATTGCTATCGGAATTGGGATATGAAATTGAAGTCGTCCGGTGCGTCGTCTGCCAAGAAAAGATCGCGCGCGGAAATAATCATTTCAGCGCCGCTGCGGGAGGAGTCGTCTGCAACCGATGTTCTTTCAAAGTATTGGACAAGGCGGTCATCAGTGAAAACGCGATAAAAACCATCAAGATTTTTTTGAAAAATTCCATCCAAGCGTCGCGCAAATTGGTTATCAATGGAAGCGATTTGAATAACCTGAAAAACGTCCTGCAAAAATTTGTGGATTATATAAGTTGATTCTCTGTGGCGGCGCTTGTTTTAAATCGCCGATTTTGATAAAATAAAGACAATAAATATTAAAATGATAAAAAGCGATGTCACTTCAGGACTTAGACGAAAAATTGCATAAAAAAGAATCGGAAGAGGAAATGAGACGTCACGGTGAAGATTCTTTCGACCCTTTTCGGACGGAACATCAAGACCCGGAAATTTTTCATCAGGAAAAAAATTGGTCGGAAACAAATGATGAGTTGAAGCCATATAGAAAAAAAGTTTTTTTGTATGGGATTTTGGCGTTAGTCGCGATAACCGTGATAATCACGGGGTTTGTAGTTGTCATCAAATACAAGCAATCGGCTTTCGCGGAGGATAAGGTCAAAGTTTCTCTTTCCGGTTCGCAAGACGTGCAAAGTATGGAACTTATGACCTATAAGATCAAATATGAAAACAACAATCGGATCGATCTGAATGACACGGAGATTCTTTTGAATTATTCGGAAAATTTCCGTCCGGAAGAAAACCAAAATTTTATTTTTGAAAACGCCACCAACAGCCGGATCCATATCGGAGATATCAAAGCCCATTCCAAAGGAGAAATTGAGCTCAAAGGAAAATTATACGCGCCCAAGGACTATACGATCTATATCAATACCACTTTGAATTATAAGCCCGCGAATTTCAACAGTCTTTTCAGGGCGGAAAACAAATTCGGCGTCACTGCCAGGACTTCTCCGCTTTTTCTTGAAGTGACGGTGCCACTGGAGACGGCCAGCGGAGACAAAGTGGAATATGTGATTGACTATAAAAATTTCAGCGACCGCTATTTTAACGAAATCAAGGTGAAAGTCGAATATCCCGAGAGTTTCAGTTTTTCTTCTTCCGACCCGGCGCCTTCGGAAGGAAATAATTTCTGGTATCTGGGATCGCTTGAGTCCGGTCAAACCGGAAAAATTCGCATTTCAGGCGCGCTGAATGGCAACCGGAACGAAGGAAAAAACATCAAGGTCTCGCTGGGTATGACTATGGAAAACCAGGATTTTTTCGTGTTCAATATGAAAGAGAAAATAACCAAAATCGTCGGTTCTCCTCTTTCCGTGATTCAGATAGTTAATGGACAACTTTCTCCCACGGTGAACCCGGGAGAAAGACTTTCCTATAATATCGCCTATGAAAACAAAGGCGATATCGGACTAAGGGATGTGATTATCAAGATGGAGATCAATAGTCCGGTATTGGATTATTCCCGTTTAAGTCTCAAGACCGGTTCATTCGACGAACCGAAAAAGACGATCACCTGGAAAGCGTCAGATATTTCTCAACTAGCCAATCTCGGTCTGGGAGCAAAAGGAGAAATAAGTTTTTTTATTCCTGTTTTGGACAGGATTCCCGTGTCTTCCGAAAATGACAAGAATTTTACCATCGTTTCCGTCGCTAGGATCGACAGTCCGGACGTGCCGACGCCCAGCGCGTCAAACAAGGTTGTTTCCAGCAATCGGATAGAAATGAAACTGAATTCAAAAGTCGTCCTGGATGTCGCGGGAAATTTTTCCGATCCGAATATTTCCAATACTGGCCCCAATCCTCCTCAAATCGGGGAAGAAACGAGCTATACTTTGCATTGGCGGGTGACGAATGTTTCCAATGATCTTGAAAATGTGAAAATTTCTTCTTCGATTCCTTCCGGAGTGAAATGGAAAGGAAAAATATATCCGGAAGGCGAAAACGTAAGCTATAATGAACGGAGCAGCCAGATCGTGTGGAATATCGGCAATTTGAAAAACGCTGTCGGAATATTGGGTCCGAAAAGGGAATTGGACTTCCAGATCAGCATTATTCCCCAGTCAAATCAATTCAGTAGTTTCGTTCTCTTGCTTAATCCTTCGGTTCTCACTGGCAAAGATCTGTTCACGGGCAGGGAAATCAGGATTGAAATCAACGAGAAGGACACGAAAATCATTGAGGATGGGGGAGGCAAAGTGGAAGAAAAACCGGCAACCTAATCTTATGCTGAATATTATTGAGAAAATAGATAAAAAAAGAATAGGCGTGCTGACGACGAAAAACGGATCGATTGCGACTCCGTTTTTTATGCCGATCGCGACGCGAGGCGCGGTCAAAAATATCATTTCGGAAGAACTGAAAAATATCGGAGCGGAGATCGTGCTCGGCAATGCCTATCATCTCTGGCTGCGGCCGGGCGACGAACTGGTGAAAAAAGCCGGAGATCTCCACCGTTTTATGGATTGGGACGGACCGATTTTGACCGACTCGGGAGGGTTCCAAGTTTTTTCGCTGGGGGCGAAAGCGGAAAAAAATTTCGGGAAAAATAGCGTGAAATTGACCGAAGCCGGAGTGGAATTCCGCGATCCCATTGACGGCAATGCCTATTTCATGAGTCCGGAAAAATCAATGGAAATCCAATTGAATTTGGGCAGTGACATCATTATGGCGCTGGACGAATGTCCTCCCTATCCTTGCGACTACGTCTATGCCAAGCAATCGCTGGAATTGACTACGCGCTGGGCGAGAAGATGCCATGAATATTTCCACCGGAAAGTGAGTCAAAAAAAAGAAAAATATCAAGACCAGCGGCCATTGCTGTTTGGGATCGTTCAAGGTTCCGGGTTTGAGGATTTGCGCCAAGAGTCGGCGCGCCAGTTGGTCGCGATCGGTTTTGACGGCTATGCAATCGGCGGAGTGGCGGTGGGAGAACCGCGCGAAAAGATGTATGACATCTTGAAGTGGGTCTTGCCGATCCTGCCGGAGGACAAACCGCGCTATCTGATGGGTCTAGGACGGCCGGAAGAGATTGTCCGGGCGGTGGCGGAAGGCGTGGATATGTTTGATTGCGTCATTCCGACGCGTGAAGGACGCCATGGAAGATTATTTCTCCGGAAGAGCAGATCGCTCAAAGATGATTTCTATGAAACGATCAATATCAACAACGAGAAATTCAAAGAGGATTTTACGCCGGTGGATCCTGTCTGCGATTGCCTCTTGTGCGGCAGATACACGCGGAGCTATCTCCACCATCTGTTCGCGATCAAAGAGTCGCTGGCTCTGCGTCTTTCCAGCATCCATAATTTGAAATTTTATCTGGACCTGATGAAAAAACTCCGTCAACACTGATTTTCATTTGTTATCTGCTATCTAGCATTTTCCATTTTTCATTTCACATTTTTCATTTCACATTTATTTTCTATTTTTTCATTTCATAAATGACTAAATGGCGAATGATAAATGGAAAATAACAAAATGGATAATTTTTTGAAACTTTTTTGGCCATCGATGCGGGTTTTTGACGGTTTATCGCTTGAATGAGCCAAACTGTGATTTTTTGCTCCAAGAGACAGATTTATGCTATTATCCACATATAATCCTAAAAAATATGTCCAAAAAAAATAAGCAGAATCAGATACAAAGACAGGCCGATTTTTCGCGATCGGAATGGGAAGGCCGGCTGATTAAAACGATCAAATATCTCTCCGTCGCCTTGTTGTTCGTCCCGCTTTTCAACATCAAGATTTTTTTCTATCCGTTCGTTTTTGTGAAACTCCTCACTTTCTATGGAGTGATTGAATTCATCGGCGCGCTCTATGTCATTCTGGTTTTTCTCGACCGAAAATACCTGCCGGCTTTTGTTTCCGGAAATGGCAAAAGCGGGAAGAAAAAAAATTGGATCCTCATTTGTCTGACTGCCTATCTCGCAATCGCCGCTTTTACCAACTTTTTTTCCGTCAATCCCTATTTGAGTTTCTTCGGTTCCATCAATTGGAACAGCGGCCTCTTGACGCTTCTCCACTTTTTTCTGTTTTTTGTTGTCTTGTCTTCAATTTTCAAGAAGGAGGACTGCTGGCTCATTTTTTTCCGCTGGAACAGCGGTGTCGGCTTTTTCGTGGCTCTCGTCGGTCTCTATCAGAAAATCGTTGATAACGTGGCGGTTCCAATGGGGACATTCGGAAATCCGGCTCATCTTTCGGCCTATCTCATCTTCACGCTTTTCGGAGCACTGTTCCTCTATTTTTGGGAAAAGAAAAGGGGCTGGAAGATTTTTGAGGGGATCGTGGCTGTCGCTTCCTTGTTGGTCATTTTTTATGCGACAGACATCCGGGGTTCACAACTGGGAATGGTTCTAGGGATCATTGCCATTGGATTCTTTCTGCTCTTGGGAAATGAAAACAGCCGGGTGAGAAAAATCACTTTTTGTTCCGCCGTGTTGGGCGCTGTTCTTTTAGTTGCGTTGGCTTTCTATTCAATCAAGACGGAGAAGGTCTATTCCTTGTTCCAAAGATCCTATACTGTCAAGACCCGCCTCATCGCTTGGGAAGCCGGACTCAAGGGATTGCGGGACAAACCGTGGATCGGCTATGGTATGGAAAATTTCATCGCGCCTTTTGAGAAATATTTCGATCCGCAATATTACGATCAGGGAACGGGGTCGGACGCGTCCGAATACGGAATGGATCAGCCGCACAACAAATTGATTGAAGTGGCCGTCACCAACGGAATATTCGGGCTGCTGGCCTATCTGTCTCTCTTCGCTTCAATCTATCTCCATCTCCACAAAAAATATCGGGAAACCCGGGAGAAAAAATATCCGGCGCTCGCGGGACTCTTCACCGCCTATTTCATCAACATTTTCTTTCTATTTGACAACATCATCACGTTGCAGATGTTTTTCCTGTTTTTGGCCTATCTCGCCTCGGATTTTTTCGAAGCGCCATCATCGGAAAAAGAACCAAAAAAGAAGACGCTCTTCATTCTCATTCCGATTCTGGCGATCCTCTATGTTTTTTCGTTCTATCATCTGATAGTGAAACCCATATCCGCCAATCTCGATTCGGTTGCGATGCTCATCAGTGGGAAAGAAGGAAAATTGGAGGACTCGATGGAAGCTATGGCTCGGCTGGAAAAAGATGACGTCTATTGGATCGAGATAAAGTCCGTCTTCGAACAGATTCAATATACTCGGAAGATGTTCGTGGAAAAAAATAATCTGACTGATACGGAGAAAGAGTTCGTGCGCAAAGTCAGCGAAGCGGGGGAGAAAAACATTCAGAGGAATCCCTATAATTTTTATTACTATATCAGCCAGGGATTTCTAGATCTCACCGCCGGCAAATTTGACCGAAAATATTCAGAGAGAGCCGCGGAACTGATGGAGGACATCATCAAAAAAGGCACCCAGCGGCTGGATGCCTATGTGATCCTTTCGGATGCCTATGTCGCTCTCGGAGAAAAAGAAAAGATTCCGGCGCTCGAGGAGGCGGGGCTTGCCTTGGATCCCGACTACAGCTATGCCTGGTTCGCTTTCGGCGGAGTGCATCTGCGGATGAAGGACTTTGAGAAGGCCTCTGAACTTTTTGAAAAAGCCATCGCGCTCGGCTGCATCACGGAAAAATGCTATCTGGGCTATGCCGACGCCAATATTGAAAGAAAAAATTTCCCCAAAGCCATCGCGGCTTACGAGGAGATCGTAAAACTGGTGCCTAATGCTCCGCAGATGCAAGCGAATCTGGCGATGCTCTATTTTAATAACAACGAATTTGAAAAAGCTCTGGCTCTAGCCGAAAGCATCAAGAAAAAATTTCCGGCGGCGGAAAAACAAATCAACGCGTTTCTCAATAAATTTCCAAAATAATGTTCTATAGCGATCGGTTATTCATCAGAAAAATGTTCTTGCTGGCGGGCGATTTCTCGCTGTTTTTCCTGGCGCTTTTTCTGGCGCTATCGGTGCGGCAGATCAGAATTGTGGAAGAAGGATATTATCAGAAAAACCTTAAGGTCTTTCTGCCGATCTTTGTCATTTCCGTACTGGTCTATTTCCTTTTTGACCTCTATAACGTCCGAATGCTCCGAAGCATCTATCGCTCCATTTATTTCCTTTTCATCGCGGTTCTGGCCAACATGCTTATTGCCACGGCGTTCCTCTACGCTTTTTATCAAAATGCCGAAATCACTCCGAAAACCGTCCTTTTCCTTTATGGAGTTCTGGTTTTTCTGCTGACCACCTCTTGGAGATTTCTCTATCACGATCTTTTTTTTGCCAATAAAAAATACCTGAAGCGGATTATCATCATCGGCGGGGAAGAAAAGAATGAGGATCTTTTGAAAATCGCCAATCCGCCCAAAGGCGTGGACTACAAAATTATCGGGCACATCTCCCAGGATGAAAACCGGACGACTTCTTCTTTTTCGGACGCGCCTTTTTTGGGATATTCCCGCGATATCCAAAAAATCATCCAAGAACAGAAAGCCGACGAATTGGTTGTGGCTTTTGACTATCGGAATAATCGCGAATTCGTGAAAGAGCTTTCGGATTCTTTGAATTTCGGCGTCAAAATTTTTGAGTGGCCGGTCTTTTTCGAACAGGTTTTCCAAAAAGTTCCGACCAACCAGGTCGATCATTTCTGGTTCATCTATAATTTCGGCGACGCCGACAAAAAACTCTATGAACGGATCAAGCGGTTTTTCGATATCCTGATGGTCATCCCGGGAATGATTTTTTTGGCGGCAATTTTGCCTTTTATCGCTCTTTTGATAAAAGCAACTTCGCGCGGTCCGATTTTCTACCGGCAGGAAAGGATGGGACTCAACGGAAAGATTTTCATTCTGGTGAAATTCAGGACGATGGAAGACAACGCGGAAAAAGACGGGGTTCAGTGGGCGATGAAGGATGACAGGCGGGTGACGAGTGTCGGAAAATTTTTGCGGAAAACCCGGCTAGATGAAATTCCGCAATTTTTGAATATCCTGAAAGGTGAAATGAGCTTGGTGGGACCGCGACCCGAGCGGCCGGAGTTCCTCAAGACCCTTTCGGAAAAAATTCCGTTCTATTACAAAAGGAATATGGTGCTCCCCGGGCTCACCGGTTTTGCCCAAATAATGTATCCATACGCGGCCACGATCGAGGACTCGTTGGAAAAAGTTGGCTATGACCTCTATTACATCAAGAACCGTTCGCTGTTCCTCTATCTCAAAATCATCCTTTCCACTTTGAGAACCGCCTTGAGTTGCCAAGGACAATAGTTTGTGGCAAGCAATTTCCAATAATCAGAAAACAAGATACAATAATCAAGATACAAGATACAAATTGTTTGCTATTTAACTATTTTTCATTTTCCAATTTTCATTTAACGATTTGTTGGTTGTTTATTTTCGAAATCCGAAGCACGAAATAATTTTCAATGATCAATTATCAATTTACATTTAGTTTCCGGCGATTGATTTAATGATATAATAATAAAATGAAAGAAAAAGATGACAACTTTTATTTGGAAATAAAACCGGCCGGAAGTTTCATCCGGATTGATTTCAAGGAAATCTGGCGTTTCAGGGAATTGTTCTATGCTTTTTCGTGGCGCGATATCAAGGTGAGATATAAGCAGACAGCGCTGGGAGTCGCTTGGGCGATTTTCCAGCCTTTCCTGATGATGCTGATTTTCTCGGTGTTTTTCGGCCGGCTGATCAATGTTCCTTCAGACGGAGTTCCCTATCCGGTTTTTGTTTTTTGCGGACTCCTGTTCTGGAATTACTTTTCTACGGCTCTCAATAACGCCAGCAATTCTTTGATCGGCAATGTAGGCATGATTCAAAAAGTCTACTTTCCGCGGCTGATTTTGCCTTTTTCTTCGACTATCACTCCCATCATCGATTATTTATTTTCTTTCATTGTATTCATCGGGTTGATGTTTTATTATCACATCACCCCGACATTTTTGGGTTTGGTCGTGACTCCACTTCTGGTGTTGATTGCATTTATCTGTTCGACTGGCATTGGTTTGTTTTTTGCTTCCGCCAACGTGAAATATCGCGATGTGCGTTTCATCTTGCCGTTCTTCATCCAGCTGTTTATGTTTGTCACCCCGGTCATCTATCCGGTGAGCATCATTCCGGCCAGATTCCAGTGGGTCAGCTATCTCAATCCGATGTCGGGTGTTATCAGTGCGGCTCGGAGTTCATTTTTCGGCGCAACGCCGGTGGATTGGATGGCGCTTTTGATCTCTCTTGGCATCAGTTTGCTGATTCTGATTCTGGGCGTTTATTATTTCAATAAGACGGAGAGGTTTTTTGCAGATGTGATTTAGGAAGTTTATAAAGTCGAAAGTTCGTAAAGTTCGTAAAGTGAAAAGCCATACAAGTTATAAAGTTTATAAAGTTAGTAAAGTTTTTAAAGTTATGAATAACAAGATAGAAAAATTTGAGGACATAATTGCCTGGCAGAAAGCGCAGGAATTAGTTGCATTGATCTACCAAGATTTTAGAACATGCAAAGATTATGCATTTCGCGATCAAATCCAGCGAGCCGCGGTTTCCGTGATGAACAACATCGCCGAAGGATATGAACGCAAAGGAAACAAGGAATTTTCGAAGTTTCTCTATATCGCCAAAGGCTCCTGTGGAGAGGTCCGGTCGATGTTGTATCTGGCGTTGCGACTTAAATATATTACTCAAGAAAAATTCGATAAGTTTTATGCCGAAAGCGAGTCCATTTCCCGAATGCTCTCCAATTTCATCAAAAAACTCTCCTGACTTTACCTTATAACCTTAAGAACCTTTAACTTTATTAACTCATCTATCTTATGAACCTTATAACCTCTCCCACTAACCTTATAACTTTATAAACCTTACAAACTTTATAAACTCTCTTTCTAACCTTATGAATTTTCTAACCTTATAAACTATCATATGCCCCCCCTAATTTCAATCGAGCACATCGGCAAGAAATATAATCTGGGCGTGAAAGAGCACCATTTTTCTTTGCGTGATTCAATTGTGGATTTTTTCAAAAATAAAAAGAAAAATAACACGGAATTCTGGGCCTTGAAAGATATTAATTTTGAAGTGGAAAAGGGAGAAACGGTCGGCATCATCGGGAGAAACGGCGCGGGCAAAAGTACTCTGCTCAAGATTCTTTCCCGCATCACTCCGCCCACTGAAGGGAGGATTGAGGTGCGCGGATGCGCGGCAGCGCTTCTGGAAGTCGGCACGGGATTCAATCCGGAACTCACCGGCCGGGAAAACATCTTTCTCAACGGCACCATCATCGGAATGTCCCAAAAAGAAATTATCGAAAAATTCGACAAGATCGTTGAATTTTCGGAAATCGGGAAATTCCTGGATACGCCGGTGAAAAGATATTCCAGCGGGATGTATGTGCGCCTGGCATTTTCGATTGCGGCGCATTTGGAACCGGAAATTCTCATTGTGGATGAGGTTTTGTCGGTGGGCGATGTGGGATTCAGGAAAAAGTGTTTTGAGTTCTTTCAAAAACTGAAAGAGAAAGGGACGGCCATCATCATTGTTTCACATGAAATTGAGTCAATACGGAAATTATGCGATCGCGCCATGCTTTTGCATGAGGGAAAATTGGTTAAAATTGGAAAAGCCGAAGAGGTTGGCAATGCCTATATCTATGATAATATGTCGGATGAAGAGAAACGGATTTTTGATGAGGAAAAAGAGAGGATAGAAAAGGCAGAGAAAAACCTAAAATATATGAAAGGCAAGGAATTGGAAGAAGAAAGGAAAAGAATTGAATTAGAGAAAGTGAAACTGGAAGAAAGAAAAAATAAAGTGGCTGAAATTACCAAAGTTGAATTTTTGGATAAAGATGGAAAAGAAAAAAATGTTTTTCAGACGGGGGAAGTGTTAAATATAACCGTTTCTAATAAGTTTTATAGGGAAGTCATTGATCCAATCTTTGGAATAATTGTATGCGATGCGTTTAGTAAAAATAAAGTTTTTGTGACCAATACTAAATATAAAAAAATATTAACAAAGACAATTAAAATTGGAGAAAAGGAGATTGTATATTCAATTGAAAATTTATTCGCATCCGGAGAGTATAGCGTTTCTCCTGCGATTGCTGACAAAAACGCAAAAATATTTTTTGATTGGAAAAATGAAATGAAAAAATTTAAAGTCATAAATATGGAATATAATTCAGGAGGCGTTGCTGATCTTAATCATAATATAATTATCAAATAATATGGAATTTACTGGGGAAAGAATGATACCTGAATTTAACCAGGGGCAAGAGATTTATTTGGAACATATGACCAGATATATGTTCGCGGCGAAATTTGTTGAAGGTAAGAATGTTTTGGATATTGCTTGTGGCAGTGGCTATGGATCGGAATATTTGTTAAAATCCGGAGCGAAAAAAGTTATTGGCGTAGATATTTCCAAAGAAACAATTAATTATTGCAAAGAAAAATATGCCGATGGCGGAATAGAATTTTTAGTTGGTGGTGTGGAAAAAATTCCCGTAGAGGATAATTCCATTGATGTTATGGTTTCTTTTGAAACCATAGAGCATGTAGACGAAAAAACGCAAATAAATTTTCTACAAGAGGTAAAACGAGTCCTAAAAACTGATGGAATTTTTATTGTCTCCACGCCAAACTCGTTAGTTTATCCGAAAGGCAACTCTTTTCATATAAAAGAGCTGGATCCCAAGGAGTTTGATGAATTACTTAAGAAAAATTTTAAAAATGTGGGGATGTTTTTTCAAGACGATGTCGAATGTAGTTATGTTTATTCCCAAAAAAATCTGGAAAAATTAGATGACAGTTTTGGAATTAGTAAAAAAACAAGCACAATCAAGGCAATGGAAAGCATATATCTTATTGCTGTTTGTAAGGATGCTGATTTGGAGAATATTAGTGAATATGTTGGATTATCTAAAATTAAGCCGCGAGATATGCGAATTGATTTAATGGGTCAAATTCAGCAAAAAGATCAAGAAATGCGAAGCATGAAAAATGAGCTTTTGGTTACGCAAAGCAAACTTCAATCAATAGAAGAGTCGTTTCGATGGAGAATTTCCAATTATACCTTTACCAAGTTGAGAAATATTGTCCCAAATTTTGTTTTCAAGATGCTGGAAACAAAATTTCTCCATTTGTATAAAAAACGGGAAGAGCGGAAAAGAAAAATTGAATTGTTTCAGTTAATAAAAAAAATCGAATCATTGGATGTTGATTCGATAAGCGAGATAATTTTTGAGAAAAACGAAAAGCCGCTGGTTTCCATTGTGATCCCTGTTTTCAATAAATGGAATTATACCTACAACTGTCTGCAATCTTTGCATGAAAATCTGGAAGGCAATTCATTTGAAATTATTGTGGTAGACAATGGATCAACTGATGGAACAGAAAAGCTGTTTAAAAAAATCCACAATGTGAAATATATCCGCAACGATGAAAATCTGGGTTTTGTCGGCGGCTGCAACAAAGGCGCTGAATCGGCAGAAGGAGAGTATGTCGTGTTTCTTAATAACGATACCCAGGTCTTCACTGGTTGGCTGTCTGCTTTGGTTGACACGTTCACGATCCAAAAAAATGTCGGTCTGGTCGGATCAAAACTAATTTATCCCGATGGCCGATTGCAAGAAGCCGGCGGCATAGTCTGGAATAATAAAAACGCGTGGAATTACGGACGACTCAATGATCCGGAATCTTACAAATACAATTATCTGAAAGACGTGGATTATTGTTCCGGCGCCTCAATCATGCTTCGCACGGAAATATTTCGGAAACTGAATGGTTTCGATAAATTATATTCGCCGGCCTTCTATGAGGACACCGATCTGGCTTTTCGTGTCAGACAACTCGGGCTAAGAACGATCTATCAGCCAAAATCAGAACTGTTCCATTTCGAAGGGATCACCGCCGGAAAAGATATCACTCAAGGATTGAAGAAATACCAGGAAGTCAATAAGGAAAAATTTTTCAGCCGCTGGAAGGACATTCTGGACAAGGAAAATCTGGATGATCTGAAAGACGATCCTTTTCTGGCTCGGGACAGATCCAAGGGCAAAAAGGTGATGTTGTTCATGGATAATAATGTGCCGATGTATGACAATGACGCGGGATCATTCATCGCTTTCAAATACTTGGAGATATTCAATGAGCTGGGTTATAAAATTATTTTTTGGCCGAATAATCTCCAGAGGATGATGCCCTATGCGGAAACATTGCAACAGATGGGCATTGAAGTTGTTTATGGCTTGGTTTCCTTTAGAAAGTTTATTAAAAAAAATGGGGGCAAGATTGATGTCGCTATCGTGTCCCGACCGCATGTAGCGCAGGCCAATCTGGATCTGATTGCGAAAAATTCACCGGCGAAAATAATCTATATTCCCCACGACTTGCATTATTTGCGCGAATCAAGAGCGGCTGAAATTGCCAAGGATCCGAAGATGAGGAAAAAAGCCGCCGAAACAAAAATGACAGAAGAAACAATAATGAGAAAAGTTTCCGTGTCCCTTTTTTTCAGCGACAAAGAGGTTGATCTGGTGCGAAAAGAATTTTCTGGAATTTCTGCCGATGTTATTCCATGGATTCAGGAAATAGAGAATGAAAATCCAAAACCGAGCGAAAGCCGGAAGGACTTGATATTTATGGGCGGATTTATCCACCGGCCGAATGCCGATGCGGTAAAATGGTTTCATGATGAAATTTTTCCTAAAGTAAAAAGCCGGATTCCGGATATCCAAGTGACAATCTATGGCAGCAATCCTTCGGAAGAAATTCTGCAAATGAACAGCGCGGATTTCAAAGTCGCAGGTTTCATTGAAGAAAAAAATGTAAAGAACATATTTGACTGCGCCAAAATTTTTGTGGCTCCTTTGAGATATGGAGCCGGATTCAAAGGAAAAATCGCCAAAGCTATGAGCCATGGCCTTCCGGTAGTGACGACAGATATTGGAGCTGAAGGAATAGGTTTGAAAAACGGCTTCAGCGCGTTGATTGCCAATGACGCCGATGCATTCGCCAATATGGTTGAAAAACTGTATAAAGATTCCATGCTGTGGAGTGAAATTTCCAAAAATTCCATAGAGCATGTTCGGAATAATTTTTCCGTGAAAAATGCGGAAGAAAAGATATTAAAATTTCTCTGATAGCTAAATTATTGATATAAATAAAAAAGCTTAGTATTCATTTTAAAGTTATTTTTTAATAAAAATATAAAATTATGGACATAAAAGAAATTAGGGAAAAAGGATTTAGTTTTGAAAAAGATTTAAATCAAAAAAAATTATCCGTTAAACCTGAAAACTTTTGGTATCCCTATGGGATAATGAATAATCTTATACATTTGGATAATCTTCTGACGGGTGAAAATCGAGATTTGTTAAGTTTAATCGATAAAAAACCAGTTTTGGATATTGGAAGCGCTGACGGTGACCTAGCTTTCTTTTTTGAAAGTCTTGGGATTGAAGTGGATGTTATCGACTATTCACCAACAAACTTCAATGGAATGGAAGACGTTAAACTACTAAAAAAAACTCTTAATTCATCCGTGGAGATATACAATCTCGATATAGATTCCCAATTTTCCATGCCTGCTAAAAACTATGGTTTAATTTTATTATTAGGAACGCTTTATCATCTAAAAAATCCATATTTTATATTAGAAACTCTGTCTAAACGTGGAACTTATTGTTTGTTAAGTACGAGAATTACAAAATTCAGTCCTGATAAAAAAACACATCTTGCCTCCTTGCCTGTTGCCTATCTGGTGGATCCTCGAGAGACAAATAATGATCCCACGAATTATTGGATGTTCTCAAAAAAAGGGCTAGAGAGAATCATCAATCGAACTGGTTGGGAAATTTGTGATTTTATGACAGTTGGAAATACAATCGATTCAGATCCGGCGAGTAAGGAAGGTGATGAGCGAGCTTTTTGCTTGCTCAAGAGTCTGAGAATGTAATGCTAGTCGAGTTAAAATAGATATTAAGTATGATTGTTGCAATCCGTGCTTGTTTCAATGGGGGAATAATTTTATGTCAATGTTTCTAAAAAAAATCTTTAAAAAAATCGTAGTCTTTAGCGATCAAATAATTATCGAAAAAACAAGCACTCCGATAATTATACTCATAGCTACTTTTTCTACATTTATTTTATATAAATTATTTTTTGCATTTTCAAACATAATTTGGTCAATGAATTTAAAGGTAAATCCAAATGATTTGTCTCCGCAAATACGTGGATGGCTCGGAGAAAGAGATGGAATAGAAACTTACGCACTATATATTCTTGTTTTTGCTTGTATTTTTTTAACTATATTACTTATTAGATCATATGATTTTTTAAAATTACGGAATAAGATAATATTATTAGTAATTTTATTATCCATTTTCTTTTCTGATGCCTATTTTTATTTTACTGATATAGGATTTAATTTTCCTATGCCAAATCAAGCTAAAGGAGTAACGCCGTTTATTATTATGGCTATTGTTTTTATAGTTCTGTGGTTATTAATTAAAATTGCTTCTAAAAAAGAAAAATTAGCTGATATTTTAATAATAATTTTTTTGATTCCGATATGTTTTATTGCTGTAGCTAAAATATCTATATTTGATTATTCATTTATTTTTGCACCAGCTCTACGTATACTTAAAAATTTCGAATTAAAAGATATATATTTTCAATATGATTTATTATTGTCAGGTATTGCAACTATATGGATGAAGCTTAATATTAATCTTAATTATTTTCAAGTCATTGGTCAATTTTCATTCTATGCTTTATTTTTAGCTTCTTTCTTTTTTTCAAAAAAATTCTTCATTAAGAAAAAACTAGCTTATTATTTATTGATTTCATTAGTTTTAGTAAAAATTTATGGACTCATGCATGATCCTATTCTAGTTTTTCAAGTTACTCCCTTAAGGATTGATTGGTGGTTATTAATATTGATTGTTTCATTTAGTAGAGGAATATATAGTAAATTACTCGGATTTATTTTAGCAGCATTAATTATTTTTCATAAAACTTTTGGATTAATATATGTAATAAGCTATTTTGAAATAATTTTTGTATTATTTTTATTTGATTTAATTTACAATAAAATATCTCTTGAATCTTGTAAAAATAATATTAAAAAACACTTTAATTTATGTTTACCAAATATTATTATTATATTTATTTCATTTGTTATAAATCTTTTGATATTTAATGGAGCTTCTATTGAAAGCGCTTATCTTTATCAGCAAATTGGAATTGGTTTTATACAGATATCAAAAATATCATTTTATTGGTATTTTTTGGTTTTAGTGAGTGCAACAGTGGCAATCTTATTTTTAAAAAGAAATAATTTATCAATTAATTATTTTAATTCTAGTTTACTATTAATAGCTCTATCAATTGGTAATTCTATTTATTTTTTTGGACGAAGTCATGAACATAATATAATTAATATATCTGCATCTCTTATATTTGTACTATTTTTATTTTTTGATTTAGTGCTTTATCATACTGAAATTAAAACACAATTACAATCTAAATATAGAAAAATAATTTCAGTTTTACTCCCAAGCTCATTTATTGTATTAATAATATTTTTTTATTCTGCAGGAATACGTGATAAAGTAATCACACAATTTCATAATATATTAAATCACCAAACAATTTATCCTCTATCACCAAAAGATCTTTTTAATATTTCTAAAGTTAAAAAACTTACTCATAATAGTGATAAGCTCTATTTTACAGGACCAGATGATTTTTATTATTACTATTATGGAAATTATATTCCACAGGGACATTTTTCACCTTACGCTTCATGGGTTTATAAAAAAGATATGGTTGATTTTATGCAAAAGTTGTTAAATAATGGGTATTATATTGTTTCTCCAGGAGAGGGTACTTCTCTTAGTCCTAATCCAGATAGTGAAATATTATCAAACCTAAGGTATAATAATGTTTTGAAACAAGATGGGTTTACTATACTTTGGTAACGTTAAATAAATCAGAATTAATAAATAATTAAAAATTAATTATAAAATTAAAAAATGAAAGAAATTATAAATAGTAAAATAGAAAATAAAAATAGATATGAATCATGGTTGGAATTTATTATATTATTTGTGGTAGTTTTTATTATATATTTTCTTACTCTAAGATTTATATTTCCAGGATATTTTAATCCATTTATTCCACACCATGGTGATTTTTACATGTTTTATATAGCATCACCGCACGAAACACTTCAGACATTATTTATGTCACCTCGATTTGTTGGTATATTTATTAGGGATATAGTGGGAATACTTGGAATGAAAAGTACGATAATATTTCTTATAATTTTAAATTCTATCAATATCACGCTTACTATTTTATTAGTTAAAGCAATAGCAAAAGTAAAACTTCATTGGCCGTTAATCATTCTATATCTATTTCTCATCTTTTCTCATCCGGGTTTTTATATAAAATATTCATATGATTTTTTTGATGCGCTGGCTTATTTTTTTGCCATTTTTGCAATGTTTGCTTGGTATAAAATTAACGAAAATGTTCAAAATAAGCATTTGTTAATCATAGTAGTACTTTTATTTTTAAGTTTGTTTTCGAAGGAAACATATTTCTTACCATTGTTTATTTTTTGGTGTTATCAGTGTTTTTTTTCAGATAGAAAACAGAGGCGAGCTGCTGTTATTATTCTTTGCGCAACCGCATTATTATTTATCTTATCGATACTCCATAGTCATTTTGTGAGCAGTCCGTGGGTAAAAATTGAAAACAGTGGCACCAACCCATATTTCATAGATATGCACCCAGTCTCAATAATAAAGACATATTTCTATTATCTTAAAATGTGGGGGAATCTTGGTGTAATTGGCTTAGTGGCTATTTCTCTAATTGTTTCGCTTATTTCGAAAAAATATTTTAAAGAGATAATACTTTTTTTAATACTTGGTCTGTTGACTTATGTCCCGCATTCCTTACTTCCTAATCACAAATATGCTTATTATTACTGGTTAGCTATTCCTTTTACCTATAGCGTTATTTTATTTATAAATCCAGATTCAGTAAGACTGCTGTTCGCGGGAATTAGCAGTAGAAAAGTATTTAATAGCTTGTTGATTATTTTTTATATTGTAATTGCATTTTTTGGAGCATTTTCCCTTAAAGAATTCAATAAGTCATATAAAAGTGCGGGATTGCAATGGACATTACAACAAGAAAATATTAATCGAAATATGCTTGAAAGCCTTCCCATTATAAAAAATAATATTTGTTCTTCCGACAAAGTTTTACTTACGGGGTTAACATTCCCATTCCATCCCTTTGTTAATCCAAATTATATCGATACTTATTTTGGTAATTTTCAAAATGTAAAATGGATTGTTGCTGTATATAACAAAGAAAACGAGGATAAAAATATAGGATCTATTGAATTTTTGGGAATCAAAAAAATTGATTTATCAAAATATGATAAAATTTTTGCTTTTGATAACGAAGGGAAACTCGTTAAAATTATAGATACTAAAAATATTAATTTTAATAAGGTTATTCAAAATAATATATCAGAAAATGATTTAATTTTTTATCCAGAATTATATAAATATATTAATTCTGATTTGAAAGATAGTGATTGGAATAGTTATATGACAATAGGAAATATTTTATCAACTGCTTATCCAGAACGAGGAGAATATTTTTTAAGTAAAGCCATTGAATCTTCAAAAGACACAAACCCATATCCTTATTATTTTATGGGTCAATTAATGGAAAAATTAAATAGGAATACTGAGGCTCTATATGATTATAGTAAGGCCGTTGAATTAGATACAGGAGATAATAAAAATCAAGCATTTATTCCAGCACTTGAAAGAGTAAATAATATAATAAAATAAATTTTATTTATTAAAAACAAACTTTTTATTCAAAAGAAAAGAGGTGATGCCGATTGGAAAAACCATTATTGCACCTGAAACATAAGCGCTTAAGTGTAAATAGATTAAAATTCCCACACCAGCTGTGAATAATAAATATGTTATCACATAGACCGCGATAAAGCGGAAAATCAGTTTATTGTTTTTACTGAAAAATACAAATCTTCCAATAGTTTGAAAATTGAAAAATATCCCGCATATTGTTGAAAATAAAACGGCTAACGGATAGTAAAATCCAAGAAAAATAAAAAAAGAAAATGCCAAATATCCAAATAGGGTATTTGCGCCACTGGCAAGAATGAATCTGAAGAATTGATTCCTAAAAGCCTCCTTGATGAGGTTTTTAAATTTTACTGGCAGCAACATAGATAGATTGTGATAGTTTGTTAAGCAGTGGTATTTTTTCGATTAATTTACCCACAATAATTACGGGTCTAATCAGAAAAGATGGCGTGCTTGGAACTAGAAAGTCCTTGTGTTCTATTTTTATATTATTATATCCGGTAGCTTCTAATTTTTTGATAATAAGTTTTTTGCTGAAAGCCATTTCTCCCGGTTCAAGTTTTGCCAGTTTTCGGAAAAATGGAAATTTAAAAATAACAAAACAATAGGGATTCAAGATATTCGGTTCCATGAATATCATCTTCCCGGTAGTATTCAACAAATGGTTTATATTATTTAATGATTCATCGAGTTTATAAAATAGATGATGGAGTATCCCATTTCCCACGATATAGTCAAATTTTTCATTTCCAATAATTTTATTGATATTTTCAGAATCATTAAAATCAAGCACCTCATATTTCAGATTTAGTGACGAATATTTCTCTCTCGATTTTTCAATAAATGGCAAGCAAATATCAGTGCCTAAAATTTTCGCCTTGGTTTTTTGAGAAAGGAGATATGAAATTTCACCGGTTCCGCAGCCAATTTCCAAAATTTTTATATTTTCTTTGACCAAATCCATCCGGCTTATCATATAATCACAGCGTCTTTCCATGCGCATCTTCATCGCCCTAGATGGCTTAAAACCTTGGTTGTATCCCCGATCATCTCGTATACTCGCCATATAAATACTAGTTATTTTTAATTTCGCTTATTATTTTTGAAACTTCGTCATTGCTTGTATATATTTTGTTATTATAAAATATTTTATTTCGAATGAATCTTGGGCGATTTTTTACTTCCTCGGTAATCTTTCCGATATAGTCGCCCAGAATACTTATGGACATCAATTGGATGCTGCCGATTCCAAGCACCAGAAGAATAATCGTGGTTATTCCGGGAGCATTTTGAGGTGGGTTAATGAAGTACAGAATCAAATAATATATACCAAGAACCGTGGTTAATATAAAAAATATAATTCCAATTGATTGAATATAATGCAATGGTTTTATGCTGAATGAAAAAATTCCTTTTTTTGCCCACCAAATGTTTTTCCAAAAGTTGTTGGTGCTTTTGCCAAAAAGTCTTTCCGGTCTTTTGTAGGGAACACCCGTTTGCTTGAAACCTACCCAAGCGCGAAGACCTCGGAGGAAAACATCTTTTTCTGAAAACTGAAGCAGATGTGATACGACTTTCCTGTCTATGAGCGAGAAATCACCCGCGTCAACCGGTATTTTTATATCAGAAAGTTTTTTGAAAATTCGATAGAATAATTTATAGAGTATTTGCATATAAAAAGGCGCCTCTCTTTTTATCCTTTCTCCATAGACAACATCATATCCCTCTTCCCATTTTTTCATAAATTCTGGGATAACTTCAGGGGGATCTTGTCCATCGCCATCCATAAAAACAATAGCGTCGCCTGTGGCAATTTCCATTCCGCTGATAAAGGCCGATTGGGAACCAAAATTTCGAGAATGTGAAATTCCCAAAACATTATTATCTGTAGCGCAGATTTGCGAGATAACCGCCTCGTCATTGAGGGGGCTGGAATCATTCACAAAGATTATCTCATACTCATAGCCGGATTTTGTGAAAACATCGGTAAGCCGTTTATATAGAAGGGGAATCGATCGGTTATCTTTATAACAGGCGATTATTGCGGAAATTTTCTTATTTTTTGTCGGCAAATAGACATTTTTTAATTTTTCCGAGGCCTCCTTTTCCCACTCAATATTCAGTTTTAGTCCTTCTTCAAAAGATGTCCTATATTTCCAACCCAAAACTTCTTTGGCGAGCGTTGACTTTCCATACCAATCGGATAAATCCCATTTGCGATTTGTCATTGAACCAAATATCGGGTCAGTGGTAATACTAAATAGTTTTTGAGATGTTTTTGCGACATCTTCCAGGGTTGTTTTGACTCCTGAAGCAATATTGATAGATAGGCCGGGATTATTTCTGCAAGCCGTAAGGGCGGATTTTACAAAAGCGTTTGTGCAATCATCAACATATACAAAATCACGGGAGATGTTTTTGTTAACAAGTTTGGGATATTTTCCCTGCAAACCATTGACAATTAAATTGGGAATCAGCCGATCTCTTTCTTCCCATGGGCCAAAGATTGAATAAAGACGCAAATTAACGCAGGGAAAATTTTGAATCTTCCCGTAATATTTAATAAGATAGGAAGCGCCAACTTTGGAAACGGCGTAATCGCTATTGGGAATCAATTCTCCGGTTTCATCAGGACCAGCGCAATTCAGTCCATATTCCGAAGATGAACCAGCTTGCACAAAGGCATTGCATCCGGTATCCATCAGGGCGCGAATCAAATTAAGTGTTCCGATATAATTTGTTTGGTGGATTTTAGCTGAATCAATTTGTCGGGAGTAAGATCCATAGGCGGATAAGTTAAAAATGGTTTGCGGCTTTATTCTTTCAATGGCATTTTTTAAATTCTCAAAATCAAGAACGTCGAGATTTATGAGTCGCGAACTGTCAGCCGCGTTTAATCTCCAGCTTTGCTTGATATTTTTTGAGCAAGCAAAAACATCATCCCGATATTTGATTAGGCTGTAAAAAAGTTTTGTTCCGATAAAACCCGAGGCCCCGACTATTAAAATCGGACCTATGAGTTTTTTCGCTTCTTCAATTTCATTTTCTCCCCAGTTATGAGAATATAAATTGCTGTTATTCATGGATCATTTTTTTAATAATTTTTTGGATGGATTCGGGATCAATTTTGCATATTTGTTGATGAAATTTTTGGTCGCCATAAAGTCCGTCGGGATAGCCCAATGCGCATAGGTGAATAAACTTTTTTGGAGCAACAGAATTCTGCATTAATTGAAGAGAGAGATTTTCTCCAAGTCCGCCTCGGCTAACGTGCTCTTCAATAACAAGAAGTTTGCCGGTTTTTTTAATGCTGGAAACCAGTTCTTTGGTTAATTCATTTATGGGTATTTCTGAAACAACAAACACATCGGCAATATTTTTTTCTGGAGAAATTGCTTCAATAGCTTTGGTGGCATTTAGCGATATCGGGCCCATGGCTGCTATAGTCAGTTTATTTCCGTTTAAAATTTTTCTGACAGGATTATATTTAGGGATTTTAATATAATTTGGTTTTTCTCCTTTTTCAAGTCGAATATAAGCAGGTCCGCGGCGATTCATCATTTGCTGCGTAACTTCTGCCACATCTTCAGCGCAAAAAGGGATATAGCAGCGCATATTTTGAAATGACGAAAGGACGGCAATATCTTCAATGGCATGATGAGTGCTTCCCATGATTCCATAGCCATAGCCTCCCCCATTACCGATGATTTTTACATCCATATTGTGCAAGCACACGTCGATTCGTATTTGTTCTGCGGGTCTGAATACGGTAAATGGCGCTATGCTATAACAAAAAACAGTAAATCCTTTCGAGGCTAAACCGGCAGCTATAGAAACCATATTTTGCTCACTCACGCCGGTGTTTATGAATCGATTGCCAATAGCTTTTTGAATGTTTTCCAAAGCCATAAATCCCAAATCTCCGGTCAAAAAAATCACCTTCTTATTTTTAACTGAAATTTTTTCAATTATATTGCAAAATTCCTTACGCATATTTTCTATTAGTTTGATTTATGGCTGATTTAAATTGTTCGTCGTCCATCGGCAGGTAATGCCACTCAATTTTATTTTCCATATATGAGATGCCGCTTCCTTTTGTTGTTTTTGCGATTATGCATCTTGGTTTGGAGGATTTGACTGAATCTAATTTATCAAAAGCTTTTGCAATACTTTCAAAATCGTTGCCATTTTCCGCAACTGCCACTTCAAAATTAAAAGCCAGAAGTTTTTCGCGCAAAGGCTCGAGATTGAGAATATCCTTTGCATATCCGAAAGCCTGAATTTCATTGTTATCTATAATTACAGTTAAATTGCTAAGTTTATGTTGAGCGGCAAATAACATGGCTTCCCAAGTTGAGCCTTCATTGCAATCTCCATCAGAGATAACGCAGTAGATGTCCGATTTTTTTTGGGTAAATCTGGTTGCCAGAGCAAGTCCGGTTGCGAGTGATAATCCATGACCAAGACTGCCAGTTCCAAATGTTACGCCATTCAATTTGCCACAGCAGGGCGGATGAGCTGCTAAAAAAGTTCCATTGGTGTAATAAGAGTCCAATTCTTTTCTTGTGATGGTACCTGTTTTTTCTAGGATAGTATATAATGCCGCGGCCGCATGCCCTTTTGATAGAATAAATTCATCATTCTTTTTCATACGAGAAAAGTATAAATAAACCAGGATATCGAGGCACGAAAGAGAGGATCCGATGTGACCAGCTTGCACTTTTTTATAAAGATTAAGCAGTGTCAATAAACACTTATGCTTTATTTCATTTAAGCCGTTTTTATTGTTTTTGTGAATTTTCATAATTAAAAATATTGAGCCAGCGTATTGTTTAAAATTAAGACCTAGTTTGCTTGAGACTCTAGTATATCCTCCGTTATCCGATTCTGGCAAATTTTTTTGATGCCGGTGTTTTGGATTTGGTCGCAAATTTTAAAATCTGTTTTGGAGGTTCCCAAATCTAATTTTTTTTGGCCAGTTCATTTTATAACGCAAAAACAGTCAATTAATTCCAGCGAATTGATTTTTATATCAATCCGCCTAAAAATTTAAAAAAAACCGGAGGCGAGTTCTAATTTATCTTTTATAATCTGTTTTATGCGAATTTTTTCTCCAGTTTTCAATAGCCAAAAGGAGTTTATGGAATGGGTTTTGTTTTTCTCAAGTTTTATATTAATATATTAGCATAAAACAAACCCAAAGAGAAGGTGATGTTTGGATAGGGCGGTATTGACATCTTGTTTCCTTTAGTGTACTATTGTTGTATACTATTGGAAATAAATATTTATGAACGAAACTAGAAAAAACAAGTCAACTGAAATTGGGGAAGCTATTGAAAATCTTCCCTATTTTGCTATTGCCGATTTGATGCCTATGGAAAAAGACAAAAACTATCTGAAAGTTTTATTTTATCGTTTTTCCAAGCAGGGAAAGATCAAATCTTTGAAAAGAGGGATATATGTGAGTGGAAAATTTTTGGAAAATATCAACAGAAAAAACTTCATCAACGAATACTCGGAATTTATTGGAAATGTCATATACAAACCAAGTTATTTAAGTTTGGAATATGTGCTTGAAAAATACGGAGTATTATCCGAGTCGGTTAGCTCTTTCACTTTGGTTAGTGAAAAAAAGACCAATAAGTTTTCCAACCATTTGGGTATTTTCAAATACTATAATATACAGGAAGAACTATTTAGAGGATTTAAAATCAAAAAAAAGGGCGATTTTTTGATTGCCGAGGCTACTCTCGCGAAAGCTCTATTTGATTTTTTATATTTTCGAAAGAACATTTTATTTTCGGGCAGTCAGATAGATGAATTGAGATTAAACTTGGACAGTTTTAGAAAAAAAGATTTCAAAGAATTGAAAAAATATGTCAATTTGGAAAAATCAAAAAAAATGAAGGAGATTTTCGATCATTTAATAAAAAAAGCGTTATGAAAAAAATTATTTTGGAATTGGAAAATATTGTAAAAGAAAACTCGGATAAAATAGATTCATATAAGCGGAACTTATTGAAAAATTATTTGCAGATATACGCTCTCCACTATATCTATTCCGACAAAAAATACAGCGAGCTGGTGTTTTATGGCGGGTCAGCTCTTTCACAGTGCTATGGATTGCCACGTTTTTCGGAAGATCTTGATTTTATGGATCTTTATGGAAAAATAGAAATCGATAAATTGGCAGAAGGATTGGGGTCATATTTTAAAAAAGAATTAAAATTGCCCTTGGCGGTAAAAACGCAAAAATTCAGAATATATTTAAAGTTCCCGATTCTCAAGCAATTAAACCTAGCCAATGATTCACAGTCAGATTGGCTATATTTGAAGGTAGAAATTTTCGACGGATCCGGTTTTTGCAAAAAACATAAAACGGAAATTAAACCGCTTTTCAAGTTTAATCAGTCGATTCTGGTTAAAACTTTTGACTTGCCAACATTGATGGTGACAAAAATCAGGGCGATACTTCATCGAAAGTGGGAAAAAACTGATAAAAATGGGAAAGTGATTATCAATGTTAAGGGCAGAGACTATTTTGATTTGATGTGGTATTTGCAAAAAGAAATCAAGCCGAATTTGGATTGTATAAAAGAGGTTGAAAATATTAAAGATTTGAAGAAAAAACTTTTAGATATTACAAATAAAATCGATAGTCAAAGCATCATCCTTGATTTGGAAAATTTCATCGCAGACAGGGAATTTGCCAAAAATCTTGGAAAAAATATAAAAGAGATATTGAAAAAGGAAATCAATAAATTGCGCTAGTCGTTTTTATGCTCAACTCCAATAATGTGGCAAGATCTTTCTACTTGGGTGTAAAAAGCAATAGCTGCATATAGAATTGTACCTTTATTGAGCCAAAAATTAACTCTTACACGGCTAGATTTGATTTTACACGACTTTCCGGAAATATTCAATCGTCGTCTTTTTTAAGCATATCATTTGAAAGGTCTTTTTCAAAATTGCTTCAAATTTATGCTATAATAAAGCTAAGGGAATTCGCAATAAGGCGGAACTGTGTATTCTAGAAAAAATGGCTTAGATATAACTAAAAATTCTAAATTTGACAAAAATAATATTTATTATATAATAGTTCATAGTTAAGTATGAACTATGAACTTATGAAACAAAAGACATCAGATAGAATAATAGAATATATCAAGGCGAAAAGGCAAGTAACCGCCAATGATCTCGGCAATTTTTTACTTATCAGCGAAAGAGCTGTTTTTAAACAGCTTTCCAATCTTGTCGCTGAAGGCAAGCTTTTTAAAATCGGCCGGCCGCCGAAAGTTTTTTATGCGATAAAGGAGGATGGGGAAATTCCGGCCAGGGAAATTGTTTCAGATAAAAAAACAAAAAACTTCATTGAGGATAATTATCTGATTATCACTTCGTCAGGAGAGCGCAGGGAAGGAACGGATGGCTTTGCCTATTGGTGCCGGGAAAATAATCTTCCGCTGGATAAAACTGCCAAAGAATATGAAAAGACGCTAAAAAAATATCAGGCGTTTCGCAAGGGCGGTCTTTTGGACGGAACGCATAAATTCCAAACAACTTTTGAAAAAGTCAACCTGGATCATATTTTTTATCTGGATTTTTACAGCATTGAAAGATTTGGAAAAACAAAATTGGGTCAATTGCTCCTATACGCGAAACAGAGCCAAAATAAGAAACTGATGCGGGAACTGGCTGATGATATCCGGCCGGCGGTCAATAAAATAATTAAAAAATACCATATTGACGCGATTGGGTTTATCCCGCCAACCGTCAAGAGAGAGGTGCAGTTTATGAAAGAATTGGAGAAAAATCTCCATCCAACCATTAAAATAATTTTAATTACCAAAATAAAAACGGAGATAATCGTTCCGCAAAAAACGCTCAATAAGCTAAAAGATAGAGTCGAAAATGCCAAGAGAACAATCGTCGTAAATGAACCGGGAAAATACAAAACTATCCTGCTGATAGACGACGCGGTGGGCTCAGGCGCGACACTCAATGAAACCGCGTCGCAGATCAAACAAAAAAATATAGCAAAAACAGTTGTTGGCCTTTCCATTACCGGAAGCTTTAAGGGATTTGATGTGATTAGCGAGGTTTAATGATCTTTATTGGAGAGTGTTTTAAAATGGTATGGCAATAAGCTTTAGATGCAAAAAATGATTTCCATCATCATTCCTTTTCGCGACAAAACCGAATTTTTGAGTCGGTGTGTTTCGGGTATTTTGCAAAAAACAACATTTAAAGATTATGAAATAATCTTGGTTGATAATAATAGTCAAAAAAAAGAAACTTTTGATTATTTGTTCGAAATAAAGAAAAATGAAAAGATAAAAGTTTTAGAGTATCTTAGGAATTTTAATTTTTCCGCGATTAATAATTTTGCGGTTGAATATGCGGAAGGGGAATTTCTTTTGTTTTATTAAACAATGATACGGAAGTTATTGCGGAAAATTGGTTGGAGGCAATGCTTGGTCATTTTGCGGATCCGAAAGTCGGAGCGGTTGGAGCCAAATTATTACATCCCAACGGAACGATCCAGCATGCCGGAGTAAGCGTGGGTGAAAATATCGCCACCCATCAATTTTTAGGATTGAAAGAGAGTGAATTGGGAGAAAATAATGTTGTGAGACGAGTCGATGCCGTAACCGGAGCTTGTATGCTGGCAAAGAAAGATTTATTTCTGGAACTTGGCGGATTTGATGAGGAAAATTTGCCAATTGCTTATAATTATGTGGATTATTGCTTGAAGTTAAGAGAGAAGGGATTTAAAATAATCTGGACTCCGGAAGCTAAATTATTCCATCGCGAATCAGCCAGCCGAAAATCCGATATTGGATATTCTGGAGAAATCTTTTGTGATTGTAAAATTGAAATCATTATCCAGAAATGCTTATCGCGCAGTGAGTAAGAAAAATAAAATATATTTTTGGGATCTGGGTATTCGCAATAGTTTGATTCAAAATTTTAATCCGCTCGCGCTTCGCGAAGATGCCGGTGGTTTGTGGGAAAATTTTTGCATGATCGAGAGAATGAAAAAGAATGGTGATAATAAATATTTTTCAAATATTTATTTTTGGCGCTCATATTCCGGTCAAGAGGTTGATTATATTGAAGAATCTGGCGGAAAATTTGAAGCATTTAAATTCAAATGGGGATCGGAAAAAAAGATAAAAACACCCCGTGAATTTTTTGATGTATATGATGCTCGTGTTCAAAAAATAGATCGAGAAAATTATATCGAATTTGTAAGCAGCAAGGTTGAATAATTTTCCTTCAGAAAAGAAATACCAAAAATCGGAGTCGAACTCCGATTTTTTTTGTCAATTTGAGGATATTCCAATAAAAACTTATTTTATAGCGCGGAAGCAATTGATTAATTTCAGGGAAGCGATTTTTTTTAGTTCACCTGTCGTGACAACAAATCCTGCAGGCAGCTTATTTTTTTTGCACAAATCGCTTGATGGTTGGGATATCTCTGGCGTTGGTTTTTTTCTTGAATTTAATTTCGGATGATTTTCAGAAAAAATAGCCGATTGTTTAAAAAACATTTGTCCAACTGGCATCATGAGAATATTAAAAAAGGTAATTGGTTAGCATTTCGGACTAAATTCGATTAATTATTGAATCATTTAGAATCGGCTAATCCAATAAATGAGTTCATATATTATCAATCATAGCACATTTATTTATTTTTTCATCAGGATAAGCAGAATAAACAGTTTTTATTGAAATAATGTGCTTAGTGTGAAATAATAGATCTGGGAATATCAATAATAAAATATCAATTACAATCCCATTCTGCGATAGGGTTGAATTACTTCAAAAATTCTGACGGCAGTATTTGGTTGAAAAAAAATAATATGGCTAATCCCAAAGTATCCATTTGCATTCCCGCCTACAAACAGCCGGAGCTTCTGCGAAAATTGCTGGAGTCCGTTCTGATCCAAGATTATAAAGATTATGAAATTGTCGTGACCGATGATTCGCCGGATTCGTCCGTTGAAGAGGTGTGCGCGGAATATATCAAAAAAAATATCCCGCTTACCTATATCAGGAACATTGAAAGAAAAGGCACGCCGGAGAATTGGAACGAGGCGATCCGGCACGCGAGAGGAGAATACATCAAAATCCTGCATCATGACGATTGGTTTCTGGGCAATGATTCTCTTCACAGATTTGTGACTATGTTAGATAAAAATCCCGATGCCAATTTCGCTTTCAGCGGGTCTTTTTGGTTCAATCCCGATGGCAAATTGCAAACCAAAAACAAACTGAGCAAATCAAAATTACAAAAACTAAGACAAAATTCTGAATTTCTTTTTGCAGGCAATTTCATCGGCACGCCCAGCGCAACCATCTTCAGAAAAAATATCGGCCTCTTTTTTGATCCACAATTTAAATGGCTGGTTGATTTTGAATTCTATATGCGCGCCATCAAAACCAATGGCCTCTTTGAGTGCACTCAAGAACCACTAGTCGGGATTCTTACACAATCAGATACGCAAGTGACTGCAGAATGTTTATATGATAAAAATTTGCAAGTTTCTGAATATTTTAGATTATACAGGAAAATTCATTCCGCAAATGTAAATATGAAGCCCTATGTTTTTAGGTGTTTTTGGTATTTATTCGATAGGTTCAATATCAAATCTATCGAAGATATAAGAAATTGCGAAGTGAATGAAGAAATTCCAAAGGAAATTGCCGATTCATTCTGGTTTCACAGAAGCATTATTTTTTGCGCTCCAATTTTTATTATTAAAAAAGCTGCTGGTGCAGCTATGCGTATTTATAAGATAGCATTAAGTAGTTTTGCTTTTTATATTATTTTTGTAAATAAATTTATCAATAAAAATAAATAAATAAAGAAAATCATTTCTCGTAAATTTCAATGAATCTTTTCACAATCTTGTCCCAGGAGAAGTCCTGGGAGATTTTTTCGGCTTCTTGTCCGTTTTCTTTTCTCATTTCTTCCGACTCCAGCAGTTTTTTGAGCGAGTTTCCATAGGCCTCATCAGTTTCGGCGACATAACTTTCCAGTTTTCCGGTCAGAATTTCTTTGACGGCTCCGACATCGTTGCTCAAAACCGGAAGGCCAAAGGCCATGGCTTCCAGAACCGCGATCGGCTGGTTGTCGAGCAGGGAATAGTAAGTGAAAATGTCCGCTTGATTGAAAAGATCTTCTTTCTTGCATTGGCCTAGAAAATCAGTGTTTGAGTGGATATCCAAAACTATTTTTTTATATTCTTCGAAAAATTCACCCCCTCCGCCGACAATCAACTTGATTTCCGGTGAAATTCTCCGGACAATTTTAGCCAAGTGGATCAATCCGTCTGATTTTTTCCGGAAATTGAAATTGGTCAGAATTCCGATGGCTGGCGCGGCACTTGCCAACTGATAATTATTCTTGGTTTTTTCCGGCAGATCGATGCCGTTTGGAATGACAAGAGCCTTTTTAATCCCCAAAACTTTCTTGAGAAATTCAGAGGGGGTTGTGACGAAGTCGGATCGTTTGATGATTAACGGATAGGGAAATCTTCCCAGATGTTTTTCTTCCTTGTAATTTCCGTGGATCGTCAGAATATATTTTTTGCAGAGCAGATTCGGCAAAGGGACAGAGGTATGGACGATGTCGTAGTATCTGAATTGCTGCCGGATATATTCCTTCCAGCCGAAAACCACGGTCGCGTCAAAACCGCGTCCGCGCAGGTGCTTGGCCAAGTTTTCCGCCCAGACCCTCGGCCCGCCTTGAGGAAAAGTCACAATCAGTATCTTTTTCTTTTTCACAACCATATCTCAGAAAATTTTAAAATCAATAAATTTATCACTATTTTCAACCTGTTTCTATTTTACACTTTTTTCCGGTTTTTGTCCTAAAAAATCCGATTTCGCGGCATTTCAGTTTCTTGCGCGATATTTTGCGGGATTATCGCGCGATTTCGTCAAAGAACAGTGAATATCCATAAAAATATGCGCAAATTCACTAAATATTGACAAAAAATAGTGAAAAATGTATAATAAAAGGCATAATATTCACTATAAAATGTATGTCAATAACAATCCCAATCAGAAAAAAAATCGACACATTGAAGCGAGAATACAGCGTTTTATGCAGAGGAAAAGAGCCGCTTTTGACCATAATTGACGAGACGGAAATTCCGGAAAGCGTCTATAATTCCAATGCGATTGAGAATTCGACGCTGACACTCAAGGAAACCGAAAAGATCCTTTTGGAAATGGAGGTCTCTCGGAATGTGAGCGTGCAGGAGGTCTTTGAAGCGAAAAACCTGTCCAGAGTGATGAACTATGTCCAGAATAAATCCGGAGAGGCGGAAATTGACAAGGAAATAATCTTGCTGCTGCACCGGATGTTGATCGGCGGGATTGATGATCGGATCGCGGGACGTTTCCGGCAGCCGGGTGAATATGTCCGCGTCGGGACGCATATTGCGCCTGCTCCGGAACATATCGAGGCCATGCTGGAAAGCATCCTGACTGAATATGAAAGCAGCTTTCCGGATTATTTTCTGGAGAGAATCGCCAATTTTCATCTGGAATTTGAAAAGATTCATCCTTTTTGCGACGGCAATGGCCGGATCGGCAGAGCGCTCATAAATTTTCAATTGCAGCAGTCGGGATATCCGCCCATCATTATTCGCGACAAAGAAAAGCAGGATTATTACAAGGCCTTCAGAGAATTTGATGATCGGGGAAAAACCAAGGGAATGGGAAAAATTCTTTCGCTATCCCTGATTGAATCGCTGCATAAGCGGATTGCTTATTTGCGAGGCACAAAAATAATTACGCTTTCCGAATATGCGAAAAAAAGCGGTAAAAAAGCCCCTGCAATTTTCAATGCGGCTAAAAGACAAAATGTTCCCGCTTTCAGAGAAAGGGGGGTTTGGAAAATCGGCGCTTCTTTTGCGACCGGAAACGGAAATGAAAATTCCAATTTTAATTTTCAATGATCAATTTTCAATTTTCAATTTTCAATTTTCAATGATCAATTTTCATTTAATAAATCAATTTCCAATGATCATTTTTCAATTTTCAATTTTCAATTTTCATTTAATTTATTAATTTATCATTTATGGATTCTACGGAGAAAAGTTTTAATCTGGAAAAACGGACACTGAAGTTCGCAAACGATGTCATTTTATTGTGCAAATCCATCAAAGAGAATACCATCACCAGGCCGCTTATTTCTCAACTAATAAGATCGGCGACAAGCGTTGGCGCGAATTATTGCGAAGCGAACAATGCCAGCTCGAAAAAGGACTTTCGCAACAAGATATTCATCTGCAAAAAAGAAGCGCAGGAGACCAAATATTGGCTCGAGCTTCTGAAAACCGCTTGGCCGGAAAGAAAAGATGAAATCAATGATTTATTCCAAGAATGCCATGAATTCGTTCTGATTTTTCAGAAAATCATTTCAACAATGCAAGAAAAAGAAAAAAAGGAAAACAGCGAATAATGATCAATAATCAATTTTCAGTTTCCAATTTCCAATTTTCAATTAAAGATATCATTTATCAATTTTCAATTTTCATTTAATAAATCAATTTTCAATGATCAATCATTGAATCATTAAATGGAAATTGATAGATTGAAACATTAAATGATCATTAGAAATTGAAAATTATTTCACGGGGTAAATGGAAATTGAGAAATTAAATTATTAAATGATCATTGGAAATTGAAAATTGAAAATTAATAAATTATGCCTAAAATTCTCTATCTCATCACCCAATCGGAGTGGGGCGGAGCGCAAAGATATGTTTTTGATCTAGCCGTGAATTTCAAGGATAAATTTGAAGTGGCGGCGGCTTTTGGCGGAGAAGGAGGCCTGAAAAATAAATTGGATGAGGAAAACATCCGCAATTTTACTTTGAAAAATTTGGTCCGCGAAATCAATCCTTGGCGCGATTTTTTGGCTTTTTGGGAAATCTACCGCCTCATCAGAAAAACCAAGCCGGACATTCTGCACACCAATTCTTCCAAAGCCGAAATTTTGGGCAATCTGGCCGGCTGGTTGTGCGGGGTTCCGAAAATCGTTTTCACCGCCCACGGCTTTGTTTTCAACGAGGAGTTGGGCTGGTGGAAAAAAAAATTCTATGTCTTTTGGGAAAAATTGGCAGGACTTTTCGCGGACAAAATCATCTGCGTTTCCGGATTCGACCGGGCGGCGGCGCTGGCGCACAAAATCGCCGGAAAAAATAAGCTGGTCGTTATTCACAACGGAATATATCTTGGAGACAAAGAAATTCCGGCGGAAAAAGCGTCCGACGGAAAAATCATCATCGGGACGGTGGCGAATTTCTATCCCAATAAGGGGCTCGGATATCTTTTGGAAGCGGCCGCGGGGCTCAATGGAAAATTCAAGAATTTGGAATTTTGGATAGTCGGAGACGGGGGAGAAAGATGGAAAATCGAGGCCTTGATCAAAAAAATGCGATTGGAAAATGTGAAACTCTGGGGCTTTCAAAAAAATCCGCAGGACTTTCTTGCTCGGATGAATATTTTCGTGCTGCCGTCGCTCAAGGAAGGACTGCCCTATGTCATCCTGGAAGCCATGGCGGCGGAGTTGCCGGTTGTCGCTTCGCGGGTCGGAGGAATTCCGGAAATGATTGAAGACAGCGGGAGTGGCTTTTTGACGGCGCCGAAGGACTCTCGGGCGCTCGCGGAAAAAATCGGAATACTCATTGAAAATCCGGAGTTGAGAAGTGCGTTCGGAAAAGCAGGGAGGGAAAGAGTCGGAAGGGAATTTTTGGTCGGGAAAATGGCAGCAGGGACGAGAGAGATATATATATATGTCAATAATTCACATTTCACATTTTTCAATTTTCAATGATCAATTTTCAATGATCAATTTTCATTTAATAAATCAATTTCCAATGATCATTTTTCAATTTTCAATTTTCAATTTTCATTTAATTTATTAATTTATCATTTATGGATTCTACGGAGAAAAGTTTTAATCTGGAGAAACGGACGACGCAATTTGCAAATGATGTTATTTTGTTGTGCAAATCCATCAAAGAGAATACCATCACCAGGCCGCTTATTTCTCAACTAATAAGATCGGCGACAAGCGTCGGCGCGAACTATTGCGAAGCGAACAATGCCAGCTCGAAAAAGGACTTTCGCAACAAAATATTCATCTGCAAAAAAGAAGCGCAGGAGACCAAATATTGGCTGCGACTTTTGAAAACCGCTTGGCCGGAAAGAAAAGATGAAATCAATGATTTATTCCAAGAATGCCATGAGTTTGTTCTGATTTTTCAGAAAATCATTTCAACTATGAAAGCCAAAGAAAACAATGAACAATGAACGATGATCAATTTTCAATTTTCAATTATACAATTTTCAAACATTGAATTATTGATTAATTGTATAAATAAATGGAAATTGGAAATTGAAAATTGGAATTTTATCCTAAAATTATGGCTTATTTGAGAGCAGAAAGAGAGTTATGCACATTTCATGGCTGGAATGTCCTTGACGGGTTTTCGGGGGTGGTGTATAATATAAAGCAGGTGGAGGGGGGATATAATTTTTTTTGATTGAGAAAAATATTTCCTTGGGAAAAGAGGAAAAAGAAAAAAAATGAATAAGGTCAACAAAAAACAATTCAGTTCGGATATTTGGCAAGAACTTTTTGCGCTGGCGCGCTAAGTTCTTTTTTTGTTCCTAAAGTAGAAATTTGACAGGTTTATAGATAAGAAGCAGTTTATCTCGTGGAATTTCACAAGGTGGCTAATCCACAATAGCTCAAATCTTATTTAACGGGGTAAAGTTCCTCAAGTTCATAAAGTTCATAAAGTTCATAAAGTTCATAAAGTTTGTAAAGTAGAAATTTGACAGGTTTATAGATAAGAAGCAGTTTATCTCGTGGAATTTCACGGGGTAAAAAATTAGTATTAGCACTTGGCAGAAATTCGTATCGCGGTCGATTGCGGATCGCCGAGGTTTCTAATAATTAATCGATTAATTAACTAGTAAAATATAAAAATTAATTTACAGAAAAAACTATGAAGAAAGTATTTTCAATTTTGCTGATTGTGATGTTCGTGTTCTCAATGAACATTGCGTTCGCAGCAGATGATTCCGACACGATTGACATCAATTTGGATGTCAATGCCGGAATCGCTATTGATTGCGGTGACAACTCAGTCACAATGAATGCTATTATCCAGGACGGACAATCAACGATTGATTCTACCAATGAACAATCTTGCAACGTTCGCACCAACGAATCCCATGGATATTCTTTAGCTGTTAAGGCCGTGGGAACAAACGGAACAGACCTGACGAATGGAGATAATGACGACATCGCGACACTCACAAGTAGCGCTTCAGTTCCTGCTACATGGGCAAATGCTGCTGCTGCATCTGCATGGGGCTATCGCTTAAAATCAGACAGCGATTCATTCACAGGAACTTATGCAACTGCATGGGGCGCAACTGACGGGTATGGTGGAAAATTCTTGGCTGCTTCCGGATCAGACGTAATAGTTGGTTCATATGCAACTGAAACAACTGATGCTGGTAACGACGAAAATTTCCAGTTTGGCGCTGAAATTGGAACAGACAAAATCCAACCGACCGGAACCTACACCGGACAAGTGACTGTTACCGCTACAACTTTATAATCTAAATTTAAGTTGTATTCTGAAGGAATTAATTGGAGGAGAGCAGACCGCAGGGTCTGCTTTTCCGTTTCACCCCGTCAAATTTCCTAAAGCTCAACTTTAGGAAAGCTTTATTTAAAGATATAATTGATCATTTACCATTTACCATTTACCATTTTCCATTTTTCAATTTTCAATTAATAAATCAATTTTCAATTTTCATTTAAAGATATAATTTTTCAATTTTCATTTTTCAATTTTCAATTTTCATTTTTCATCTAGTGAATCAGATAGTTAATGATTTAATTATTGAAAATTGTATAATTGAAAATTAAATGTAAATTGAGAAATGAAAACTGATCATTGCCTCGTAATCATTGAAAATTATTTCGAATTTCGTGCTTCGAATTTATTTTTTCGGCTCACTTTTCACATCCCTGCCGGCCAATCTTCTATCGCCGCATCCTTGCAATTGCCATAACTTGACGAAAAATTTCCTAAAGCTCAACTTTAGGTTTCCTAAAGTTGAGCTTTAGGAGGAATTTAGAGCCGGTCTCTGGACATTCATTTTTTTTCAAGTATAATGAAAATAGTGGTTTTCATTTGTCAATTAGCCATTTGTCATTTAGCCATTTGTCATTTAGTCATTTGTTAATTAGTCATTTTACATTTAGTCATTTTATAATTTTCAATGATCAATGGAAAATGATAAATGATAAATAATTTATAATCAAACAAACAAGTATGAAAAAATTCAAGAAACAGATTGTCGGCGGTTTTTTGGCTCTGATTATTTTGGGAGCGAATGTTTTGCCGGCTAAAGCCGTGCGGATGGAAAAAATGGAAAAGCCGCCGGAGAGGCAGAATTTTGATGTCGGTCCGACTTCTTTCCCCATTGACGCCGACGCGGGAGGAACCTATACCCGCACCATCCAGATTACCAATTGGAAAAGGAAAGACGTGAATTTCAAAGTGGAAGTGGAGGATTTTGAGGGCTCGCTGAACCCAGGGGAAACCGTGAAATTGCAAGGAGGGGAAGTGGGGAGATTCAGCGCCAGGGATTGGGTCAAGCCGGAACTGGACAAATTCACCATGCAATTCGCCGACCGGATGTTTATGGACATTGTGATCAAAGTTCCGGAAAACGCGGATGCCGGCGACCACTATGCGAGTGTTTTGATTAGCGACATTCCGGACGCGCCGAACCCTGAAGATCCCGAAGGTCAGAAAAAATCCAACGTGCTGATTTCGGCGCGGGTGGGCGTTTTGTTTTTCATCAAAGTGAGGGGACCGATCAAAGAAGAAGGAAAATTGGACTCTTTCACTTCGGTCAAGAAATGGTATGAAAATACGCATGACGAGAAAAAACCGGTGGAATTCCGATCCGTTTTCAGCAATCCCGGCTCGGTGCGCCTCCAGCCGTCGGGAAAGATTGAAATCCGAAATATGCTGGGGCAAACTGTGGACAATATTATTGTCGATCCATATAATGTCCTGCGCGATTCGGCGCGGGGCATGAGCTTTGTCTGGAAAAATAACGGATTCTTTCTGGGCCGGTACACCGCCAAAATCACGCTTGACCGCGGTTACCAAAATCTCCAGGATGTGAAAACCGTCTCGTTCTATATGTTCCCGTGGAAAGTTTTGCTTCTCGGGTTGGTCATCTTCATCATTTTCCTCACCATTATGC
>Ga0315273_10000407_pt1 | contig 44640 bp, 35 predicted proteins | sample YL17G02_0_MG_FD_205753 | JGI IMG/M metagenome (GOLD analysis project Ga0315273, IMG submission 205753) | Sediment microbial communities from Yellowstone Lake, YNP, Wyoming, USA - YL17G02_0 | ecosystem: Environmental > Aquatic > Freshwater > Lake > Sediment | place: USA: Wyoming | collected...
CCAAAGGCATCCAGGTGATCGGCCCTACAAATCTCGAAAAGACCAGGCAGGTTTGCAGGGCATTCGCCTTAAGGCGGCAATTGAAGCACTCAAAACTGCTGGTCTACCAGGATCAGCCTGCCAGCGGTGGGGGAAATCAGGATGAGATCTTCAAGCGCTTCTACTGGTGGGAGCCGGAATGCATTCACGAAATTGAACAGAAATTCGGTCTCCGGGTGGTAAAAAAGAGTTTCAAGAAATTGGCTGAGGAAGCCTCATCCATTTCGGATGAAGCCGCCCAAAAAGTATGGGATGAAAAGAAAGCCAAAACCCCGGTTGCTGGTCTCCCCACCCGCGCCATCCTCAGCGCGGTAAAGATATACATAGCTGTGAAACGTGAATTGGACCAGGATGCTGAGATCATCTCGGCAGGAATCAACTGCCTGAATGAATCCATGTTTTCGGATACCACCCCCTGCCTGGCCTGGAATTTCCTCTATGAAGAGCAGCGGCTGGTTTGGGGCTGCGAAGCCGACCTGGTCTCCATGCTCACCAAGGTGTTGATCGACAAGACCCTGGGGGTGCCATTCATGATGACCAACCTGTATCCATTTCAAATGGGGAATGCGGCTCTGAAACATGAACATATCCCCCATTTCCCCCAGGTGGAGGGCGCGCCTGAGGATTACATCCTCGCCGCGCACTGCGGATACCTGGGCGTGGTTCCCCAATCGTTTTCCTCAGAATGGACCTTGAGAGAGAAGGTGCTGGCGATCGTTGACAACAACGCAACCGCCATCGATGCACGCCTGCCGGAGGGGGATATCACCCTGGTGAAACTGATGCCTCCCTTTGACCGCTGGTCAGTGGTGGAGGGCCAGCTGCCAAAATATGCCCAGTTCAAGGACTCGCATTGCCTGAACGGCGCGGTCATCCGGGTGGAAAATGGCAAGCGGTTGGTGGATAATCTGGTGTCGCACCACTACATCATCACCAGCGGGCACAACCGGAATGAACTGGAAATGGTAGCCAAGGTTTTCGCGCTTGATTGCATCACATGATCCTGAGCAGAGCGGTGCTCCTCCCCTTTTCAGTGACCCTTCCAAAATCCAGACCATGCAGAAAAAGACTACCGGGATGTTCTCCGGTAGTCTTGCTTCAAAAATCAATGAATTGTCAACCCCGATCAGCCGCATCCGCCCCCGCTGACACCGCGCTGATTCTGCAATTTGATCTTGGGGGTGTACTCGAGCACCCACTCGTAAGGCAGCGGATCGGCGGCGGGGTAGCGGTCGCCCAGGGCAGACTCGAAGGTGTAGCGCAACTGATCGTCGCTGACACCCGCGGCAAGCGGGCGGATACCCGCCTCCTGCTTTCCGAAGACCTTGATCCAATTATTGATCCCGCCTTCCAGGATATAAATGTTGGGTACAGCTTCCGCCGCAAGTACCTTCCATGCTTCCGTGGCAGCGCTTTCATCATTGCTCATCAGCACCACCACGCTGCTGCTTGTGGTCTGCGCCTGGGTGAGCAGGGTCGGCACGACGCTGAGTATGTTCTGCAGCGGGAGGTTGACCGCCCCATGAATGTGGAACAGGTTGAAGTCAGATTCACTGCGCACATCCAGCATGATCACATCCAAGGTGTCATTCCCCAGGCTGGCAAGCAGTTCACCGGGGTGGATTTGCACAGCTCGCTGTTCGAGCAGCGGCATTTTCTCGGCTTCCACCTGCGACCATTTCTGAGCGATGGTCGGTTGACCAAGCGCGATAACAATCAGCGCCACCAGGATAAGTGCCACTCCACCCAGGTAACGGCGTTTTGGCTCCTTGCTGAGGTCCCTCTTGCCAAACCTGGCTTCCAGTTTCTCTCCCCCCCAGAACATGAACAATGCCATCAACACCACCAGAAGGACCACCACACCGGTGGGCAGGTGAAACACATCCATCAACGTGAGGCGCCCGTAATAACCGCTGTTGTTCCACCAGTTCCAAATTGGCTGGACAGTCTCGCCAAAGGCCCATACGCCAACGGCAGCACCCAGGCTAAAGACAATGCCGTCCACCTTAAAGGTGGAAGCCGAGACCAGCGCCGTGCCCGGGCAGAACCCGCCAACGATGAAGCCCACGCCCATGATGACCCCGCCCAGCAAGCCGGGCCACAGGTGCGTCTCCGGGACGTAAACCAGGTTGAAATCCAGGATGCCGATGGCGGAGGACAGGAAGATCAGCACCATGGCAGTGATGATCGCGCCGAACATGACCTTGAGCACGGTCAGATCCTTGAAATAAAATTGCGCGGCGAGTTTCTTTGAATTGCCAAAACCGGAAATCTCGAGCACGAAGCCGAAGCCGAAACCGATTAGGCCGAAGACCAGGTAGGTCCAGGGGTTCTGGGCCAGCGGCTGCAGGAATGCTTTAAGGGGAAAGAGGGCAGGTAACATGGAGGCCTCCTTTAATTCCAGAACTTGCGCAGGAAATATGCCAGGGCATACGCGCCGGCAAAAATACACATCATCAACGCCCATGATCCGGCGGAAAGGGTGGCACCGCCGGAAAGGGCCTGACCCGAGGTACAGCCGCGCGCCATGCGCGCCCCGTAGGCGAAGATCACCCCGCCCACGAAAGCCATGATCAGGCGCGTGCGGTTGGAGATGTTCGGTCCCTTGTTGATCTGCACCTTAAGGCGCCCGTTGAGGAAACCCGCCACGAACCCGCCCAGCAGGGCGCCGGTGACCACCGGCACGCTCCAGTCATCCAGCGGATTAAGATTCCCGCCAGCCAGTTTCAGCAGGTAGGGAGTCTGGTTCACGTGCCCGGGGACGATCAGGTCTTCAAGCGCAGCCACGTACCGGTTGAGGCCTCCCGAAGCACCCAGACCGTTGCGGGTGATCAGGAAGGCGAGGAACATCACCAGTCCGAGCAGCGCCCCGCCGAGATAGGGATGGATATATGGTTTTTCAGGGCGGTTGAACAACCCCTTGCGTGCCCGTACGGGCGGTTCATTTACTGGAGCAACAGTGGTCATGATTTACTCTCCTTTTCCGGCGCGGTTTCATCTGCATGAGCCGCTTCCGAAGTTTCAAGTTCCTCCCAACCGGTCACCATGCCTTTTATGCTTTGCAACGGCCTGGAGCCGGCGGTTGTGGTGAGGTATACGTGCCCGAGGATGAAGGCTGCGAACAGCCAGGCAACCAGGGTGTGGAACGGTGCCAGGAACGGCAGGCCTCCAAGCTTACCCGCCAGGGCGGGCCACTTCTGGACACCCCACATCAGGATGCCGGTGAGACCCTGCAGCGGCAGGAGCACGTTCAGGATGACAAGGTAGGTAACCTGCTGGAGCGGGTTCATCTTCCGGGCGGGTGTCTTCTCGAATGGGTGCGGTTCATGCTTGAAGATGCCGCGCAGGTAATAGCGGGTCTGGACGATCGCATCGTCAAAGAACCCGTATGGTCGGGGGATGAATTGCTTGATCTGCCCGCTTACGAGGTGGTAGAACAGGGAAAGTGCGGCGTTGACCCCCAGGATCACCCACAGGACATTGTGCATGATCACCACGCCCCGGAACAGACTCGAGAAGAGACCAGGGCGGTGGATGATCAACCCGGTGATGAGCAGCAGCACGATGACGGATGTCTGCAGCCAGTGCCAGAAGCGCTCATAAGATTGATACATGTAGACTTTCTCGCGCCCGGTAGCGGGTTTTACCTGGCGGCGGTTTGAGCGGATTCGCAAGCCGCTGTGAACAACCACCCCGGCGAGCACTCCGAGGAAGAACAGGCCTCCCAGCCAGTCCACCCAGTTGAGGCGGCTGTAACCGAACAGGTAGCGGCCTTCCGCGGCGGTGGCAGGCTGGTAGAACAGGGCTCCGCCCTTGACATAGACCTGGCCGGCGGTGTTGACATTTGTGTCGGTGACAAAGGCAGGCATCACCCCGGCTGGAACGGAGGCCGCCAGCTTGATCGGCGCGGCAAGGCGCGAGGTCCGGCTGTGGCAGGCCTGGCAATCTTTGATGGCCCAACCCTTTCCAGCCACATCATGGTTGATGCTGTACGGTTGCACCTGTCCGAGGATGTGAGGGTTTTCCAGTCCGAGGGCTGAAAGCCGGGCGGCGATCGTGTTCCGCTTGGCATCCGAATCGATCACCAGTTCGCTCGAATCGATCGCCCCGTCCGAGTTCTGGTCGAAGACCGCCAGCACTTCTTCGGAATACTTCCCGCCGCTGAGATATGCGGCCTCAAGATCGAACTGTCTCACCGGCAGGGTCTTCCCGTTGTCGTCATAGGCCCAGTACCATGTCGTGATCAGGTTATACGGAGCCAGCGAGGTGCCGCCATCGATATCGAGGCGCGACATCAAGACCGGCTGGTAGCCGTCGACCATGTCGACGGCGAGCGAGCCGCTGCCCTGTGCGCCGCGGCAGGTTACCGCCGCCTGACCGTTCGGAGTGACAACCGTCCAGTCTTCGGAGCGGATGGCCGGGGCATACAGCTGCGGGATATGGCAGGTTTCGCAAGCCAGGACCGCCATGTGCCGGCCCACGTAGGGGAGCCAGCTGGAATGGATCATGTTTGCATCATGGCACGATTCGCAGCGCCGCATGCTGCCCTTCAATCCAGGAGCCACCTGGTACTGGGCGCTCTGACCGCGGGCGAGGTTGTGATCCGGGGTCTTCAGGTATTCCGACAGGTCGATGCGGCGCGGATCGAAGAGCAGGCTGTCGGGTCGCAGGGCCGCGTTCTCCTGGTAGTAGATCGGGTTATTGAGCGAGAAGTGGCAGTCCACGCACTGCAGGCCGCGTTCCGAATGGATATCCCAGGAACGGGTGAGACTCTCCTTTTCGGGCAGGTTGACACCCGATTCGGAGATCAACTGAGGCGAAATGACCTGCCCGGTGGTTGCCGTCTGCATGGAGGTGGTATCGCTGCAAGCCGGCAGGGTCAACGCGGTCTGCGCATCCATGTGCACCAACCCATGGCACTGACCGCAGTTGTCGTTGCCGGGTTCCTGGATGGCGGTGTAAGCCTGCAGGAGCAGGCCGGCACTGTCGAAGGCGGAGGAGTTCCATTTCCACCCCTGGGTGGTCTTTGTGATCAGTCCGGTGCCCTGCAGGGTGGCTGAATTTGCCCAGCCAAACTCGCCGGATTGAATCGCTGCGATGCGGGCCTGGTTGTCGGGCGCCGGCAAGTGGCACAGGAAGCAATCCATTTCGAGCATGCCGGATTGATCCCAGCGCCAGGTTTCCGCCTTGCCAGTCTGGGGATCGAGCACCGAAGTCTCCGGGTCTGCCGAACTGGGAGCCAGGTCCGTCAGAGGCTGACCGTTCCGGGAGGTGGTGCCTGGTCCGCCGCCTACAAAGCGGTCGGCATTGAGTATGATCCAGCTGGCGGTGCCCAGGTCGAGGCGTGCATCGCCGGGTTGGGAAAGATACCGGTAAGCCAGGGCATCCCATTGCCCGAAAAGACCGGTGCTGGCTCTCCCCGCTTGAATGTCGCCCAGGCCCAGGTCGGAGTGGAAACTATGGCTGGCGATGAAATCCGTGTCGTGACACTGTCCGCAGGTCTGCATCGTGGAGATGGGGGTGTTGCCTTCCAGCACATTCGTCCCGCTGGCATCCAGAAAGGCAAATACCGGGTGCAGCGGTGTGACCTGCGCCTGCGCAATTTCACCTGTCCGAGCTGAGGCGATTCGTATGGCAAACCCTGCCACGGCGATGACCAGCAGCAGGATCCCGGCGCTTATCCATATACGATTGGTACCCGGGATTCTCCTGCTCCGGATGAAACCAGGACTCTCAAGCGAAGGAACTCGAGAAGACATGTTGAAGCGGGAAATTGCCCGGGAAAGGAAATTGTTTGATGCTGTGGGTTGTGTTGTATGTTTCATGTCTGCTCCCTCTCACCGCTGCTGTGTGCGCCCGCCCCAGACCATGGGGTCGCCGGGATAACCAAGTGCCTGCCAGTCCATGCGTCCATTGCTGGAGTGACAGTCGGCGCACTGGAGGGCATTTTCCGCCGGCTGGACCATGTGCGTGGTGGGCCAATACATCCAGGTTTCGGTGAAGCCGTATTGACCGCTGTACGGCGTGCCGGTGAATTGTGAGCCCAGTTGCAGGGCAGAGTTCCAATCGAACGTTGTCCAGAAGCCTCCCTCCCCGGCTGTCAGCGGCTGCAGCAGGATCTTATACAGGGTGTCGTAAGGCTGCATGCCAACATGCAATTTGAAGGGAAAGATTCTTGCCGTGGGATCGTCGATGCTTCCCGCCGGTGGATTCATCACCACAGGTTGCGAGGGGTCGATCGTATCCCCGAGCAGGTACCGGTAGGAAACCGACTCGTTGTACCACAGGTAGGTAGGCCGGACATTCTTTTCATAAATGAAACTGCCTTTGATCCTCAGGTAGGTGTAGTGATCCTCGGGGAGGTCCTGTCCTGCGGTGGACCAGTCCCAGAACAACTTGGTGGGATCCTTCAATGCCATGGCAGGGATGTGACAGGTCTGGCAGGCAACTGCCTGGGTGTGGGCGTTCAAGCGCTCATCCGGGTGTGGGGCCGCACTGTGACAATCGGTGCAGCTGACCTGGTTAGCGCTCTCGACGCTGACCGAAATGGAGCGCCCGGCGATCTGGTGGTCGGTGGTGCGGTGGCAGTCGGTGCATTGAAAATCCAGTTCCCCCATGTGCACATCCAGGTTTGCCAACGGGTAGATCAGGCTGGCATCCAGGTCGCCATGTTTGACCCCGTTACCACCGCCGCCGTTGAAGTGGCAGTAGCCGCAGTTCTCACGGGTGGGGGCGCGCACGCTCCGGGCTGCCGCCAGCAGGTCCACGCCAGCCGCGGGCATGCCGTTATCTCCCTTCGCATACAGGGCCATGTCGGCGTGGCAGACCAGGCAGTCCACGTTTTCAGGATTGGTGAAATCGAAACTGGCATCCGCCCAGCCGTAACCGGCGTGGCAGGTGGTGCACTTGTTCCAGTTGCCCTGGATGCCAATGCAGAAGTTATTGATCAGGTTCTTCTTACCGATCGCCTCCACCACGCCATCATGACCGGGAATGGTCTCCGGCTGACCGACCCATTGGAAGTGCGCGGTTGCCATCACTTGGGAGGCAGCCTGCGGGTGGCATTCCAGGCAGGCAGCGGTCACCTCCTGGGGCGTTGAAAAGGGACCCTGCACGATATTTGCATGGCTGGTATGAACGGGGTGCACGGGCACACCGGATTGGGGATTATCCTTTCCGGCGGCAACCCGCGGCCAAAAAAAGATCACCGGCACCAGGATGACCATCAGGATGCCAAGCGCGCCGACGATCCATACGGGTTTGTTCTTCTTCATAACTTCTCCTTCGGGGGATGGAATGGTGCTTGTTACCGGTCGACGATCAGGCTGGCATCGTGCTGGATGCGCTCGCGCAGGATGCTGCGCAGGAGATCCAGTGCCTCAATGACCCGGTGGTCTGTCAATTGATATTGGACCGATGAACCCTGCCGGGCAGCCTTCACCAGGCCTCCCTCGCGCAATACTTTGAGATGGCGCGAGACCGTTGGCTGGGGCACCTGCAGATCCTGGGTCAATTCGGTCACATTTCTAGGTTCGTTGGAAAGTGCATAGAGCAACAGCAGCCGGGTGGGATCTGCCAGTGCGGAGCACAGGTCGGCATGCAATCGGGTGATTTCCTGGGTTAGGGATGTAGTTATCATATGACCTTATCCGGATATTCGAATATTCAATATATGCCATAATACCCATGTGAAGAATTGCACAACTAGTGTGATTTGTCATCTTTCGTGGTGCGCAATGTCACTTATAAATTACATGGCGTATCGAGGATGCGATCCCGATTACCACCTGTGAATGGGTGTTTTCCTTGGAAATGCCAGCGATTCTATAAAAGATATTTTCTGATACAATCTGATACTTGAACTGGAACCGTGTTTCCGGATTTCGCTCGCTTTTGGGAAAGTTGTCAACGGTAAATGAACATCCTGGGGATCGGTCCGCTCGAATTATTCTTCATCCTGCTGCTTGCCCTGCTTATTTTTGGTCCCAAGGACCTGGAGAAGACGGGCAAGTCGATCGCCCAAAGCATGCTCAAGATCGTCCGCTCCGACACCTGGAAGACCGTTTCGCAGGTATCCCGGAAGATCAAGAACCTGCCGAACGAGATGATGCGCGAAGCGGGGATGGAAGAGTTGAAACAGAGCATGGCGCCATTGGCCGGGGACCTGAAGAAATTAAACCAGCCGGAGTTGAAACCCGGAACCGGGTCGCTGCCGATACCCCCCCCGGAAGAAACCGGTGAGGGAAAAACCGCCACCCCCACGATCTCACCAGCAGAAAATAAACCTGAACCGCCGAAACCCCCTGAGGAGCCTTCCGGATGACCCCCGTGCGAAGATTCTTTCGCGGTCTCTGGCGGGTAATCAGTTTCCCCTTCCACCTCCTTGGATGGCTGTTCAGCCTGCCTTATCGATTATTCAAGCGCGCCCGGGCGTTCCTGACCTTCGAGCCGGAAGACCAGCCGCTCGGGGAGGTCTTCGCGCGCACCCTTCAACAGCCCGGGGGGATCCTGGAACATCTCGACGCCCTGCGGAAGCATCTTTTCCGGATGGTGCTCGCAATCGCTGCCGGGATGGTACTGTGCGCCGTGTACACCAGCCAGATCATTGACTACCTGGCGAAGCCGATCGGGGGGGTGAGCCACCTGCAGGCTATCGATCCCACCGAGACGATCGGCGTATTCATGAAAGTAGCCCTGTGGGGCGGTTTCTCGCTGGCAACCCCCTACATCGCATTCGAGCTATGGCTGTTCGCCGCGCCCGGCGTGAAGGCGCGTGCCCGGCAGCTCAGCCTGATCGCCATCCCCCTGGCACTGGTCTTCTTCATGGGCGGCATGTATTTTGCCAATCGCTTCCTGCTTCCAACCGCTTTACCGTTCCTGCTCAATTTCCTGGATATCAAGACCATACCGAGGGTGTCCACCTATACCAGTTTTGTCACCAGCCTGATGTTCTGGATCGGGATCGCCTTCGAGTTCCCGCTCGTCATTTATGTGCTGACCTTCATGGGTTTCGTCAAGCCGCGCATGCTGGTCAGGCAGTGGCGGGTTGCCATCCTGGTGATCGCCATCCTGGCAGCCGCCATCACCCCCACCGTCGACCCGGTAAACATGGGACTGGTGATGGCACCTATGATCGTGCTCTACTTCCTCAGCATTGGCTTGAGCCACCTTGCCGTCCTGGGTCGATCGAAAAAATAGCCTGAACCTGGTTCGATACTACGCAGGGGTGGAACCCGGTTGGTGGATGGCATGGCATTTTTCACCCGCTCCATGAACCCGCCGGATGAGGCGCGGATTGCCAGCCACAAGATAGATTGCAAGAAAGAATCCCGGAAATACCCATTGCTTCCATGAAACAGGTCTTCAAACTGCTCCGTTTCGTCCGCCCCTACTGGAAGAGAAGCCTGCTTTCTCTCGGCCTGCTGATCGTGGTGGTGCTCATGGACCTGGCCATCCCGCGCCTGGTCCAGCAGATCATCGACGCGGGGATCACCCAGCACAACCTGAAGGTGGTCACCAACACATTCCTGTTAATGCTGGGCATTTCCATACTCGACACCCTTTTTGCCATCGGCAATAACAATTACTCCGTGCAGGTGGGCGAGAGCGTCGCGCGCGATCTGCGCGAGGCACTATTCTTAAAGATCCAATCCTTTTCCTTCGGCAACCTGGACCGTTTGAAGACCGGGCAACTGATGGTGCGCCTTTCCAGTGATTCGAGCGTCATCCAGCGGGTGATCCAGATCTCGCTGCGGATCGGTACGCGCGCCCCGTTGATCATGATCGGCAGCATCCTGCTCATGTTCAACACCGACCGGCGGCTGGCTTTGACCATGCTGCCCTTACTGCTGGTCACCTCAGGCATCATCGTGTTCTTCGCCCTCAAGATGGGTCCGCTCTTCCTGACCATCCAGCAAAAACTGGACAAATTAAACACCGTCCTGCAGGAGAACATCGCCGGGGTGAGGGTGGTGAAGGCATTTGTGCGCGCCCGCCACGAAGGGGAACGTTTCGAAGAGTCCAACCAGGATTTCACCGGGCGCAACATCAAGGTCATGCAATTCATGTCCACCATGGGACCGGTGCTGAGCGTGTGCGTCAACATCGGTATCGTGATCGTCATCTGGTCGGGAGGCCTGCAGTCGATCCGCGGCAGCGTGACCACCGGGCAACTCGTCGCTTTCATCAACTACCTGCAGACAGCCCTGGGACCACTGATGATCATGGTCAACCTCGCCAATGTCTGGGCGGCAGGGATGGCTTCTGCCGCGCGGGTAAATGAGGTGCTCGAGGAAGAGCCCGAGGTGCCGGAAGGGGCGGGCTTGCCTGCCCTGCCATCCGGTCAGGCCTTACGGATCGTATTTGAGAACGTCGGCTTTCACTACAATTCCCACTCCCCCACGCCCGTGCTGGAAGAGGTCAACCTCACGGTGGAGGCGGGGGAGACGATAGCCATCCTGGGTGCCACCGGCTCCGGCAAAACCACGCTCATCCACCTGATCCCCCGTTTTTACGACCCGACCGAAGGCCGCATTCTCATCAACGGGCAAGATATCCGCAATGTCAACCAGGATTCGCTCCTGGCCGCGATCGGGATCGTTCCGCAGGATACTATCCTCTTCTCTGGAACCGTGGGCGATAACATCCGTTATGGCAGCCCGGATGCCAGCGATGAGCAGGTGTTCGCTGCCGCCAGGGCTGCCCAGGCGCACGAATTCATCCTGGATCTCGAGGCAGGGTATGACACCCACGTGGAGGAGCGCGGCGTCAACCTGTCGGGCGGTCAGAAGCAGCGCATTGCCATCGCCCGCGCCCTGCTGATCCGCCCTGCCGTGCTGATCCTGGACGACAGTACCAGTTCGGTGGACGTGGAAACAGAGACAAAAATCCAGGCTGCCCTGGCTGACTGGATGCAAGGCCGCACCTGCATCGTCGTCGCCCAGCGGATCAGCACCGTGCTTAAGGCAGACAAGATCATCGTGCTCGAAAAAGGCCGCATCCTGGCGCAGGGCACCCACCGCCAACTGCTTAAGACCAGCACGATCTACCAGGAGATCTACGCCTCCCAGCTGGGTAACGGGATCAACGGAGTCTAGAGAATGGCAGACCGGTCAACAGACCAGAAGGACCGCCCCGAATTCCGCAGCCGGATGCTGGGCAGGGGCCCGGCACAACCCGGCAAGATCGAGAAGGCGCGCAATCCATCGGATGCGCTCCGGCGGCTGGTTCCGTATCTTGGTGCCTATAAAGCTGCACTGTATCTTGTGCTGGCTTTCGTGCTGATCTCAACGCTGCTGGGGTTGATCGGGCCATACCTGATGGGGAAAGCCATCGATGGATTCATCGCCTCAAAGGACATCGCCGGGCTGGCGGTAATCGCCATCTGGATGCTGGTCATTTTCGTAGTGGGCAACCTGGCGGATGCCATTTCCGGCTGGATGATGGCTGGAATTTCGCAGAAAGCTCTCAAAAAAGTGCGCACTGACCTGTTCGGACATCTGCAGACCCTGCCCCTGCGCTTCTTTGACAACCACACCGCCGGCGAACTGATGAGTCGCCTGACCAATGACATTGACGCCATCAACCAGGCCGTTTCGCAGAACGTGGTGGCACTGCTCGCCAGCGTGCTTTCGCTGCTGGGCATCCTGGTGGCCATGTTCGTATTGAACGTCTGGCTGGCGCTTTCCGCAGTGGTGGTGGTGCCGATCATGTTCTGGTTCACCAATTTTGTGGCCCGCTACACGCGAAAAGGCTTCCGGGAATTGCAGAAATCCCTCGGCAACCTGAACGGTGTCATGGAGGAAGCCATCAGCGGTCAGCGCGTGGTCAAGGCGTTCCGCCGCAATGAAGCAGTGATCGATAATTTCCGCCTTCACAACCGGGAGGTGTTCCGCTCCGCCGTCTACGCCAATTCCTACGCCCTGTTGTTGATGCCGCTGACCAACCAATTGGGCAACCTGTTCGTCATTGCCATCGCCGGGCTGGGCGGCTGGCTGGCATTGAAGAATCTCGCCACCGTGGGAACCATCGTCACCTTCATCAGTTATGGGCGGAACTTCATCAACCCGCTGCGCCAGCTGGCGAACATGTACAATTCCATCCAGGCGGCGCTGGCCGGATCGGAGCGTGTTTTCGAGATCATCGACACGCCGTCGGAGGTGGATGACGCTCCCGAAGCGGCGCCGCTGGATAAGGCACGCGGCCAGGTGACCTTTGAAAATGTGGGTTTCGGTTACACCCCCGGAAAACCGATCATCAAGAACATGAGCCTGGAAGCCAGACCGGGTGCCACGTTGGCGCTGGTGGGTCCCACCGGCGCAGGCAAGACCACCCTGGTCAACCTGCTGACCCGTTTTTACGAGATCGACTCCGGCAGGATCTGCATCGACGGTCGGGACATCCGCCAGGTGAAGAAGGACCACCTGCGCCGCGATCTGGGGCTGGTATTGCAGGACACCTTCCTTTTTGGAGCAACGGTCATGCAGAATATCCGTTACGGTCGGTTGGACGCCTCGGACGAGCAGGTTGTTGAGGCCGCCCGGATGGCAGATGCCGACGATTTCATCCGAAAATTGCCGCAGGGTTACCAGACTGTGCTCTCGGAACGCGCCAGCAATTTAAGCCAGGGTCAGCGGCAGATGCTTTCGATCGCCCGCGCCATCCTGGCAGATCCATCCATCCTGATCCTGGATGAAGCCACCAGCAGTGTAGACACGCGCACGGAGGTGCGCATCCAGAAGGCGCTGCTGCGCCTGATGGAAGGCCGCACCAGTTTTGTCATTGCCCACCGCCTGAGCACGGTCCGCGATGCCGATGAGCTGCTGGTGATCAGGGACGGCGAGATCGTTGAGAAAGGCAATCATGCCCAGCTGCTCAGCCAGCATGGTTTCTATTACCACCTGTATTTAAGCCAGTTCAAAGGCGAGGAAATATAAATCCCCTCCATGCAGAATATTCATGGTTGTCAAAATGAGCCCGGAGATAATAATGGGGGCATGAGAATGGAATATAATTGTGACCAGATCGTCGTATTTCTTGTGATGTTTTTGACTAAGTGAAGAGGCTCCATGAAAAAGATCATCACCTTCGGTGAAATCATGCTCCGACTTTCTCCACCGGCTTCACTCCGCTTTGGGCAGACGAGATCGTTCGAGGCCATCTATGGAGGCGGTGAATCGAATGTCGCCGTATCGCTGGCAAATTACGGCCTTGATACTGAATATGTCACCCGCCTGCCTGCCCATGAGATCGGTGAGGCCTGCCTGCAATTCCTGCGCCAGCACAACGTGGGCACGCACTTCATCCTGCGCGGCGGTGAGCGCCTTGGGATCTACTTCCTCGAAAATGGGGCAGCCATGCGCGCCAGCCAGGTCATCTATGACCGTGCCAATTCGTCCTTCGCCACCATCCAGCCCGGCATGCTCGACTGGAATGAGGTCTTTAAGAAAGGCGGCTGGTTCCACTGGACAGGCATCACCCCGGCCATTTCCGAGAGCGCAGCAGCAGTATGCCTGGAAGCGGTCCAGGCCGCCCATGCCATGGGGCTGACAGTTTCCTGTGATATGAACTACCGTGCCAAGCTCTGGCAGTGGGGAAAACCCGCGGGCGAGGTGATGACCCGCATGGTCGAGCTCTGCGATGTATTGATCGGTAATGAAGAAGATGCGGAAAAGGTGTTCGGTGTCAATGCCGCCGGCGCGGATATCACCGCCGGTAAAGTATTCGGCGAGCAATATATCCGCGTCTGCCAGGAACTGCACTTGAAATTCCCCGCCCTGAAAACCATCGCCATCACCCTGCGCGGTTCGCTCTCGGCAAACCACAACACCTGGAGTGGATTAATGTGGCAGGCAGATAAAATTTTCCAGGCTCCCGTGGTTGATATCTCCCCCATTATCGACCGGGTCGGCGGTGGAGACAGCTTTTCGGGAGGCTTGATCTATGGTCTGCTGACCTTTCCGGATGACCCGCAAAAGATCGTGAATTTTGCGGTGGCTGCCTCTGCCCTCAAGCATACAATCTTTGGGGATTTCAACCTGGTGAGCGTTTCAGAAGTTGAAAAACTGATGAAAGGCGATGCCTCCGGGCGAGTCAATCGCTGATCGTTTCGAGTTGAATTCAAACGCATGCCCCAGTCTTGCTTTTGAATAGAATTGGAGAAATCAGGATGATGGCTCGCAGGATTACCGCTCCTGAATGTATTTCTATTATCCCCCGCCAGCCTTGACAAAAGTATATTTACCGCAAGACGGTACTGTTTTCACTTTTTGAAGCATCCTCCAAAGGAATCTCATCCCCGCTGAAGGCGACTTCAACAGGCAGGCTCGGAGCGAGGCGATTGAGTTCGCGGATCACCAGCCCGGCTTGCTCCCGATCCCAGAAATCGCGCCCTCCGCGCCCCCACTCCTCCAGATGGGTCAGGATGACCTGTCTGGGTTGCAGCGCCAGGCAGAAGCGACAGAACTCTTCAAGCAGCGGTGGCTTTTCTTTTAATGCCGCCCCCCTCCCCAGCCATAGGTGTGCAAAAAGAATATCCACCTCTCCGAAGGCAGGCAGCCGCGCGGCATCATAATTGCGCGTATCCCCGGGGAACAGCCAGCGTTTATCGCCCAATTCGACAAGGTAACCTGTCTCAGCCACACCCCGCCACCCCACGCGGAGGGTGGGAGAATCCTCCCAGTGCAATCCGTCAAAGGGGGTGATGCGAAAGCCGTGCAATTCGATGGTCTGTAAAGTCTCGGGGACCAGTATCTGCCCCGCCGCCAGCCCGGCCTGTTTCCGCACCAGCGGGAGTATTGCTTCGGGGACAACCCACTGGATGGGGAGATCGCGTAAGGTGCGCAGCAAATTGAGATCCAGGTGATCACTGTGACGGTGGGTCAGCAGGACGAAATCCAAGTTTCGAAGATCGCGGGCGGCCTCCGGTCGATTCACCCGGGTCAACCGGCTGTGCATCTCCAGCGGATCGATCGCCCAGCGCACACCCCCCGTTCGAAATAAATAGTTGGCGGAATACATCAACCAGCCCCGGTCTTCAGGGGCTGGCGAATTCCATTCTGTAATGAGCCTCTCCCACTTTTGGGGAAAGGCAGCGATTACCAGCTCGCGCTGCAGGTCGATGCGCGCCTGCCTTTCAGCGCTTCGTGCCATGGTCATACCGGCTGTGGATCAGTGCCTCCACGTCGCTGATGGAGCGATCGAAGGGACCCAGTTTTTCCATTTTCAGGCTGGTGACCGCGGCAGCCCAGGTACCGGCCTCCGCAGGCGGCATGGACAACCGCATGGCAACATAACTGCCCATGCAGGTATCGCCGCGTCCGCTGCGCCCGTTCAACTGCGCCGGATAGAATCCCATTTCGTGGCATTTGCCGTCCGCGTAGATGAGCAGACCATCCCTGTGGGTAAGGACGATCTCCTTCGCTCCCTTGCCCGCATAGATCTTTGCCGCCCGGTAAATATCCTTTTCACCGGTGAGATATTCCGCTTCAACGGCGTCGCTTTTAAGCACATCCAGGTATGGCAGGGTGGTTTCCATCTCCTCCCATGGCGCAAAGACCAGGCTCTTGCCCTGCAGGACGCGCACAAAACCCTGCATATCGGCGGCAAGAAATACTTTCTTCTCTTTCAAGGTTTTGATCACATCCAGGCCGACTTCGCCGCGCAGGCTGGAATTGATCACCGCCGCCTTCATTTCCAGGTTCTCCACTTCGCTGCGCGTGATCGCTCCTGCCAGGCCGTTGACCGACAGGTTGCGGATGTCGGGGTCGAGGCCAGGATACTCAAGGCACATCAGGGTGGACTGGGGCGTAAAGGTCGGAAAGCAGTCAATGCCGGATTCAACGAATTTCTTCACCACGCGATCATCTTCTTTCGCCAGCCGTGTCACCACGGCCACCTTCAAGCCGAGCCGCGCCGCGGCATGGGCGGCATAATTCATGCCCCCGCCGTCCACATACTTCGTGCCGGAAGGGGAGATGATCGTGTCTTTTGTATAATTACCGATGCAGACGATATCATAGACCGGGTTGGTTTTCATTGAGCCTTTTCCGTTAACAGAAATTATATTAATTTAATCACGCGGGTGAACACCCAGAAGAGACCTGCCGCCACCAGTGCCGTGGCGGGGATGGTCAACAGCCAGGCGATGGCAATCTCCTGCGCCACCCCCCAGCGCACCTTGTTCACCCGTTCGGCCGCGCCCACGCCCATGATGGCTGAACTGACCACCTGGGTGGTGCTCACCGGTCCGCCGATCAGGGAAGCGCTGATAATGACTATTGCAGACGCCAGCTGTCCGGCGAAACCATCCACCGGGCGGATCTTGTAGAATTTTCCGCCCAGCGTCTTGATCAGTTTATTCCCGCCCACTGCCGTGCCCAGGGCGATCATCGCCGCGCACATCACGATCACCCAGGTGGGAACGGCGAAAACCTTCAAATAGCCTCCGGTGACCAGCGCAAGCGTGATGATGCCCATGGTCTTCTGGGCATCATTCGTGCCATGACTGAGCGCCAGGGCAAGGGCGGTGAAGATCTGGCCGCGCTTGAAAAGGCGGTTAATGCCAGGGCTGGCTTTCCAACTTAGCAACAGGATTAACCGCAGGAGGAGATAACCGATAATGAATCCGATGATCGGGGATGTGAACAGGGCGATCAGGATCTTTTCTATACCGGGCATCTGGATTGCCTGCCAGCCAGCATCGATGACCACGGCACCGATAAAGCCGCCGATCAGGGCGTGCGAGGAACTGCTCGGGAAGCCGAGATACCAGGTAAGCAGGTTCCACAGGATGGCGCTGCTCAAGGCAGCCATGAGGACCACCTCATTGATCGCGGTCGCGATCACCACCTCGTGCCCGATCGTGTTGGCAACCGCCACTCCGAAGATGAATGGGCCGAAAAAGTTGGCCACCGCAGTCATGGCCAGGGCCACCCGCGGTGAAAGGGCGCGCGAAGAGATCATGGTGGCAACCACGTTGCTGGAATCATGCACGCCATTCAGAAAGTCGAAAATGAGTGCCAGGACGATCACTGCAATTAGAATCGGGGCCATGTACACACGCTTTCAATCCTGTAGATTCTTAATTGACCTCTACGTTATCTCACCTGGGAAAGGAACAAAGGAACATCAGTCACTCACTGTCATACAGGAAAAGCCCGGATGATTACCCAGAAAATTCCAGCTGCCATCAGCGCTGAGGCAGGGATGGTCAGCAGCCAGGCGGTGGCGATTTCCTGGGCGACTGTCCAGCGAACCTTGTTCACCCGTTCGGCGGCGCCCACACCCATGATGGTTGTACTGACCACCTGGGTGGTGCTCACCGGACCACCAAACAGGGATGCGGTCAGGATAACGACGGCTGAAGCCACCTGGGATGCGAAGGCATCCACTGGTCGGATCTTGTAAAACTTTCTTCCCAGGGTTCGTATCAGTCTCCAACCGCCAACGGATGTACCCAGGGCGATCATTCCTCCGGATAAGATAATGACCCAGAGCGGAACCTTAAACACATTCAAATATCCACCGGTAACCAGCGCCAGGGTGATGATACCCATGGTCTTCTGGGCATCATTGGCGCCGTGGCTCAAGGCAAGGGCAAGCGTTGTGACCACCTGGCTGCGCTTGAAGAAACCATTGATTCTTGGCTTCGCATTCCAACTCAAACGGGTGATCAGCCTTAAAACAGCAAATCCAAATACGAACCCAATAAACGGGGATGTAAACAATGCAATTAGTATTTTCATCACGCCGGGTATTTGAACAGCCTTCCAACCCGCTCCCATGACTACTGCCCCGATGAAACCACCAACCAGCGCATGCGAAGAACTGCTCGGAAAACCGAGATACCAAGTGAGCAGGTTCCAAAGGATGGCACTGCACAAGGCAGCCAGTAAGACCTGCAAGCTGATTGCCTTTGCAGCAACCACTTCGTGTCCAATAGTGTTCGCGACCGCCACGCCGAAAATCAATGGGCCAGAAAATTCAGCAACCGCTGTCATCCCCAAAGCGAAACGAGGAGGCAACGCCCTGGATGAAATTACAGTTGCCACAACATTGCTTGAATCGTGGATACCATTTAAGAAGTCGAAGCCGAGGGCCAATACAACAACAGCAATAATGAGAGGTGACATCCTAATTTCATTTTCCCTTATGCGATCTTGACCACGATATCGGCGATCACGTTTGCTGCTTCATCGCCGCGGTCCGCCGCATTGCTCAGGTGGCGGTAGACCTCACGCAGTTTCAGCATCTTGACCACGTGCTGGATATCTTCCGCCCCGCAGAACAGGTCCGCCAGGGCTTCGCGGTAAATATCCTCCACCTTGTTCTCCAGCGCCTTGGCGCGCTGGGCATGGTCGCCAGCCACGCCGGTATGGTCCTCAAACCGATCCACGGCCATGAGCAGTTCGTAAGCGGCATCCCGGAGCAGGGTGGCCATCCTCTGCATGTAGGGCGTCGGCTCCACCTTAAGCACCTGCATCTCGATCACGGTGCTGTAGGCATAGTCGAGCACGTCGTCGATGGTGCGGGAAAGGGAGAAGATATCCTCGCGGTCGAAGGGGGTGATGAAGGTCTTGTTCAATTCGTAGATCAGGATGCGCCGGGCTTCATCGGCTTCCTTTTCCTTTGTGACCAGCGTTGCTGCCGCGGCCGGATCCTGGCCGGCCATGTAGACTTTCAATGCATCCAATCCTGCCAGGGTGAGAGCGGCCTGCTCATGGATCAATTTAATGAAAGCGTTCTGCCGTTTCTTGAATAATCTACGCATGGGATACTCCTTTATTGGATACGGTTCACACAACCTGTGTCAACCAATTTCTGCAGACCTGTTTTTAATTGTTCAGGTGAATTTGAACCCAACACTTCCACCGTGCGGAAGGAATCCTTCGGCAGGTATCCCGCCACCATGTGGAAATCCACCTCCCCCAGGCCAGGCGCGCGGTGATCCGAAAGCCCGACCACGTCGTGCAGATGGCTTCCAAAGATCCGCCCGCTGAAACGTTTCAACCACTTTTCATGAGGAAAAAAGCCCAACCGTTCCATCACCACGGCATGACCCACATCATAGATGAAACCGATCTGATCCGGTTCAGCGAGCGCCAGTAGTGCAGACATTTCTTCCTGGGTGGGGATGTCATAAAAATGATAACGGTTTTCCAATCCGAGGCGGACGCCCTGCCGGCTTGCGTATTCAACCAGTTCCTTCAGGCTTTTTTCGGCTGCCTGCAGACACGCGCCTGCAAGGTCCCGCCGCTTCGCCAACATGCGCCCTTTGATCTCCAGGTATTCATCAGACCGGGTGAGACCAGCCTGGTATAACTGGCGTAATTCATTCTCCAGCGTCATGTCGCTGGATACCTGCCCGGCATGCACCACCACCGTCTGCACGGACAACTTGGCTGCCAGGTCGATGCTGCGCCGGACCGCGGCCATTCCTATTTGCCGGTACTCGTCATTCGGGGAGGAGATCAGCCAGTCGCGCTGCTTTAGCGTCTCGGCAGGGATCTCAGCCGGGCATGGCTCGTGGATGCTGCTGAAATGGTATTTACGCAGGTTGATGCCGCGCAACATCCCGGAACTCACCTGATGGTTCAATTCCAGTTTTGGATAGCCCAGCCTGCCGGCAGCCAGGAAGAAATCGTTCAACTCGCTGAATTTATTCTTTGCCCACATGGTGGAGAGCGTAACATCATAAAGCGGGCCGTTTGGTTTGGGGGTCCTGTTCCTGATCCTGGTGGGAAATATTTCCAACAACTCCTTCAAGGTATCGATGAAATGGTCCGGAAGCAGTGAAGGATCGACGGGCAGGTCGAAAGGTTTTTGCGGGTCGCGCAGGATGACAGTCCGCTTGAAACCGGCGCTGCGGGCTGAAGCCACATCCCTGTCCGGCAGGTTGCCAATATAGGCACACCTTTCCGGCGGGATTCCCATGCGGCGCGTCGCTTCAACCAGAATCTCCGGTCTAGGCTTGCGGATGCCCATCTGGCAGGAGAGTACAACCGCTTCAAAACAGCCGGACAGTCCAAGGTCGGCTAGAAGGGTGGGCGCTTCGAGGCTGCTGGTGGTGTTGCTCACCAACCCCAGGTGGTACCCGGTCCGAAAAAGACCCAGGATGGTCTCTTTCGTATCCGGAAGCACCTGGTAACTCCGATCGGCATTCCTCCAGACCTTGTTAAGTTCCACGGCAATGGCGCTGATCTTTTCCTCGGGCAGCTCGGGCAGCATCCACCGGGTCCAGAAACCGATTTCGTTTAATTCAGCCAACTCCTGCTTGGACCATTTACGGTAGGCATTGGCACGCTCATCCAGCATCCGTGCGAAATCCGCCGGATCCGCCTCCCAGCCGGTAAGCTCCATTATCCGTTTACAAAGCCTGACCTTTGTTGAAAACTTGCGAGCGGTTGCCCGCCGCAGGGTTCCACCCACATCGAAAAGGATCGCATCAATAATTGCAGTCATTTAATCTTTACCAATCATTGCGACTTCGTTCGCAGATAGGATGGGTACCTTTAATAAATCAGGGAATTTGTCAATGTAAAAATCAGCACTGGCTTTCCTGTCATAATTGAAGGCAATGGTCTTCATCCCGACCACGTGGGCTCCGTTCAACTCCTCCACATCATGACCAATGAAAGCTGTCTGGCATGCCGACAGATTCAATTGCTGCAGGGCAGCTGAATAGATCTCAGGAGCCGGTTTTTGGATACCCAGGTCCTGCGAAGAAATGATTGAATCCCATACGTGCCCTATGCCACCGCTCTCGAACCAGTTCAACTTGACATGGATGGGATTGGCTGTATCCGTGATAATACCCAGCATGTAGCCCTTGTTTTTGAGCGCTTTGAGCGTTTGCCGCACTCCCTTGAAAAAATGGATGCAATTCTCATCTTCCTCCACCGCCTGGTTGCCGCGTTCCACCAGGACCGGGTCTGTGACGCCATACAGATGCAGGACGGCCTGCCGGTAATCGCCTGGGGAAATCAATCCCTCAAAAGCCTGAGCCCGTAATTTCTTCTTCTCCCCCTCTGGGATCTCGTTTCCTGCTCTGCCGACCTCTGCCAGGAATGCCTGGAATTTACGGTCACGATGCGGGCGGTGATAAAGGATGTCTCCCGCATCAAACAAGAGCGCCCGCACCTGGCGCGCTGGATCCAGCCTGAACCTGGGTTTTTTATTTTCAGCCTCCAGGATGGCCAGCAGTTCTGTCATCTTGGTGATCACGGCATCTGGTTTTGCGCCCCGATCTTCCTCACCGTGGTTGAAATCATGCTTGATCTGGACCGCCAGCCTGAACCCTGCCCGGCGGGCTCCGACGATATCCCGGGCGATCCGGTCTCCGATGTACAGGCATTCGCTGGTGGGAGCAGAGACCATGCGCGCCGCGTAGTGGAAAATAGCCGGGTCGGGTTTGCGGCGCCCATATTCGCTCGAGAGCACCAGCGGATGAAAATACTCTCGAATACCGTAACGCTTCAAATTCTCCGGTACCTGGCCAAGGCTGTTGACGTTGCTGATCAGGCCGATCTTGAGCCCCTTTTTCTTGATCGCCTCCAGCACCTCCGGTACTTCGGAGCGCAAGGCGCGTGAATAATAGCGGGTTTCAATATAAACCATCATTTCTTCGGCTTTTTCAGCAAGTTTCTCCTGGTCAACGGGCAATCCCGCCAGGATGAATTCCGACCAGACCCGCAGGGGAGACCATTCTTCCAGCGTACCCAGGCTCACCCGGTGATAGGCCTCCAGGCCGGAAGAGATCCGCTCCATCAGCGCCTTGTCCGAGGAATCGAAATTGGTCCCAGCCTCGCTGAGCAGCCTGCGGATGCCTGGAGTGGCCTTGAAGCGCAACTCAGGAGTCCATCCGAAGGTTTCGATGGTACCGCCCATATCGAAGAATACAGCCTGGATGGTCATGGGGGCCAAAACACCTCATTGTTTGAAAACAAAACTACATGCCTGGGCCGGTCTATCTCCCGGCAGAAGAAATAGATTTAGATTATTCAAAGATGATTTCCAGGCATCTTTGGACACGGACCTTGCGATCCGTGTCCAAAGAAATTTATTAAGTTCTTACCAAACTTACCTGCCCAATACTACTCTGATGGAGGAGTAAGCAGGCTGATAGCCCAGAAGTCGCGCACCTTGGCAGCCCACTCCCAGTCGTAGATGGGATTCATGAGCCAGGCCTTCGTCAGCACTTCACTAAAAGGCATAACGGCTTCAGCATCCGTTTCCATCCCGAGTTGGCCTGAGTAAGAGCCTATAGCATCCCAGGGATGAAAGCCGTCCGGTGAGAGAGCAAACTTGATGAACAACTTGGCCGCATTGGGGTGCGGAGCCATATTGGCAATGCCCAGGTAACTGGTTTTCATGATACCAAGGGACGGTGCCAAATCCAGGCAGGGGGCCATGACGATATCCCCAGCCGCAGTATCCTCAACGCTGTTCCAGCCGGTCCAACCAATTCCCGGTTCTACATTCGGATCCATACCCACCGATGCATAGGCAATATCAATCTCATCGACAACAACGGGATGATTCTGAGCGAACTTTTTAACCCACAGCCAGCCCGCATTAGGAACTGTCTGCCCAAAGGCATCCGGAGCAGCCGCCGGGTCGGTGGTCCACTCTACACCGTAGAGTGCCAGATAAGCCGCAGCCATTTCGTCCCCATGTTCAGCAACCGTGGCCCATTTGGCCATCGTGCTGACATCGGTCATGGGATCCTCTGTGTAGACTTTCCCCGCCAACGCCGGTTCGGTTAAATTCCACCAGCTGGTGATCGGGCAGCCTTCTGGGTGAATTTCGCTGTTGTAGCCCCATACATCGATGGAATGGCGCGCAATCGCGAATGGTTGCTCTGCGGTGACTTCCGGTTCCACCACATCCCGCGGGACAAACGACCAGATCCATTCATTGGGCACAAATTCCCCGTACAGGATGTGACCATCGCTGTTGAACCAGACATCTCCAACGACATTCCCGGCTTCCTGCTCGGCGCGCATTTTGGTGTCGATATAATCGGTATCACCGCAATCAAACGTGATATCCGGGTATAACGCGTTCCATTTATCGATCAATTTCGCGACTTTGGAAGAGTTGGCATATACGCATACTGACCCTTCCAGCTTTGCCGCGGCTTCGATGGCCGCCCAGTCATCGGTGGCAGGCTGGTATGGGCCGAGGCCATTATCCTTGGCCCATTGCTCATTTGCTGTGAGAGGCACTTCGGTGACGGGGGGCAAAGTGGCACCGGGTTCAGGGGGTTCGGTTGCCGCTGGCTCGGTCGTAGCCGGTGTTCCGCCACAACTCACCACCAGGCTGAACAATACGATCAATGTCATCAACTTTACGAACGCTTTCATTTCATCCTCCTTGCAAAGTGGGAAACGAATTGAATTGAACATGAAGTTCTTTCCTTGAATATCTTGATTTTCGTGCCTCCTTTCATACGATTACCGTCTGTATGGGAAGTTCAGAGACAAAATCAGGCTGTCTGCTCTGTTTGTTATCAGGAAAGAATGAGATTGCCGCTTTCCTTGTCGTACAGGTTCAGTGTATTCGGATTGAAGGTCAACCAGATCTTTTCATCCATCTTGATCTTGGTGATGCCCATGACCTTGATGGTGAGTTCCACCTCACCCTGGCGGGCAATGATGGTCGAGTCGGCCCCGGAGGGCAGGACCGAGTAGGCGCTGAATTCCACCCCCCCGGGGACGGACTGGGGTGAAATGACGATATCCTCCGGTCGAATGCCGACCACTACTTTGCCGGTTGCATTAGACGTACCAATCGCTATCTTGAAATTCCCCAGGTCGACCGTATTCTGACTGCTTACCACACCCTCCAGCAGGTTCACTTTTGGGTTACCAATGAAATCCGCAACAAAAAGATTGGCCGGGAAATGATAGATCTTATCGGGGGTATCGAACTGTTGAATCACCCCCAGTTTCATGACGGCAATACTGGTGGACATTGTCAGGGCTTCCACCTGGTCATGGGTCACATATATGGTGGTGGCTCCAGAACTATGGTGAAGGCGTTTCAGCTCGGCGCGCATATCCATGCGCAGGCGGGCATCCAGATTGGAAAGCGGCTCGTCCATCAGGAAGACCTTGGGACGATAGGCCAGCATGCGCGCCAGGGCGATGCGCTGCTGCTGTCCACCACTCATCTCGCGTGGATAACGGTCTTCGTAGCCTTCCATTTGCACTTCTTTGAGCGATTCTTTTACCCTAATCTCCATTTCGGCTTTGGGCATTTTTTGGATCTCCAGGGCAAAGGTGATGTTCTTCTCCACCTTCATATGCGGCCACAATGCATAGTTCTGGAAGACCAGCCCCAGGTCGCGCTGGCCAGGAGGCAGGGAGATGCCCTTGGGGTGGGAGAAAACCAGTTGATTGCCTATATAGATCTCGCCGCCATCCGGATCTTCCAAGCCGGCCACGCAGCGCAGCAGTGTGGTCTTGCCGCAGCCGGAAGGACCCAGCAGGGTCACGAAGGTTCCCGGTTCGATGATCAGGCTGACATTGTCAAGTGCAACCACTTTTCCAAAATGCTTGCTCAGATTCTTGATTGTGATGGTTGTGCTCATGATTTCCTCTCGCTACATTCCTAGACCTTTTTGAAGACTGCCACCCCGGCTGAACCTTCCGATGATGAAATTGCCAATCACAACGATGGCGACCAGGACCAGAATGACTACATTCGCCATCTGGGCATCTCCATTTTCGGTATAGAACATGGTCTGGCTGGCCAGCAACTGCGTGGCAGGCGTGACCAGCAGGATGATCAAAGAGAGTTCCCGCATGGTGGTGATGAAGGTCATCAGAAAACCGGACATAAAGCCGCTTCTGGTAAGTGGAAAGATGATGCGCCTGAAACGCTGCCAGACGTTGGCGCCTGCCACCATGCCGGCCTCCTCCAGCTCATGCCCGACCTGCATCATGGCTGAAACCCCCGAACGGGAAGAGTAGGGAAGATGTTTGGACACCGAGACGATCACCAGCAGGGCAAAAGTCCCGTACAAAGGCGGGATCGGCCCCAGCTTTCTTGCGAACATTGCGATATAGACTGCACCAAAGGCGATACCCGGGATGACATAGGGGATGTAAGCCAGTTGCTCGACCAGCTTGGAGAGGCGGGTACCGCGGCCTTTGACGATGGCATAACCGAGTACGATGCCCAGCAGAGCTGTGAAAAAGGCTGTCGAGAGGGCCAGCTTGATGGAGTTCCAAGCGGTTTGCCAGATCTTCGGGTTTAGCAGGACTCCCGGCTCTCCACTGTTATAATGTGTACCAGCTGGTCCAATCCAGTGCTGCAAGGTGAAATTGCTCAAGCTGTAGTTCCCATCGATCAACATCAATGTGTTGAGCAGCAGAAGGCCCAGCGGAACGGCGATGACCAGGATCTGAAAAGCAGTCACCGCAATTTGAAAGATACGTTTGTATTTCCCCAGTTTGCTTTGATTCGAAACAAACCCGCGCCCGCCGATCGTCTCATAACTCCGTCGCGTGCCGACCAGCCTCTGGTTGATGTAAATGGTGGTGATGGCAAACAGGATCAACACGATCGCCAGCACAAAGGCATCCCCTGCCTCTCCAGCAGCCAGGCTGCCGCGGATCATAGTTGCAACCACATAGTACCTGACCGGTAAGCCCAGAATATTCGGCCCTCCGAAAGTGCCCATCACCTTGGAAAAGGTCATGATGACACCCGAGAGGATCGCCGGCAGGACTAGCGGCAGGGTGATCTTGCGCAGGATGCGCCAGCGACTGGCGCCCATCAGATCACCTGCCTCCTCCAGGTTGGAATCGATCGACATCAGCGCTGCCGATACGAACAGAAAAAAGAAGGTGTAGTAATGCAGTGCACTGCAGATGATGATCGGCACCGGCCCATATGACAGCCAGTTGGGGGGCGCGTGTCCCACCAGGAACTCGAAAACTCCCGGTGTTCCACCCGTGAGCCTGTTCTTGAAGAATACGAGCCACGCCTGGGCCAGGGTCCAGGAAGGCATGATATAGGGCAGCACTGCCAGTTGATTGACTAGTTTCCTGCCTGGCATATCGGTGCGGACCACCAGCCAGGCCAGCGATCCACCGATCAATAGCGCTAGCAGGGTGGCTCCTACCGCGACGATCATCGAATGCTGCAGCGGGGTATAGGTGTAAATTTTTCCAATTATGCCTGTCAACATCCTGACCCAGTGGAAAGCAGTTAACTCGCCTTCGACAGCATCCGTAACACGGGTGAGATCATGAGCCTGCCAGGTCACCGTGGTTTCGACTAATTTATACAGGGGGATGACGACCATGACGAACATTACAGCCAGCATGATCAGCGACAGGACCACCCTTGTTGTTGTCAACCAGCGTAAAAACCTTCTGGAACTCGCCAGCAGGTGTTGGGAGAAAGATTGTGGTGCTATTGCGGGAACTTCCATGTATATTCTCCTTAATCAGCGGGTTTAGTTACGTGTGAGAGCCATTGGTCTTCTTCAGCCGATCCCGCAGCTGGTCAAGCCGATCCAGGTTGGAGGCCACTGCATCCAGTTTTTGATTGGCGATTTCCAAAAGCAGGGTGTTGATGATGGTCATCGGGACCACCAATGAGTGGAAGGCTGAAACAGGCCCTCGCCGGGCGGTCAGGATAACATCCGCCTTATCACCAATAATGGATCCCAGCGTATCTGTCAGCAGGACCACGGGGCATCCGGTTTCCTGCGCATGGTCAAGGACAATTTGCAGCGTGGGGTTCACGTCGAAAAAGCCGATCGCGAACAACAGGTCGCGGTCGGTCATCAAGAGCAATGGTTCCAGAGTCTCCCGCCCGGTGAGGGTGAGCGGAATGACGTTCTTGCCGAAACGGGTGAGGCGCAGGTTGAGCATGTGCACCAGAGACACGGATGGACCCGGTCCAAACACAAAAATGCGTTCACGCTCGATCAAGTAGGCAACCGTCTTGCGCAGGGCTTCCCTGTCAATGGTCTGCAGGGCCTGGGTTAAATAATCGATTTCCGATACCGTCACTTTTTCGAAGATATCCCCCGCTTCGCGCAATTCATCCAGGCGGCCGCGCAGGCGTGCTGAATGGGTCACGCGCCGTCGAAACGCCTCCTGCAAGACCACGCGCATCGAAGGGTAACCGGCAAAACCGAGAGTGCGCGCAAATCGGACGATGGTTGCCTCACTGAGCCCCAAGCGGCCAGCCACCTCCCCCGCCGAAAGGAACGCGGCTTCCTCCTGGTTCTTACGCAAGAAGTCTGCGATGCGTTTTTCGCTTTTTGTGAGTGTGCTGTAGCGCTCACTGATCAATTGGCTGAAGCTGACAGGGCTTTGATTTTCCGGGTTCACCGCCATACCTCCGCTTCATCATCGAGCGAAACTAATACTTACAACAGTAGAATATTTGCAACTTTTCTTACATTTGGATATGATACAACAATTATTGTTTAATTGCAAGTATTCTTGCAAAAGAATGTTCTGTCTCTCTCCTTGAGGCGTATCAAACTGTGACATGATCACTATTTAAAGGTTCATCCCCGTTGTATTTCCAGAGTTGAGGGAATTTCCCCACTACAATCCAGGCCGCCAGAACACAACCAACCCCGCCTGAAATGATTGCAAATGGCACTCCCAGGATCTGAGCAACCAGACCAGATTCGACTTCGCCTAGCTGAGGGCCTCCCTTGAAGAATATCTGGGTAATGCTCATCATGCGTCCGCGCATCGCATCGGGCGTTAGTAATTGCCGCACTGTGTTGCGAATAATGGAACCCAACCCATCAAAAGCGCCTACCAAGATTAGCGCCAGCATTGTCATCCAGAAGGATGTGGAAACCCCAAAAAGGAGAGTAGCCAGGCCGAACCCCACCACCGAAACAGAAAGCAACATGCCCTGACGACGTAGTTTTGCTTTTTGGGATAGATATAATCCTATCATCATTGTGCCGATGGATTGGGAAGCAGATAGCCACCCATATTGGATCGGACCAACATGCAGGATATCTCTTGCAACAAAGGGTAGTAGCGTATTCGCCGACGAAAAGAAAGTACCAAAGAAATCAAGTATCATGACCGAGAGGATGATTGGGGAATTCTTAATGAACACGATCCCTTCCCGGATATCGCGGAATGTCCCTTTCACTCCTAAAGGTTTCTTTATAATCTCAGTCGGAATATCTCCCATCGCAATGAGCGCTGCAATGACAGCCAGGAAGGAAATGGCATTGATCCAATACGCCCATTGCAGCCCCAGATAGGCGATAACCACCCCGGAAATTGCTGGACCCAGTATGCCTCCCACCTTGGATGCAATCGAGTTCATGCTGTAAGCGTTTGCCAGGTTTTCGCGCGGCACCAGGGAGGGGATCAGCGCTTGCCGGGCAGGAACATCGAATGCGACAGCCACCGCTTGAACGGCCACCAAGCCGAACAATATCCCTAACGACACAACGTTACCATAGGTACTCAGTCCCAGAACCAGGGCGACAGCACCAAGCGCGAACTGGGTAATGATAGCCATTTTTCTGCGGTTGAAGCGATCTGCGGCTACCCCGGCAACCAGGGATAAAAGCAGGATCGGCAGAAATCGTACCAAGCCCACCCCGCTGATGACCATGGGTTGATCTGACAAAGTGCGCAGATGCCAGTACAAAGCCCATAATTGCATCTGTGAACCCGCGATCGAAATCAGGTGGCCAATCCAGTAAAGCCTGAACGGCCTGGATTTAAGAGCCGGAGGCATCACCATTATGTCACTTCTCGCATAGGGAAGATTTCAAGGAGTTCATTCAACGAATGGATGATTGCATCGGGTGAGACAACAGGATCCTGTTCATCCACACGTGGCCCGTCAGCAGGCTCGAGAATGATTCCAAACCCAAACCCGGCTCGTTTGCAACCAACGATATCCTTTGATATTCGATTGCCTAGATAGGCGCAACGAGCCGAATCCACCTTCAAGGCGCGCGCAGCTTCCAGGAATGGTTCAGGTGCAGGCTTACGATACTTGATCGCTGAGGACAGTATCACGACCTCGAAATGACTTTTCCACCCAAAGGCATCCAGGTCGCGCGGAATATCCAGCGAAGACATGGTGTTGCTGATGACACCCAGATGATATCCGCGCCGTTTTAAATCGACAAGAATTTGCTCTGCGCCAGGTTTTGGGACCGTATGCCCATTGCGTTCACTCCAAGCGAGGGTTAACTCAGCTGCAATGGGCCCGATTTGTTCAGGCGGATACTCGGGCAGGATCCAGCGAGTCCAAATTTCGCTTTCCATTAACTGGATGAGATTCTCTTGCGCCCACTGGTTGTATTTTTTCCTGCGGCGAGTCAATTCCTCCCAATAAGAATCCGGAACATCATTCTTCCCCAGTAATTCAAGTATCCGCTGGGTTGCCTTATATTGCGTCGGTTCGTGCGGCTCCCGCATCCTCAGCGTACCATTCATATCAAAAAGGATTGCATCAATGTTTCGAACGATCAAGGTATGTATATCCATTCTCTTCTCAATCCAGGCTTATTAGTTCAACCAACTCAGGCGTTACCCATAATGTCGCGCCGGTGGTATCCGCAATGATATCGCAGCCTTTCATCAACGGTCGATAGATATCCTCACCTCTCAGGAACTGCGTCCGAAAGAACCGGTTCCTGAAATAAGCAGGGTCGTATTTCTTCCGGTAGTCGATATCGCGTTTCCATTTTCGTTTCAAGCGGATGGGATCATCGGTCAGGTACACCGCTTTCAGCCCGATCAGGCTGGAGATCTCTGGTATATGGAAAGGGAAATTCCCTTCCATGAAAATGATATCCGCCGGCTTGATTTCCAGTGGCGTGCAGCCCGCTTTCAATTTGCTGTTGATATCGTGGCTGGAAGTGGCATTGACAAAGTCATAGCGAGGGATGGCAATCTTTTCACCTTTCAGAATGACCTTCAGGCTGCCCAGGAAAAGATCGAAATGGGTGGATTCTTTGCCCATCGGTTTATCATCCCGATATTCCCTGTCGAGCAGGAAATTATCCACCTCAATAGTGGTGACCTTCCTGCCAATTTCCTGGATCGCGGTCATCAATCGCTCGGTAATCTCGGTCTTGCCGGAGGCCGTGGGACCGGCGAGCGTGATCAGCATCGGCGACCCGCGGGCGAGGATGACCTGCCTTACACAACCGATAAAAGCCTGGTCGATCTCCGCATTCGCTTCTTTGAAATCCTTGTAACCTAGCTCCTGGTAACGCTCAAATCGTTTTTGCTTCGCTTCAAAACATCGATACGGTTTATTGCCAAAATGGGCTCTTACTTCGTCTGTAAAATAGACCGTTCGAGGCACGAAATAAAAACCGCGGAGATCAAAATAGAATAACGCCCGGATCCACTCTTCAGGATAGGTTCCATTCACCATCCCGGCGAACAGCATACGGTTCAGGCAGACGATGGATTCATCCAGCACGATGCGCCCGCCAGCGCGAGGCCTGAGTTGAATGCCGGTGAAGAAATCACAGTTTCTGACCCGCTGTTCGATTTCCTCCTGTCCTTCCAGTGTTACCGCGTCCCAACCAGCTTCCGGGATTAGATTATCCAGGGCGTAGCGAAACTCGTACAATTCCAGGTCTTCTATCCCCTCATTAATCCGTTTCATCACCTCGAACAGGCGTACTGAAAAATCGTCCGCTGTTGTTGCGGCTCCGAGAGGCTGCTGGTTTGGAGATTTATCCATGCCCGACATGAGAACTCTTATTTGCCCTTGCGCAAGATGGCAGCAATCTCAGGTGTGGTCCACAGGGCTGCGCCGGTGGTATCCACGGTCATATCGCAGGTCTCCATTTGAGGCAGGTAAGCGATCTGCGCCATGATGAACTGATCTTTAAAGAACCGGTTGCGAAAATAGGACGGGTCATATTTCTTGCGGTAGTCTATATCCCGCTTCCATTTGCGTTTTATCCGGATCGGGTCGTCGGTCAGATAGACCACTTTCAGTCCGATCAAATGGAGTACATCCTTTTCAAGGAATGGAAAGTTGCCTTCCATGAATATGATGTCGGCGGGTACGATCTCGATCGGGACGCCATCGGGTTTCAGGCTTCCATCGAGGTTGTGGCTGGAAATGCCATTCACTGAGTTGTAATAAGGGATACTAACCTTTTTCCCGTGAGTGATGTCTTCCAGGCTCCGCTTGAACAATTCAAAGTGTATCGCCTGCCTGCCCTCGGAATGGATCCCTTTGGCTTCCCGTTCGTCCCGGTCAGTCAGGAAATTATCCAGTTCGATGGATGTCACATTCTGACCAGCCTGCTTAAAAGCAATTCGCAACCGCTCCACGATCTCCGTCTTGCCTGCCGCGGTCGGCCCGGCGATCGCCAGCAGGATCGGCGTCCCACGGAACGCGATGATCTTATTCACGCTTTTCATGAAAAGCTCATCGACCTCGGCATTTGCCCTCATGAAATCCTTGTATCCCACGGCTTGAAGGCGCTCGAAACCTTTTTGCTTCTGTTCAAAATTCTTGTACGGTCTGCCACCCAGATGCGCCAGCACACCTGCGGTGAAATATTCCGTGCGGTGCAGGAAGTAGAAACCGCGGATATCAAAGTAAAAATGCCTGTCTATCCATTCCGGTGGGTATTCCCCCGTCACCAGACCTACGAAGAGCATCTGCGCCAGGAGAATGATAGGGTTATCCAGCACCACCCGCTCACCCAGCCGGGGTTTGATCTGTATGCCGTCGTAAAATTCACGACTGTTAACCCGCCTTTCGATTTCTATCCGGCTGTCAAATTTCACAGAATCCCAGCCTTTTTCAGGCAGCAGGTCGGTCAGGCAATACCGAAATTCGTAGAGTTCCAGGTCGGATATGCCCGGATTGATCTGTTTCATTTTTTCATAAAGAGTTTCCGAAAAAACATTCAGGTCCTTCAAAATTAAATTCGCCATATTCTGGTTCCCATTTCAGAAAGAGTCGATGTGAGTTGGATTGCGTTCCATCAGTCGATCAGGTTGAAATCATTCCTCCAATTCTATAAGGATAGTTCACCAAGGAATCATCACATCAGGCACTGAATTTCGCCAGCCGCAGGGCATTGGCAAGGACGATCGGCATGATCTGCTTTGCCGGCAGAACGCCCAGGCTGCCGTGAGCGCAGGCATGCTCACCAAATTCAGCAATGCCGTCGGCGCGGGTATACTTGCTGAAAACAAGTGTGGGCACCGAATGCCAGCTGTGCCCTTTGAGCGCCGCGGGTGTGGAATGGTCCCCGCTGACAATGACCACGTCTGGCTTAAGCGCCATCAGCCGTGGCATCAGCGCGTCCAGTTCCTCGATCACGCCCACCTTGCGGTCAAAATCGCCGTCCTCTCCGGCAATGTCGGTATTCTTGACGTGCAGGTAGAAAAAGTCGAAGTTGTTCCAGTTCTCTTCCAGCGCGCGGAACTCGTCCGCCACCCTCCCGCCTTCCACGGGCAGCGCCTGCATTCCAACCAGCTGGGCGATGCCGCGATAGGTTGGATTCAGCGCGATGGCTGCAGCCCGAAGTCCGTACAACTGAGGAAAGCCCGGCAGATCGGGATACCGGTCGAAGCCGCGCATCAGGATCATGTTGGCAGGTGTACCGGCAGGTTGATCCGCCAGGATCCTGCACGAATGTTCGATGAATTGTTCCACCAGCCGCACCGTCTTATCCGATTCCGGGTTTAAGGCAAGTATGGGTTGTGGCGGCAGGCCGTTCTTGAGCGGATCGGAACCCGTCAGCGCGCTGCCCAGCCCCGGGCCGCGCATCACGACCGCCAGGCGGTGTTCCTTGACCGTCTCGACGAGAAAATCAACATCCTCGATACGGGTGGTCAGCAGCCTGGATAATTCCCGGCTCAGACCGGTCTCGATCCGTCCTGCCCGCCGGTCTGCCACCAGGCCATCCGCATCCAGCCAGCAATAGTTGCCACGCGCGGCAACATCGTTCGGACCCAGTTCAAATCCGACCCCCACCGCCTCCAGCACGCCGCGCCCGATGCGGTATTTGAGCGGATCGTAACCGAATAACCCAAGGTGACCCGGTCCGCTCTCCACCGTAATTCCCGGGGCAACCGGCACCACCAGGCCCAATTCCGACCTCTCCGCCAGCGCATCGAGATTTGGCGTACGGGCAGTCTCCAATTCGGTCTTGCCGCCGGGCTCTATCGCCAGACCACCCAGACCATCCAGGATGATCATGGCGATCTTGGTCTGGGCTGGGATAACTAGTTGATGGATGAAATCAAGGTCCATGACTTGTTCTTCCTTCAGGCAGCGCACATCCTACTTTTCATTCGCTTGCCGTGCACAACCTGCCAACGCCATTGACAAGCGCCTCGTAGGCGCGCTGGATCCTGGCATAGTTTCCGTCCCGGTCGAGGGCGATCCCCCGCCCCACACCGCTGACAACCTTCCCCACGCCGATCCGGTCGATTTGTGTTTCCAGTTTCTCCAGCAGGGCTGGCGCACTGCCGGGCTCGGTACTGCGCCCGTCGAAGATCACATGCAGATACACATTTTTCAGACCAGCCTCTTTTGCCATGCCAAGTAAAGCCAGCGGATAATCGATCGACCCATGCGAACTCTTTTCCGTGAGTAAGCCGATAAGATGCAGACCCACGCCCCTTTTGCCGGCATCCCGGATTGCAGCGCATAGGATCTCGTTCTTGCTGAACGAACCATCTTTCATCGCCCCGTCAAGGCGGACATCATCCTGCGGCACCACGCGGCCTGCACCCAGGTTCATGTGCCCCGCTTCTGAGTTCCCGGCTTTTCCTGCTTTCAATCCCACTGCCTCGCCCGCAGCCTGCAGGCGAACAACCGGCTGATCCCGGGTAAGACTGTCCCAGAAGGGGGTGGGGGCCAGGAAAATGGGGTTGCTGTCGTCCTGCCTGCCGAGGCCCCAGCCATCCAAGATCAACAGCATCACCCGCCGTCTGCCTCCCCAGGCATGCCCGCCGGTAAGGTCGCTGCCGGTCATCGCACCCGGTGCTTCCAATCCGAGAGCCGATAACACGGTGGGAGCCACGTCAGCCAGATTGCCGCTGCGCACCTTCACAGGCGTGGACTGGCGCGGATCGAGCAGGATGAGCGGCACCGGGTTGGCGGTATGAGCCACGTGCGGAGTCCCATCCGGGTTGGTCATTTCCTCCAGGTTGCCGTGGTCGGCAGTGACCAGGATCACGTAACCTGCAGCGCTGGCGGCTTCCACCACCTGCCGGAGACGCCGGTCAACCAGCGATGCACAGTGCAGCTTGGCTTCCCGGTTGGCGGTGTGCCCGATTACATCGCCATTGGCGAAGTTTGCCACGATCAGATCGATCTTGTCCTCGATCCCCGCCAGCACCTGCGCAGCCACCTGCTCAAGGCTCATTTCCGGAGCCTGCTCAAACGGGATCCCTTTAAGGGATGGGATGCGCACATCCTCTTCGCCTGCAAATGGACGGTTGTTCCCGCCGTTGAAAAAGAAGGTGACGTGTGCAAACTTCTCCGACTCGGCAGTCCGTAGCTGGCGCAGACCAGTCCGGCTGACGACCTCTCCCAGCGTCTGCTCGATCCTTGCAGGCGCGAACGCCACCGGCAGGTCTTTGAATTTCTCGTGGTAGAGGGTGAGGATCACGAAGGTCAGGTTATTAAAATCCGGGCGTGCAAAGTGGGTAAATCCCGGCTCGGTGAATGCCTCGGTCAGCTCGATCTCGCGCTCTCCGCGCCGGCAGCAAAAGATGACCACCTCGCCATCCGCGATCCGGCCAATGGGCGTGCCCTGCCCATCCGCCAGCACGATCGGATCCAGCGAGTAATCCGTTTGCCCTTCTGCATACAATTCCCGGACCGTGCGGGCCAGGTCGGCGGCACCGCGCGCCAGCCGTGGAGGAGACGAGACTGTCCCACTTTGCTTGCTTCCTTTCCCATGAGCTGTAGGTTTTGGAGACATGCACACATCCTTCTATTGGGAATGCTCCCGCGCGCGACCGGGAAAGATGTCCAGCAATTCATTGAACTTGTGGATGACAATATCGGGCCGGTTCTCCGCGCGGATGGAAACCTTGTCGGGTTCTCCTGGCGGGAGCATGATGATCACCATCCCAAATCCGGCTGCGCGCGTGCCGGTCACGTCGCGCTCCAGGTTGTCGCCCACGTAGACGCAGGATCCCGGTTCAACCCCCGCCCGGCGTGCTGCCTCGTGATAAATGGCCGGATCCGGTTTGCGTTTTCCAAAAACCGAGGAAAGTAGCACGGATTTGAAATACGGTCCGAATCCATCCTGTTCGATCCATTCCGGGATCTCGCGCGAGGAAATCAGGTTGCTGATGATTCCCAGGATGTACCCGCGGCGGTCCAATTCAACCACCACTTCCCTGCCGTTCTCCACCAATACCCGCCTGCCATTGGAGCGACGGAACTGGTAGGTCAGCTCCACGGCCTGTGAGGCTACTTCTTCAGGCGGGAATTCCGGTGCCAGCCAGCGGGTCCATAGATCCGCCTCGGGTGCTTCGGTCAGGTTTTCAAATGCCCACACGCGATAACTCTTGTAGCGCTGGTTAAGGATCTCGCAGAATTTTTCCGGATTTTCTTTTGCACCGAGCAGGTCCACAATTCTCTTCCGCGCCTCGGCCTGGAACGGCTCGTCTTTCTGCAGCATTCTCAGGGTATTGCCAAGGTCAAGAAAGATGGCTTGAATTTTATTATTCATATAACTGGCCTTCAGCCTTGCGCAGATGTTCCGCCTTACAGCAAAAACTACATCTCACCCGCCCGCCTCTGACTGGTTGACGGCATCCATGAATATCGGCAAATCGGGCAGGTCCGCGATCGATTCGCAGGTATGGTCGGTCTGCGCGCCCGGCTCAGAATTCACCGCCACCGTCATCATTCCGGCGGCATGCGCACCCTGCAGTTCGATCGCCAGGTGCCCGACAAAAACTGATTCGGCAGGAACCAGGTTTGCCTGCTGCAAGGCGTTCAAATAGATGCGGGGGTTGGGTTTATGCACCCCAAGGTCTGTGGAGCAGGCGATCACATCGATGAAGTCTGCCACCCCCGCCTTTTCCAGCCTGCGTCTCTTCCATTCCAACGGGTACATCGTATCGGTGACGATACCCAGCAGGAATCCGCGGCGCTTTAATTCCTGCAGCGCTTCCCTGGCACCGGGGACAGGGGACACTTCATTCGAATAGGCAATGATCCGGGTCGTGAATGTCTGCCGGGTGGCCGGATCCTCAACGCCGTGTTTTTTCAGGAACTGGTCCCAGTAGGCGTCATGGTCCACCTCCCCCTGACTGGCCCGGGCTTGCAGGGCTTGCAAGCTAGACAGGTCTTCAGCCGGCAATGCAAATGCATAACCAGCTTCCCTGAGCATCCCCAGGGCGAAATCTGCCGTGGGACTTGCCCGGCGATATAAGATCCCGGCTGCATCGAAAAAGATCCCTTTGATCATTTCTTACCCGATCCCGACCCATCTCAGCGATCTGATTGTCGTGGCGGGAAAATATCCAGCAATTCCTTCATTTCACGAATGGTAAATTCGGGCTTCACATCCTCCGTGGTCGGCTCCTTGGCCAGAGTTGCCGGTTCGTGGAACAGGATGAACATCCCGTAGCCAGCCAGGCGGGTGCCCTCCGCATCCCGCAAGGGATTATCGCCCACGTAAACGCATTTCGCCGGTTCCACACCGATCCGCCGGGCGGCTTCCCAGTAGATCTCCGGGTTCGGCTTCCTGATGCCCACCTTGGATGAAAGCACAACCGTCTTGAAGATCTCGGTCAGGTTGTCGGTGGCAAGGTAATCCGGGATCTCGGTTTCGGTGATGGTGTTGGCAATAATCCCGAGGAGGTAGCCGCGCCGGTGGAGTTCGAGAATGGTTTCCTTAGCATCCTCCCTGGGAACGCGTCGTCCATCGCAGTCGCGCCACAGGCGGGTGAGTTTTCCGGAAAGCGGGGCGATCTTTTCCACGGGGAAATCCGGCAGCATCCATTGGGTCCACATTTCCTTCTCGGACGCCTCGATCAATTTCTCCTTGGCCCGTTTGCGCAACACCTGGTATCTCTCTTCAAGCAATTTCACAAAAGCATCGGCAGACATTTTTGCGCCGGTGAGGTCTGCCAGTTTCTGCCTGGCATCCGCCATGAACGGCTCGTCCTTGATGACAATCCGGAGAGTGTTGCCGACGTCCAGGAAAATGGCTTCAATATCCTTTTGCATGGGGGTGTATCCTTTCTAACAATTGGTATGCAGGTTGTGAGTTTCAGGATTTCTTACAAATCCATTTGTTATGAAATATTTCCTACATTTGCAAATGATACAACATTTATAGATTAAATGCAAGCGTTCTTTCATAACCTTGACTTTCTCTGTCGTTTTGTGTAAACTAGAGCATAAGAATTGCACACGTGTGCAGAAGCAAAAAGAATCCCAAAGGAATTCGATGCCGGTCACGATCAAGGATATCGCCAGAAAGATGGGTGTCTCGCATTCCACGGTCTCGCGAGCCCTGCACGGCAGCCCACTGGTCGCCGGGCGCACCGCCGACCGCATCCGCAAAGTAGCCCTGCACCTGGGATACCTGCCCAGCGCGGCTGCCCGCAGCCTTAAGACCCACCGCTCTCAGGCCCTGGGTGTAATCGTCAGCAGCGTGGAAGACCCATTCTTCGGGGAGATATTGCAGGGTATCGAAGAAGTGGCGCAGAAGAGCGGCTACAGCCTGTTCATGGCTGCCTCGCAGCGCGACCCTGACCGCGAGCAGGCGATCGTCCAGGCGATGAGCGAGCACCGCGTCGACGGGGTGATCATCTGTTCGGCAGCCTTCCAGGCGGAACAGCGCCGTCAATTCCTCGCTTACGGAGTCCCGATCGTTGTGGTCAACAACCAGGCGGCAGAAGAATACCGGTATTCCATTTATCACGATGATGTGGATGGTAGCCGCCAGGTCACCCGCCACCTGCTGGACCTGGGGCACCACCGGATCGCCTACCTGGGCAATGCCTCCTCCGGTCGCACCACCCTGGATCGTTTGACCGGATACCAGCAGGAAATGGAAGCCGCCGGTGTGACCGTGCCACCCGAGGTCATCCATGAAGTACAAGGCGGCTCCGCTGAAGATGGTTTCGCCGGACTGAATTATTTTCTCGCCCTGCCCGCCCGGCCAAGCGCCCTGGTTTGTTTCAACGACATGCTGGCCATCGGAGTGATGAAAGGATTGGCACAGGTCGGGATCCGGGTGCCGGAGGAATTTTCCGTGACCGGGTTCGATAACATCGTCTTTTCTGCCTTCACCAACCCAGCCTTAACCACCTTCGACCAGCCCAAGCGCTTCATTGGCTCCGAAGCGGCGCGCCTCGTCCTGGAGCTGCTCAACATCCCGGCTGGAGGAATTGAATCGCAAGAGCCCCGGGTACGCAGGCTAAAAGGCCGGCTGCTGGTGCGGGAAACCACCGCCCCGCCCCGCGCTTCTTCTGGAGGCTCATGAATCCTGGTCCTGAGAAACTTCGCCGGTCAAACCTCGACTTGATCCCCCGCTCCCTGGTCAGCCAGGGCGCGAGTGAATATGCACTCACCCGAACCGCAAGCGGATTGAGGCTCGTAGTTCTGGCGGACCCTGCCGATCTGGCAGGCTTCACCGGTGACCATGCAGAATTCGCCGGCAAAACCCTGCTGACCGGACGGTGCAATGCCCGCAACGCCGCTGCCCTGCGCAAGCACCTGGGCTGGCTGCAACCCGTATGCCTGGGTTTGCACACTTCTGCCGGCATGGGCGACCGGATGGGAAATGCCACCCCGGGGCACGTGCGAGCCGTCCGCAATACCGGGGGAAAGGTCGCCCCGATCTTCGCCCAGCAGTCGATGCGCGAGATGGCCCGCACCGGTCGCACCCCCCGGCAGGTGTTGGACGACGCCACCTGGGGTGTTTTCCAGGAAGGCTGGCAGGCGGGCGCCGGTGCAGATGCAGATCATCTTAAGACCACAGCCGACATAGACGCCTGCCTGAAGGCGGGTTTCACCTTCTTCACCATCGACCCCGGTGCCCATGTGGATGACCGCGCGGAAACCGCCAGCCTGAGCGAATTGCGCCAGCTGGCTGAAGCCCTGCCGAACGATCTGCAGCCGCGCGCCAGCGGACTGCTGGGGAAGGGTTTTGATATCGAGGGACTGTGGCTGACCTTTAACGAGAACACCCTGCTCAAAGCCGCCGTCAAGTATGCCCGCGCGGTTAACCATGTTGCCGGTCTCTACCGCCACCTGGTCAAGACCACTGGCACACGCCCCTTCGAGCTGGAAGTATCGGTGGATGAGACCGCCCAGCCCACCTCGCACGCAGAACACGTGTACATCGCCTGCGAATTAAAAAGGCTGGGGGTGCGCTGGATCAGCCTGGCCCCACGCTATGTGGGCCGCTTTGAAAAAGGGGTCGATTACATCGGGAACATCGCTGCCTTCGAATCGGACCTGGCCGGGCATGCCGCCATAGCCCGCCAGTTTGGCCCCTACAAGCTCAGCCTGCATTCAGGGTCGGATAAGTTCAGCATCTACCCGGCAGCCATGCGGCAGACAGGCGGATTGGTTCATCTGAAGACCGCCGGCACCAGTTACCTTGAGGCGCTGCGGACGATCGCCGCCCTGGATCCCGGCCTGTTCGGTGAGATCTACACGTTTGCATGCCAGAACTATCCCGCGGATAAAGCCAGTTACCACGTCTCCGCCCGCCTCGATCGCGCCCCCCGGCCCGGGGTTGTGACCGACTTACCCGCCCTGCTGGACCAGTTCGATGCCCGCCAGATCCTGCATGTCACCTTTGGTTCGGTTCTCACCTGCAAGCAGGCCTCCGGGCGCAAGCGTTTTGCAGGTCGTATCATGGCTGCCCTGACAGCCAACACCGAGGCGTATGCGCTCAACCTCGAAAAGCATTTTGGGCGCCACCTGAAGCCCTTTTCAGGCATGGAGTGATCATGGATAAAACCTTCCTGTCCTCGCTTTATGACATTTCTGGAAAATGCGCAGTGGTCACCGGTGGAGCCGGGGTGTTGTGCGCGGCCATGTGCCGCGCCCTCGCCGCGGTCGGGGTGAACGTGGCGGTTCTCGACCTGAACCAGCCTGCTGCTGAAACCGTTGCCAAAGAGATCCGTTCCAGCGGGGCCAGGGCTCTCGGTGTGGGCTGCGATGTGCTCGACCGCTCCAGCCTCGAGGCCGCCGCCCGGCTGGTGGAGGCAGAGTTCGGTCGGGTCGACATCCTTGTCAACGGCGCAGGCGGAAACAAGCCTACCGCCACCACCGGCCCCGATCAACCCTTCTTTGACCTGCCCGCCGAAGCGCTGCGCTGGGTGTTCGACCTGAACCTGATGGGCACCATCCTGCCCGCGCAGGTATTCGGCAAAATGATGGCCGCGCAGAAGAATGGCACCATACTGAATCTTTCTTCGATGAATGCCTCCCGCCCGCTCACCCGCATCGCCGCCTACTCGGCAGCCAAGGCAGGCATCAGCAACTTCACCCGCTGGCTGGCGGTACACATGGCGCAGGAATATTCCCCCGCCATCCGTGTGAACGCCATCGCACCCGGCTTCTTTCAGACCGAACAGAACCGTTTCCTGCTGACCGACCGGGAGTCTGGCGAGTTGACCGCGCGCGGGCAATCCATCCTTGCCCACACCCCGTTGAATCGATTTGGCTTGCCAGACGACCTGCTCGGCACGCTGCTCTGGTTGGTCTCCCCTGCCTCTGCCTTCGTCACCGGTGTCGTTGTCCCGGTGGACGGAGGATTCTCCGCTTACAGCGGTGTATGACGCTGGCAGGTACGGTGGATCACCGCTCCTGCAGAATGAAAATGAACCTTTCCCAAGCCCTCGCCTCGCCAGGCACCCTTCTCAGCAACGAAGAGATCCTTGCCGCCCTGCACAACGGTCTCGACGGGCGTTTCGCGCGCCGGAAGGTATTGGTGCTGATCCCCGACCATACCCGTTCGCTGCCGCTCCCATTCCTTTTTCGCGCCATCGTCGAGATCCTGGGCGATGCCCGCCAGGTGGATTTCATGGTGGCGCTCGGCACCCATCCTCCGCTCAGCGAGCCGGACCTGAACAGACTGGTGGGAATCAGCGATTCCGAACGCCTCGGGAGGTATGGATCCATCCGCCTGCTCAACCATGCCTGGGACGATCCGTCTGCCCTGCAGACCCTGGCGGTGATGCAGGCAGACGAGATCCGGGCAATCGCCGGGGAGCGCTGGCATCCCTCCCTGCCCGGGCAGGTGCCCATCCGCATCAACCGGGCGGCACTCGAATACGACAACCTGCTCCTCCTGGCGCCAACCTTCCCGCACGAAGTGGCCGGTTTTTCAGGCGGGGTCAAGTACCTCTTCCCCGGAATCTCCGGCCCGGAGATGATCAATGCCACCCACTGGCTGGGAGCCCTGTCAGGGGTGGTGGGAACGATCGGGCTCAAGGACACACCGGTGCGGAGGATGATCCAGGCTGCCGCCCGGCGGCTGGAGACGCCGGTCACGCTGGTGGCGCTGACGGTGGATGACCGCGACCTGGCCGGGATCTTCATCGGCGATCCGCAGGAAGCCTGGGAGGCGGCCGCGGATTGTTCCGCTGAGCGGCATATTATCACCTGCGAGAAGCCATACCAGCGTGTGCTCTCCTGCGCCCTGCCCATGTACGACGAGCTATGGACTGCCGCCAAGGCAATGTACAAGCTCGAACCCGCCATGGCAGCCGGCGGCGAGGTGGTCATCTATGCGCCACATCTCGAGGTGGTCAGCCGTGCCCACGGAAAATTCATTAACGAGGTCGGCTATCACATCCTGCCCTATTTCCTGGACGACTGGCAGCGCTTCAAGCAGTATCCCCTGGGTGTACTCGCCCACAGCACCCACCTGCGCGGTTCGGGTGAAATGGTGAGCGGTCGCGAGGTCCCGCATGTGCGCGTCACCCTGGCAAGCAGGTTATCCGCCGAGGATTGCGCCCGCCTGAACCTGGGCTATCTCGACCCAGGTTCGATCAACCCGCAGGAGTGGCAGAACCGCGAACAGGAAGGCATTCTTTATGTCCCCCGGGCCGGAGAACAGTTATACCGGCTGAAAAAGGCAACCTGAATTGACAGGCACCCACATCGCAAATAACAAAGGAGTAAGAAAATGAAAAATGCAGACATCGGATTAATCGGTTTGGCAGTCATGGGACAGAACCTGGTGCTGAACATGAATGACCATGGATTCACCGTGGCAGTGTTCAACCGCACGGTCGCAAAGGTCGACGAGTTCCTGAAGGCCGGCGCGAAAGACACTCATGTGATCGGAGTTCATTCCCTGCAGGAACTGGCATCAGTGCTAAAAAAACCCAGGCGGGTGATGCTGATGGTCCAGGCGGGGAAACCGGTGGATGATTTCATTGAACTGCTGCTTCCGCACCTCGAGGCGGGGGACATCATCATTGACGGCGGCAACTCCAACTATAACGACAGCATCCGCCGGACGGCGTATGTCGAATCCAAAGGGCTGCTGTTCATCGGCACGGGGGTTTCCGGCGGCGAGGAGGGCGCCCGTCATGGTCCCTCGATCATGCCGGGAGGCTCTCCTGCCGCCTGGCAGCATGTGCGGCCCATCTTCCAGGCCATGGCAGCCAAGGTCCGCCGCCCAGACGGGGGCGAAGACCCATGCTGCGACTGGGTCGGCGAGAACGGCGCCGGGCATTATGTCAAGATGGTGCATAACGGCATCGAATACGGCGACATGCAGTTGATCTGCGAAGCCTACCACCTGATGCGCGACGGCCTGGGGATGACCCCCGACCAGATGAACGCCGTTTTCACCCGCTGGAACACGGGCAAACTCGATTCCTACCTGATCGAGATCACCCGTGACATCCTGGCTTACAAGGACGAGGACGGCCTGCCGCTGGTGGACAAGATATTGGATGCCGCCGAGCAGAAAGGCACTGGCAAATGGACCGGTATTTCCGCCCTGGAAATGGGCATCCCGCTGACGATGGTGGTGGAAGCCGTGCTCGCCCGGGCGCTCTCGGCCCTGAAAGACGAGCGCACGCAGGCTTCCAAAGTGCTCACCGGGCCTGACTGTACGATCAGCAGCCATCAAAAGGAGTTCATCGACGACCTGGAACAGGCTGTCTACGCCTCCAAGCTCATGTCGTACACCCAGGGGTACATGCTCTTCCGCGCCGCCGCCCGGGAATACAAGTGGAATCTGAATTACGGCGGTATCGCCCTGATGTGGCGCGGCGGATGCATCATCCGGTCCGCCTTCCTGGGCAGGATCAAGGAAGCATTCGAAAAGAATCCCGGCCTCTCGAATCTTCTGCTCGATCCTTACTTTACCGGGCAGGTGCTCGCCGCCCAGCCCGGCTGGCGGCGGGTGGTGTCTGCCGCGGCCCAGATCGGGATCCCCGTGCCGGCCATGGCAAGCGCGCTGACCTTCTTCGACGGTTATCGCCGCGAACGCCTGCCCGCCAACCTGCTGCAAGCCCAACGCGACTACTTTGGCGCGCATACCTACCAGCGCATCGACAGACCGCGCGGCGAATATTTCCACACCAACTGGACCGGGCGCGGCGGGGATGTGACCTCCACCGTCTGGAAGAAAGGCTAGACGTATGAAAAAATATGGTTTGAACCTTCCCGCAAAAGGCAACTTTGATTTTCTCTCGCTCGGGGCGCTGGTTCACCGTGTTGACCCCGGGATCGTGCCCTTCAGCAAGGCCAGCGAGTGGCAGGTGCATCCCAGTGGAGGCGAGTACAACGTGACCGCCAACCTGGCGAACTGCTTCCGCCTGCGCACCGGCTTGGTGTCGGCGATGGTGGAGTACCCGATCGGCGACCTGATCGCGGAACGGGTGCGCCAGATGGGCATCACCCCCTTCTATAAATATTTCGCCCACAACGGCGTCAACGGTCCGAACATGGCCACCGTCTACAGCGATCGCGGCTTCGGCGTGCGCGCCCCGGTCGTTTTCTACAACCGCGCCAACGAGGCCGCCGCCCTGCTCAAACCGGGTGATTTTGACTGGAACGCTATATTCACCCACGGGGTGCGCTGGCTGCACAGTGGAGGTATCTTCGCCGCCCTCTCCGCTAACACGGGCGAGGTGATCATCGAAGCCATGCAAGCCGCCAAAGCTGCCGGTGCGGTGGTTTCCTTCGACCTGAACTACCGCGCCAAGTTGTGGAACATCTGGGGCGGACCGGAACGCGCTCAGGAGGTCATCCGCCGCATCGTTGAGCATGTGGATGTGCTTGTGGGCAACGAGGAAGATCTGCAGCTCGGACTTGGTATCACGGGACCGCAGGCAGGGGCGCATTCGAAATTCGATCCGGACACTTTCCTTGCCATGATCGGGAGCGTGGTGCGGAGTTTCCCTAACATCAAGGTTGCCGCCACTACGTTGCGCGAAGTTCACTCTACCAGCCGTCATTCATGGGGCGCGGTGGCATGGATCAACGGGCGCTCCTTCGTCTCCCCTACCGTCGAACTGGATATCTACGACCGGGTGGGAGGCGGAGACGGCTTTGCAGCCGGGTTCTTCTACGGCTTGCTCACCGGCGAACCGGAGCAGGAAGCTGTCAACCTGGGTTGGGCGCACGGCGCCC
>Ga0315273_10000408_pt1 | contig 44616 bp, 40 predicted proteins | sample YL17G02_0_MG_FD_205753 | JGI IMG/M metagenome (GOLD analysis project Ga0315273, IMG submission 205753) | Sediment microbial communities from Yellowstone Lake, YNP, Wyoming, USA - YL17G02_0 | ecosystem: Environmental > Aquatic > Freshwater > Lake > Sediment | place: USA: Wyoming | collected...
CCCATCTGGCAGGAGGTCTGGAACAGGCCCAGCAGCGCCACGAGGTTGTCTCCATCGAGGTCCAGGCACTTCAGATACATCTCGAAGGCGGCGGGGAAGTCCTTGCGGTGCTGGGCGACCATCGCCAGGCCCTCGTAGGCCTCGGCACTGGCCGGGGTCGTGCTCAAGGCCGCGCGGAAGGCCGTCTCCGCCTCCGCCAGCCTGCCGGTCTGGACGGCGATCGTGCCCAGGCCCACGTAAGGAGCGGCCTCCCCGGGCGCCAGGGCGGCCGCCCGGCGGTAATACTCCCGTGCCAGGTGGATGTCTCCCAAGGCCGCATGGCAGTCGGCCAGCTCCTTGAGGACCTCGTAATGCTGGTCCACGGCGTCTTCGGCGTCCAGTTCGTCAAACGGCCAGGGTTCGATTTCCATTTTCAACCTCTTGTCAAGGCCGCGTGGGCCTCTCGAAGCGCCGCCACGGCTTCGTGAACCTTTCCCGCCCGGCGCAGGAGCTTGCCTTCCAACAGGAGGGTGTTCACTGTCGGGTGTCGCTGGTTCAGCCGGCGCGACAGGTCCAGGGCCTCGTCCTCCCGGCCAGCATGGTAGAGCGCCAGCAAGGCCTGGCGACCCACTGCCGGGGTCGTCTTCCATGACTCGCCAAGCCTGGAAACAGCCTCCGCGGCCTGTTGCCAACAACCGTCTCGCTGGAGCTTCCTCGCCTCGGCCAGGATGCGCCCGCGTCGGAAGGGGTGGCTGGCGGCCGGCGGCTCGCGGAGGGCAACCCCCGCCGCCTGAAGGGACCGCCGCACCGAGATCGCCGGCGCGGACCGGCGCACGCGCATCAGTTCATCCTTGCGGAAGACAGCCGCCCACGTCCCATCCGGTTGGCCTGGAACCAGGAAGGCCCAGTCTGATGAGCCTTGGGTCAAGGCATGCAGGGGAAACTCCACCCACGCGGGCTTGGCGGACACCTCGCCGAACACCACGGCGACATGATCGCCCTGGCAGCGGCCGACGGCCTTGTCAACTCGCGCATCGGCAGGTGAGTCGGGTTCCACGGGGACGGGGACGACGTTGGTCATGTCCCCCTCCAGCAGGGCGAGTTCCCCACGGGCAAGCGGCAGGTAAACCTGGTGCGGGGTGAACGTCTCTCGCCGAATTTGCTCCAGCGCGGCACGGGTCGCATCGGCCCGGTTTGGCGGCACGAGGATGATCGACAGGTCCGGCATCTTAGGCCAGGGTTTGGGCGGCCTTTTGGCCCGCACGGCCAGGGCACACCTCTCCAGGAACTTTGGGTCGGGATCTTCAGGCGGCGGACCACCCTCCCCGACGATGGGCTGGAAGCATTCCCCCGTGACCTCTGGCATGTGAACGAAATCGCCGAAAAACGCGAGCCGGCGGAGGAAGTCCCATTCCGCCAGAGCCGGCAGCTCCTCGTCGAAACCGCCCGCCTGTTCCAGCAGGCTCCGGCGGTGCATTACGGCACTGAGACGGATGCAATCTTGGCGACAGAGAAGCAGGCGATCGAAGTCGTCCCCGCCAGCCAATGCCTTGCCCAACACCACCGGCGTGTTGCCGGAAGGCTTGAAATAGGTCTTGTATAGATCGCCGTAGGCAACGGAACAGTCTGGCGAATCTTCCAGTGCCGCCACGAGGCTGCTGACGTGCCGAGAGTAGTGAACGTCTCCGCCTAGAAGGTGGGCGACGTACTGCCCCCCCGCCAGGCCCAGGGCGGCGTTGACCATGGCCCCCACTTGACGGCTGGCGGACGCCGGTGACAGCACGATCCTCGGATCGCCCAGAGAGGCGACCAGGCCAGGGAGGTCCTGGCCGCCGTCGTTGGCGACGATGACCTGGAGGTTGGAATAGTCTTGGGCCGTGGCGCTGCGCAGACTGCGGAGGAAAAGGCCCCTCTGATCGCACGGAGTGACGATCAGGCTCACGGGCGGAGTGTTTCTCGATGTCGCGCGGTTGGCCATGTGCCGGTCTATTCCCTTACGAAGGCGCCGGTCTGGGCCGACGGACCCGGCCCGGCCTTGAGTAGCGGGGCCTTCTCCAACTCGCGCAGGATGCCGCTAATCGCGCCGAGCTGGTCCTTCAACGTAAACCTTTCCGTGACCATGTCGCGATACTTCGCCGGAGCATACGACTCTTCCGCAATTTGCCGGCAGAACTCCTCCGGGGTGGCGAAGAGGTGCCGGCGGTCCAAGAAGTCCTCGGCCCCCGGGAAATGGTGGACGACAGGCCTCAGCCCGCAGGCCATGGCCTCCAGGACGCTGGTGGGCTGAATCGCCGCCACCTCGGCCGAGACGACGTAGTGCTTGTCGGCCAGCCAGGCGGGAAGGTCTTCCTGGAAGCCCTCGAACGAAACCACCGACGAGAGTCCCATGTGTGCAACCATGTTCTTGAGGTAATACTCCACCTTGTCGTCGGTGAACATGCCCGCAAAGGCCAGGTGGTATGGCCCGTGGGCCTCCAGAAGCCGGCGGAAGCACTGGAGCAGGAACATGGGGTTGTGTCGCATGTCCAGCGGGCCGATGCAGGCTAGGTTCCGGCCCCGCTGACGGGCGGAGAAGGCGAATCTGGCCGTATCCACGCCGTCAGGGACCAGCGCCAGGTGGGTCCTGCCCGCCAGGTCGGGAACCCGCTGGCGGAGGTAGCCCAGCACCGCTTGGTTGGGCGGGGCAATCAGCACGTCCACATTTTCCCAGCGTACCTGCTCCACCCAGGGGGAATAGGCCCCCTCCAGACGGAGGCGGCAGATGATTCGCCACCGCTTAGCGGCCTTGGAGGCGATGGCCAGCGCGGGGGAGCAGTCCTCAAACCACGCGATGTCGCACCCGTGCAGCATCCGTGCGAGTTCCTTGGTTCCATCGTTGTGGAATACCCGCACCTCAAAGCGTCTTGCCAGGTACTCCTGAACGCAGGCCAGGGCCTTGCCGGAACGGCCCGGCTGGAGAATCCCGACTTTGGGACGCAGCGCACGCAGCTTCTCCACCACCCCCGCCGGTACCGGCTGAGAGGGGCACGCGTTCAGGGAGTGCAGCAGGGCCTCGACGGCTCCTGCGGTGTCCTTAAGCTCCAGAAAGCAGTTGGCCGTGCGGTTGGCCAGGTCGGGCGAAAGCGCACCGCTCCGGGCCAGGCCGTCAAAGAGCGCCTCGGCGTCGCCGGGGCGGCGGGCGGAGAGATACACCTCGGCGAGGTTGGCCATGGCCTCGGCCGCACGGGCGCTATCGAGGTTGGCCACGGCCCGCTTGAGATGCTCCGCAGCCTCCTCGAAATGTCCCAGGGCGTGCAGGATCACCCCGGCCTCGTTGAGCGCCTCGCCGTCATGGGGCGCGTCGAAGAGGTGTTTCTGGACGGCTGACAGGGCCGCCTCGTATTGTCCGTCCTCTACCAGCCTGGCCACCAGCCGGTCTGCGGTGCGATCTGAGGAGGCATCCGCCATGTGCAGGTTTTCCTTGCCGCCCGGATGCGCCACGCGCGCAGGCCAGGCAACCAAAGTTATGCAAACGCCGTGCCTTAGAGTCCCTTAGCTTGGTATGGGAATTTTGTACGGCGGGGCTACTGCCCTGCGGGAGACACTTCAACCGCCTGTAATCGGAACCAAGCGGTACGGATGTGGTGGGGCAGTAGCCCCACCCTACTGGCTTAGCTTGGTATGGGAGTTCCCGGCTGATTCCCAGGCCGCCAAGCGGCGATTCACCGCCCCTCGGACGAACACCTTTGGGCTAGGAACATCCGGGCTTGCCCGCTGGCGCGCGAATATCGTGCGCCGGGTGGGCAAAACGCTTTTCGCCCGCGACGGAGACAAGCCCCGCGAAATGCCCCAAGGCTTCCCGTTCCTACTCCAGGAAGTCCAGCAGGGAGAGATTCAGAAGCTTGGCAGCCGACTGAAGCGTCATCTCATACATGTTCTGGCTACGGGCGATCTGCAAGGCCAATTCCACCAGGTCGGCGTCCTGGAGCGTGGACGCTTCACCCTTGGCGGCGGACTTGATGTCCTCCATGCTGTTGCGGAGATTCTCAGTCGCCTGCATCCTCCCGCCGACGACCACCATCTGCTGGGTCAGCGTGGCCGCCACCTCGTCCATAGACCCAACGGCCTCGTTGAGCAGCCGAAGCTGGTCGGAGAGCGACAGGTTGCGGTCGTTGTTCATGAGGTCGCGGACGGTAATGAGCGTGCCGAACAGGTCGTAGGTCCCCGGCAGCCGCACAGGCTCCGTGCCGAACTTCTCGACGCCTCGCGTGTCGACATAGAGTATGCCTCCGGTTCGGGGGTCGGTTACGGCCAGGTTCGAGTCCGTCAGGTCCGATTCGACGCTGGTGGCGCCGTCGTCCAGGGAGAACTTGACGGTGGCTGTAACGTCCACCGTCTGCTGACCGCTCGTCAGCGTCAAACCGGAGACATTGGCGTAGACGACCTGGCCGGCGGCGTTGGTGAGACGGACATCGGTTGCACCGTTTTCGTAGGTCACCGCTTGGCCGTCGTCCAGCCGCAAGGTGTGGCTATCGGCGTCCACCGTCAGGGTGTGGGAGCCGCTTATAAGCGTGTCGCCGTCGGCGGAGCTGTCCCCGGCCGAGAGACCGATGTCCCCACCGTAGCTGGTCGTACCGTGCGAGACGGTCAACCACGCATCGCCCTGCGCGCTGGCGGTGCCCGATCCGGCCTGGGCGCCCGTGTTGCCCAGGAAGACCGGCGTTTTCCTCTCGTCCGTGCGGAAGATGCGGTCGCCCACCATCGCCGCGGGCATGTTTACCCCGGGGGCCACCGGAACGCTCATCTCCTCCGAACCGCCCCGGTAGGTCACGGAGGTGATCTGTCCGTCCGTCCGGGTGGCGGAATAGGGTTGATTGCTCATGTCCGAGCCGCCGAAAAGATACCGGCCCATGCTCGTGAAATTGGCCAGCCCCAGCACCATTTCCAGCGTCTGGTTGATGGCCTCGGCGATGCCCTGGCGCTGGGCTTCGCTGAGGGTTCCGGTGGCGGCCTGGGTGATATAGCCCTGGACCTGCGTCACCGCGTTGGAGATCTTCTGCAGTTGCGAATCGGTCTCCGAAAGTGTCGTGTCCACACTGTTGATGTTGTTGAGATAGCTGTCGACCGACTCCATCTGGGCGCTCAGCGATAGGATGCGACGGGCATCGGTGGGATCGTCGGAAGCCCGGATGACCCTGGAACCCGTAGATGCCTGTTCCTGGAGACGCGCGAGGGTTTCCGACTGCATGCGGAGTGAATAGCTCGTGCTGTTGTAGATCGTGCCCCAACCGCTCATGTCGAAGTTTTCCTTTCGGGCCGCCGGTTCACAGCAGCTCCATCAGCGATTCCATCATTTTGGCCTGGGTGGTCATGACCTTCGCCGCGGCCTGAAACATCCGTTCGAAGATGACCAGCTTGGCGGCCTGGTCGTTGACGTCCACGCCGCTGACCTCGTCGCGCTGGTTTTCGAGTTGTTGGGAGACGTTCTCCAGTGCCGTGTTCCGTGCCTCCCGCAGCGAGATATTCTGGCCGATCCCGGTGGTGATCAGCAAAAAGTAGTCGCCGGGTGTCATGCCGTCCAGTTCGTCGGAACCTTCCTCCCCCACGCCCGACATCAGGCGGATGTTCAGATTGTCCGTTCCGTCGGCACCCCTGGCCGTGGCGATTCGCGAGGGGTCAGAGAGGATTTCGTCTGAGACGGCAACGGTGGCGGCGGAGTTGCCCGTCAACAGCGTGTTGATGCCCAGCGCCGCCAGCACCCCGGAGGTGTCCGAGTCGCACCGCCCCTGGAGCGCAAAGCTATCATCTGCCACAAAATTGCCGGCCGAGACGGTCAGTTTCAGCCCGTTGTCCAGGTCCAATGAGTCCCCGGCGGCATAGCCCTGCCCCACGTTGAATCGCTTGATCAGGTTCCCGTCGGCGTCGGTGACCGCCAGCGACAGTCCCTCGTCCACGCCTACCTGCCCGCCTCCCTCGACGGTGACGGTGAAATTCCGGTTAGACTCGCCCGTGAATATCCCCGACAAGGAGATGCCTGCGGTGTTTCCTCCGGTCCAGTGGCCGGCGCTAAAGTCTGCCTGGGAAACCGGAAGGAAGTCAAACTGATAACCGCTTTCGGCCTCGAGGTGCAGGGCCGAACTGCTGATCGAGGCGGAAATCCCAGTCAGTGAGTCCAAATCGTCGGCCAGGTCGCCGAAGGTGTAGGTGGCGGGATCGCCGATCTCGATGCGGTGGATGGTCGCCTCGCCGGTGGAGGTGTCGATGATTCGGACAAAAAGCTCCCCGGCGGAGATATTCCCGCTGAGGCTGCCCAGGGTCGCCGACTCGTCTCCGACCGCCCAGCCGGTCAGGGAAGTGAACGAACCGGCCGCGCCGATGCCTTGGACGTGATACTCGTTGATACGGTTGGTGATGTCGCCGGCCAGGGCATCCAGGTCTTGGCGGATGCCCGGTATAATGCTGTTCTTAAGGGTAAGCAGGCCGCCAAGCTGACCTCCTTCCACGTTGGTGATGAAATTGTCGCTGTCTGCCAGCGACACGCCCAGCAGGTCGCCTTCAACGGTCCCCAGTTTCAGTTGCGTTGCCTGGGTATTCAGAACGACGGGCATGCCCCAGATCGACACGTTGACCATTCCCGGCAGGGCGCCGCGTTCGTTGGTTTCCACGGATACCAGTTGCGAGAGTTCCTTGATCGCCTGGTCCCTGCGGTCCAGGAGGATGTTAGCGTCGTTATGCCGCAGCGTGGCCAGCCCGGCTTCGTCGTTGAGCGTGGCGATCTCCGCCGTCAGGCCATTGACCTTGTCCATGACGCCCTGAGCCTGGATGGAGACGTTCTGGCTGAGGTCACTGAGGAAATCGGCCAGGTTCCTGAATTGCCCCGCCATCGCGTCGCCGGCCCACGCGGCCTGCTGCTGAAGCGCCTGGCTGGACGGCTGGGAGGCCAACTCGTTCAGGGAGGTGAAGAAACTGTTGATGGCCTTTGTCAGGCCTTGGGAATCGACGTCGCCGATGGCGCCTTGGATAAGCTTGAGGGTGGCCAGTTCCTGGGAGACCTGGCCCAGTTGGACGTTCTGCCCCAGGATGCTGTGTTCCAGCAGTTGGTCCATCGAGCGGGTGACCGTGGTGATCTCCGCCCCGCCGATCAGCAGCGTGCCGGACGCGCCGTAGTTGGGCGCCACCCCCAACTCGCGCGGGGATATCTTCAACTCCTGGCGGTGATAACCGTCGGAGCTGGCGTTGGAGATATTGGTGCCGATGTATTCGATGGCTCGCTGGGCGACGCGCAGCCCACTGAGACCTATCTCAAAATTGAGCATGGTTCACAACTCCGTGTCCACCAGTCCTGCCTCCCCGCGCCAAGCCCCCGCGCCACCGGCCCCGTAGGTGTTCACCGAACTGCCGGCGGGGTATAGACATTCCAGAAGGAGGCGGTTGATGCGGGCGCACTCGAAGACCACTACCGCTGTCTCCAGGTGTTGCCGCTGAAGTTCGCCCGCCAGTTGGGCGATCTGCCGCCTTCGCTGCTCGATGGCCTGGCGGTCTGCTCCAGCCAAGCTCTCTATCAGCCTCGACAGCCTCATCTGATCGACCTGACATCCGAACAACTCGGCCAGACCGCTTCGCAGCTTCCCCAACCGGGCGTCGGCCTGGGCTTGTAATTGCCCCATTCGTTCGATCTCGCCCAGCAGGCGCTCGACGGCGTCGTCGTCCCGGTCCAGGATGGCCCCGGACAGCAGCTTCATCTGGGACCGCCGCAGGCTCAACAGCGCGATCTCCTCGTCGAGCACGGCGTTCAACTCCTTCAGCATGTCCCTGATGGCCGGGGTGAGGGCGATCATGGCAATGACTCCGTTGCGGCAGGCTTGGAACCCGTCGCCTCAGGCGGTTCAATCTGTCGGGCGATGTCCTTCCACAGGCCCAGACCGCCCTTGTCGGAGACCTCCTGGGCCAGATAGAACCAGAACAAGCCCTGGACCTGTCCGGTCGTCTCTGAGTCCAGCAGTCCCGACTCGCCGACGGTGCGGCTCATCTCCTCCAACAGCTTGTGTGTCAGCACGGACTCAAAGTCCTTGGCGACCTTCTCGGCAGCGGCGCGCGAGCCTGCCTGCCCGCCGTTGCCTTCCGCGGAGATGCCGATGGGCATCAACAGCCCCACTCCCAGGGGTTCGCTCGGCGAGGCGATTGCATCCATCTGCGGCTCCTACATGATCTTGAGTTCCGCCTGGAGCGCCCCGGCCTGGCGCAGCGCCTGGAAGATCGAGATGACATCCCTGGGCGACAGCCCCATGGCATTCAGCGCCCGCGCCAGTTCGGCTACCGATACCTGCCTGGGCAACACGTGCAGGCGGCTCTGCTCTTCCGCGGTGGCGATACTGGTCCGCTGGGTCTTTTCGGTGCTGCCAGTCTCGGAGAACGGCGCCGGCTGGGAGACGTAATCCTTCTCCTCGGTGATGATCGAGAGGTTCCCGTGGGAGATGGCCACGGTGGAGATGCCCACGTTTTCGCCAATGATGACCGTGCCGGTTCGCTCGTTGATCACCACCACGGCCGGGAAGTCTACCTTGACCTTCAGCGACAGGAGCTTATCGATAAAGGCTGCCAAATCCGACCTGGCCAGCCCCGACGGCAGGCGGACGCGGACCGTGCCGTGGTCGACCGCCATGCTGCTTCCGGCGTAGGCGGCGTTGATTGCCTCGGCAATTCGTTCGGCGGTGGTGATATCGGGGTTCTTCAGCAGCAGCGTGATTTCGCTGTTGCACTCGACGAATTCCGTCGGTTCTTCCCGCTCCACGGTTGCCCCGCCGGTGATGAAACCCACCGTTGGGTGATTCTTGGATATGGAACTCTTATCGCCGGAGGCCGAAAAACCTCCGATGACCAGAGGCCCCTGGGCGACGGCGTAGACCTCTCCGTCAGCCCCGTGCAGTTCCGTCAGCACCAGCACGCCGCCCTGAAGGCTGGAGGCCCCGCTGTTGGCCGAGACGGTCACGTCGATCCGCGAGCCGGCCTTGGCGAAGGGCGGCAGCTCGGCCGAGACCTCCACGCTGGCGATGCTCTTGCTGGTCAGGTCGTCGGGGTTGAGCACCAGTCCTGCGCGACGTAGGCGGTTGCTGAGCAACTGCTGACTGATCTTGGCGCCATCGCCCGTGGCGTTGAGGCCGACGACCAGGCCCACGCCCACAAGCTGGTTGGAGCGGATGTTCTTAATGTCCACGATGTCCTTGATGCGCTCGGCCCCGGCCGGTATCGCCGCCACCAGGATCGCCGCCAGAATGACCGCCAGACTTCGCATGGTTCGCTCTCTGTCAGATCCGTTTTAGAACGGGTTAAGAAGGTTGAGGATCCTGCCCAGCCAACCGGGGTTGGTGGTCTGATTTTCCTGTCCGGCGGATTTGTAGACGATGTGGAAGTCCGCCACTTGCTTGCTGCTGACGGCGTTTGCCTGTGTAATGTCGCTGGGCCGAACGATGCCGCTGACCTGCACGATCTGGGAGTCCCCGGTGATCTTGCGGGTGCGGGAGCCTAACACCACCAGGTTCCCGTTGGGCAGCACGTCCTGGACGGTGACGGTGATCTTGTCCTCGACCTTGCGGCTGCTGTCCATCTGGGCCTTGCCGTCGAATTTGTTGTCGGCGTCGGACTTGAAGTCCATCTTGTCCAGCCCGAACAACTTGCCCGTCGCCTGATTTAACCCGCGAAGAAGATCGAACGGTCCGGTGACCTTGGCGCTGCGGGAATCGGACTTCTCCAGCTTCCGCTCACTCGCGTTTTCGATCTTGCTTTGTTCCTCGATAACGATCGTCAGCACGTCGCCGACGTTCCTGGCCGTGTCGTCGGTCAGCAGCGACTGACTACGGTTTTTGGCCTTGGCCCAGATCGATCCGCCATGCAAAGGCGCATCGGCCAGCAGCAGCGCCACCACCGCGGCGACCACCATGATCTTTGCCTTCATCAATTGTTCTCCTCATTCACGATCGGCCGGACGGACCCGTCTTGCGTGACACGGACCGTCACGACGCGCTTGGAGTCGATGTTCATAACCCGGATGCAGTCGCCGCAACGCCCGTCCTGAAGTGCCTGGGCCACCGTCGAAAGCCTGAAACCGAGACCTTCCAGCCTCATGGCCACGATCTGGTCGCGCTTAATCACCACCTGCGGCTGGGGCGCCGACACGGAGGAGGAGGCGATTACCGTCCCGGCCGGCAGGTGCTTCCTCGCGATCATGCCGTAGGGCGGCGCCCAGCCGGCATCGACGGGTTGATCCGACACCACCGTCTCGATGCGGATGTTGTCGGCCGTAATTGCGCCCCCGATGGGGATATCCTTGGACGCCACCGCCTGCTGCATGGGGCGGGTCTGGCGAAAGACCAGTTCCCTGGTTGCCAGGTCCTTCGGTCCGTCGCATGCGGCGACGGTGGCCTTGGCCTCCTGGGCGCCGGCCTCGCCCGCCAGCTCGACCCGGAGTCGAGCGTTTCCTCCGTCAACCACCATCTCGTCGGGTTGACGGACCAGCCGCCAGGCACTATTACCCTGGAGCGGGCGCTTGGCCTGGAGAGCCTCCTGAGCGGCCGCGAGGATCATGGGTGGGGAAAACACCGTCTCCTTCCGCCGGATAGTGACCTTGTCCGCTCCGGTGATCTGAACCTCGCCGGTCACAATGCCGCTGGAGGCCAGGCGGGACAGGATGGTGTTGCGATCGATGGTGATTCTCTCTTTCCGCCACGGCGCCCGGCCCATGGGGACGGGCGAGGCCGCGCGGACGAGCTGCTCGTCACCGCTGAGGACGCCGATGGCGCCAAGGGTGAGGTCGGCACCCTCCACCTCGACGCTTTGCGGAACGTACAGCCGCAGGCTCGGCGCTTCGGCAGCGACCGAGCAGCCCGCCAGGCTAAGGAGAACCGCTATTGCCAGGACACCGCGAATCGTCATTTCCCTTCCTACCTGACCAGTTGATTGGCCGTGGTCAGCATGTCGTCGCCGGCACGAATGGCGCGGGAGTTGATCTCGTAGGCCCGCTGGGCCTTGATGAGGTTGACCAGTTCCGTGACCATCTGCACATTGGAGCGCTCCAGGAACCCCTGTTGAAGCGTTCCCAGACCGTCCTGTCCGGGGGTTCCGGCGGTGGGCGAGCCGCTGGCGGCCGTCTCGGACAGCAGGTTGTCGCCCTGGCTGCTGAGGCCCGCGGGATTCATGAACCGAACGAGCTGAAGACTACCGACGTTGGAGGTCCCTGTGCTGGTGGTCACGGATACCGTCCCATCGGCGGCGATGCTGATGGATTTCGTCCCGGCGGGGATGGTGATGCCCAGCGTATCTCCATTGGAAGTGACCAAGTTGCCGTCGGCGTTGATGTTGAAATTGCCGCCGCGCGTGTAACGGATCTCTCCGGCTGGAGTTGTGACCTGGAAAAAGCCCTCGCCCTGGATGGAGACATCCAGCGACCGGTCGGTCTTTTCCTGCTCGCCCTGGGTGTAGACCTTGGTGGTTCCGGCGGCCTTCACGCCGCTACCGATCTCAAGACCGGTGGGCGCGACCACGCCCGCCGCCGCCTCGGCACCCGCCTCACGGAGCTTGACGTACATCAGGTCCTGAAAGTCCACCTGGCTCCGCTTGAAACCGGTGGTGTTCATGTTGGCCAGGTTGTTGGCGATGGTGTCCACGATCATCTGCTGTGCCATCATGCCCGTTGCCGCGGTTGAAAAAGCCCGTAACATGTCTTCTCCTAGTGATTAGCTCATGGCCACTTGAAGCAGGTTTCTGGTCTGCTCATCCTGCCGCTCGATGGCCTTGACGTTGGCCTCGTAAAGCCTGGTCACCGCAATCAGGCCCACCAGCTCCTCCACGACGTTGACATTGGAGCTTTCCTGGAAGTACTGGCGAACCTTGACGCTGGCCGCCGTTTCAGGCGCCACACCCTGGGGTGCCTTGAAACAGCTTTGGCCGACTGGCTCAAGGACACTGGTGTCGCTGAACCGGACCAACGCCAGTTTTCCGATGTTCCGTCCCGCCGCCGACACAGTCCCGTCCGGTGCCACGCTGATCTGCGATAGCCCCACGCCACCGGGGAGCGTAATCGGCCCGCCCTCGCCGGACACGGTCCTGCCGACGGAGTCCACAAGCTGGCCCTGTGAGTTGACGTCGAAGGACCCGTTGCGGGTATAGAGCGGACCCTGGGGGGTCTCGATGACGAAGAAGCCCTCGCCGTCGATGGCCACGTCCAGCGGCCGAGCGGTGTTGGTCAGCGGACCTTGCGTTTGATCGATCGCGATCCTGCCGTCGATCGTGCCCGTCAGGTCTCCGGAGGAGTTCGCCCCTTGCACTTGGGTGCCCAGCAGTTGCTGGAATGCCGTCACCTGTCGCTTGAAACCGGTGGTGTTGGCATTGGCCAGGTTGTGGGCGATGGCCTGGTACTGCTTGGTCAGCGCCTCCATGCTGGAAGAAGTTGCATCCACGGATCCTAGCATTCGATCAACCTTTCGCCACCGTAGCCGCGCCGTTGGCAACAAGTAGGATCGTCCCGCTGGCCTGGTCACGGGCCGGCGAGAACCCCAGTTTGTCGCCAACGGCGGAAATGAGCGCCCGCATTTGCTCCTGCCGCCCCACCGGGGCCGCACGGAATGTCTTCGATGAAAGGAAGCGGCTCGTGCTTTCCTCAAAGAAGCTCCGGTTGGTAATGATCGCCCGCGGCATGTCGCCGCCACCGGACCGGGCGATCGCCCAGAGTAGTTCCGTCTCATTGACTGTCAGTCCCGCCCGCTCCGCGCGGCGAGTGAATTCCTCTTTTTCGCGCCGCTGAACACCCCGTCGGCGACAGACCACTACCACCGCGACGACCACAGCCACCGCGATCAGACCGGCGACCATCGCGGGTATCAACCACGGGTAGCGCGTCGTACCGGCGGGCATGGCCTTCATGGCGTTGAACCGCCCTTGGGGGTCTAGGCCCGCAAGGACCGGCGCCAGGATATTCAGGATGTCATGCGTCGGCTGCATCATGCCCTTGCCTCTCCGTCAGCGGATGAGGTTGGTCAGTTGCTGGAGCATGTCGCTGCTGACCCGGATGGTACGGGCGTTGGCCATGTACCCGTTCTGGGCCTGGATGAGGTTGACGAATTCGGCGGCCACCTCCACGTTGGAGCCTTCCAGCGTGCCTCCGCTGATCGTACCGGCCCCGCCGGAAAGCCCCTTGGTGGGAACCGGCTCGCCGGAGTTGGCCGAGGCGGCGTAAAAGTTATTACCGATGCTCTCCAGACCGGCGGGGTTTTGGAACGTCGCCACTCGTATGGCGGCGATGTCCTTGCGGATACCGTTGGTGAACACGCCCACCAACACGCCCTCGTTGGTGACCGATAGGTTCGACAGCACCCCGGAAGCGTAACCGTCCTGCCCGGTCGGTGACACCGTCGAGGTCCCGCCGAACTGCGTCAGGCCGTCGAAACCGCTGACGGTTCCCAGGTCCAGCGTGATGGTTTTGGTGGCGTAGTCGTCGTACCCGAAGCCCAGTTGAATGCTGGCGTTGTCGCCAATGTCCGTGTCCAGCCCGCCGTAACTGCCGTCGGACTTGAACGTGATGCTCCGGACCCGGCGGTCGACGAGCTTGGCGTCGCCGGAAACGGAGGTGATCACAAGGTCCCAGGTGTTGTGCGTGTCGGTACGGACGAAGGAGGTGGACAGGGTGTGGCTGATGCCCTGGGAGTCGAAGATCGTGACGTTGGTATTCCGCACGGCCGCTCCTCCGGGGGTTAGAATCTTGAAGTTGTTGGGCAGCTCCAGCGTGCCGCTGGTGCCGTCGGCGACGGCAATGGACACGTCCGTCTGGCTGTAGCCGGCCTCGTCGTCCTTGACCATGATCTGGCCGTTCTCCATCCGGGCCGTGACGCCGGTGCCGTCGAAGGCAGCGTTGATGGCGTCAATCAGGTCGCCTAGCGTCGTGTCGTCGTCCACCGCTAAGGTGGTCTCCTCTGCCTCCGTTCCGTCATGGCTAATCCCGGTAATGGTCAGTGAACCACTGAAGGAACTGTTCTGGTCCAGGTCCTTGATGAGCGTGTCATTGCTGGCCGGGGAGTCATTGGAGGTGTAAACGATCTCGGAGGTCAGCTCGTTGGTGGTCGGCGTGATGTCGGAGTTGGCCGTCAGGTTCCCGCCAAAATTGACGTTGCTGGTCGACTCTGCCGGCAAGGCCATGTCATAGGGAATTCGTATGGAGTCGTTGACCAGTTCCTGGAATCCCTCGTTGACACCTTCGCTGCCCACTCGCTGGACGCGGTAGCCCGATCCGGAGTCTACCAGGTAGTACTGCGAGTCCACCGAGAAGGTCCCCACACGGGTGTAGACGTTCTGCTCACCGTCGTTGACGACGAAGTAGCCCTCGCCCTCGATGGCCATGTCCAGCGGTTTGCCCGTGTTGACCAAGCTGCCCTGGGTCATGTTGCGGTCCACGCTGGCGATCTTCACGCCGCTGCCGATCTGCTGGGGATTGGTGCCGCCGATGGCGGTGGTCGGCTGGGAGGCTTCCTTGATGGTCTCGCTAAGCATGTCCGCGAAGGTCACGCGGCTGGACTTGAAGGCGTTGGTGCTGAGGTTGGCCAGGTTGTTTCCGGCCACGTCAATCATCTTCTGATGCGCCTTCATCCCCGACACGCCTGACAGTAGTGCGTCGCTCATGGCTTGTTCCTTTGCCTGGAGGTATCTGCTAGTTCTTGATGGTCTTGATGGCGTCCAGACCGACGGTGTAATCGCCGACTTTCACCTTCACTTGCCCATCGGAGATTTCCACGCTATCGACCTGGCCGGATGCAGTCTGGGTAGTTCCGTCCGCCTGCGCCGCCTCGAAGGTGATCTCCTTGCCGATCAGCGCCGTGGCCTGGTTTCTCTGGACGCCCAGCAGAGCCTGCTGGAAACTTGTGTTGATGCTGGCCAACTGCTGGGACTGGTTTTCCAACTGCTCCAGTTGCGACAACTGGGTCAATTGGGCGGCCATCTGGTTGTTGTCCATCGGTTCCAGCGGGTCCTGATGCTGCAACTGGGTCACCAGGAGATTGAGGTAATCGGTTCGGATGTCTGTCGAACTGGTCACTGAAGAGATGGAAGACATATGCGTTTCCTTCTTACATCCACACGTTGATGGATTCGTCGCTCACTTGGACGGTCTCTCCGGCCTGGCCGATCGTATCGGCCGATTGGGTCGTCGCGTCCTGGATCGCCACGCCCTCCGTCGGTGACTGCCCACCGGCGGAGTTTGCCTGCTGGCGGGTCTGATCCTCCGCCATCGCCGAGTTGAATCCCTCCGTCCCGGCCCGTTGACTGGAATCGTTCAGCACGATCTCCATGCGTCGGAGGTTGATGCCGCTGTCGGCCAGCCGGGACAGCAGTGTCGCCGTCTCGCGCTGAAATTCACTTAGGGCACGAGGGTTGTCCACCTCCAGGCGGCCCCGGAGGTCCTTGCCCTGGGCCTCCAGGCTCAGGCGGACCGTTCCCAGTTCCGGGGGGTTGAGGCGGATGACGATCTGCTGGCCGGCACGCAGGTTGCCGGCTCGCAGATGCTGAGCAACCTGGTTGACTACCGAAACCTCTTCGCTGGTTGCCCCGGCCTGGAGCAGGTTGCGAGAGTCCGCCGCCGAAACGGAATCCGTTCCTTTGGCGGTGGAATTGGAATTTGCATTGGACTGGCCGGTTTCTCCGGCGACAGGCTCAACAGCGGTCGACAGGGTCGTACTGCTGCCGCCAGAGGAAACGCTACCCTTGGCTTCCGCCGCGAACTTGGGGCCGGCAGGCGATGCGGACTTGGGCTGCGGATCGGATTCACTTCGATTGGCGCGAGTGACCTTGGCCGGTTCGGCGGGTGTGGATTCGCCCGTCGCGTGATTGGCGTTCTGGGTTGCCCGGACATGGCCGTTTGTCGTGGCCGACACCGTTTGGCCGACGGCATTTTCGATTTGATTGCCCGTGGCCTCGGTTTGACTGGCGGTGAGGCTTGTCTGCGGCTGTCCGGCGGCCTGGCCCGACGAACGGGCGTTACCGACGACTTGGGCGGCCTGCTGGTCGGTGGCCGCCGGTTGTCTGTGTCTGGAGACCGGTTTGGCTCCACTGGCGGCGGACTCCACTACTCCCGCGTCGTCGGAATAGGCCGCCTGCTGATTGGACTGGGTAGCACTTGTCTTCGCCTGGGCAGCCGTCGTGGATTGTTGGGCGTTCCTGCTCCCGGCGAAACCGCCAGTTCCCTTTGCCGCGGTGCCCTTGTCGAGTGCCACTGCTGGCATGTGGGTTGCGCCCGTCCCCGCTGTCACTGATTGAGAGGAAGACCCACTGAGCAACTCCTTGACGATCGCGCCGAAGGATCCGCCGGCGACCATCGCCGCAGCGCCATCGCTGGTCCCGGCGGTTTGGGAAGTCTTGCCAGTCAAGGCGGGGCCTTTGCTCTTGACCGAGGTGGCCTGGCCGGACCGTCTTGTGGCGGATTGCCGGACCAGACCTGATGAGGTGGCGACCCCGGCTAGAATGCTCGTCTGGTTGGTGGCGGTCCAGGTCTTGGCCAGCCGGCTACGATTGCGGTTTCCGCTGACAAGCACGGTGCCGCCTTGAACGGAGACAGTCGGCGTCAACAGGTTGGCCAGGTTTGCACGATGCGAATTCATTGGTTTCCCCAACGCTTGATGCGAAGCGTGTGCCACTTTCAGAGAAGAATGACAATGAAGGCCATAACTGACTTTGTTGACGTAAGTTACGTCGTTGTTTATGCTGGTGTTGCCTCCGACGATACTTGTTGCTCCGCCCAGGAGATTCCTTCCGCCAAGCGGCGGAAAGCTCCTCTACGGTCCCAAGGTGGGAGGTTAGAATGGTCGTGTCGAACGAGGCGACTGAAATGGTCCATCGCGCCGGCAAGAAACTGCGAGTCAAGCGGCGGAAGGAAATCTCCGTTGTGTTTGAGCAGGGTCAGCGGGCAACGGGAGGGCTACTGACGTTGGTTGCCGCGCCGAATGGGCTGGCTTTTTCCCGCTCCGCGGTGGCCGTCTCTTCGCACCACGGCGGGGCGGTCCAGCGCAACCGGCTGAAGCGCTTGTGCCGGGAGGCCTTCCGCCTGACCCGAGGGGAGCTTGCCTCCGGCTGGGATTATGTCCTGATTCCGCGACGGGGAGCGAAGTTGACCTTGCCGGGCCTGCGGGAGGCCCTGAAGCGGCAGGCTGACCAGGTCGTCCGCCGGCAAGGGCCAGGGGGCCGGCCATGATGAGGCGGTCCGGTCTGTTGGGTCGGCTGCTCTCCCTGCCCTCGGCGGCGCTGATAACCCCCGCGAGGCTTTATCAACTGACGCTACGGCCGATTCTGGGCTGGCAGTGCCGCTTCGTCCCCACGTGCAGCGAGTATTGGATACAGGCCGTACGGACTCACGGGGCGCTCCGTGGAGCGGCGATGGGGTTATGGCGCATCCTGCGATGCCACCCCTTTGCAAAGGGAGGTTTCGACCCGCCCTGATACCCCGCCATCGCCCCCGGCAGCAGAGCTACTTGTATACCCGGGAGGGTTTTCCGAGCAAGGTTCCCTCGCCTGTCTGGAGTCGGTGGCCTTCGGTGAGGGGCGCTGCCTGGTGGGCCTCTTCGGCCTGGCGGGCCTTCTTGATGATCTCCATTGCCTCTTGCAGGTCGTCGGTGATGGTGAAGAGGGCCATGTCCTCCGGCGAGACCATGGGATGACGGCCCCGAAGCATCGATCTGCGCATCCAACCAACCAGGCCGTTCCAGAAGCTTCGCCCTATCAGGATGACGGGGAATTGCTTGGCCTTTCCGGTCTGAATCAACGACATGGAGTTGTAGAACTCGTGCAGCGTTCCGTATCCGCCGGGAAAACAGACGAAGGAGCAGGCGTACTTGACGAACATCGTCAGCCGCGCGAAGAAATACCGGAAATCCAGGTGGACCCGGGTGTAGGGGTTGGCCTTCTGCTCCGTCGGCAACATGATGTTCAGCCCCACGGAGACTCCGCCCATTTCGGAGGCGCCGCGGTTGGCGGCCTCCATGATGCCCGGACCGCCCCCGGTGATAACGCCAAGACCGTTCTGGGCCAGCATCTGCGCCAGCTTGCGAGCCTTGGCGTAGTCGGGGTGGGACCGAGGCGTACGGGCGGAGCCGAATATGCTCACCGCCGTGCCGACTTGGCTCATAATCTCAAATCCATCGACGAACTCGCTCATAATGCGAAGGACACGCCAGGGATCCTCGTCGAGAAACTTCATGCGGTCGATCATGGCTGCTCCATTTGCATTGGGATAACTGGGATGAAACCTGGGACTTTCGCCGCACCCTGAGGCGCCGTCACACGGGCGCCGCGGCATGAAGGACCAATCCCCTTATCGGCAATTTCGTGGACGTTCCGTAATGGTTTGAGGGCCTTGCCGGGAAGTTTGACAATTCACGTCTCTGCGCTTACTGTGCCTCTGGGAGGTGAGTTATGAAAGGCTTGCGAGTCCTTTCGGTACTGACTATGGCGGTCCTGGGCGGCTGTGGTGGGCAATTCATCATAAGCGCGCCCGACCAGGTGGCTCCCGTGGGCGGGACCTCCGCGGCGGTGGTGCGAGTGCGGCGAACGGAACTTGCCTTCCTGCCCCTGGCCGTCTCTGGTGCCGCGTTGCGCCTGCAAATCGCCGACGCTGCTCCGCGCGGCGCTCGAAGCGACAAGCACGGATATGCAGCCGCCCTGGTTCCCGTGCCCAAACAGGAGGGAACCTATGCCCTGACCATCCGACACCAGAACACCGACGGCGAAGAGGCGTCGGCGTCGGTTCCCGCCTATGTCTGGGGGTCAAACGCCAGGATCATTGCGCTGGACATGGATTGCCTGCCGGAGGGCGGCAAGGAGGGACAGGACGCCAAGCTGGCTTTGTCTCGCCTGGCCGGGGGGGCCAAGCTGCTTTACCTGACGGCCAAGACCGACCTCAACACCGATCGACTCCATCAATCTCTCAAGGCCAGGGAACTTCCCGACGGCCCGATCCTCTCCTGGCACCTTGCAGGGCGATTTGGCAAGGAGATCACTCCCCTGCCCCGCTTGAAGAAGGCATTCCCGGGCCTGGACACAGGCGTGTGCGGTTCGCCGGCGGGGGCGGGGGCGTTCACCCAGGCCGGCATGAAATGCATTCTTGTCGGCAAGGCCGGCACGGGATCGGAGAAGGCGGCCGTCCGCAATTCCTGGGCTGAGCTGGCCTCCAAGGGTCTGTGAATCGTCCGATGGCTCCACTCATGGTACCAGCGGAGCGCCGTCGAGGCCGGGCGGAATGGGCCGGCCCAGCAGCTTCAGCAGTGTCGGCGCCAGATCGACCGTCCTGGCCGCTTCGAGGCGGGCGTGCGGCACGCCCGGGCCGGCCAGCATGAGGGGCACGAACACGTCCGCCGGTCCCAGGCCGCCATGCCCGGCCTTGTGGGCGTCGTTGAAATCCCATCCGGGGGTGGCAAAGACGGCCAGGTCCCCGGCCCGTTGTGCGCGGAAATATGAGAGGATCTGCGCAGGCACATCCGGGTAATCGGTGTCGATAGTTTCCTGGAGCCACTGGCGCTCACTCAGCGGTTCGCCCCGCAATGCCTGGGGCGAGACCTGCTCTTCCCAGCCCAGGACATTTGTCCCAGATATCACGTGATAGGTGATCGCCGTGCCCCGCCCGCCGTCCTGGCGGAACTCCACCTCGCCGCTTCGGCGGCGTATCCGCGCTCGGTTCGGGCCAGCGGCGTAGGCGACAGCGTCCACGGCCGGCTGCTGAACGAGAATCTCCGGCAGGTCGGCTGGCCCGCCGCGCGTGGGGTAGGCCCGCAGGTCTTCCGCTGAAGGCCTTTGGAGCCATGGCTCCATTCCGATGATGTGGCCGGCCCGGCGGATGGGCTTCCTCATGCACAACGCCCAGTATCGGTCGCCGCTACCGTAAGGGACCGTGGTCACCTTCTCGTGATCCTCCAGCCGCTCCTCAAAGGGATCTTGCTCCCACCAATGCGTGGACCCGATCTTCAGGCCCTCTTGCTTGGAGAGAAAACGCTGGAGGCGAAAATGCCCCCGGACGTCACTCATGCCGTGGTCCGATACCAGGGCAACGACCACCTTCTCCAGCAGCCCGGCCCGCTCGATGTCGCCCATGACCCTGCCAATCTGCCGGTCGGTATGTTGCAGCGCCTGGACGTATTGCGAGGAACTGACCCCGTGTTCATAGGCCTCGAAATCCGGGGCCAGGAGATAGGCGATCGTCAGCGCGGGGAGCCGCCCGACCTGCCGCGACAGGTCCGCAGCCTGCTGGAACCGCCACAGCGTCAGGCGGTCCACGAATTCGTACCAGCCGAAGATGAACGGCGGAGCGGCCGAGGTCCAGTTCTCGAAGAACTTCGTCGCCCCCCGGTGCGGCTGAAAGAACAGCGAGAAGGTCAACTCATCGTTCAACAGTTCATAGAGCGTGGCGGCCGAATAATCGCCGTCCAGGGTGTTCTTCTGGGCGATGCTGTCATAGTTACGCCAGATGAGCTGGTTGCGGTCGAACCAGTTGACTCCCGTGACGCCGTGGTGGCCAGGAAACTGCCCCGTGACCACGCTGGTCAGGTTCGCTATTGTCACCGTCGGTGTGGAGGCCGCCGCGCGGGGAGCGTACAGCCCGCGATCGACGAAGTATTTCTTCAAAGCCGGGAGCTGGCCCTGGCCGAGCATCTCCTCGACAACCCGCGCATTCAGCCCATCGACAAGGAATACAATCGCCCCGCGCCTCTGCGCGCTTTCCGGCAGGCGGAAATCCAGGCCGTACGTGTCGGCCTTACCGTCGGGCCCGGGCACGCCACATCCGCCAGCCAGGGGCGCCAGAAAACAAGCCAACCCCAGGAGTCGCAGAGGGCGATAACAGGAGGCGGTGTCCACGTGTCAGGGGGCTACTTGGGCGGAGCCATGCCGTTGGCCGCGGGAAGGAAGTCACTGGAGGTCAGCCCGACGTTGAAGGCCAAATCCTTGTACACGTATCTGCATGCCAACTTGCCGTCCCAATCGTAGCCTTCCACGGCGATGGGAACCAGGTACTCCAGGTCCAAGAAGATGACGGTCCTGGCGGCGGGGTAGTCGTCCTTGGCCGGCAAATAGCGCACAAGCGCGATCGCCTCCCGCCCGCCGACCTCGGCATAGCCGCCGAAGGCCTCCTTCAGGTCGCCGGCGGACCTGGCCTTGCGATAGACCTTCAGCAGGCTCTCCATCGAGCGGCGGAAGCCGAACTGGTTGATCGGCCGCAGGGTGCTCCGCCTGGCCTCGGGACCGTCGGGCGGACGCATCACCGTCCCGACAAGCTGGTTCAGCACGCCGTTGGGCCGGACGAGCATCTGGTTGTTGTACCGGCCCTGCGCGTACAGCGCCCGATCGCCGATGGGCGCCGTCTCCGGCGTCCAGGCCATCGCGACGCTGTAAGGCTCTTCCATAAACTTGACGTGGATCTCTTGCTCCTTGCCCACGACCTGGTTGATCCGCTCCTGCTTGATCATCGTGCAAGTGTAATTGCGGAACCGCCCCTCATAGTTGGCCAGGCAGTATTCCAGCAGGGTGATGTGATCGGTCTGGGCAAGGTGCTTGACGTGCGCCATGACGGCAGCGTCGTTCTCGCCCACCGCCTGGCCGGAAATGGCCACCACGAACCGCGACTGGCGAAATGCCTCCGTGCGGCTGCACTGGATACAGAACAGCCCCGCCAGCAGAATCCCCACCAGCAGGCGCACCCGCCGGTTGGTTGGATGAATCAGCCGCCGTAACGTCATGCAGCAACCACCTTTGATTGTCGTCTCGGCCAGGCCGGAAGGCTCAAATGCCTGCCGGCATTAACCAAGATCGGCTGGAGGCGCCGGCCGACTTAAGCCTGCCACAGTGTATATATACGCCTGAGCAGGCCCAGCGGACGTACCCTCCCGGAGAGTTATCGAGAAAGTGTACGGTGTACGGGTAGCGAGAATCAAGTCAAATGCGCCAGCGGGCATTGGAGCGTCCTGGACTCCCACCGGCCCGGGAACGCCGAGGCACCTCGCGCCAAACCCGCCAACCCGCTGCAAGCCACGAAAAAAAGCCGCCCCACGTAAGCGAGTGAAGCGGCCGACTAGCGGCGACTGGACTCGAACCAGTGACCCAGGGCTTATGAATCCCTTGCTCTAGCCAACTGAGCTACGCCGCCATGTCACTACGATATCATCTTGCCCGCCCTGAATCGGCATTTCAAGCCCTTAGCTTTGGACGGTGCCCTTGTGTTGCAGCAAGAACGGTTAAGGTGCGGGTAGAATTGACGCAGGCAACCCGGTAGCGCCTGAACCCTCACACAGGAAAGGCTGCGCCCCTCCGGTGGGATGCGCACCCCCGCCACGTGCCGAAATCAGCCGCCAGACCTTTCGCCGGCCGGCTGGGTCGCGGCGGGCTTGGTGGAAGGGGCCTTCTGCTTTTCGTCGCGCTGTTGCTTCCACGACCGTAACTGATCTGGGCTGAGGACCTGACTCTGAATGTCCTGGTGAAGTTTTTCCATGACCTTGCCGCGGGCTTCCTTGTCCTCCAGTCCGCGCAGCTCCCTGACGGCCTGGGCACAGAGTCCCTTCATCTTCTCCTGGGCCTCTTTGGTCAGGTTCACCGAGCCATATACCCGGCTGACGCGCCTGAAGAAGGAGAACTCCTCCCATTTGGCTCGTTGCTGATCGGTCAGGATCGACAAGACTGCTTCACGGTGTTCCTTGACGACTTTTTCTCGGCCTTGGCGCAGTTTCTTGAATTCGTCGGCTATTTGGGAGTTCTTGGGTTGTTCCTGCGTGAGGCGCTCCAGGTCGTCCAGCTTCTTGCCATTGGCCTGTTCCCAGGCATCCAAGGCTTCCTGGCGGGCCTTGAGCTTCACGGTAAGCTGCTGTTGCTGGGTCTGGGAAAGGTCCAGCACGCGGACCATCACGGCGTATTCGCCGCGGATTAGTTCCCTGCCTGGTTGGGATGCCGCTGCCGTCGGCTGGGTGGCCGCCATCGCGCCGGAGACTTCACCTGCCGCCGCCAGTCCGCCGGCCAACAACAGACACCCGCATGTCGCCTGCCAATATACCTTCATGTGTCTTCTCCCAACCGGATGGGCATCGCACGGTCCAGGAAACCGCCTGCCGCCTGTGCCGCCCATGGTTTTTAGGACCTATGTGCGTTACGACTCCACACCGTGGATAAACGCAGGAACAGGTGCTAACCTTTCACAGATTATGCTGATTGTCCTGCTGGCGTTCCTGACCGTGCTGGTGCTGCTGGAGCAGCCCGCGGTCCTTCAGCCTCCACCCCAGGCCGCCTGGACTTTGCCCGCCGCCCTGGCAGGGTATCTGCTGGTCATCGCCGCGACGGTCGGGGCCAACACGTTCTGGTCCCTGCGAACATTGCGCCGTCAGGGCGATCGGGCCTGGTCGTTGGCGGGGCGGCGCCACCGCATCCTCTGGCTCGCGGCGCAGGGGTGGATGATCGCGGGCCTGGCGGGCCTGGTCGTCGCGGGCCTCGGCCATTGGGTGCTGACGGGCCACCTGCTGGGGCGCCTGCCCCTGGCGGCTGAGTTGACCGCGCTGGCGCCCTTCCTGGCCGCGTTGCTGTTGTCCTGGGCCTGCGACTATCCCTTCCAACGCGCCGTCCGCGCTGGGATTATCTCCCGCCTGGGCCAGGGGGCGCGGGTGGGAATCTGGTCATTCCGACAGTACCTGGACTACAACATCCGCCATCATCTATTGTTTGTCGCCGTCCCCATATGTCTCATCGTCGCCGCGACGGACGCCCTGCGGCTATACCTCTGCCCGCTGCTGCCCGCGCAGGCCGCCGACCAGGCGGCGCTGATCGGCTCGATCGTCCTGGCCGGTGCGGTGTTCCTGATAAGCCCGCTGCTGATCGTGCGGATCTGGCGGACACATCCCCTGCCGGCGGGGGAATTGCGGGACCACCTCGAGGCCACCGCCGCCGCCCTCAAGCTCCGCTACCGGGACATCCTAGTGTGGCAGTCGGGCAACACGGTGGCCAACGCCGGCATGATGGGACTGATCGGACCGCTACGGTACGTGCTGCTGACCGACACGCTGCTGGCCAACCTCGACTCCCGGGGCGTGCAGGCGATCTTCGCCCACGAAGCCGGGCATATCATCCACCACCACATCGCCTATTCGGCGATCTTCGCGGTGGCCGTGATGGGGATCTGCGGGGCGGCGGGGGAGGCGTTGGCGGCGCGGGTGGACGTCTCGCCCTGGTGGGCGCAGGGCCTGACGGTGGGCCTGCTGGTTCCCTCGTGGGCCTGGGGCTTCGGCTGGGTCAGCCGGCTCTTCGAGCGACAAAGCGACGTGACCGCGGCGGCACTGGCGGGCGGGGACGTTCAGGCATCCTGGAAGGATCAGCCTATCACGCAGCTTGGGGCGACGACCTTCGCCATGGCGCTCCAGCGCGTCGCGCAGCTCAACGGCACGGGACCGTACCAGTGGAATTGGCGGCACGGTTCCATCGCCCGGCGGGTGGGATACGTCCTGTGGCTGTGCAGCACCGGCGGTTCGCCCGCCGACGCAGGCCGGCCCGTGCGGCGCATCCAGGCGGTTCTGTTGGCGGCCTTGGCCGTTGTAGTGGCTCTCATCGCCAGGGATTTGCTTCGTTGACCATAAGGCCGCCGCCCCGTCGCGGGAGGCCCGCGGCCTAGCTTCGAGGGAAAAGATAATGTCGCTTAACGCCGTGGCGATTGTAACGGGGGCTTCCAGCGGTATCGGGATGGAAACGGCCTATGCCCTGGCGCGGCGGGGATATTCGCTGGTGCTGGCCGCTCGGCGGGCGGATCGGTTGGCGGAGGTTGCACAGCAGTGCCAGCGCCGCGGCGCCCCGGAGGCCCTGGCCGTCCCGACCGACGTGGCCGTCGAATCGCAGGTGGATACCCTGGCGGCAAAGACCGTCGAGCAGTTCGGCCGGATCGACGTAATGGTCAATAACGCCGGGTTCGGGCTTTTCGCCCGCGCCATCGAAACCACCGACACCGAGATGCGGGCGATCTTCCAGACGAATTTCTTCGGCGTCTTCTATGGTTGCAAGGCCGTCGCGCCGGCCATGATCCGCCAAGGCGGCGGGCACATCTTCAACGTCTCCTCCGTCATCGGCAAGCGAGGCACGCCCTTCCACGGGGCCTACTGCGCCACCAAGTTCGCCATCGCCGGGCTGACCGAGTCCATGCGCGTGGAGCTTGCCGCCCACAACGTCCGCGTGACGCTGGTCTGCCCGGCCCTGACGGACACCGAGTTCTTCCAGCAATCCCGCGAGGGAAGGCGGGCACAGTCCAGTTTCCAGCGGTTCAAGGGCATGATGTCGGCCGCCGCCGTCGGCGAAAAAATCGCCGCAACCGTGGGCAAGTCCAGGCCCCAGATCGTCTTTAGCCTCGGCGGAAAACTGCTGGCCCTGCTGGCGACATTTTCCCCCCGCCTGGCCGACTGGATGATGAAACAATACTACAAAGACCTGTCACGAAAACTGGCGGAGGATCTGTAGCCGGGTGCGGTGCTTGCGCCCGCGTGTGTCTGGCTTGGCCCTGCGGCCTCGGTCACGTCACATGGCCACGCTTGCGTGGCCGTCGCATCTACCTGGGGTACGGCATTCGAGGCCATCTCGGATAAGTATTCGCCACAAGCAGTGTGGCCGGCCGGGTCAGACCGTCAAGTTTTCCGGCAGCCCGAGCAGGCGCGCCGCGTTCAGTCCCAGGATGTTGGCTTTGTCTTCCTCAGCGACGTGCAGGATGTTGATGATCTCGATCATCGGCTTCATGTGGATGATCGGGCCGTCCGTGCCGAACAGGATCCGCCGCGAGCCGATACGCCGCACGGCCTCCTCGATCATCCTGTAATGCAGAACGGAACTGGTCTCCAGGTAGACATGCGGGTGCTGCTGGGCGACCTCGATGGCCTTCTGAATATGCTCGGTGTACCACACCCCGCCCATGTGCGCAAGGACCATCGGGAAGCGGTACCGTCCCACCAGCTTGGCCAGCATATTCACACGATCATACATGCAGTCGAGGATCACCGGCACGGGGTGGTCATCCAGCCAGCGGAAGACCGCGTGAATTAACGGGTCCTCGGGGTCCTTGATCTCCCCGTGGTGGATTTTCAGTCCCTTCAGCCGCAGGTTCTCCAGCGCATCACGCGCGATCTCAAGGGCGTCGGGCGTGGCCTTGAGGCGGCCGAAACCGATGATCTTGTCGGGGTACCGATCCACATATTGGCGGATCTCGCGGTTGGCCGCACGGTAATCCTCGTACAACACCGGGAACGCGACCGCCCTATCCACATCCGATTCTTCCATGACCTCGATCAGCCATTCCGGCGTCAGGCCGCGCTGGTTGGGGTCCTGGCAGTTCTTTTCCCCGCGACCTAAATGAATGTGAAAATCAATCCTTATCGACATCCGGCTTCTCCTCTTTGTCCACCGCTCATGGGCAGGCCGATGGGATCACGCCTGGATTGCTCCGCGGCGCCAACTCGTCGGCCGGGTACGCAACAGCCGGCGCGCGGGGGTGTCGTTTCCTGTCGATATCAGTCATCCGGGTTCGGTTGCCAGCCGCGGTCGGTCAGCAGGAACGTGGGGTCTACGCTCAATACTTCCAGCCCGGCATCGATCAGCGTCCTGGCCGCAATCATCCGCACCTCGGCGCTGCCGATTTTCAGTGTTTTCAACAGGCCCCGTTCCGCGAGGACCGGCTCGATTTTTGTATAGAGGCGAGGCACACCCTTGCTGTGGCAATGTTCCTGGCCGCTGACGAATGTGCCATCGGCAAGCATCGTCTTCCACGGGTATCGCTTCTTCGTCAGGGAATACGGCACCCGGGCAAGGCTCTCCAGCGTGTGCATATGCGTGCAACAGTTGAATGTCACGCCCAGCAGCACGATTTTCGCATGGAGGTCGAGCATCTTCCCGAACGGGCTGAGCGGCCCGCAGGAATCCACGCTGTCCGGCTCGAACCGGGTGATATCCTGGGCGTACCGGCCGATAGCGGCCACCGTTCCGACCGGTTCGTGCGACCGCCGTTGTTCCGGACGCGCCAGCACGGCACGGGGAATGGCTCCTGCCGCAGTGGAATCGTTGGCGTGATCGAAGACCCGTCCGCTGCGGATTCGATCCAGCATCCACCCCGATTCCGAATACGACGGCACTACGAGCGTACCCCCATCGCCGAGTACCTCAAGGAACGCGTCCACGACCGTATCCGCGCCGCCATCCACATAACCCAGGGAACTGAGCGATGAGTGCAGCATCGCCACGTCGCCCGGTACGATGCCAAGTCGTTGCAGCCCGACTTTGATGTCGTCTTTCGTAATCCGGGATTTCTCAGATGAACTCGCGCCCATGACCACCTCGTGCCTTTTAATGGTTCCATCACAACCCGGGAGATTAACGGGCACCTCCCCGCTCCCGCAAGAGAAAGGCATGCAACGATAACGTGGGCATGTTTCCGTGTGTTTATGTCTCCCGAATCGGATGCGTCACATGCTCGCCGTGCTCAGGTCACCGCCCGGTTTTCTTCCTCGTGCGAGCCGTGCTCGGCCTGGGCGCGGTTTTCGTTCTGCCGGGCGTGGTTGATGCCGAGTTTCTTTTCGTAGAGGCGGTAGACGTCCTCCGGCGAAAGCCCCAGCAGTTGGCAGATGCTGATCCAGAAGAACAGCATGTCGGTGGCCTCGACGCGGGCGTTCTGCGCGTCGCGCAGCTCGTACTGGCGGCCTTGCTTGGCCTCGCGGTACCAGTGTTTCCAGCTCAGGCAACCCTGGAGTTCGTGGCACTCGCTGGCCAGCGCGTCGAGGTAGTTCTTCAGCACCCGCCCCACCTCCAGGGCGACTCCCCCCTCCAGCGGCGCGCCGGATTCCAACACCGCGGCCAGGCGTTTGCCCAGTTCCAGCGTGTCGAACCCCGTGCGCTTGTTCAACGCCGCCTGTAGCGGCCAGATGTCCTCCAGCGACCGTATTTCCTGCCCAGCCATCATCCGCTCCTTGCTTGCTGCCGGTGGCGGCTCGTCGAAAACCGCCAAGTTCGCAGCCGGCAGGATACGAGTGTATGCCCCCCCGCATGACAAGACAAGCGCCGGCCCGCGGGCCGGCAAACTGTGCGAGGTAGTCGCCGACGTGGGGCTTGTGAGCCGATAATTCCAATGGCCTTGATCGGCAGGGCGGCAAGGCGTATTGTCGGATTGGATTGCCCGTGCGCCTGTAGCTCAAGTGGATAGAGCAGCGGTCTTCTAAACCGCAGGTTGGAGGTTCGAGTCCCCCCAGGCGCGTTTGTGACACTCGATGGTGAGTGTGCTCAACTCGCGCTGCGCCGCTGAGAGAAACCGGTTCCGCCACGCCGGGATGGCATGACCACGCAAGCGTTAGGTTGTCCGGCCGTGGATTATTCGGGGGATCGAGGAGACAGCCACCGGTTGGGCACCAAAGCCGTCCAGAAAAGCGATTGCCGAATCATGAAAGCAAGAGATAATCCCCAAGAGCGGGCTGCGATAGTCGCGGGCCAAGAGCTATATGGCAAATCCCGGTTCAAGACAGTAAGGGAAGAATATGGCTGCTCGTTTCTCGATTGCCAAAAGCACCTACATCAAGGGTTTGAAATGGTGCGGTGATCGCATCCCATATCCTGAACCCGACATTAAAGGCGATACGTATGCGATGACTTGGGCCGATGACGGCGAGATATACGCAGCGGCCGGAGACCCCTGGTGGGGAGAGACGAGCGACGGACTGGATATCGAGAAGTTCAGCGGCGGCCCCACCGACTACAAGATCACGAAGGTCAACCACATGAACGACTATGTGGGCTGGGGTGGGAATGGACCCAAGCCCAGTGGTATGATCTGCGTTGACGGTGTCTTGTATTTTGCTTTTCAGAACATGCTTCGCACCCGGAAACCGCCATTCAGTCTGATGTCGCAGCATGGCAGCGACGCCCAGATTGTCTATTCCACCAACAAGGGTTGGTTCTGGGTTCCGGCCCTTGGGAACATCGAGGCGCCCATGTTCCCCGGCCACAAGTTCGGCGGGCCGGTATTCGTGAACTTCGGCCGGAACAACGCCAATGCCCGTGACGGATATGTCTACGCCGTGTCGTCCGACCAGTGGGACAACGGCTCTAACCTTCGACTGGGCCGTGTTCCTGCCGATAGCATCATGCGTCGTGAAGCGTGGGCGTGGGTGTGCGCCTTCACACCGTTAGGCGAACCGGCATGGGGTCATGACATCGAGGAGTCTGTTCCTGTTCTCAGTCTGCACAGGTGGCTCGGCCTTCCGGAGATGGTGTATCTGGCGGGCATCCGGCGGTACCTGCTGTTGACGTGGCGGCTGCACAAGGACTTTTCGGGGGAAGATGGAACCGATCTGATTGTTCTTGAGGCACCCGAGCCGTGGGGACCTTTTTCACTGGTTCATTACGAGGAATACTGGGAAGGCAAGGATTTCAATCCCTACTGCCCGCGAGTGCCGCTGAAATGGATGGATGCGGACGGTACAATGGGTTGGCTCCAGTTCTCCGGAAGTTGGAGTGCGGCTGGTCAGAAGGCGGGGTTCTACAGGTCAAACGTACGTCAATTCCGCTTGAAACTGGCGTGGGGTCCAAGACGAGACTACCGGGATATCCGGGTGTGATAGGCTCGAAGGAATCCCTTACCCATGCTGCGCCGCTGAGGGAAACCGGTTCCGCCGCGATTCAATCCGCCCGGCCACGAAAGGCGAGAAAATAGTACGGTGGCCCCGATAGGGCGCCCTTCGCCCCAGAAGGGCTACGGTGAATCGGGGCGACTATCGCTCGTTTGGGCCGTCTGGGTCCGTCCGGATGTGCGTAGCGACGTTTCTGCACCGGGCCGACCAGCACATCCTTCGCATCGCACGGATGACCCATTTGACCCGCTTGCATTACGAACGCTGACAATCGCGACGGTGGCAGTTGCTGCCACGCTGATAATGGAAACAATCAATGTTGCAATGGTCAACCAGAAGCGGATCGAATCTCGCCTTTGTTCCCGCCGGTAATCGCCCTGCGTTCGCCAAGGGTTGTCCCCCGACGGCATCGGAATCAATTCGACACCGAGCTTGCCGTTCTGCGTCAAAGGCAGGTTCGTCACTTCGATTTTGCGGGGGTCATCGGACATGCGGACAAACCTCCTGACAGTTAATTGAGCGGTGTGTACAACCAAGCTCCTCAAGTCAACAGCATACACCAAGAACTTGAGCAGTAGACCAGGTGAACGGCCACTCGACTCCCCCTCGACAAGCTCGGGGTCACTCGTGGCCAGGAGACCGCAGGTGAGTGGTTCACTCCGTTCGTCGGCACCAAGACGAGTTTTGTAGTCTTGTTCGATTCACCTGTTCTCCTGCTCCACTGCTCACCTGCTCTATTCGAAAAGTCCGCTAAGGTAGGTTTTTCGAATCGGGGCGAGAGGATTGCGTCTTCGCTCAGGCCGCGCGAGCGGGCCTTCGCTCGGCGGAATCCTTCACTTGCGTCTGCTACGCATCCGCCGGCCGTGCTTTGCACGTCCGTCCGCTTGCACTTCGTGCAATCGGGGCGAGAGGATTTGAACCTCCGGCCTCTTGGTCCCGAACCAAGCGCTCTAGCCAAGCTGAGCTACGCCCCGGGCTATTACTGCTACTGCCGGAAACGCCCGGCCAACCGCGTCCCGCCACGGCCGGGCCATCGGGCCGGCCCGGCGGTATCGCGGGGCAGGACAGTTTAACCGGCCGCGGCGGGGAATCAAGCGGTTGGCGCAAATCCCACACCGAGCGCCCGGGCGGCACAAAACCGCGCGCCGCCAAGGCGCTTCCCGCTGCCGCACGTCATCATCAAACGCCCGGCCTGATGCGCTGTAAGCCGAGTTCTGTCCCGCCGAGGGGACCGGGCGAATCCCGCCGACGGTGAAGGCCATTTATCTGGACCCCGCATTGCTGCGAGGTTCTGCCCATCGACAGCCTCGGGGACAAGCCCTTCGGTCGTGCTCAGGGCAAGCGGCCTACCCGCGACTGTGGGCCTGAACCACGCCACGAAGTCGCTGCTTGGCCTTGCACCCGATGGGGTTTGCCCTGCCGGACGCCTCACAGCGGCCGCGGTGCGCTCTTACCGCACCTTTTCACCCTTACCGCGCCTGGCACACACACAGGCCCGGCGGTGTGTTTTCTGTGGCACTTTCCCGATCCCGCGTCCTCCCGACCCGGTGGACGCGGGACGGTGGGTGTTACCCACCATCGCGGTTCAGTGGTGCTCGGACTTTCCTCCCCCGGCGCCGCCAGGGCGCCGGGAGCGGCCTTCCGCGCATCAGACCGATGGCCATTATACCGCCGACGGCAACCTGCGGGAGGGTCAATTGGCCAATTGGTGCCCGCCCCTATGCGATCAGCCTTCGCTCTTGGGCCGAGGCGGCACGGTTATTCGGCCCCAGTCCAACGTCGCGTGGCACACCGGGTACAACACGACACCGTATAGTTCGTTGTGCTCCAACGGAAGCTCTGCCTGCAACTGGATGAGGTGCCCCTTGGCGTCTGGAGGAATCATCGTCCCCATATTGCTGGTTCTACGCAGGGGCTGGACTTCGCGGTGCTGGCTGTCCAGACCGACCAGTTGACATCCTTTTTCCCCAGCCAAGGAAGACAGCACCGCGTTTACGAAGCATCGCCCGGATTTCTTTGCCGGCTGTGGGGCGAATACACAGGCCACGCCCCAACCGGGCTTCTGGCAAATGATGGAGGAGAACAGGCCGAAGTTCCAGCGCAATGAGATGGGCCTGGTGCGGTCCTCTTTTCCCAATACCTCGCTTTGCACACGCAACTGCGACGTCGTGTCCGGCGGCATACAGTTGAAATTCAGCAGGCACCGACCGTCTAACAAGATAGGCGTTTCATTATACCCGGGTACCCACGGCCCGCCAGTGCGTGAATCGTGTGCATCGGTCATCATGTCTGGCCAATCGCTCTTGCGGCCGGTGAGCTCCCAGAAGATAGAAAGAAAAGGTCCGTTGTGGGGAGGCGGAGGCCGACGCATCTTGGGGTCGAGCTTGACGACCGGCAGGAGGTGTGCCTTGGCGAGTGTGGCAGGCAGGCGGGTCAGGCGTTGGCCTGATTGGCTGTAGAGGCTCGAATTGCCGCTCCAGCACGTGCCCAACAGGTGGAAAGACACTCCCTCCCAGCGGACCCGCCCCTTCTCCGCGTGAACGATATCCTGGGCTTCGTGGCGGGTTGAAGATTTCTCTGTGGACATACGCATCTCCTTTTGTAGTCGTTCGCGCGCCAACCGGATCCGTCCCCGCACCGTTGACAGGGGCAGACCCGTGGCGGCCGCGATCTCCCGATAGGTGTGGTTGGCGCCAAGGAACAGTTCCGCGCAGGTGCGCAGGTATTCCGGCAGTCGCTCAAGCAGGTCCCGCACTTCCATGGCGTCACCCGGCAGGGTGACAGTCTTGTCGGATACCCTGGCCATGATGAAGCCATCAGCCTCCCGCTGCGGCCACCGCTGACTGGCGCGTGCCAGCCGCAAGGCTTCCCGGCGGCAGATCGTTCGCAGCCAGGGTCCCAACTTGCTCTGATCGCGCAGGTTCCTACGCCGCTGCCAGGCTCGCAGATAGCTGCCCGCAACGGCATCTTCCGCCATGTGGGGCTCATGCAGCACCTGCCGAGCCACGGCCATGAGTTGCCCGCCTTGGCTGAGCATCATTGTGGCAAAGCCATCATCCTGTGCGTGCTGCCGTGCCATGAGCATCCCTTGCCTCCACACCTATACAGACCGTCGATCGGAGATGAAATGCAAACCGATTATGCCGGGAGATGCTGGGCGGGGCTACTTTGCCTTTTGCGTCTGACCAGAGATGGCCGTGCGTTTGCCGGCTAGGTCGATGGCCAGGCGGATGGCCGCGATCATGCTGGAGGGGTCGGCCTTGTTCTTACCGGCGATGTCGAAGGCCGTGCCGTGGTCCGGCGAGGTGCGGACGATGGGCAAGCCCAAGGTGAGGTTTACCGCGTCCCGCCAGCCCAGCAACTTGACGGGGATCAGCCCCTGGTCGTGGTACATCGCCACGACACAGTCGAACTGGCCGTCGAGGGCCTTGAGGAAGACCGTGTCGGCGGGGAACGGGCCGGAAACGTTCATCCCTGTCTCGGCAGCCAGGATGATGGCCGGGGAGATGATGCGGTTCTCCTCGTCGCCGAATTGGCCGTCCTCCCCGGCGTGGGGGTTCAGGCCGCAGACGGCGATGCGGGGCTTGTCCACCCCGAACCACTGCCGCAACGCCTGGTCGGCCAGGTCGATGGGGTTGAACACGCAGCCGATGGTGAAGTGGTTGCGTATCTCAAACAGCCCCTCGTGAATGGTCGCCAGGACCACCCGCAGCCGCGGCGAGACGAACATCATGGCCACATGCTTGACCTTGCACTTGTCGGCCAGAAGTTCCGTGTGACCGGGGTATTTCTTGTACCCGGCCTGTTGCCAGGCGGCCTTGGAAATAGGCGCCGTGACAATCGCATCTATGAGGCCGGTTCGGGCGGCGGCGATGGCATCCTCGCAAAAGGCCATGGAGGCCCTGCCGCCTAGCTTGCCAGGTCCGCGCGGCATCACCGGGGGCATGGCCAGCTCGTCGTAGTCCAGCACCACCAGGTCTTCGTCGAATCGGCCGATGTCCTCGTGGTGTTCCCGCCGGAAGGGAAAGTCGATCTCCAGCGAGTCGGCTGTGTAGGCCAACTGCTCGCTGAAACCAAAGATGACGAACTTCGCCAGCCTTCGGACCTCCGGCTGGGCCAGTGCCTTGACGATGATCTCGGCGCCGATGCCGCAGGGGTCGCCCATGGTGACACCGATGATGGGGCGCGCGATTTGCCTCAGGCCGGCGGGCGGAGGGGCGGGGGGGTCAGGTGAATCCGGCTTCACGAAGTTTCTCCATCGTCAATCCCACGCCGGTATCGCCGCCCATAGAGTGCAGATATCGCCGGACGTATTTGCCGATCACGTCAGTCTCGATGTTGGCCTGGCAACCGGCCGACAACTCCCCCAGGGTCGTGTTTTCCAGGGTGACGGGGATCAGGGCAACACGGAAGGTCCGTTCGCCCACGTCCACCAACGTCAGCGAGACCCCATCGATGGCGACCGAACCCTTGGGGACCATCAAATCGGTCAGGTCCTTTGAGGCCTGGAACTCCACGACATGGCCGTTGGTGCGGCGGATGGCCCGCACCCGTGCCACGCCGTCCACGTGTCCCGCCACCAAGTGCCCTTCCAGCCCTTCGCCCATGCGGAGGGACCGCTCCAGGTTGACCCGCGAGCCGCCTTTGAGGCCTCCGATCGTCGTGCGGGCAATGGTCTCGGCCACCACGTCGAACTCGGCCACGCTGCCCTGGAGGCTCACCACCGACAGACAGGCCCCGGCAACGGCGACGCTGGCGCCCCTGGCCAGGCCCCCAGCCAGCGGGCCGATGTCGATGGCCAGCCGTGCCCCTGCCGCGCCGCCAGTGGCCTGGCGGACCAGACCGATATGCTGGATGATTCCGCTGAACATTCCACTGTCATACTAGGTTATCGCCATCGGCCGCGCCAATGGCCAAGGGCGCACTATTCCCCCGCCGCCGCCACAAAGCCAAGGGTGGCGGAGCTAAGTCCCCGCCACCAAAGTACCCCCCGGCCGTGCCGGGGGCTTCCCGTTGCGGGTCTATGGAAGTTATCGGTGAGCACCGTGCACCGCACGGGGATGTTTGCAAGCCCCATGCACCGTATGGGGATGAATGAAGGAATTCGACATGGCCGGCCGTGCCCAACCTAATTCGCATTTCCCGGCACAGCGCCGCACCGCGCGGCGTTGCGTCTGGTCGTTGCGGTACATTGACCCGCCGGTCTCGCGGGACTATCATGCCGACGGCAACGCGGCGACGGGAGAACTGGGCAAGGCCGGCAGCAAGGTAGGGCACGAAGGTTAGCGACCAAAGCGAGCGATCTGCGTGCGAAACGCCAAACCGGTAATCCCGCACGCGGAAGGCGAACCTGCCGGTCCAGAACCCGCGTGCCCTACGCGACTCCTTCACGGGGCCGGACTCAAATGTCCAGCCACCACCACTTGTCCACGGTCACGCCCCACAGGCTGGCCTGCATCTGGGCGTCCTGCAAGCAGGACTTGGGCACGATTACCTCGAATCGATATGGACTGCGAGCGAACGCCGTCCACTGGTTGCTGGTGTCCGAGTCCGAGATCGTGTCGCACGTCTCTGCCTCAGCTATGACCTGGAGAGTCCCGCTGGCGTAACCCGCCACATCGGGGATGTGCCCGTTGATGGGTGGAGGGCTCCCGTTCCGATGGCCGATGTGGTCCGCCTGCACATAGTAGCCCTGCGATTCGTATTGGTCTGCAAGGGCCCGGACGAGCCGGGCGTGGGCCGTCCGCGACTGTTCGGTGATTCGTATTGCCATTCAGATGCTCCTTGATACAATCCGGTCGAGCCCCATGCCCGACTAATAAGTAACTCGTGGGGCACGGTCAGCAGGGACCAAGAATTCCGGTTTTTCTTAAGTTTTTTTGGCCATGGGGGTTTTCCTTGGTCCCGGGGCTGTGCTGATGCGAGTCTTCTAGGGTGGGTGGAACCGTGAAAGAGAATCCTGGAACCGGCGCAGTTACGGGCCTCGATGAGGAGGAGGTGAGTATCCTCCTCATCGGAAACGAGGAGGAACAGAACGAGGCTATCCGGTCTATTGATAGGCACTTGCGTAGACCTATTGCCGATGTTATTCGCAAAGCAGCACCAAGTTTGCGGGCCGAAGAGTTGCGTGATGCGTATCAGGATGTCATACTGGCGATTATCCAGGCGGTTCGCGAGCAAAGATACGACGCCGATCGGCCTCTCCTGCCGTTCATATTCACTCTCGCACGTTTCAAAGCCATCGACCGGGTGCGGCGGAAGTCCCGCAAGACGGGGAATGAGCAGGTGCTTGATGCGATTGCCGAGACCTTGGCTGACACAAAGGTTGGGGAAGCCTGGCGCAATGTGGCGTCGAAGCACGACGGTAGGAAAATGATGGAGGCCATAGCGAATGCCATCTGCCGAATGCCCGAACGGCAAAGGCTGGTTGCCTCGGTGGTCATGGACCTGTTTCCCGAAACGCCCACATTACAGCAGATACAAGAGGAAGTTCACCAAGGAACCGGGGAGCAGTTGACTGTAGTGGCAATCAAGAGTGCATGGCGGGAGGCACGCAAGAAGATACGCGAACAATTGGTTCGCGAAGGATATACGGAGCGAGACTATGGCGACATCGAGTGAACATACGAACGAGGAACGGGCACTCGACGCCTTGATGGCCGCAGCTTTCCGTCCGGAAGACGTCGAGCGGCCGGTGAGTGAGGAGGAGGCCCGGCGCATCCTGGAGAATCCGCCTGCCCTCAGCCCAGAGGATGAGCAAGTCCTGGCGGCGATGGGGCCGGACTTCGTTGAGAAGCTTCTGAAGTCTGCCGAGGCCGGATGCCCGGGTGCGGAGGGTGCCCACGAGGCTTTGGATGCTGAGATTGAGGAAGCTTATGCAGCAATGAACCGTGGCCGAGAAGGCAGCGAGCTGGACGAGAAAGCCCGCGAGGAAATCGAGCGGAAGAGACGCGAGCTGCTCGGTGAGCCAGAACCAGAAGCTGGTCCTGGCGAAGGGGCCCGGGATGGACCGTGAGCGTCAAGAGGAGATTGCCTCCGAAGTGCGTGCCTCAATGGAGCAGCGCAAGCCGCCCATTGATGTGCTCGGCATTGCTCGCGAGGAGGGCATCTTTCTCGCCCCCAGCGACTACGGCGAGACGTTCGACGGCCGCATTGAATACCATCACAAGAAGGGGAAGTTCATCCTCTTCTATCCTGCGTCCAACGCGTCGCATGGACTGGCACGGGTTCGTTTCTCGGTGGCTCACGAGCTCGGCCACTATTATCTCCCAGCGCACCGAGAACTGCTTCTGGGCGGTAGGTTCCACAACTCACATGCTGGATTCATCTGCGACAACAAGCTCGAACGCGAAGCCGACCAGTTCGCTGCGGCCTTGCTCTTGCCTGATGAGACGTTGGCGGACCTGATCTCCCGGCGGAGTTTCTTGACGCTCAAGGATCTTCTCGGGTTGGCCTCGGAATGGGAAGCCTCCGCAACCTGCACGGTTATCCGGTACGTCGAATACACGCCGGAGCCGTGTGCGATCATCCTTTCGCGTGGCGGTCAGATTCTCTTCTACGTGTCCTCCGAGGACGCCGCCTATCGTGGTTTCCAGTATCTTGGGCACAAGCAGATTCCCCGGAACACAGCTACTTCGCAGGTAACGGCTGAACCAGTCTTTGGGCCATTGGCAGAACGGGATATGCACTCAGAGGTCTGGTTCTCTCAACGCCGCGCGGGGTGCAGATTATGGGAGGAAGCGTTTCCTCTCGGGTACACGGGCCTCGTGCTTACGATGCTCGCCTTCAACCTTGGCGAAGTGGAGGACGATTAGCTGTCCGCCAAACTACATCTGCGAACCCTCACCTGGGTTCGGGGCGGGGACACCATACTATTTTCCCGCCTTTGGTGGCCGACCGGGAGGCCCGGTTTACATAGCTTCTAGAAAACTTCCCGCGGCTGGGTTTGACGGCGGATAATGGCGGCTGTCTGCTCCGCTGGGAAAGGAACACCCATGACAGGCCGCCCCACGGACCACAGGAACGTCGATCTAACCGCGCTGAATCTTGACGTCATCGCCGGCCGGGGCGGCGGGCGTATCCTCTGGCAGCCGCGGATCCTCGCCTGGTACCACGACAAGGAGTTCGCCGGCCAGCCCCTGCCGGAACCATACACGGGCATGACCCTGCCGCAGTTGTACCAAGCCCTGGGCGTCTCAAACCGTGTTTATGACTTCGGGGCCTGCTATCAGAGCCACGAAGACCCGCAAGTCCGCATCACCCAACGCGAGGTGAGCACGACCGACTACGAGGTGCTTGTGGAAACGCCCGTGGGAGTCCAGCGGGCCATCTACCGCCGCAGCCCCAACAGCCCCTGGCACATGCCCGTCAAGTGGCCTATCAGCGATCCGGCCGAGATGAAGGTCGCCGCCTGGCGCGAAGAGCGGCGGACGTGGAGCTGGGATCAGGCCGCGTACGACAACCTTTGCGCCACCTGGAAGGGGCTGGGCGCCCCGGCGATGTTTATCTGCCGTACCAATGTTCAGAAACTTTTCGTGGAGGACATGGGCGTCGAGGAAGCGGTCTTCGCCCTGCATGATTACCCCTCCCTCTGCCGGCGCTACTTTGAGGCCCTGTCCGTCACACAAGAGCGGCTAATCGAGGTCATCAACGCCAGTCCGATCCGGTACGTCAATTTCGGCGACAACGTCCATGCCCGCCTGTGCACACCGGAACTTTTCCGCGCGTACATGCTGCCGGTATATCAGCGCCGCTGCGAGTTGCTGCACCGGGCCGGCAAGTTCGTCCATGCTCATTGGGACGGCGACTGCGGTCCGCTGCTTCCCCTTGCCCGCGAGACCGGCCTGGACGGTATCGAGGCCATCACCCCCGTTCCGCAGGGCGACGTGACGCTGGAGGAAGTCAAGTCCGCCCTGGGCGACATGTTCCTCATCGACGGCATCCCGGCCGTCTACTTTGACCGTACCTTCAGCGAGCAGACGCTGGTGGATTGCGCCAGGCGGATTATCGACCTCTTCGCCCCCAACCTGATCCTGGGAGTCAGCGACGAAGTCTCCGCCACCGGCGAGATTGAACGGATTCGCTTGGTCACGCAAGTGGTCGACGACTACAACGCCTCCCTGTGACATAGAGTCCCTATCAGGATGCCGCGTGAGCCGCGTTGCGACCAGAATGGGTTGAATGCAAGGAAGGGCGACGAAGCCGCACCGGAACGGAGGTGCGGCAAGGAGCCATGACGCAGCAGACGCCCATTCTCGTCGCAACCCGGAGGGACGCCGCGTCCTGCGTCGCGGCCACGGGTCATCCTGATAGGGACTCATAATCCCCGCCACTGTTGTATTCGAGGGCGCCAAGCCGGTAGGATTCCCCTGCGGGCACGATCGGCCACGGGGTCAAGGAAACCGATATGGAATGTGCGCAGATGCTGGCGGCGCTCCGCCACAACGTCGAGTCGGTGGTTCTGGGCAAGGAGGACGTGATCCGGCAGGTCCTGGTGGCGCTGCTGGCGAGGGGACACGTGCTGCTGGAGGACGTGCCGGGGGTGGGAAAGACCATCCTGGCCCGGGCGATGGCCCGGAGCATCGACTGCACCTTCAGCCGCATCCAACTGACCCCCGATTTGCTGCCCAGCGACATCCTTGGCGTGAGCGTCTACGATTCCAACGTCGGCCAGTTCACCTTCAGGCCCGGACCGATCTTCGCCCAAATCGTCCTGGTGGACGAGATCAACCGGACCACGCCGCGGACACAGAGCGCCTTGCTGGAGGCGATGAACGAGTCGCAGGTCACCGCCGACGGAAAGACCTATCCGCTCGGCCCGCCGTTCATGGTCCTGGCCACGCAGAATCCCTACGAGTTCGAGGGAACCTACTTCCTGCCGGAAAACCAACTCGACCGGTTCATGTTGCGAGCCAGGATCGGCTATCCGTCCAAGGAGGCGGAACGGGAGATTCTTCGCATCCAGCCGGCAAGGACCCGACTGGCCCAGCTTCGGCCGGTCATGAGCGCCGCGGAACTGATGGCCATGCAGGAAACGGTCCTGGCGGTGAAGATGGACGATGCGATCGTGGACTACATCCTGGCCATCGCCGAGGCCACGCGCCGCAACGAGGACCTGACGGTCGGACTTTCCCCGCGCGGGTCGCTGGCGCTGATGCAGGCCGCCCGCGCCGCGGCAGTGCTGGAGGGCAGGGACTTTGCCACTCCCGACGACGTCAAGGAATTGGCCATCTCCGTCTGCGCGCATCGCCTGCTGACCAAGTCGCTGACCCAGGAAGGCTCCTCCGCCACGGCCGAGGCGGTGTTCCGGCAGATCCTCAAGACGATTCCCGTTCCTCAGTAACCGGCCTTCAGGAGGCCGCATGGCCGATTCATCGCAAGTCCGCGGGGCGCGAGTCCGCCTTCGCCTGACCGTCGCCGGATGGATCTATCTGGTGATTGCCGGCGTCGTCTGCGTGGCCGCGGTCAAGAGCCAGGCGGCGATGCTGTTTGTGATGTTCGGCGGGATGATCGGAGGGATTCTCGTCTCGGTGATGCTGGCACGGAGGATGCTGTCGGGCGTGGAGATGGGCCGCGACGTCCCCGATCAGGTTTGGCAGAACCAGACCGTTCACCTGGGATACTACCTCTGCAACAGGCGCAAGAGAGGCTCGTGCATTGGGATTTCCGTGGAGGAGGCCCATCCGGAGGGCATCGAGACCGCCCGGGGATACTGCACCCACCTTCCCGCAGGGGCGACTTTCCGCGCCGGGGGGAGGTTTGTCGTCCGCAAGCGCGGACGCATCCGCTTGAAGGGCGCCGAGGTGGGGACGATTTTCCCCTTCGGTCTGCTGGCAGCCAGCCGGGCCATCCCGTTGCCCCGCTCCCTGGTCGTCTGGCCCGCCAGGGGGCAGTTGAAGCGCATGTTGCTGCGCCGAGGGGCGATGGAGACCTCCTCTGCCGCACCCAGCCGGGCCACCGGCGGACAGGATGAGTTTTTCGGACTACGGGATTACCGCGCCGATGACAACCCGCGATGGATTCATTGGCGGCGGTCCGCCTTGCGGGCCAGTCCGGTGGTTCGGGAGATGTGCCACCCGCTGCCGGAGGCCCTGATGATCGTGCTGGACACGCACCTGGGCGATGTCTCACAAGAGAGCCTGCACCGGCGGGAACGGATGATTCGCTTCGCCGGGACCTTGGTGCACTACGCGTTTGCCAAGGGATACCAGGTGGGCATGGCGCTGCCATGCGACGCAAAGGTGGCCATCTTCCCGCCTGCATCCGGCATCGGGCAACAGCGCCAGATACTGGACGCCCTTGCAGACATCGGCCTCAATACCACCCAGCCGCTGGAGGGGACGCTGCGAATGCTCAAGCGGGGGCTGTTGCGGGACTGCCAACTGGTCGTCTTGACAATGAAGGCCGGCCGAATTGATCGCGCCGCCCTGGCACCGGTCAGAGCGGCCTGCCGTGAGTTCTCCCTCGTCGGCGAAGACGAATTAAAAGAGGTTTTCGAGGATGACCCGCTGGCCGCATCGGAGAAACCCTGATGCCGGTCCACAGTTTCAGCGAGGCCGAGATCGCGCTTAAGGCCAGGCGGCGCCTGGAGCTGCCGCTCTTTGTCACCATCTGGATGGGAGCGGCGTGTTTCAGTCTGGCTGAAGGAAGAGTCTTCTACTTGGCGGCCATAACGCTGGCGGTGGCGGTGAACCTTCTGGCGGCCTACCGCACACGAGAGCTGCACATCTCCAGGCCCCTGATTAATGCAGCCATGGCGCTGTGTACCCTTGTGCTGCTCCTTGAGGCCCTGCCCGGCCGGGCCCCGCTGCCGGCGGCGGTGGCGCATTACATGATCCTGATCCAGTCGGTGAAGCTCTTTGAGCGCAAGAAGAACCGCGACTACGTCCAAATGCTGGCTATGAGCATGCTGTGCGTGGTCGCTGCGGGGCTGTTTTCCCAATCGCCGTGGTTTGCAGTTGCCCTGGGCGTTTACTTGGTACTGGCCATTCACACGACGATGGTCTTGACGCTGAAGCGCGGGTTGGACGCCTCCGTGGAATCACGGTTAATGACCGAATCGGCGCCTTTGGACGTCAAGTGGGTCGCATGGAATGTGATCCGGGACTGGCCCACAGGGGCCTTGGCGCGGCGGCTTGGGGGCATCTTGACGGCGGTCATCTTGGCTGGCATTGGGATGTTTCTCATCGCACCGCGCGAGCGGACTTCCAGTCCATTGGAGGCCTTGGGTGTCGTGTCTTCCGGCACGACGGGATATACCAGCAACGTGACCTTGGGCGAGGCGCGCAAGATATTCAGCTCCGATCGCGTGCTGATGTGGATATCCCTGGCGGGCAAGGGCGGCCGGTCCGTGGAGTACCTGCGGGGCGAGGTCTTCGACACCTATGATCGGTCGAGGTGGAGTAAGCGGGCGGCCTCGGTTCGCCCCGACGCCCAGTGGCCCGCGCTGCCGCCGGAAATGCTCGAGGGCGCCCTCGTGCAGCATGTCTCGATTGCCCAGGCTGGGCTTCTGCCGGTATTGTTCGCCGTCTTCCCAGCCGTGAAGGTGGAATGCCCTGACGGAACGGTGCGGGTCGAACCCGGGATGCAGATGGCGCTGGAGGCTCCCGTGTTCCCCAACCGTCCGGTCCGGTATACGGCGTACTCCTGGCCGCGCCCGCTGACGGAGCAGCAAAAGGCCTACCTGGCGGCGGTGGAGGGTGCGTTCAGGCCCTCGTCGCGCCGGCCGGAGCAGACCGTGCATGTGCCCCAAGCCGTGGCGGAAATGGCCAGGAGTTGGTGCGAGGACCTCCTCCAGGCCCGCCAGGCGGATCCGTCCAGGCAAAGCGAGCTCGACCTGGGCATCGCCCAGCGGATCGCCCAGCACCTGCGTGAAGGATACGGTTACACGCTGGACCTCTCCAGCGCCGATCCTGACCGCGACGGTGTGGAGGACTTCCTGTTTTACATGAAGCAGGGCCACTGCGAGTACTTTGCCTCCGCGATGACGGTGATGTGCCGTCTGCTGGGCGTCAATGCCCGGCTGGCCACGGGCTTCCTGGTGGAAGAGTACAATCCCGTGGACGGCCACTACGTCGTCCGGGAGCGTGACGCACACGCCTGGACCGAGGTGTTTACCCCCGCCAGCGATTGGGTAATCTTCGACGCGACATCTTCTACCAGGACGGCCCTTGGGGGCCAAGGATGGCGGCGTAGTGCGGACAATTTCTGGGTGGCGCTGCGCTATCTGTGGTACCGGCACGTGATCGGCTATGACGTGGACGCCCAGCGGCGGTTGTGGCAGGGACTGGCCGGTGCGGTGTTGTCGACCTGGGCGGCGCTGCGCGACTCCGTCGGCCAAAGCGCCACGAACCTTTTGGTTCACGGATACGTCGATGCCGTGCTGATTCGCCTGACGGCGGCAACGGGGGGAGTGGCGCTGGTTCTGGAGGTCCTGCTTTGCGTCCGGTTCTATCGGCGCGGGCGGCGGGCCAGGGCGGCCAGGCGGGAATTGAGCACCAGGCCCTGGGGAGCCTTGCAGTTCATCCCGCAACTTTGGGAGCTGTTGGAGCGCAAGGGGCTTGCCCGCCAGGCCCACCAGACCCCCCGCGAGCTGGCGGCCGAGGCAGCCGAGCGATTCAACCTTCCACCGGAGTTGCTGCTGGACCTGGTGGAATTGTACTACCGGGCGCGATGGGGCCAAGTCGTTCCGCCAGCCGGGCAAATCGCGGCGGCGGAGGCGCAAGTCGGCCAGATTCGCAGGATCCTGTCGGCCTGAGGACCGGCGCGGGAGGCGGCGGTGTTGCTTTCCCGTCCACTGGGTGGTAAGCACAGCCGCAACAGGCAACCGTTGCCCGCCAGGGAGTCAGGAGCGGTGTGATGCGTATTGCGATGATGGGTCCAGTCCAGTCGGGCAAATCGTCGCTTTTCGAGGGCGTGGCGCGTGCTGGCGGGTCGCACGTGGACCTCTCCAGGCCTGACCAGCCCCACCTGGCCGTCGTGAAGGTCCCCGATGGCAGGCTGGACTGGTTGGTCCAACAGTACAAGCCCAAGAAAGTCACCCATGCCGAGTTGGAGTTGCTCGACCTACCCGGTTTCGACCTGAGGGACGAAACCGGCAGAGCGCGGGCCAAGGCACACTGGCCGGCGCTGCGACAGAGCCAGATGCTGGTCCTTGTCCTGCGAGCCTTCGGGGGGAAGGCGGTGGCGGCCTACCGCGGCCGAGTGGATCCCCAAACCGACGCCAAGGAGCTTCTGGAGGAAATGCGGTTTGCGGACATGGAACAGGTCGCCGGAAGGATCGAGAAACTGGATGCCGCTATCGCCAAGCCCACGAGCAAGCGGGAAGAGCAGGCTCGTGAGCGTGACTTGATGAGGCGCCTGGCTGCGGGGATGGAGGCAGGCAAGCCGCTTCAAGAAGTCGCCTCGGAGGCCGAGTGGAAGCTGCTGGGCGGTTTCGGGTTCCTCTCGGCCAAGCCCGCCCTGATCGTGCTGAATTGTTCGGAGGAGGCCGCAGGAGATCCCGGACCGGGTGAAATGGCGTCTCTGCCGTGCGTGTCGCTGGCGGCCAGGCTGGAGGCCGAACTCTCGCGCCTTCCGGATCGCCAGCGGAAGGAATTCCAGGCCGAACTGGGCCTGCGCGTATCGGCGTGCGATGTTCTTGTCGGCGCCTGTCTGCGGCGGATGAACCTGGCCAGCTTTTTCACCGTCAACGCCAACGAGTGCCGCGCCTGGATCGTCCCCGCCGGCACCAACGCATTGGCGGCGGCGGGGATGGTGCACTCCGACATCGCGCGGGGGTTCATACGGGCTGAGGTCATTCACTATGACGACTACTACGCCGCGGGAGACCACAAGGCCGCCAAGGCGGCTGGCAAGGTCCGCCTGGAGGGCAAGGAGTACGTGGTCCGCGACGGCGACGTGATCTACTTCCGGTTCAACGTCTAGCGTGTGTTCCGACGGGCCAAGAGGGATCATGGAAAGCACAGTGGGCATCATAGGCCCGGTATCGCCAGAAGCCCCCACCCCCAAGAGGAGGCCGATGCGG
>Ga0315273_10000409_pt1 | contig 44559 bp, 37 predicted proteins | sample YL17G02_0_MG_FD_205753 | JGI IMG/M metagenome (GOLD analysis project Ga0315273, IMG submission 205753) | Sediment microbial communities from Yellowstone Lake, YNP, Wyoming, USA - YL17G02_0 | ecosystem: Environmental > Aquatic > Freshwater > Lake > Sediment | place: USA: Wyoming | collected...
CGACTCCGGAGGAATACAAAAAGGCCTTGCTGAATGAACTGATTGAGGCTCCGGGGCCTCAATTGTCGGACGTCCGACAATAGAAAGGTTGGGTCGATTCTGAGGTTTTCACTCATAGGTCACGCGGACCCTGTCCGACAGCAAATTCTTCTCTTACTCGGGCTGTCTATTCGCGAACTAACCAGAATCATTGCGGAAGGAAGGGTCGCTCCATGAAACTAATGATAACCATGATCGTTATCGGTCTGGAGTGGTCCCATGGAATGTCCACAGTGCGGATTGACTAATCCACACTCTGCACAAACGTGCGATTGTGGTTATCATTTTGCTGCGGGGCCCCAACGCAAAGTGCATGAGGGAATTGCGCGTGTTCAGTTGTCACCCATTGCGCCTGCTCTTGACGAGATAGCAAGATGCTCTTCGGAAGAGAGAGACTGGCTGAGTCTACGTTCAGTGAGGAAAGCGGTCTACTTAGAGAACCTGTCTGCGCCATTGCAAATGCTGGGTCTATCGATGCTGTTTCTGATACCAGTCCCTATAATGCTATTGTTTCACATCACAGGATTGGATCGTCCGGTGGTCATCTGTTTCGGAGTGCTCACCACGGTTGGCGTAATCGGCCTCCCGCTTTCACTCATAGCTTTGTGTACGTCTTTCATGCTTCCGAATTTGCGGACCCCTCAGAAATCAGTTTCGGCGTTTGTGTCTAACATGGACAAAGGTCATTTCGTCAAAGCACACGCCTGTCTTGGAAACCGGGCCAGAGATTGTTTTCCTCAAAGCAATACGTTGAAGTCATATTGGACGGCTTCTCTACTAAGGGTAGAAAAGGAGCTCGGATACACTATTGGAGCTTCTGAGAGTCGTCGGGAGTTCTTCGTGGTGGGAGAAGCAAGCATAAAGGATACTGCTCAAGACGTGGCCGTTGTGACGATTCCGCTTACGATCAAGAAGGCAGTTTCCGGGCAAACACGAGAGCAAACAGATGCGTCCGTGTTTGTTCTGACTCTCCCTGTAATCAGGGGCGGCAAGAGGTGGTATGTACATGTGTTCGAAGTGCAGGATCTAGCGAAAGAACATCAGTGACCGCTGGGCTATTATGAAGGGAAACGTATCGTCCTTAGGTGAGTGCACGGTCAGGACAGCGAGCCGTGGTCCAAGAGAGTGTGAAATAATCATGACGAAAGGAAATCTGTATTTCCGAGCTCAGAATAAATCATTCCTAGTAGCCACCAGCATAACTTCCTTTGTGGGCGCTGCGATGGCATTCGGCATGATTAGAGATCCATCCTACGTCAGCTCTCTACTAGGTCCCGACAATGGCTCTGGGCTCTTCCTTCGTTTCGCAGCAACTGTATTCCTCCTTTTCGCGCCCCTCGTTTTCACTGGGTTGTTCAATCAGCTAAGGAGAAAGCAGTTTATCAGACTCGTCGAGGCTGGTGAGATTGAAGCAGCAGATAACTTCAGGAGAAAGTACTGGTCCGCAGGAGTTAACGATCCTTTAGGCACTACTTACACGATCAGCGGGGGAGCATACGAGCTGGATTGGGGCTCCTTTTCTGCCCACGTTTCGCCAGAGCAATTCATGGCAATAGAGAATTGGGAGCGCAATCACCGTGAAGCACAGTAAATCTGGGGTTTACGCTTGTATCAGCGACAACTGGGGTCGGTATGGTACTGACCGGGGTTGGTGACCTAAGGGGGGAATGAGAACAGCTATCTAACTTTCGGTTGTTTGCCCGCCAGACTCTGATTTCAGAAAGCTCGCTTGTAGGTCACGCGGACCCTGTCCGACAGCGTGTTCCTCTCTTGCTCGGGCTGTCTACTCGCGACAATCCTTCTCTCAAAATGTGATTAAGAACGAAAAGTGCTGTACAATCAATCCCACGAGATAACGTTCAGCTTTCAAACCCACAAGTAAGGAGGAGGCCTTTTCTAAGAGGTCTCAGTCTACTTGCCGGTGGCGAGCAAAGGACTGAGGCTCGTTGTTGTCAGTAACGTTGACTCGTTTCTGACGTCATCTAGTGTCGTGTCCCAGGAATCGCTTTGCGTGGGAAACGGATGGGCGCCGACAAACAGTCCACGCAAGTCTCGGCGACGCAACGGCTCCAACCGCAGCCGCATAAGCGAAATCCTGAGACTTATGCAAGGAACTCGCGGGACAGGACACGAGTTGGGAGCCGACACCCGGTAGAACCGATTTCACCAATCGGTCTAAGGGAGTGCCCGGCACCGAGTTGGATGTGTAATGGGCACCTCTGCTCCTCGCGGGCGGTGTTCTAAACTGCGGATCCCGAGCGCCGGCAAATCAGAATAATCCCCGGCGTCAGCTTCATGCCTGAGCGGCGGCTCGTCGGCATGTGTCCTGCGGGGGCCGCCGCAAGCTGCACAGCCTTTCGTAAGAACGCTGGTCATTCAAGAATTGAGCAATCGCGCACCCAAGAAGGTGCTCGATCAGCGGGAATCTTCCATTTCGATCTTCCTTACCCGCAGCAGCCGGACCCGCCGTCCCTCGCGTGATGCGACTTCGAGACGAATTCCCTCCAATTCGAGGTGATCGCCGCGGTGCGGGATACGGTCGAGGGCGACCGACATGAGTCCGGCCAGAGTGTCGGCCCGCTGGCTCGGGAGACGAGCGTCGAAGCGTTCATTGAAATCGACGATGGAAAGACCACCGGAAACCACCGCAGACCCGTCGGGCAAACGCTGGAAGTCGGACGGCTCGGCATCGTATTCATCCTGTATCTCCCCAACAATCTCCTCGAGGATGTCTTCCATTGTCAGGAGGCCAGCGGTGCCACCGAATTCGTCCAGCACGATCGCCATGTGCCGATGCTCCGCTTGGAACCGCGCGAGAACCTTTACGATCGGCATCGAGTCCGGAACAAAGACCACAGGCCTGATCAGGTCGGCGAGAATAATCGGGCTGCCGTCGGTCATCAGGTGGACGATATCCTTGGTGTAGACCACGCCTTTGATCTGGTCGATGGTCTGCTCGTATACGGGGAACCGAGAGTATCCCTCTTCGCGGATCATGCGCAACGTCTCTGCGATGTGAGCTTTCGTTTCGATCGCCGCGATGTCGGGGCGCGGCGTCATGACCTGGCGCGCCGTCGTGTCGGAGAAATCCAAAACCTGGTGGATCAGGTGGTGTTCCGTTGGATGGATTGAACCGTGCAGGCGTCCTTCCAAGACCAAATGCCGAATCTCCTGGTCGGAAACCGGGAGATCGTGCTCGCTGGGGTGCACCCCCAAAAGACGCGTGATTGCACGTGAGACACCGGTCAGGACCGCCACCATGGGGTAGCCGATCTTCGACAGCCAGTTGATCGGACGGGCCACCCGTAGCGCCATCGCGCCGGGACGGGCAAGCGCCAGGTACTTCGGCACCAGTTCACCGACAACGAGTGAAGCAAGGGCGATTACCACCACTACCAGCACGATCGCAATCTGTTCAGGCCAGTGCCGCGTGAACTCCCATGGAAGCTGGGCAATGCGCGGCGCCAGGGCCTGCACCACGGTCGCGCCGGAAATCACGGAAGCGAGAGTCCCGACCACCGTCACGCCAATCTGAACGGTCGCGAGGAATTTGTCCGGTGCGTCCTTAAGTCTCTTCAGTGCCCGTCCCGCGGCGCCGCCGTGAGCGGCCAGCTCGTTGACCTGGGAGCGGCGCACGGCAATCAGAGCCGCCTCCGCGCCGGCGAAAAAGCCGTTGATCAGGATCAGCACGCCAATGAGAAGAATCTCGCCGATCATGGTCTTCACGGCGAGACTCGCGAGTGGAGGCGCTTGTGGACCAAGAAGGAGCCGCTCGCAGTGGCGGGTTTCAACCCGGCCCTGCCGCAGCCCGGCGCGAAGAGGGCGGGTCTAAGACCCGCCCCTACACATATCAATCGATCGTGGTCGCTCGGAGAAGATGAGGACTCGGCAGTTTCCATTTACTTTCCGGGCCCTCAGCGTGCGTAGGTCAGTTGTTCCAGCCGCGCAATGCGCTCCTCAACCGGCGGGTGTGTGGAAAACAAGGAGGCGAAGGACTGACCGCTCAGCGGATTCATGATGAACATGTGCGCCGTGGCGGGATTTGCCTGCATTGGGCGCCTCTGCGTACCCGTGTGGAGTTTGCGCAACGCGTTGGCCAGAGACTGCGGACGGCCACAGGTTCTGGCGCCGACGGCGTCGGCGGCGTACTCGCGTGAGCGCGAGATCGCCATTTGGATCAGCATCGCCGCCAGTGGCGCGACAATAGCCATAACCAAAATTCCGATCAGGCCGCCGCCGCTGTTACGATCATCACGGTTTCCGTAGCCGCCGAACATGGCGCCCCACTGGGCCATGTGGGCGATCATGGCGATCGCGCCGGCGATTGTCGCGGCGATGGTCGACGTCAGGATATCGCGGTTCTGAACGTGGGCCAACTCATGCGCGAGGACACCCTCGAGCTCATCCTGGGTCAATAGATCCAAGATCCCTTCGGTGACTGCAACCGCGGCATGCTGCGGGTTGCGCCCCGTCGCGAACGCGTTGGGTGAGCCGCTGGGGATGATGTACACCCGGGGCATCGGTAGTCCTGCCCGCTGCGCATTCAGCCGTACCAGTTGGACAAGGCTCGGGGCTTCGGCTTCGCTCACTTCCTTGGCGCCGTACATTCTCAAAACGATCTTGTCCGAAAACCAGTAGGAGACAAAGTTCATAATCAGCGCGAATGCAAACGCGATGATCATCCCCTGCCGGCCGCCAAGAAGCTGGCCGATGAAGAGGAACAGGACCGTCAATGCGGCCAGCAATGCCGCTGTCTTCATTCCGTTCACTTTTCTTACCTCCCGATCACAGGGACATCGATCCTAGCCGGTCCCGGATCATCAATCAAACCACCATCTACTCCGACCGTCAAGACCGATCACCCCGTCCGAGGGGGAACCTCACTGGTCCCGTTTTGCCTGGGGAAGTCCGCGTCGGAGTTTAGCGTCGTAATATACGTTGAAGGGCGCGGAATGTTGATTCCTTGCGGGCCAATTGGGAGGAGTTGTGACACTGGCAGGCCCGCGAACCGTCAATCACTTGCAGGGCAGTCGGTTAGCGGACGTCGCCCTGGCCGACGTAAAGCCTGGAGAGGCGGCAAGCATATCAGGCCAGCAAGCGGCGACGCAAGGGAAAACGGTGCCCCGACGCCGGACGGGACACCGTTTCTTTGCCCTGCCCACCGCGGGCTTGGGAAAACTACAGCTTCAACCGAACACCGAATTGCAGTCTTGCAGAGGTCACTCCGATATCGTCTGCCAATTCATGGTCATACCCGTTGACGACACGGGTATCGAACCTGCCCATCATCATCCCGACTTCGCCATACAGCGCGGCGTGGCGGCTGAGGAACTTGTCGACGCCGATCCCCAGTGCGAAAGATGGGCCGATGTACCCGTTGTTGTCGTCGTCATACCGCCCGTGGCCGCATGGATCTCCTTCGAGGAGGAACATCGCACCAGCGGAGATCTTTCCGTACGGCTGCCAGGATCTGCCTCGGTCTGCATTTGGGGCAAACTTCAGTCCGATGTGGGTGTATCCGAAGGAAACCTCACCGATGTCGGTCTCATGCTGGGATCCGGCGCCTTCCAGAAAAAGCGATAGATTGCTCCCGAGCCCTACTGCCGCGCCGAGGAAGAACATCCCTTCAGAGTTGCGCTCATCAAGGAAGGCGTAATCGTTGTCTTCAATCTCGTATCCCTGGCCCCCGAACCCTGCGTAGAGTTGGAAACCACTTTGCGTGTACTCCTGGTTTGCCCGGGGTCGTGCACGGTGACGGACACGCGCGTCACTGGAAGCTGCCGTCAACAGAGATCCCACGATCAGAACACAGATCGTTATCACAGCCGTACGCGTCTTGTTCATATCGCTTAACCTCCCCTGCTGCACTACTCCAAGCCGTCACCGGCAGCCAATGGAGGAGATAGCAAGGGGTATGCCCATGGGGTTAAGCGCAAGTGGCAGAGCGACTTGATCGTCTGAGCGGGGGGTGGAGTTCTTCGGCCACGCACACTTTCGAGGCGTGGAGGCTCAGACCGAGAGAATTTCCTGGATCGCCGGGCTGCCGTACTCGGTACCGCCGGTCCTGACTACAATGTTCGGTGCAATCTCCACGACACCGTGTCCGTGTGTATGGCCACAGAGCACGGTGAGGTGGCGCGTGGGGAACTCCTGCATCGTCTCCAGTAGCACCTCTCCGATGGCGCGGCAGGCGAAGTGGGGAAGGTAATTGTCGTCGCAGATTTGCCCCTCATACCAGCTGGCCTCCCGAAACGGGGGAACATGGGTGACGACGATGACCCGCTCGAATTGGCGCAGAACCTCGGGGAGCAGACTTCTGAAGTGCGCTGCCGCCTCATCCCCGAGGGCGTTCAACTTATGAAACCGCGTGTGGGGATCCAGTCTCGCAAGATCCTCGATCAGGAAGTAGTCGGTCATGTCTACGTCGGAACTGAAGAAGTCTCCGAATCGTCCATCGGCCCATCCATCATGGCCGATCAAGGCAGTCTGTTCGGAGACAGGCACCACAGTCCCCTCGCTCAGCCAGTGAAGGTTCGGCACGGAGCGGCACACGCCCCGGACTGTGTGACGAACGGCACTGATGCTACTGAAGTAGAAGTCGTGGTTCCCGAGAACGAAGTAAACCGGGCAACTCAGATGATCCGCAATCATCCGCAAGTACGTCTCAATCGTATGCCCTTCGGCAATATCCCCGGCGATCAAGACGCCGTCAAGGTGCTCCTGTGCAACCCTGTCGAGGAAAAGGCTGCATCGACGCCCCTCCAGGAAGTTCAGATGAATATCGGTCACCCAAGCAAAGCGTTTCATGGCCCACGTGAAGAATAGACCATTCCGCCCGTGTTATGCAATCATCTTTTTGGGCTTAGTGTCGCCTGCAGGGCGAGTTCCATGAAAGAGGCTCCAGGCAGCGGGTTGAGCCGGTAAGGGCTGCATTCCTGGAAGCCGAGGGAACGGTAGAGCGCTCTGGCCGCATGCATGCCAGCCAGTGTGTCCAGCCGCATGCGATCGTATCCCATGGTCCGTGCTTGAATGATCACTGCCTGTGCCAAAGCCCGCCCCAGACCTTGACCATGGTACGCAGGAATGACATACAGCCGCTTCATTTCGCAGATTCCCGGCTCGAACTGGCGAAGGCATACACAGCCCACAATGCGATCGTCAGCTTCAGCGACGAGGACACACCCGGACGGCGGCTGATACTCACCGGGGAATTCGGCCATCTCCCTCTCGAACGATTGGAATTCCAGGTCAACACCCAGGGAGTGCGCGTACTCTTCGATCAGGGCACGAGCAGAGCCGAGTTGTTCCTCGCTGGCGGCATGAATGATCGCGGCCATGGCGCTATGAGGGATTCCGTAGAGCGTCTAACAAAAAGATACCGGGTGTAGGGGCGCACTGCGTGCGCCCGGCGCGGCTAACAGCCGCGCCTGCGCGTGACCGGATGCCGGGTCTCGCCGCGGCGGACGACGAAGCAATCTCCAAATCGGTTCTCACGATGGCCCAGCTCACTGAGCGAACCCATGCTGCCGTGCATCCTCGAGCGACTTGAACCACCCCCGGCCGTCGCGGGTGCGGATGATACTCTGCGCCCGTGCCATTGAAATTCCTTTGAAGCTCGCGAGATCGAACACCGATGCTGTGTTGAGATTGACACTCAGCGGGTACATCGGTTCGGGGGCGAAGAGGGTGACCGGAATCGGGAGATCCTTATTCTCCACCCAGAGTTGCGGCCCGACATTGGCGTCGATGGCGCGCTTCCCAGCAACGACATCCGCCTTCACCACGGTAAAGGCGCTGTCGTACTCCTTTCGCAGCCGTCCGTACTCCTTGTAGTTCCCGACCATGCCGAAATAGGCCATCTTCTCGTAGAGGACCCCGAGACTGTCGGTCACCGTCTTGCCGACCGTGGTTCGCAGGAAGATGCTCAGCAGTTCTTCTTTGTCTTCCGGGAATACCTGGCACCACTCATTAACAAACTCGAGGAAGGGCGCGCTGTTCTCATTGATGCGATCTTTCATGCTGTGCATGACGAATGCGCCCTTCAGGAGTACGTTCTCGAAGGGTGTGAAGATCGCGTCGGGACTGCTTCCGGCCGGCATCGGGCGAAGAAGGAACGGCGCATAGAAGGCCACGTCGCGATAGCTGTACTGCAGGGCCGAGTCGGTGTTGATCCGGTAGAACAGCGTGGCGATCACACCCTCGCACGCGAGCATCTCCTGAGCATTCTTCAGCCGGCAGGGATCGAAAAGCGGCGATGTGTGATCCAGAAAGATCAGGTCCTTGATGCTCATCCCGGCCGTGTCGGCTTGGGGCAGAACCTTGCGGTGAATGTAGTCGTTGCTGACAACCGCATCGAGTCGCAGACGCGTGTCGAGATTGGAGTGCCACAGCCAGCGCGTGTCGCGTCTGTAATCCAGTTGGTTGCGCCTTATCTCCTGGAATTCCGGGATGGCATCGTACGCCAGCCGCTGGAACCCAATCCCCCAACCCTCGGAGAATGCCATGAAGTCATCGGTGATCCCCATGCTGACGTGCTGCTTGGGCGAGCGGCCCTCGGGACGCACCGGCCAGACAGTCCACATCATGACATGCCCCAGCTCGTGCGAGTAGATGTCCAGGTCGCCATTGCGGACACCCTGAGGATCCAGGACAAGCTCGACATAACGCAGATCCGGGTACTCACGCACTTTCCCGTTTTCTGGAAGCGCAAGTCCACGGCTGGCGTACCCCCCTTCCCGCTCCGAGACATAGAGGACATTGGGACTGGTCCGGTCCCCGGCAAAGTTGCGCAGGCACTGGCTGACCGTGATCACCTCACGATGAAACGGCCACCGCAACTGCTCCAGAACGACCTTGGCCAAAGAATCGCTCTCAGGCAGGATGCGCCCACAAGGCAGCCTGCTGCCGCAGCTATCGGCCGCCACGACCAGGACTTCGTGGGCCGGGTCCGGGAAGATGATAGCGGGCGGGGTCTCGGCGTGAATCACACCCGTGGCCAGGAAAGCGCAAATGTACAGGAGTATTCCCAAGGTCTGTTTTGGCCTCATCGCGGTGCCTCCATGAAAAGTCGCCAACACCTGGTGGGATACGGGCTAGTGGGGTCGGGAGTTGCGGGCAGGTGCGGCGCCGGTTAACGACGATCTCACGCCTTGAAGCTCCGGAAGACTCGCCTGAGCGAGAGAACAAAGAGCGCAATGAGGACAGGTCCGACGACTTGGCCTCCCAGGGAGACGAGCCGCCCTTCAATGGAGGAAATCACTATTCGCGGGGTAGGACGGAGAATCAAGTGGCTGAATGAGAAGAGGAGGGCGTCCAAGGCATCAGACCAGAATTCGCTGGAGGCCAGCCCCTGCAACCCTGCCGGGGAAAACGAGATGTCGTATTGGATGAACCTGTGGCCTTGCATTGAGCCACCTACGGCAAGCTGAATGAAGCCAGTGAGCATGAAGACTGAGGCCATCAAGACAAGTGTCGTTGCCAGCCATCCAAGGGCTCGCGTGTAGCGGTCACCGTAACCGCAGGAAATCCAGAACAACCACAGAAAGATCGTATCGCCAAGCAGCCGGTTCCATCTCGAATCTTTCCTGCCGTCCTGCCCGGTATGATTGGCTTTCTGCCTGCTTCGGGACCTCCAGTACGAGGGGCTCAGATACCGGAGGATTGGTTGTCCATTCATCGCCGCGAGCCGCCACTTATCCATTTTGGAGTAGTGGAAGGCGATTGCCTTTGAGTGGAGTCCGTTCCCTTCAAACAGCGCCTCGAGCTTCCCATACTCCTCGGATAGGAACGAGTGAAGCTTCGATTCGCCGTACGTGCGACTTTCTAGCGCTTTGCATGGAGGGGATTTCTCTTCAAGAAGAAGGCGTCGCCACAACAACCGCCACCTTCTATTCCAATTCACATTTGAGAATTCGAATGCCTGCTTCAGTGTGTCGAGTGAGTGGTTCTCGAAGCAACACTCGCCCAAAGATGCATTCTTGAACGCTATCTTTGTCGGACTAGTCCCGAGGTTGATGAAGTGGAGGTCCGCGACGTCAATGGCACACTCACCATCTACCGAATCAAATGTGAGCGCACCTCCGTGCATCCGTCCGCGAAAAGAGATTTTCCCATCAAGAAGGCAATTCTCAAATGAGAGTCTCCTGAACTCGGGGACGCCACTGAATACCACTGAGGCCCCACCCAGTCTTAATCCTACAAACCTCAAATTACGCACGATCCAAGCCTCGGGGATCTCTAGCTCCCCGTTTGGAATGACCCAATCTCTTAGTTCGAGAAAAGCAGTGGAGGCAGGAGCCGAGAGGGCGCGTTGTACTTCCTCCCTGAACTTGTCCATCGATTTCACGCGCATGGGCGAGTGCAACAGGCAGAAGCTCCCGTCCTCTTTCCAGGAAGTGAGGCTGCATCGATCGTGAGAACAGGAGGTCATTGCTCTCTGAGTCTCCAATCATGGGCGGTGCGAGGTGACAATTCTCAATAGTTGATCTTCAGTCCCTTGTCCTTAGCCGGCACAGAACTATTGTATGAGCCGAACAACTGCTCCGGTTCCTTCAGCAACTGAATCACCGTGTTCTTATTCTTCCCCCCCTCGGAAATCCTCCCCACCATCCACCATCCCAGCGTGTACACCATCGTCGGCCGGTCGACCTGATGCTGCCACATGTAAGCGGCGGAGTCTGCAGTTGGCGAAACACGCTTCCGATATTCATTCAGCAGCATTCGCGCTGTCTCCTGGAAAGAGCTGTCGTACCACGCCTCTATCTGGGGTTCGGTGATGCTGCCGGTGCGCAGGGCGGCGAGCTTGTCGTTCAATTGGCCGATCCAGTACCGCACAATGGTCGTATCCTCCTTCAGGGTCCGCCGCAGACCTTGGAGCGGGTTGCATTGCATTGCCACACCCTCGCTGACGATCTGTCGGATCAGACGATCTTTCCATTCGTCCCGCCAGGTGGCGTGTTCGCGTCCGGGCGGATACAGATACCGCGCGGCGTAGATGTGGTGAAGTTCGTGTGCCAAGACGCCTTCGATTTCATTGACTCCCACGGCGCTCAGGTTCGTGAACCGCGTCTCTTGCGGGCGTACGCCGAAGATGATGCCATACAGATCGAAGCCGATTTCACCGTCGCAGGCGAATGCATCGCCGTTGCCGTCGTAGAGGAAGTGGATGGGCGGGAGTGTGTAGTCCCCCGGTGGCAACCACTGCAGAGCGATCTGATGCGACTTGTTCAGGTCGATCTGCGAGACGACACTGGTCACCCACGCCCTGACCGAATCCCGGTTCCCGCACAACTCCTGCAGGCTCGACGCGATGTCGCCAGGGCTCCTGATTGCCGTGCAAGGCAACGCACAAAGAACCTGGCGATGGATCTCCGGGGTGACATTGCGAAACTGCTTGTAATAGAGCTTGTAGGTCGGCGAGCTCAGCAGCGCGTCGATTGCAGTCTTGACCTCCGGGTCTTCGGCGTTTCTTTGGGCGAGTAGTTCCCGCTCCTTACGGGCCTCATCGTTTGGCCTGTTCTGAAGCCAGGCGATGGTGGCCTTGTACTGCGGATTCTTGCGGATGATCAAGTCGAGAAGATCGAGAAGCTGGGTGACGCCCGAGATATCGAGCGTGGCGCGATCGGAAGGACTGTTCTGTTTCGGCGCCGCTTCTTCACCGCTACCACAAGAGGGCAGGCTGAGAAGAAACAGGAGCAGGACGGCCGCAAAACGGAGTTTCATCTGATTCTACCTCCTGAACGGCAATGTACATTGCCGACCCTCGGAAAGCACTGGGAATGGAATCTTGTAGGGTGGACTTTGCCCACCTTTTTATGGGAGGATGGTGGGCGTAGCCCACCCTACGCGGGGATGGCGATCCGTTCCGCCACAAACTGCGCGATGTCTTTCACTTGGACATCATCGCTACGTCCCAAGTCGCCGGTTGCGTCGCGGACCATGATCTGGCAGAACGGGCAGGCAACGGCAACCTGAGTGGCATCAGTCCGCAACAGCTCCTCGGTGCGCTCGCGGTTGATGCGTTTGCCTTGGGTCTCTTCGGCAAAGATCATCGCGCCGCCGGCGCCGCAGCAGAACGATCGTTCGCGCGTGCGCTCCGGTTCAAGCGGCGATTCGCCCAGCGCTTCATGGAGCAGGCGACGGGGAGTTGTGATGTCCCCCTTCTCTCCGTAGCGGGACAAGTAACACGGATCATGGTACACGACTTTCGCGGTTGAGGCGGTGCCGAGGGGCACGGCGCCGCCGTCGAGCTTGATCTTCCCGGAAGCGATCAGGTTGTCGATCAAATGTGCGTGGTGGATGACTTGGATATCTGGATCCAGACCGAAGTCCTTGTATTCGGAGATCGTGCGCACACAGTGCGGACAGGTGGCGACAATCTTCTTGACGCCTGCCGACTTCAAGAGCTCGATGTTCGCGTTGGCCAGTTCCGTAAAGAGATACTCGTTCCCCGCACGCCGGGCGGCATCGCCGGTGCACTGCTCACCGGCGAGCACGCCATACGAGACACCGGCGGTATCGAGAATCTTCTTGAAGGCCAGGGACACTCTGCGGTACTGAACATCGAAACGCGCCAGACAACCCATCCAGTACAGCCATTCGTGTCCGTCGTACGCGGGGTACTTGTTCTCACTGATGAATTCGTCCGCCTGAGGTGTCGGGTATGCCCAGGGGTTCTGCAATCGTTCCAGATTGCTGAAAAACGTGTTGAATGTGTGGGGGACTTTCCCCTCCGCGGTCAGGCCGCGTCGCGCCTCAATTATAGGGATGACCTGATCGATTCCCACCGGGCACTGATAGGTGCAGGCGCCGCACGTGGTGCATTGCCAAAGGATTTCTTCCTCGATGGTCGTGGCCACGATGGGTTGCTGGGGATCCGCAAGGAAGCCCTGACGGAGATCAAGCATCAGCTTCTTTGGATCGAGGAGCTTCCCCGTTGAACGCGCCGGGCAGTGATCGTAGCAGCGTCCGCACTCGACACAGGTGAACGCGCCCAGCGCCGTATGCGCCGAGAAATCGGATAGCTTGACCGCCCCGAATTCTTCTTTCTCAAAATTCAGAGGACTGATCTTTGCGAGCTCCAAATCCTTGAGGAAAGTCGTGACCGGGGAAAGTACCAGATGGAGGTGCTTTGTACGCGGGATTAACGCCATGAATGCCAGGATCGTGAGCGCATGAATCCACCAGTTGACGCGCGCGGCGGCGGTCGTTGGATCGTGGAGCACGTACAGATCCAGAAGGTAGGTGACCATCAGGATCTCGATGAACAACGCCACGATCCCCGATTCGATCTTGATCGTGCCGAGGGCGGCGGGCCGGGCGATGTAGCGCCGCAACGCCAGGCCGGTGATGCCGATGATCACCGCCACCGCGAGGATGGCGACAGCCGTGGTTACGAATGTCCGCACGATTCCATGTCCGAGGAATGTGCCGCCGTATCCTCGGACGAAATGGTCGATCGTGACCGGGACAAAAGCGAGAAACCCCCAGAAGACCAGCGCGTGCATGGTGCCGGCGAACGGCCGCTGGACGATGATCTTGTCTTGCAGCAGAACCTCGCCGATGAAGCGCGCGACGCGGCGCCCGATTTGATCAACATGGAAGCCGCGCGTTGTCGCGTGAATCCGGCGCAGGCGGAACCAGACCGGCTGAATGAACAGATACAGCCCGGTGAATATGGCGATGGTCAGGATGATGCGTTCGAAAGTCACCGTTTGTCCTCCGAGACTGCGTGCGGACGCATGTCGGCAAACGCCATCCAATTCCGCATGAAATCGGACAAGGGGCTGAAAGCCCCTTGCCCGGTCTTTCCTCGGTTCATATCATGCGCGCTATCCTTCGATCAGCCGAAAGCCGATTCTGACGACGGCTTGATACTCCGTAATCTTGCCTTCTTTGAGTCCGCCGCGCATCTCTTTGACCTCGAACCACGCCAGGCCGGTGAGTGTCTTGGCGGCTTCGGTCACGGCGTTCTGAATTGCTTCCTGGTAGCTCTTCGCTGAGCATCCCACGACTTCGATGACTTTGTACACGCGATCCATGACTGTCCTCCTTTGACAGGTGCCAAGTTACAGACCGAAGGAGGCGAAGACAAGAGGGGCCAGGCATGGGACAGAGAAGGATCGAAAACAATGTCAATCTGGTTCGACTGCCAAGTGGGTTGCACGGGCGATGACGCCCGTGATCCACCGCGCTCGATGTCTTTCCGTTGAGGGCAAGGGGCTTAAAGCCCCTTGTCCGTACCGGAAGCAGGATCGGGCTGAATCGTGTGCGTCCCCTACAAGTACTTCAGCACCAGAGCAAGATCAGGCAGCCGGCCAATAGGAATCGCGCCATTGGCCACCGCGCGCACGGATGCTTCGGTGGTGTCAGCAGTGACCAGGTAGACCGGGCGGGCGAGATCGCGCCCTTGGCGGATTGCTTCCATGGTGCCGGATTGGGGGGCGTGGACCCGAACCACGACAATGGCATCGGACAGGGCAACAATCATGCGGTTGCGATGGACCAGACGTGACTTGGTCAGCGGTGCGCGCGGCGGATGTTCAGAGATCAGCGCCCCTTGGTGCTCGATCTGTTCCGCCAGACCGCGATGTTCGGGCGGATAGATGTTGTTGAAGCCACTGCCCAGTACGGCGACCGTTTTCCCGCCCGCCACCAGCGCCCCGATGTGTCCGCCCCCGTCAATCCCGCGCGCCAATCCGGAGACCACCACGACACCCCGCTGGGCCAGTCCCGTGCCCCAGGCGACTGCCTCGGCGATCGCTTCGGCCTCGGCATGATGTGTCCCGACCACGGCCACCGCCGTCTGGGCCTCATCGGGGATCTGACCGCGCACGTAGACGATTGTGGGTGGATCGGGAAGATGGCGCAGACGGTCGGGGTAGTTGTCATCGAGAATCGAAAGAGGAGTGGTTCCACCCTCGACAATGATTTCCAGCTCCTCGGCCAGCGCGTCGGTGAGACCCCGCGCTTCCACCAGACGCTCTGTGCCCTCCTCACTCAGATTGGCCACACGCGCCACCTCGTCGATGTCGCTGTCCCAGATCGCTTCCGGATCGCCAAAGCGGGTAAGAAGCGCTGCCACCGTCTTGGAACCCACACGCGCCTCTGTGGACAACGCAAAGAGGATTGTCAGATCACGGGTGATGGTCATCGTTCATCTCAGCCATGCGAAGCGCACAACCTCAACCTTGCGGCGGCCTAGCAATCGCGCCAGAGTGCTCAAGGTACGACCCTGGTGGTAGCGCCAGTCAATCAGCAAGACGCGTTGTCCTTCAAGGTTGATACCGATATCACCGCTGATGCGAAACATGGCACTGAGTGTCATCTTCGAATGCGAAGGCGCATCGGGGTGGACATGGAGCGGACAAGCGACGTCGAACAAATCGGGAACGAACCGCGCATTCAAGAACTGTGACAGGCGCGTTCCCAGCCAGGGGAGAACAGGCACTGGTGCGTAGACAGCCGGTGGCGGGACAATTGTCACAATCGCCGGATCATTGCCACCACCCGCCATTCGCAGGAAGCGTGCCGCGGCGTCTGCAAGACGCCAGCCGCAATCGTACTCTTCGTTGTATTCAAAGCGATAGGCCTGTGCACCGGCCACTGTCCGGCGATGGTGCCATGTCGGCAGGAACTCGTCGTCGAGGATCCACACGGGTCCGGCATCATCGCCAGCGTTGATCCCCAAGGGAGAAGGGATGGCATCACAATCTGATGGCCGGGGCCAGAAGTCCGGGTCGGGCTGCAGACCGAGGACGTGACGGTTCACGAATTGTCCCGCTCTGGGGATGAAGCCGTTGATGAGTGCGGCCTTCATAATCGGATTACCCGGTCGGAGTCCAAAGGACCGGGCAAGGGGCTTTCAGCTCCTTGCGAGCGTCGATGCGAATCGAACTCGACCCATCAGAAAACCTCTGCGCTGAAAATCTCCAGCACGGTCCGCGGGTCACGCCACGCATCAGAGGGCAGCCCTGCTTTGAGACAGGTTTGCACAAGGAAGGTTTCACGGTCCCAGTTGTTCTCCACCGGTACCTGCGGCAGCAGGACTCCCGACTGATGCCCGCGCGAGATCAACAGGCCATGCCGCCCAACCAGCACGTCGTTGGGGTTGGTGATTCGCTTCAGGGGCGACAGTATGGTGATCTCGACTTCGAGATCGTCGACCTCGGAGGGTTCGACCGGGATGAAACGGTCGTCGCGGAGAGCAGCCGACTCGGCCATCTCCCACACGGCATCCAGAAGGGGTTTGTACGGGCGCACATACCCGACGCATCCGCGCAGTTGTCCGTGCAGTTTCAGGGTGACGAATAAGCCGCGTTTCTGGCGCAGCCGTTCGGTCGGCGGGGCGGGGCATTCGAGGCGCGCGCCCTTGACGGAGTGGTCCAGCGAGCGACGGGCGGTGGTTCTCAACAGCTCTCGTTCCAAGTCGGAAAGGACTTGATCGGCCTGCAGCGATGCACGGCGGCGGCCTGCTTCGAGATTGTCGTGTGAGGGGCGCCGGTCGCGGGCGGTCGAATGGTCGTCTATCTTGCGCTGGTGCTCGGCAACGGATTCGCGGGAGCCGTACATGACGGCGGACAGGTAGCCCACGATGTAGCCGGATTTCACTCCGGTCGCATCTCCGGAATTACTCTTGCAGACCACGCGGGCCAGATCGGCGCCCATCCCCTGTGCGGCAATCATCGCGGCCGTGATCGGGCCGCCGCCGCATGCCTCGAATGCGCCGGCCTGCAACTGGTCGTAGAAACGACCCGGTGAGAACTTCTCAACGGCGGCGGCCGCCGTCTCATCCATTCTTTTTGTTTCCGAGTAGCTATGACCGTGCGCGAGATCCGATGAGGCCACAATCAGGGTTCGTCCCAACGTGGCCCAGCGGGCGATCAACTCGCCCAGCAGCTTGGCGGTCTGATATTCCTGATCGCCCATGACAATCGGCACAAGCGCAAACTGGCCCAGCACGATTTGCAGGAAAGGCAGATGCACTTCAAGGGCGTGCTCGTAACCGCCGCCGGTGGCGTCGTGACCGATGTCGGCGAGCGCCACGTCGGGATCGATTGATGTCAGCTTGCCGCAGAAATCCAGATCGAGCGGGACGTCACCCAGCGGCGTGCGGTAGGCGCCTCCCGAAAATACCGATGCGCCCCGGAAGAAGGTCCGGTGCGACGGGGAGATCACGACCACCGTGTCATACGTAAGACCTTCCAGTTGCTTGTACGCCGCCGCCGCCACGGCACCCGAGTAGACATACCCGGCATGGGGGCAGATCATCGCGGCGATCGTCCCTTCGATATCGGCACGTTTCGCCTCGGTGAAGAACCCCGCGATCTGCTTGGCCAACTCCACCGGGTCATCGGTGTAGAAACCGTCCTTCTGCGCAAATCGTGGCGGGCGAATTTTCTTGGGATCAGAGAGTGTCTGCATTGTGGGCCTGTCTGTGAGCGGCTACGCTACAACCCGCCCCCTTTGGTCCGGCAATTAATATACGCTGGCAGCCGAAGACAAGCGGGGCCACGGGCCTCATGGCCTTCGCATGTTGTCTGGTTGAAACGATTCGCCGCTACGGCCAGCAAGGCATATCCGGACTGCCGCCGCTGAAGGCGATCTCGATCATCCGGATGACATCAAAGACATCAATGAGATTCATTGCGTCACCCGGGCCGATATAGACATCGCCACGGTTTGTTGGACAGCTCGGATCCTGGTCCGGGGCGGGGGCGCCGCTGAACGCGACGTCGATTTCCGCAATCACATCGAACACGTCCACGACCATGTCCCCATTGAGGTCACCTTGGTCCGAGCACACGATTTCGCCCATCTGCCGGACAGTCACGACACAGTCGTCGGTGTAGCGCGGATTGCCACCGTCGCAGTCGGGGGTCTGCACGCGGAAAGTCGCACGGTAAGTAAACGGGCAATTGTTGCCGGCGAACGTAATCGTTCCTTCACAGGGGTTCGGACCGGGATTGATTGCGAAGAGACCGGCGGAGTCACTTATCTTTGAAACCACGCACCCGCAACAACCGCTGGTGGGGCCACTCTCGTGAGATCCGACCACGAAGTATGGAATACTCACAGGGCCGAGAGTCTCGATGGTGTCGTTTGGGGATGGCTCACGCCACCCGAAGGCAAACCGCCACGCCTTCTTGGTCTGGGCGATCAGATCCGCATTCGATGGTCCGCCCGTCGACGACACAAAGCCCAGCGCGTAGTGCTTCACGGTCGCTGGTTTCAGATTGACGTTTTTCTCGAAGACGATCACTGCATGCCGGTCAGATCCATAGGGGGTCGGCAGCACATCCGGCATAACCTCAAACCCGACATGGCTCATTCTCTGGTACAGGTACCCTTCATGGAATCCGCCACCGGGGCGAAGTGTCAACCATGGGTTGCTGGGGGCAGTCCAGGCGCGCGGAGCCTGATTGCACTGGATCGAAGTCATGCCTGCGAGAAAACGTGCGGCCTGAGTCGTCGCCCCGGAGTCATCTCCTTGCTGGTAGATCAGGTTGTTGAATGTGTAGAATCCCCCCTGATTGCGGTTGTCCAACTGGAGCGCCCTATACTGGGTGGATGGCAGCACGTCGAAATCGGCAGCTTCACCGATCATCAGGCCCGGAATGCTGTCGCTGGTTCGATTGGTGATTCGGTAGTTAACCAAGACGAATTCGCTGGAGTCCGATTTCTGCGGGAACAGGTACTCGACGTCGATGCCGATGGTCGAGTCGATCGTCGCCAGAGTCGTCTTCGCGGATGCAAAGCCGGTGTTCGTGCCATACGCGCTCGTATCGACGATCAGCGGCGACAGCGCACGGAAGCCGGGCTGCCCGTTTCCCGCCCCGTAGATGTTGCGATACACAAACGTGTCGGGCGACGGTGTCTTGGCGATCAGGAGACTGGCATCCCGAATTGAGGAGTTGCCCGAGTCGGGAGTCCCTGGCAGCGGCCAGCGGTACAAGCCTCCGCGCGGGTTACTCCGGGCCAGACGTCCGACATTGGAGACCTCCAGCCATAGCCAGTGTGTGTGCAGGACGACATATTCGGGGCACTGGAAGACGTCGAACACGAAGAAGTCCACCGGAATCTGGAACGGGTTGGGTTGAGTTGTGTCATTGTGCGTGATCGAGATCACCGCTTGGTAGAGTCCCTCGCTGAGGCCCGCCGGATTCATCGTCACCGGATAGGTCAGATCGGGTGCACCGACGGGGATCGTGTATGCGCCCGCACCGCTGATCGTCAGCCAATTTCCTGACGGCGGGTTGGTGTATATGGCACCGATATTCCCAGTCATCGTGCCATTGCCCGTGTTGCCGAGCGTCAGGGTCTCGCTGATGCTCGCTCCCCCTGGTTGGGCATGATACTCACACTCTGAACCGTTGGCGTTGGACAGCGTCGCGCTGAGGGCCGGAGCGATGGCAGGACAGACCGGCGGCACATCTGTTCCGCCGGGAATACGGTAGTACATCACCGGATTGTATGTCCAGCTGCCCTGACCAAAGACGCCGTCACCTGCGTCCCGGTCGGCGATGTACATGATGTGAATCGTGTCATCCACGGTGCGGGCGATGGAGGGCGAGTTCTCCGATTGGCAGGAATCGCCCGTGGCCGGATCACATCCCGGGCTGCGGGTGTTAGTCAAATTCACCGGCCGGCACCAGCGAGAGCCACCATCATTGGACACGCACAGGTAGATCTCTCCGTTCATGAACTCCCCCCACGCCGATGCAGACATGTCGCTCTGCTCCGCGAGCGATGGACCCCCGAATTGAACATAGGTCACATAGGGGTAGTCGAGGTTGGACTGACCGTTGCAGACTGTTGAGCCATCGCCGAATCCAATGCTCGGAAATCCGATGTTGAGCTTTCTGCCACTGGTCATGCCCTTGTTGTCATAGTAGGCCGAGGCAATAATCGATGTGCTCCCCGACGCTTTGTCCCAGTGCTTCAGGCTGCTCTGTCCAGAACTGGGCCACATTCCAGGATCATGCTGCTCAACCCAGACGACGTGCAGGTTGCCGCCGTTGTCGTAATCGCCCACACACTCAAGCCATGCCTGGGGGCCGGATGGATCGCTGTAACTGGTAATCAGGACCTCATGAGAGTTCCCCAGGCCGGTACCGTTGAGCCAGGACGTCCCATTGTCCGTTGATTCGCGGTAGCTCACCTGCCGCAGGCCGAGAGGGTTTCCAGCGGTCGTGTCTTCGTCATTGGTGATGAGGGCGGCTTTGTCACTGGTGCGGTCCGCCGCAACATTGTAACTGAGGCACTTGCTCGAATCGAGAACGATCGGTCCCCGCCATTGGGGGACGTCGGTTGCTTTGTAACGCCAGTAGACGATGTTGTTGTTGGCACTATACGTGTGAGCCACAACGTGATAGACATCCCCTGTGCCACTGATCTGGTCGACAGTGATGTGTGGCCAGAGAATGTCGTCATCCGCGTCGGGCACGATGCCGATGCTGCCTGCCAGTTCAGTTTCGAAAAAGGTCGCCACGGTGGGGTGGGTTTGCCGCAGGATCCACGAGGAGTAGTCGCCCGATGGCTGCTGATCAACTCCGCGCTGTTGTAGAGCAACGACGGCGTTGTCCTCGTCATCGACGTCGAGCGTCGGGTATCCTCCTCTGGCCCAGAGCGGGTTGCCCCCGCCGCCACTGATTGTGTCCCCGTTGGCACCATGCAGGAATGCCCCGGTCCCGGGATCGTAGGAGTTGAAATTCACAAAGCGTTCGACCTGGTTGCTGACGTCACTACTGGCTGGATTCCCCAACGCGGCGGGCCAATTGAGAATGTAGTCCCACCACGTGTACGCGAAGTGAACGACTCGGCCTCCGCCATTGGTGGCGATCATGTGCGGCACGGCGTCATTCTGCTGGAAGTCAAAGGTTGTGTTTGCAATCTGCAGACCCGGTGCGATAGCCGTCACACCAAGTCCCGTCCGGCCTGCGGTGTTATCGCGGATGATTGAATGATCGACACTGTCCGCAACGGCCGTCGGCAGCCACGCAGGTGTCCAAACACCAGCCAGCAGGACAAGACACAGGGTGCCGCACGCCATCGCCCGATAAAGCAGGGCTACCATCTTCCTCCTCCCCGGAAGGCGGGGGCTTCCGTACCGCAAGCAATATACCACTTTTCCCCGGTTCTGCAAGGGCTGTCACGCAACGAAAAGGGCGGTCTCGATCGACCGCCCTTGAAAGTTACAAATGAGAACCGCGCGTCATAGCGTGCACGGATTCACCGGCGGCGCGCCGCCGCTGAACGCGGTGGCGATGATATAGATGACGTCGAAAACGTCAGTCACACCGTCCTTGTTCACGTCGCCGCGCGTGGCCGGGCAGGATGGATCCTGGACGTCCAGACTGCCGCTGAACGCGACACCGATCACGGCGATCACGTCGAAGACGTCGATGACATTGTCGGTGTTTAAGTCTCCCTGCCGGTCACAGATGCAGAGCGAAACTTGGATCGTGTCACGCTTGAAGACAGGAATGAAATTCCCCGCGGGTAGCGCCGAAGTGCCGAACATCGTAGAGTTCTGTGAGGATGTGCCGGATGTCGTAGTCGACGAATCGACCACGATGATGGGATCGGCGACCACCGGACCGTTGCGCCTCCAGAATATCCGGCAGGCCGCGCCGGATCCGGCCGGCAACTGGGCGGTGAACGGGATGAACGAGATGTTGTAATGAACGGGCGACTTCACGCCGCCGACCCTGCCTGTATCGGCGACAAAGAAGCCGTTGCCGCCGCTGACTTGAGCGGCCCAGCGGCTGCCGACGAGAGAGACGGAATCGATCCCGATCTTGGGTGAGCTCCAAGTCAGGATGATGGTCGCGTGCTTCAGCAACTCATCGGTGGCCGTGTACATCGTCATGGAGAATGCCGTGTCTCCGTTCCAGGCGACGGGATCGAACCGGATCGTATCACGTACGCCGGGATCAACGCCTGCGAGCACTGTCAGCCCGGATGAGGCCATCAAGACAAGAACCAGCCCTGCTGTCCGAAGAAGTCTTCTCATAATCGTCCTTCCATCTATCTCGGTCGGTAAACACACCGTGAACATCCACAAATATACGCGATTCTTCCGTTTTTGCAAGTTCGACCTGCCCTGAAACGACAGATCACGCATGCCGACATGTGTGTGTGGGGAGCCCACCGCTCTCACCTTGGGCGCAGCGGTGAGTCTGTTTTTCGCTCCTACCCTTGCCAGATCCCTCTGCAAACAGGTAATTGTCGCGTGGTTTCTTATTGGGGGGAACTGGCGGCTCTGGGGACAGCCTCATGCTGGGCACTGGCTTCGCTCGTGTTTACCCGCGCGGGCCGTCAGATCGGGGCGTTCAATCTCAACAAGTTGCGTATCCCCATCGCGGCCTTCTGCTTGTCCGGAGCCTTGCTCCTGACAGGCGGCGGTCACGACATCGCGCGTCTGGCAGGGGGAGATGCTGCGTGGCTGGCGCTCTCGGGTGTCATCGGTCTGGTGCTCGGCGACACCTGCTACTTCCGCGCGCTGGTGATTCTCGGGCCACGCCGTGCCACACTGCTGATGTCGTCGGCGCCGGTGATGACGGCGCTCTTGGCGCTGGTATTTCTCGACGAGCATCTCGGATGGGTTGCGTGGCTGGGAATTGCGATCACACTGGCGGGCATCGCGTGGGTCACCGCCGAACGCGACTTTCACAGTGACAACTCGCCCCACGGTTCAAAAGCGCTCGGGGTTCTTCTGGGTCTGGGTGGAGCGGCAGGGCAGGCGATCGGACTGGTGATCGCCAAGCGGGTCCTGGTGGGAAGCGACATCGCCCCGCTCGCGGCGACTCTGGTCCGCATGATCGCCGCGACCATCGCCATCTGGTCGTACGCGCTGGCGCTTGGACAGGTTCGCTCGACCCTGGGGCTGCTCAGGCAAGCTTCGGTACGCTGGGTCGTGGTGGCTGGTGCGATGCTTGGTCCCTTCATTGGTGTCTGGCTGTCGCTGGTCTCGGTGAAGCACATCGAAGCCGGCGTAGCGGGGACTATCATGGCGATTGCCCCGGTGCTGGTTCTGCCGCTTGTTGTCCTGGTCTTCCGCGAGCGCGTCACGCCCCGAGCGGTGCTGGGCGCGATCGTTGCCGTGGGCGGCGTGGCGATGTTGTTTCTGCGGTAGGGAGCAATTGGCCCAGCCCGTCAGACAGGTTCCCCCAGCTTGACCTCATACCCCTCCCATCCCGTCACCTCATTCACCTTCCGTCGTATCGCCTCACCGTCAAACGCTCCGTAGGCTTTCGACGATCCCCAAAGGGCGAGCAGGCGTTCAGCGCGGTTCAGTCGGAACCGCCCGCCGCCGCGCACGACCCATCCGTGCGTGGTGAAGCGGCCATTGTCGCCGGACAGAACGAACGAGACATCGTCGCGGAGCGAGCAAAAGCGCGCCACAATGTGCGCGTGGTACTTGCACATCTGAGTGGGTGCCAGGATGAGGAACTCCTCATGCGGTCCGGCAACATGAACGAACTTCCCTTCGTAGATTGCTGGGGTTGCCTGCCGCTTCAGGGTCTCGAAATAGACCGGCGCGTAGTCTTCGATGGTCATGGGATTCCGGTTGGATCAAATGTAGGAATTCAGTGTCCGAGCACGTTGCGCAACGCGCCCTCCAGTTCAGGGTAGCGAAATGTGTACCTGTATTCCAGTGCCCGCTTCGGGATAACCCGCTGCCCAGTGAGAACCAGATCGGCCATCTCCCCCAGCACCAGTCGCAAGACGAAACCCGGCGTGGGAAGGAAGGCGGGGCGTCCCATGACCCGGCCAAGGACGCGCGCGAATTGACGGTTCGTCACCGGTTGTGGCGCGGTGGCGTTGATCGGTCCGGACACATGGTCGTTTTCGAGAATGAAACGGATCAAGCCCACCAGATCGTCGCGATGGATCCACGACACCACCTGCCGTCCCGAACCAACCGGCCCGCCGACAAATAGTTTGAATGGGAGCATCATGCGCGACAGCGCACCGCCGCCGGGGCCAAGAACCACGCCGGTCCGCAGCAGTGCCAGTCGCACGCCCTGTCTGACCACGGCCTTGGCTTCTTCCTCCCAGTGGGAGCAGACCACCGCCAGGAAATCGCTTCCCGACGGGGACGCCTCGCTGAGCTCCTCATCGCCGTGCGGACCGTAATAACCAATCGCCGAGCCCGAGATCAGGACCCTCGGTTTGACCGGCATCGCGACGATCTTGGCAGCAAGGCGCCGGGTAGTCTGGATCCGGCTGTCGAATACCTGGTTCTTGCGGGCGTTGGTCCAGCGTTTGGTCCCGATTGACTCCCCGGCAAGGTTGACTACGGCATCGATCTGGTCACAAGCCTCCTTCGGTATGTCCGCCTCAGGACCCTTCCAGTGAACCAGCCGGACATTATTTCCCCAGCCGGACGGAGGCGCGTTTCGTCGCGACAGCACGATGACCGAATGCCCCAGGTCGCCAAGCGCGCGTGCGACTGCCCCGCCGATGAACCCGGTACCACCCGTGATGAGCACCCGCACGGAACCCTCCTCCCGCCAAGCGGCGGGTTGCCTGCCAGTCGCGCGTCCGTGGACGCCGGAACGCGGCGTTGTACATGATACGCTGGACTTGGGGAATCGCATTCAGCCTTGTGGGTCGAAAAGCGGATCGATCCTCAGGGTGCAAGAATCGCCCGTCCCATGGCCGCAAGGAGTTTCATTCCAGGCGCTCTGTGTGCTATCTTGACGGCGGCAGGACCCGCTGTGGCGGGTCGCCGAAGGAGGTCCCCGTGGAATCAGCGCAACTCAGCGATGAGGTCATATCCAAACTCAACGACGAGCAGCTGACCGTGCTGCAGGATCTGGGCGAACTGGCCGCAAAGAAACTCAAACTGGCGTCGTTGATCGAGCAGTTCACTCAACAGGTCACCGCGTCCCAGAAGACCATGGGATTTCAAACCAAGGATGATCCCAGCGGCCTGCACGAAGACCCCGAGGTGCTGTCGCTGGTGACCATCAAGGAACGCTACAAGATAACCAACATCTCAGAACAGATACGGCGCACATTGCGCCGCGCCGTGGATGTCGGGCTGGGACATCTTGCCATCATCCAGCGCCAGTGCCAGGTGTACGGGGTGGAGTGCGCCATCAATCCCGAAGGGGATCGCAGATATTTCTCCGATCTGCAGAAGCCTTCGCCGGCTCCATCCTGATCCATCCGACTCATCCAACCATGCTGAAAATCGGTATCATGGGCCAGCCCCGCTCGGGGAAGACGACCATCTACAACGCCGTCGCGGCCGCGCATGCCGATGTTGATGCCTACCTCGGCAAGGACGAAATTCGCCGCACCGTGGTGAAGGTACCCGATGCGAGACTCGACCGTCTCTTCGATCTGTTTTCTCCTCCCAAGAAAGTGCACGCGGAAATCGAGTACGTCGATTTCCCGGCGCTGACCGGCGACGCGTCGGAAGTCGCTGCACTCCCTCCGATGCTGCGTGAGCTTGATGCGCTCATCATGGTGCTGCGCGACTTTGGCGAGCGTCCCGACCCGGGGGCCGAAGCGCGCACGCTGTGCATCGAACTGATCCTTGCCGATCTTGCCGTGGTCGAGAAACGGCTGTCTCGTCTGCAAAAGGAGATCGCCTCGGGGCGCACCGACAACCAGGTCGAACACGATGCCCTTGTGCGCTGCCAGAAGGCTCTCGAGGATGAGCGGCCAGTGCGCAAGGTGGAGTTCACTCCCTTCGAGCGCAAGCTGATGAAGGGGTATGGTTTTCTCTCCGGCATGCCTCTCCTTGCGGTGATCAACGCCCCCGACACGGGTTCCGCCCGCACTGCCGATGAATGGCGGGCGCTCCTGGACTTGGGGCCCAAGTCGCTGGTACAGGTGGTCCGCGGCAAGCTCGAAGGCGAACTCAACGAGCTTCCACCCGAAGACCGGCAGGTCTTCATGGCCGACCTCGGGTTGACGACATCCGCTCTCAATGGTATGATCGCTGTCTCGTACTCGCTTCTGGGTCTCATCACTTTCTTCACAGGAGACAGCGAGAAGGAAGTTCGTGCCTGGACGGTGGAACGCGGTGCCACTGCGCCCCAGGCGGCGGGAGTCATCCACACGGATTTCGAGCGCGGCTTCATCCGCGCCGAAGTCACGCCCGTGGAGAATCTCCTGTCCCTGGGTTCGCCCGCGGCGGCCCGCAAGGCGGGGAAAACCCGGCTCGAAGGCAAGGAGTACGTCGTCGCCGATGGCGACTATCTGATCTTCCGCTTCAACGTTTGAGCACAATCCTTGCCGGTGCTCTGACTGAGACGCCGCCGGACCACGCGTGATCGGCAGCCGCTGGTTTGCCCGGTCTGTCAGGACAGGTCGGGAAAGGTGACGGATACTCTCTCCATGAAGTCCGAACGCTGGCGGGCGACCTTTGTGGTGATCGGCTGGGCCTTGCTCTGCACGGTCGCAGCTTTCCTGCCCGACCGGCGAGTGTGGGGGTTCAACCACCTGGCATTCCTCCCGTGGACGGCACGGGTTGTGTTCGCCGTGATGATGGCAGCCGCTCTGTTTGCGATTTGGCGCTGGCCGAAGGCTCGGTCGCAGGCCGAGAGCAAGAAGCCATTCTCTCCCGGAATCAGAGAGTTGCTCGTTCTCGTTGTTGTCTGGGTCCTGGCGGCCTGGCAACTGCGCGCGGCGACGCCGCTTTTGGGCGACGGCTACCTTCGGGGCGACGAGGCCGAGAGGCTCGCGCCGGGGGTTATTGTCATTACCGACTGTCTGCCGGTCTACACCGCCGCACACTTTCACAGGCTCATGCCGGCTGCCTGGAATCTGTCGGGCCGCGACATCTACGCTGTCCTGTCGGTCTTGGCTGGTTTGATCTACCTCCTTGGCCTGATCCTCTTGTGGCCGCGTCTCACCGAGGACGGCACCAGGCGGGCGCGGCTGACTTGGAAGCGATGGCTCCCGGTTTTCTGGTTTCTGACCGCCGGTTCCATGCAGCTCTTCTTTGGATACATCGAGACATACCCCCTCGCTTGGGCGTTTCTGTCGCTTTTCACCATGGCGATACTGGCCCATCGGACGGGTCGGCTCGGGTGGGTCTGGCCGGTGATACTATGGGTCGCCGCCTTCTGGGCACACATCTCAGCCGTGGCATGGGCGCCGCTTCTGCTTTTTGAAATGTACCGCCGTGGCCGCGGCCAGCGCACGGTCGCTCTGCCAGTTGCGATTTCGCTGATCGCCGCCGCCGGTTCCATCGTCACGCTGTGGGCGATACGTCCCCCTGGTGGCGGCTTGTTCTGGAGCAACTACTTCCTGCCGCTGTGGGGACACAGATACTCAATCCTCTCGTGGCGTCATCTGGCCGATGCTCTCAATCAGGTCGTTCTTCTGATTCCTGCCGTACTGCCGGCAGTCTGGTCGTGGACCGACGATCCAGACAAACGCGAAAGGGTCTCCCGGCTCTGGCTTTTGTGGTCGCCGGCTCTTTTCGCGTACATTGTGTTCCATGCCGATCTTGGATGGGCGCGGGATTGGGATCTGTTCTCACTCTTGGCCGCCCCGGTCGTGATAATGCTGCTGTTGGGTCTGGCGAGGCGTCATGCCACCTGGTCCAGACCCCGGCTGGTGGCTACGGCTGCCATCGCAATCTCCTCGGTCTCGATGTGGGTTTGGGTCAACGCCAGCGAGAGCGCCAGCGTCACGCGTTTTGACCGGCTCCTGGCACTCGACAGCGATCGCTCCCAATCCGGACGGGAGGTTCTCGCCCGATACTGGCGCGAGAAAGGCCGGTGGGATCTGGTCGCTGATGAACTGGGGAAAGCGCTCGCGGTCGGTCCGCACGCGCGGCTGGCCACTCAGCGTGGAATCGCCTTTGGTGAGATGGGCATGCCCGACTCCGCATTGGTGTCTTTCGAGGCCGCCATACAAGCTGATTCCACGGCGCCCGACGGATATTTTGGCGCTGGACAGGTGCTCTGGGCCACGGAGCGTGCGGCTGAATCACTCCCCTACCTCGGACGCGCGGTCGCCATGGATTCGACCCGGGCTGACTATCGGTACCATCTGGGGATGGCACTGCGCGATCTTGGCCGGCCGAGTGACGCGCTACCGCATCTGGCATTCGCCGCAATCCGCAACCCCGGCCAGCCTGATTATGCCACCGCCTATTCAGTCACGCTCTATGACATGGGCGACTACGAGGGTGCGGTCGCGATGATCTCTTCAATCGTTCAGCGTCATCCAGAATACAACCTCGCCTATCTCAACATGGCCTGGATTCTCTACAAGATGGGCAAGTTTGATGAGGCGACCCGCGCCCTGGCAGTCTACGACCAGAGGGAGCCGGACTCGCAGGACCCGAACCGCATCCGTCTGCGGTATCTCCTGGATTCGCTCGCCGCGGGAACGCGCGCCGGGCCACAGTAGAGTGGTGACGGCGTGGCCCCCGGTGGCCCAGGCCACGCGCGCTGGCGCACCCGGCTGTTGCTCCGGTGGCGAACGACTCGTCGTCCTTGCCACTTCGGAAAAGATCGGGAATGAACCTTCAGTCCAAGCGTATTGTACTTGGGGAGCGCTTGAGAACCGGGTGGCCCGGCCGACGGTTGGGCCGCTCGACGCGGAGGCGGATCATGTCGCGATATATTCGATTCGGGAGCGCAGCAGCGATTCTGATACTTCTTGGGTTGGCGTGCAGTGAGTCCGGCACACAGCCCAAGCACGTGCAGTTGACGTTTTCACAAAGCGACTGCCACGACACATGGGAACGCCCCTTGGTCGGGGATCTCGCGTGGCGCGGGGCGCTATCGCCCTCCTTCCAAAGCCCGTGCTTGGACGGCGGTCAGTTGACCAAGACGATGGCGGGGTCCTCGTCTGGCGCCGTGCGCTTCGCGGCAGGGCATGACACGCTGTTCATGTATCACGATTCAGCCTTTTACAACTGTTGCTCCAATATCATGTTTGATGTCGATCTCCAGGATTCGGTCGTGGATTTCATCGAAGTCGACACTGCAAAGGCCCTATGCGATTGCCTGTGCCATTTCAATCTGGGATCGTATCTTTCGGGCCTGTCCCGAGGCACCTATACCGCACGGCTCTGGACCGAGAAGCGCGACTCGCTTCTCGGCGAGACGGTGATTTTCGTTCCCGGATCGAATGTGGTCTGGTTTGAGAGCCGTTGTGACACGCTGACGGTTCATCACGACGGCGACTCCGCGAACTGCTGTGCCAAGTTCATCTTCGGTTTTGAGCAGCAAGGGAATCTCCTTGAGTTTACCGAGACCGATACCTCATCGGATGCCTGCCGCTGCTCTTGCAGCTTCGATCTCGTCGCCCAGGTCTCCGGCTTGAGCCCAGGCCAGTACACTGTTCGAGTGCGGGATGCCGCTGGTGACAGCTTGCTCGGCACCGCGATTGTGCAGATCGCCCCGTGTCTGCCAAGATGACGGGCTCGCTCGCCCTCGCCCGGCGCATGCCGGATTTCCTGCCTTGAAATCTGCCAGTTGGCGGAGTGAGATCGGTGCAACCGGTGTCACTCTATAAGGAGTTGCGTAAAGTGTTGTGTGTAAATTAGAGGTTGTCGTGGGCAAAGCAATGGGGCATATCCGGTTGGACAAGCTCAAAGGAGGATACCCGCCTCGGCGGGAGAAATGGACTTCTCAGGAGAGAACCAGCGCTGGCGTTGGTCCGGAGTCAAGGAGTTTTGGGCCGGGATAGAGGAGGAGACGCGCGGGCTGGTCAAATGGCGCCTGGAGCAGTGTTTGCCCGCCGCGGCGGGGAAGTCACGGCGCACGTGGGCTGCGGTCGCGATGATCTCTTCAATCGTTCAGCATCATCCAGAATACAACCTGGCCTATCTCAACATGGCTTGGATTCTCTACAGGATGGGCAAGTTTGATGAGGCGACCCGCGCCCTGACGACCTACGAACAGCGGCAACCACCCGATTCGCCGGACACCGGCCCCAAGCGGCTGCAGTCACTTTTGGACTCGGTCGCCGCGGCCACCCCTCGTCCTTAGTGAACGTGAAGGCTCAGATTGACGCCGAACATCGTCGCCGTCAATGCGCCTTTCACTCCGTGCGCTTTCCTCGTGGGGTTGCCGTAGCCTATGATCGCTTCCAGCAGCCAATCCCGGGAGAATTCGTAACCTCCTCCCAGCCATGCGCTGAATTCGCTGCATAGAAGGGCTTTTCGACGAAGTGACGCTTGCGCTATTGTTGTTTGTCCTTCAGATTGAAGCGCTGTTTTGCAGGTATTGCTCGACAGCATGCAAGGAGCACTCCCGAATTCGAAGCGATCGGCACAGATCCGGAATTGTCCGAGGTGAAACATGAAGCTGCCATCAATCCGACAGGTTGTTAGGGAGTCTTCACGCACATTCATGCGCTTTCCGTTCGTTCTGGTCACCGCGGCTGTCGGGACGCTGGCGGCGTTGATCCTCGTAAACTACGAAGGACCACCGGTAAGCAGTGTACTTTTCAATATTCTGTTTGCGTCAATCCTTGGTTTTCCGCTGCTGCTCGCTTTCGCACTTGTCGCGGAGAAACGTGGCTGGCACACATCGACGGCTTTGGGCACTCAGGTGATCGGCGTGCTGCTGCTCATCGCCTATGCGTTGTCGGTGCCCTCCGACATCCTCAGCGCACCTCTGATCCATGTCCATCGGCTATTGATGCTGGCGCTGGCACTTAGCCTGCTGGTGGCCACCGCCCCGTTTGCCGCTTCGCGTCAGTTGAACGGTTTCTGGTACTACAACAAAACCCTGCTGCAACGCATTCTCCTTGCGGCCCTGTTTTCCGTCATCCTTTACGCCGGGCTCGCGATCGCTCTGGCGGCAGTCGATCAATTGTTTGGAGTAGATGTTCCCAAGAAGTACTACGGAGAGCTGGGGGTGTTCATCCTCGGCATTTTCGCCACATGGTTTTTCCTGGCGGGCGTGCCCGAGAATCTGGATGAGCTGGAGGTTCTGGCAGACTACCCCAAAGTCCTCAAGGTCTTTGGTCAGTTCATTTTGTCGCCGCTGCTCCTTGTTTATCTCGTCATTCTCTATGCGTACCTGGCGAAGATCACGATCGAGTGGAGTTGGCCACAAGGCTGGGTGAGCGGACTCATCTTCGGGTTTGCCGCAACAGGCATCTCTGTCTACTTGCTGCTTTATCCAATTCGCGAGAGGGCTGAGAACCGCTGGATTCAGGTCGCCACACGCTGGTTCTGGATCGTCATGGTTCCGCTTATAGTCGTGCTTCTATTGGCGATCTGGAGACGGGTTTCAGAGTACGGCATCACGGAAAGCCGGTATTTTGCTCTCGAACTCGGTGTGTGGCTCACTGCGATGGTGGTTTACTTCTTGGCCAGCAAGACCAAGAGTATCAAGGTCATTCCTTCTTCGATCTGTGTGCTTGCCCTGCTGACGAGCTTTGGTCCATGGGGCGTGTTCCAGGTTTCCGAGAGGAGCCAGGCGGACCGACTTCAGGGGCTGCTCACGCAGCATCATCTTCTGGCCAATGGGAAGGTGCAGAAGGCTCAAGGGGAGGTTCCCTCAGCAGACGCGGGGCAGATCAGTTCGATCGTTCGGTACTTGCATGATGTCCACGGGTACGAACAGATTCAACCGTGGTTCGCAGAGAGTCTCAAACGGGACTCAGCTGGCATGGGGTTGATCGACCAGGACCCCGCCCTCGTGGTCAAAGCGATGGGGGTAGAATATGTCAAGGCCCCAGCATTCATGGGGGGGAACTTCCGCGAGCTCAGGGCGGATCTGGAACGGGCCATCAGCATAGACGGGTACGATCATCTGTTGGTCGCCCAGCGCTTTAAGGTGGGCATGCCTGACTGCAGTGATCCGAGCGACAGCATCGTGTACGGAATCGACACAGCTCTCGATGTGATCACGATGAGGGGTGTGAACGATGGGGCGGTCATCGATTCCGTGCAGGTTAGTCTGCGGCCACTGGTGGATTCACTCTTGAGGGACTACGGCAGTGTTGCCGGGGGTGGTATCCCGCCCGAGAGAATGTCCGCCAGCTCGGTGAGAGGAGACATGAAGCTGAAGGTCGTCCTTCGAAGAATCGAATTTCGGAAGGATAGGGGCCAGATCAAGCCTATCGCCTATGATGCTGTCATTCTGTACTCGCTGGCCCGGCGATAGCCGCAGGATCGTTCAATTACATCAGAATGGTGCGCCGGCAGTACTCAGAGTTGCGGTCCGACAGGGACCTCCGATCGCTGCCCGCTGCAGGTGGACAATGATCTTGACCTGACGTAGAATTTCCAGGAATCGGGGCCTTGCGAGTCACGCAGGCCACGCACCAGGTCGGCCTTCAGCCGTCCGCAATCACAGATTGCCGCCACGCAGCCACGCGACCTGCCACGCCGGGCACCCGGCCGCCCCGGGAGTCAGGGACAGCCCCGCAGGCATCTTTTGAGAACCCTCTTGTATCACATTTCCGAGAGTATTAGACTTGAAGCGGATCGATAGACTGTGAGGACTCTCTTGATTTAACTCCTTTCTGAGGAGAGGGACCGCCGTGCCAGACACAGGATTCGAGAGTGCAGACCCGGCTAACGCGTATGACATATATTTGGTGTTTTCCCATGACGATTCGAAATTCGCCCTGAAATTGAAGACGGCGCTGGAAAAGCGGGGACTGAGAGTCAGGGTCGATTTGGACGCGGGCTACCCGGAGGGGAAGCAGGGCCAAGGGCAAGAGATCGCGGCATCGGGATGCGTCGGCATGATCATCTCCTCAGCGTCTGTCACGACCGGCCACTGGAAGAGGCAGCTTGAACTCGCCAGGAGATACCACAAGCAACTGATACCGATACTCTATGGGTCGCTTGCACGACCAGATCTTGTGCCTCCGGTCCTCGGATCGATCCCACAAATCGACTTCAGTAATGAGGACCTGTTTGAGTCAAAAGTAGAAGATCTCCTGAAGGTAATCCGTCATGAATCGCCCAACGCTGGGAAGCCTGGCGTAGGCATGTCGAAGGTGGTCGTCTCCTCAATTGCCATGCCGATTACGGTCATGGCCTCCCAGGCCGCGACCGGCGCATCAGCACACATCACATCCGATAAATGGACGCGCGACGACGCGCTGGGATATGAAATTTACGCAGAGGCAATTGCTGTCTTCATCAGGAATCCAGAGACCAAACCTCCGTTGACGATAAGCATCCAAGCCGCCTGGGGTGGTGGCAAGACCTCCCTGATGCACATGGTCGAGCGAGCCATCGACAGCACAGGAGCCCTGAGGAGGGAAGCCGAGCTGACCTGGAATCGGCCCCCTCGCCTGAATATCAAAGACGTTTGGAAAGAGTTGCAGCGAGTTTCCCGGGGTGAGCCACCCGACTCCTCTGACATGGACAAGGAGCGTGGTGGATCAAGCGAAAACCCGACAGTCTGGTTTAACGCTTGGAAGTACGAGACCACAAATCAGGTATGGGCAGGGCTGGCCAGTGCGATCATAGAGCAATTGACCGCACGCCTCTCAGCTCTTGGCAGGGAGAAGTTCTGGCTTCATCTCAACCTCTTACGAATCGATCCCCAAGTGGTTCGAGCGAAGATCCATGACAGGATCCTCAACCTGCTGTGGCCCTTTATGCGATGGTTCCTGCCGACCGCAGGTGCCATCATAACCGCCTGCCTGCTTATGGCTCTTTCAGGGGTTTCCCTCGCGGGTTCAGCGGCCGGAGTCACGACGGGTCTCTCAATCATTGCTGGTGCCATTCAATATGCCAGGAAGCGGTGCAGCGTTGGCAACGAACCGGCGCGGGTGTCTCTCAAGGAGTTCCTGGACGCTCCCAATTACTCCGGGGAACTCGGATTTATCCATCACGTGGAGGAAGATCTTCGACGGGTCTTTCAGGTAGTTAAGGGAGACAAGCCGGTGGTCATCTTCATCGACGATCTTGACCGCTGTTCCCCAACGACCGTCGCCCGAGTCATGGAGGCTGTGAATCTCTTCTTGGGCGCGTCTGAGGGGGCGCCCCTTCCTTGCATTCTCATTCTGGGGATTGATGCGGGAATGGTGGCGTTAGCTCTGGAGTACGCACATAGAGACGTAATCGAACGACTACAACTTGATGATACTTCCACCCCTGTAGGGTGGCGGTTCATGGATAAGTTCGTTCAACTGCCGGTCTATCTTCCTTGCCCTTACCAGGATGACATCCAGTGGTACACTTCATCGCTATTCGTTCACCCGGAACTGAGCGATCAGGACCCTGCCGGCGCATCGCGCGCTGCGACCTCGGAGTCCTCATTGAGGCGCGCACACGTGGGTGTTGGCGTGCGAGTTGTGCACGAGCGGATGCAACAGCAAGTCGATGATGACCCAGAGTTCGAGAAGTTGATCAAAGAGGGTCGAATCCATTTTTCTGGGAATCCGAGAGAAATAAAGCGTTTCGTGAATCTCTTTCGGTTTTGGTACGCGATTAGACGGGGCTTGGAAGCGCAAAAGCGCGACGTACCTGATCTGCATTCTCTCATGCGTTGGACGGTGTTTTCGCTCAAGTGGCCCCAAGTGGTTCGCTGGCTTCGACGGGGCGGCGGTGTAGTCCTGACAGCCGACGAACGGAAAGAGCCGGACAACGTTGGCTGGGGCTCACCCAAACCGCGACTCAAAGCTCTAGAGGAGACTGCATTCGCAGCTCATTCCATCACTGACTGGCAGAACGCGGCCCGAAGTGGCTTAGGATTGGATGCTCCTGACAAGGTTCCATGGTTGAACGACCAGGATCTATTGAGGTTTCTGCGCGCTGAGCAGCAGTACAACGACGGCGGGCGGTTGTCAGATGGGTGTGGGAGGGGTCTCTGGTAGAGCATTCATGATCAAGCCGAGGACTGGTCACCTGCATCATGTTGGGTCATCGAATCCTGCACGACGCCCCCCCCTCAACACCCCCCTTCATCCCGCCGAAACCTATACAGAACCCCTTGTGCCAGAGCGGGGTATCAAAATTGCCCCCTTGACCGGGGGGACTTTGTAAATTGGGTGTGGTTTGAGAGATCAACCCTTGCAATGGAGTCGCGGCGATGAGCATGGCCGACTTTAAGAAAGACCTGATGCAGGACATGCGGCAGATCCAGGAGGAGATGGACCTCCTGTTCAATCAGTTGTCCAATTGGCGCAAAGCGCCCGCCGCGAACCGGCTCTGGCGTCCGCCGACCGATGTCTGGGAGTCCGACAACGAAGTCGTTGTCCTGGTCGAAATCGCCGGTGTCAAACAGTCCGAGGTGGCGATCACGCTCAAGGACAACATCCTCACCGTGAAGGGCGACCGCAAGAGCACGGTCAACCGGGAGGGGTGCTGCTTTCGCAACATGGAGATCTACACCGGGCGTTTCGAACGCAACATCTACCTGCCCGAGACAGTCGATACCGAGAAGATCAAAGCGTCCTACCGTGACGGGTTCCTGGAAATCACTGTCGCCAAACTGCCACACCCGGCGGTCCGCGCAAGGGAGATCACAATCGAAGAGGCGTGAACGCCTGATGCAGAAAATGTGGCGCGGCCGCCCTCGGCCGCGTTTCGCAGGCGAGGGCGCCTGCGCCACATTGAGCCTAAGATCACACCGAATGCCAGAGGGGGACCAACGTGCCAGTCGTCGAAACCCAGCCAGAGACCCAGACCATCGCGCCACAGGAGCTCGAGCAACTGCCACTCCTCCCCACCAAGGGGACGGTGGTGTTCCCCGCCATGGTGGTGCCACTCCTCGTTTCCGAGCAGAAATACGCCCGTTTGATTGATCAGACATTGATGCGCGGACGCCTGATCGGGCTGGTTGCGCAGAAGGATCCCGAGCAGGACAATCCGACCGCCGACCAGATGTACAGTGTTGGCACGGTTGGTTCAATTCTGAAAATGCTGCGTTTCCCCGATGGTTCGGTGCGGTTCCTGGTGCAGGGCATGGCACGTTTCAGCGTGCGGGAGATTGTCCGGACCGAACCGTTTGTCGTGGCGCGGATCGAAACGCATGAAGACAACCCCGAGCGGAATGTGCCGATCGAGGCAATCGTCCGCAATGCTTTGGAACTCCTGAAGAAGGCGGTGGAACTTTCCCCGTATTTGTCCGAAGACCTCCAGATCACGGCGATGAACACCGACGAGCCCGGCAAACTCGCCGACCTGATCGCCTCCAATCTCAACATCGCCACCGCCCAGAAGCAGGAAGTGCTGGAGACCTTCGACGTTAAGAAGCGCCTGGAGAGGGTTGTCGAGCTGATCGGCAAGGAAGTCGAAGTCTTGGAATTGTCGCGTAAGATCCAGTCGCAGGCCGCGCACGAAATGGGTCGCATGCAGAAGGAGTACATCCTGCGCGAGCAATTGAAGGCGATCCAGAAGGAACTGGGCGAGGCCGACGATCACACCGAAGACATCGAGGAGTTCCGCACGAAGATTGCCGCCGCCAACATGCCGCAACTGGCCAAGGAGGCCGCCGAGAAGGAACTCGACCGGTTGGAGAAGATGAATCCGTCATCGGCCGAGTACACCGTCAGCCGCACCTATCTCGACTGGCTGGTCACCCTCCCCTGGGACAAGAAGACCGGCGACAATCTGGATATCGCGCACGCCCAGCAGATCTTGGATGAGGACCATTATGGCTTGGAGAAAGTCAAAGACCGGATTCTCGAGTATCTGGCGGTGCGGAAATTGAAGGAGTCGGTCAAGGGGCCGATCATCTGTTTCGTCGGCCCGCCGGGGGTGGGCAAGACCTCGCTGGGACGTTCGATCGCCCGCGCCATGGGACGCAAATTCGAGCGCATTTCGCTCGGCGGGATGCGCGATGAGGCCGAAATCCGCGGCCATCGCCGCACCTACATCGGCGCCATGCCGGGACGAATCATCCAAAGTCTTCGCCGCGCCGGCGCCCGCAACCCGATCCTCATGCTCGACGAGGTCGACAAGATCGGCACCGATTTCCGTGGCGACCCGGCGTCCGCGCTCCTCGAAGTCCTCGACCCCGAGCAGAACAACACGTTCTCTGATCATTACCTCGATGTGCCGTTCGATCTTTCGGCCGTGATGTTCATCACGACGGCTAATCTGCTTTACCCGATCCCGGCCGTCCTGCGCGACCGTATGGAAACCATCGAGATGCCGGGGTACACCGACTTGGAGAAGATCCAGATTGCCAAGCGTTTTCTTTTGCCGCGCGAGCTGGAGAACCACGGCCTGAAGAAATCCCACCTGTCGATGACTGATGAAGCCCTGGCGCGGCTCTTGCGTGACTATACCCGCGAATCGGGCGTGCGGAATCTCGGCCGCGAGGTCGCGACGGTATGCCGCAAGGTGGCCCGCCGTGTGGTCACCGGCCATGACGAAAAGGTCACCGTGCACGGGGATGATCTGCCGGAATTTCTGGGGCCGCTGAAATTCATCCCTGAGCTGGTCGGACGCGCCGCGCAGATTGGTGTCGTTCCGGGGCTGGCGTGGACCTCGGCGGGTGGCGACATCATGTTTGTCGAAGCCACCCGTATGCCCGGCAAGAAGATCCTCACATACACCGGCCATCTGGGTGATGTCATGCGTGAGTCGGTCCAGGCGGCTTATTCGTGGGTGCGGGCCAACCACCGTTCGCTGGGTCTCGAGAGCAAGATATTTGAACAATCCGACATTCATGTCCATGTCCCTTCAGGCGCCACACCGAAGGATGGCCCGTCGGCCGGCATCACCATGGCTACCGCGATTGCGTCGGTATTCACTGGCCGGTCGGTTGTTCCGAAGCTGAGCATGACTGGTGAAATCACCCTGCGCGGACTGGTGCTGGCCATCGGCGGCCTCAAAGAGAAATCGCTGGCGGCCTACCGCGCCGGGATCAAGACCGTCATCATTCCCAAGGACAACGAGAAGGACTTAATCGACGTACCGGCCGAGGTGAAGGAGAAAGTCGAGTTCATCCCGGTCGCCACGGTCAGCGAAGTGCTCGATCTGGCTCTGGCACCACTTGGGAAGAAGCGAGTCCCGAAGTCTGGTCGTCGGAAGGCTAAGAAATAGCGGACTCACATTCGCAACCGATTCTTGGGAGGGCGAGGCTCCTGCCGAGCCTCTGGTTGCGTCCTCGCCATGTTGGCTATGGATCAAGCCGCATCCGTCCTGGCTCACAACATCATTGATGTATGGCATCCCGGCAATGGCTCGGCAGGAGCCTCGCCCTCCCATCCCGGGACACACGGCGAGAATTCCGTTGACACCCGCTCCTTGTAGATCATGATTCCTTCGCGCAGTCCAGAGGATGCGCGAACGTGCCTGAGATGCTCTGACCGCGAGGAGTCGCACTTCGCTGATGGTTACAACCGCCCAAATGAATCTGAGTCTGGCGTGGCTGTGGATCGCGGTGGGCATCATTGTCGGATTCGTCCTTGGACTGAATTTCCATCGTGATGACTGGCTGGGCGGATATACTTCCTTCAAGCGGCGGCTCTACCGGCTGGCGCACGTTGCCTTCTTCGGGTTGGCCATCATCAATCTGCTGTTCTACTTCACGGTCCAGCGGCTGGCGGCTCCCGGCACGATCATCAATCTGGCGTCCTGGGGATTCGCGATCGGCGCGGTGACCATGCCTGTCTGCTGTTTCCTGATGGCACACAACCGCCAACTGCGTGCCCTATTCCTGATCCCCGTTTTGAGCACACTGGGTGCTGCCTGTATCACTCTCTGGGAGGTGCTGAGCTAATGAAAATCGGCCTGATTGCCTTAAGTGGAGTGCGCGCGCATAACGAGGAACTCACGCAGCTCGGATTGACCCTTCCCGGCTTCGTGGATCGCAACCGCATAATCGCGTCCCTCCCCAGCCTCTCGCTCCTGACGCTGGCGGCGCTGACTCCGGAGCGATTCGAAGTTGATTACAAAGAGATTGCCGACCTGAAGCAGGAGGCCTCCCTTCCCGACGATTACAATTTTGTCGCCATCAGTACGTATTCCGCCCAGATCGATGAAGCGTACCAACTGGCGGATCACTATCGGGACAGAAAGATCCCGGTCGTGATGGGCGGGCTGCATGTCTCCGCCCTGCCCGATGAAGCCAGGGAACACGGAGCCAGTGTCGTGGTTGGTGAGGGAGAGGCGCTGTGGCCGCAACTGCTCGATGATTTCGAGAAGGGCGATCTGAAACCGTCCTATGTGCAAGATCCCGCGGGGGCCTACGATCTTTCGAATGCGCCTTTGCCTCGCTTCGATCTGCTGGATCCGGAGAAGTACAATCGTATCACGGTCCAGACCAGCCGGGGCTGTCCGCACCGGTGCGATTTCTGCGCCAGCTCGATTCTCCTGACCAATCGCTACAAGCTCAAACCGGTCGCGAAAGTGATGGCTGAGCTTGATGCCATCGAGCGGATCTGGGACAAGCCGTTTATCGAGTTCGCGGATGACAACAGCTTTGTCCACTACGACCACTACAAGGCTCTGCTGCGCGGCATGGTTGGACGGAACCTGCGCTGGTTCACCGAGGCCGATATTGCCGTGGCCGACGACGATGAGCTTCTGGGGCTGATGCGCGATTCCGGCTGCCAGCAGGTCTTGATCGGGCTGGAGAGTCCGCGCAAGAGCAGCCTGAACGGGATCGAGTTGAACGCCAATTGGAAAATGAAGCAGCGGGATCGCTATTTGGAGGCAATCACCAAGATTCAGTCGTACGGCATCACGGTCAACGGCTGTTTCATTCTGGGACTGGATGGCGACGCGAAGAGCGTCTTCGACGAGGTGTACAAGTTTGTTTTGGAATCCTGTCTTTATGAAGTGCAGATCACATTCCTGACCGCCTTCCCCGGAACCCCGCTCTACGAGCGGCTCAAGCGGGAGGGGAGAATCATCAAGTCCAACGCGTGGGAGCTCTGCACGCTTTTCGATATCAACTTCACTCCGAGAGACATGACCGTCCAGGAGCTCCAGGATGGATTTCTCTGGCTGGCTAAGACCATATATTCGGACGAGGTGACCAAGGAACGGCGCCGGAAATTCCGGCGGATGCTGAGAAGTTCCCCCAACTTCGGGCGGAAGCGCCTGCCAGGCGCGGAGGGAGACGAAGATGTCGATTAAAGGAATCAAGACGGTGTTTCTGATCGCGGCCCTGTATGACATCATCTTGGGGATTGTGTTTGGGCTCTTCTTCAAACTGGTCTACACTAGTTTCGGCGCTGAACTCCCCAATCATGCCGGCTACATCCAGCTCGCCGCGGCATACATTCTTGTCTTTGGGATTGGATTCTATCTCGTGTACAAGGATCCCGTGCGAAATCAGGCGATCATCACGCTGGGCATCCTGATGAAGCTGGTGTTCGTCGTAATCGTCCTCGGCCATCTGCTGATCGACACGATTCCGCCATTCTACATTCCGTTTGCGCTGCTGGACGTCGTGTTTCTGCTACTGTTCCTGTACACGCAGACCGCCATCAAGAAGCTGGCGACGACGAAATGAGCGGCGTCATACGCGACGATTGCAACTTCGGAGAGGGCAAGGGGCTTAAAGCCCCTTGCCCGCCAGCGGGAGGGACTTGATGTTCAAACCTAGGAGGGGTGTGATGGGTGCAGGAAAGAATTGGTACGGAATCGGAGTGGTTCTGCTGATCCTTGCGATGATCGACCTCGTGTTCTTGGACTATGTCAACCATACCGCCTACGCGCTCATGGTGGGCGTCTGGTCGGTGATCTGCTTTGTGATGGGATTGCGCAGTGAGTTGAAGGCGAAGTAGACGAGCTTTCATCCATTGCCAGGATCCACACCTGCGTAGGGGCGTATTGCCATACGCCCCTACAAATGGTTCGGGCGCGGACGTAAAGGATCACCGCGATGCATCAGCCTTCCGATCCACAATTCGACCCACCTAGCGCCTTCCTCCCGCCGCACCCTTGGCTGCCGCGCGCGATCCTGCTTTTGGCCGGTACTCTCGTGATTCTCGCCGGTGCTGGTATGTATCTGGCGAATCGCCCCCTGCCATTCAACCCGTCGCGCTGGCAGACTTCCCTTGGCTCCACCCGCGGGCGCATGCTGAAGTCGCTCTTGGCGCAGACTGACTTTGCCGGATTCGCGCGTTCCGAAGTCGAAACTTATCTTGGTCCCGCCGACTTCGATGACCGTCTCTTCTGGTATGACCTCGGGCCGGTCGGGGATGACTCCCCTGTCGATCCGCGTGCCGCCGTCGGCGACCCAGCCCACTTGTACGGCGTGTTCACCTATGACCAGGCGGGGACCATCAAAGAGGTTCTCTACAACCACCGCCGCCCGACCCTCGGCTCCGATCCTTTCGATTCAACGGGCTGGTTCAGCGGCGACATCCCAACGCGCCGCGCGATGTTCCTGCGCGCTCTCGCCGAGTTGCGCGGCTTCGGCATGACACGCTCCGCCGCCGTTGGTCTTCTGGGTGTCCCTGCTGGGGAGCGCGTGCGCGGTCAGTACGATGTCGGTCGCGGGGGTGCGATCTTCGGGGCGCAGAAGGCGCTGATTCTGGAATACACTCCCGGCGATACCGTGCGGGCGTCGACGGTGACCCAGTAAGTGCGTTTACTCGCAGTCGAGGGACTCGGCGGCGGATGGACTGAGACGTACGGCTGTTCCACATCGTGCAGGCTCGGGCGACCACACGCGCGGGACTGCAAACTCTGACTCGACACTCTTGATTCCTGCGCCTACCGCCCGAGGACCAGCATCGCAAGCGCCTGCGGAACTCCGTGAACCAGCGCCCCGGCGAGGACGCTCCCCGTCTTTTCCCGGATGAAGCTGAAGAACAATCCCCAGAAGACAGAACTCAGGCCAATCATCCATTGCAGCGCCAGCCGACCCTCGAAGAGTGCAGGGAGATTGAGCATGTGGAACAAGCCGAAGAGTAGCGCGCAGATCACTGCACCCCAGCTCCACTGCACACCGAAGAAGAGCCGCGATCGCGCGAATACTTCATTCAGACGCGATTCGATGAAACCACGAAACAAGATCTCCTCACCAGGACCGAGGAATAGTCCGTAGAAAAGCACCGACGGCAGGACCACGCTGGCGTTGATCGGCCAGGCCAGCGCGACCACCGGGAGAATCACGGCGGGGAGAACCGCCGCGGCGAGATTGCCCGGACTGGGTTTCTTGCGCAGCAGCCAGCCAATGCCGAAGAGCGAGACCACGGCCAGCAATGCGTTGAGTAACGGCGCCGCCACCCCGCCCAGTTTCAGCGCAGACATGGTGGCATGTGCCGCCGCATAAGGCACGCTGCAGATCAGTGCGATTTCCACATGGTACTTCAGCTTCATGAATTGGAGTCCATACGCGCCGAGGCGGCGCTGGGTGGCTTTGAGGACAAACAGCGGCACCGCCATCATTACCGCGTATTCCAAGAAAGGCTGGCGCGTGAGGCTGCGTTCCCACGCTCCCAGAGGAGAAATGCGGAGCACCCAGATCGCGGCAATGGACAGCATTAAGACTGCCGTAACTTCGGCAATCGCCCGCGCTTTGCTCTGACTGGACATGCCGCGAAATCTATTGCCCCGGATGCTTCGGCGCCAATCTTTCCGCCATGCGCCTGATCGAACGCCTCGCTGTCGCCCTGACCAGATGGTCGGTCCGCTGGGTTCCCAACTCATTTATTATTGCCTGCATCCTGACCGCGATCGTCTTCGCTCTGGCGCTGGGGTTCACAAGCGCCTCAGTCCTGCAATGCATCACCTACTGGGGCGATGGATTCTGGGCACTCCTGTCGTTTGGGATGCAGATGTGCCTGATTGTCTTCACCGGGTACATTGTTGCTGTTTCACCGCCCGTGCGCCGGATCTTGGGTGCGGTGGCGAAGATTCCGAAAGGACCGAAGTCGGCCATACTGACCATGACGGTCATTTCGCTGGCGCTCTCTTGGTTTCACTGGGGACTTTCGATTGTCGGCGCGGCGCTGATGGTGCGATTCATTGCCGCTCGGCGGCGCGATGTCGACTACCGTCTGCTCGTTGCCTGCGCCTATCTGGGCATGGGCTGCACTTGGCACGCGGGGCTCTCAGCCTCAGCCCCGCTTCTGGTCGCCACACCGGGGCATTTTCTCGAGAAGGAAATCGGCGTCATTCCGATGGGCGAGACCATCTTTGCGCCGTTCAACCTGATTCTGGTCGCCGCCGTCTTCGTTCTCCTGTGTGTCTTCACACCGCTGCTGCATCCACGCCGCGAGAACACGGTGGCGGTCGATCCATCGATTCTCGAAGGATTCGAGGACTTCACGCCGCCCGTCCGGCCGCAAGCGCCGACACCGTCAGAGAGGTTCGAACACTCTTATATCATCAATGCCATCTTCGGTGTCGCGGGGCTGGTCTGGGTTGTCTGGTATTTCACTGTCAAGGGCGGGGGCCTGACCCTCGACGCATTCAATTTCACTGTCCTCTTCTTGGGAATCCTGCTGCATCGGACGACCGCATCATTTCTGAAAGCGTCCGAGGAGGGCGGCAAACTGATTTTCGGGATTATCCTGCAATTCCCCTTTTATGCCGGGATGTACGGCATCATCAAATCATCAGGCCTTGCCGAGGTCTTGTCCAACGCATTGGTCTCGGTCGCGACCGTGAAGACCTATCCGGCGATTCTCTACTGGTACTCGGGAATCGTCAATTACTTCGTGCCGTCGGGCGGATCAAAGTGGGCCATCGAAGCGCCGTATGTGCTGCAGGCGGCGAAGACTCTGGGTGTGTCATCGCCGAAGGTGGTGGTGGCTTACGCCTGGGGTGACATGGCCACCGACATCATCCAGCCGTTCTGGGCAATTCCGCTTCTGTCAGTCGCCAAGCTCGATTTCAAGGACATCATGGGGTACGAGATTCTGATATTCCTCGGGTACGCAGCTCTCGTGACGGCGGCGTTCGTCCTTTTCCCGTAATCTTAAGTGAGAGTTGCTGAATGTTGCAGATAGGGCGCAATGGGTCTGCTGCCTCTGTGGATACGCGCAGAAGAAAAGGTGGGTGCCAGAGCACCCACCCTACGGGAAATCTGACATCACGAGCACGCTTCTACGCCTTTGGAGCAGGGGTGGCGCCCCGCGCCCTCCGGTTGAGGTCGGTCTGGACAATGAACCACACCGCCGGAGAGAAAACGAACCACAGAAGAAAGATGATCCAGCGGTTCAGTTTATCCGAACTGACCTTCTCGTAAAGCTGGCCGTACTTGTAGTACGAGTAGATCGCCCCAAAGGGGATGAAGATCAGCACGGTCCACAACCCCGGGCTGGCCTGAGAATCATTGGCCAGGTACTTCAGCTCTGTCGCTGTCTGATAGAACCAGTAGATCGCGTAGATTCCCAGAGTGATGATTACCAAACCCACCTGGGCCCACATGTTTCGCTCTTTCACCATTGTCGCCATACCTCCTCCTTGCTGGTTACCTAAGACGTCAGAGATCCCCAGGCGCCAGGGCTCCGGGGCAGTAGACAATGTGACAACAAACTTCCGTATGGGCGAAAGTCAACATCATTTCCTTCCGCGCCTGGAACACGGAAGGGACATCATCCCCCCTTGAGTGATCTGATGATTTTTGGCCGGACGGGGCTGAGGGACTTGCGGGAATGGCTGCGCCGATGTGATTGGCCAGAAGGCCACCCCTCAAAACAGTG
>Ga0315273_10000410_pt1 | contig 44495 bp, 65 predicted proteins | sample YL17G02_0_MG_FD_205753 | JGI IMG/M metagenome (GOLD analysis project Ga0315273, IMG submission 205753) | Sediment microbial communities from Yellowstone Lake, YNP, Wyoming, USA - YL17G02_0 | ecosystem: Environmental > Aquatic > Freshwater > Lake > Sediment | place: USA: Wyoming | collected...
CTAGCTGTAAAACTTCAAGAGCGCCGGCGGCCGCAGCAGCTCCATCGGGTACGATTTGCCGTCCGAGCCGGGCGCGATCTGCTGCAACCGCCAGTCGCCTTTGCAGCAGAACCCCACGATCTCCCACCCCGGCCCTTTCGCTGCGGGCCATACGAGCGCGAGCAGCGTGCATTCGGCCCGCCCACCGGGCGGTATCGGCGGCCGGCCCAGCGGCTCACCGCGCCTGGCGACGTGGACGTAGAGGTTGACGCCTGAAGTCAGCCGCAGGCTCACACCGTTGGTCGCTTCCGCTTCAGCAGACTCCATGACGATGGCGCGGAGCTGCTTGGCGACATCCGAGAGCGCGGCCGTTCGCGCGCCTACTTCGACGTGAAGCGCACGCGACGCAGACGGTAGCGCCCGTCCTTCGTCGTGAGGTCCGGAGCCGTCAACGCGCCCCGGCCTTTTCTTGGCACCTTGGACCATCCCCACACCTCCGCTCTGTTGCCCTCCGCAACCCACTCCCGGGCCAGGTCACTCTCGAGCAGCTTCTTGACGCGCGCGCTGACGTTCGGCGCTGACGTGGCCTGCACCAGCAAGATGCCGGCGCCGCCGTCCATGAAGACCAGTAGGTCGGCGAACCCGAACAGGTCCCGCGTGATGCGGGCGCCGGGGATCCACGAGTCCACGCGCCCCGACCTCCATCCTCGCTCCTTGCAATACGCTGACGACAGACCGCCCGGCGTCATCGGCGCACCCCATTGTGGCGAGAGACGCGGGCGATGTATTCCTGCCGAGCATTGGGATCGTCGCGCAGGGCACCGTAGAGAACCTGCGTCTCGGCCGAGACACCGCGCGCGCGCGCACCGCGGCACCCAATGCACTCGTGCTGTGCGGAGAGAGTGACGCCGACCCCGATCGGGTCAAGGTGCGTCTGCATAGCCGCCGCGATCTGCTCCGTCAGGCGCTCCTGAACCTGCAACCGCGAGGCGTATGCCTCCACTACGCGCACCACCTTTGAGAACCCCACGATCTTCTCTCCTCGAGGCAGGTAGCCCACCGACGCTTCACCGACGAACGGCAGCATGTGATGCTCGCACAGCGATGAGAAGGCGATGCCGTTGAGCACGATCATCTCGTCGTAGTGCTGCTGGAACTTGGTGCCGAGCAGCTTGGCGACGTCCACCTTATAGCCGCGCGTCATCTCCAGCAGCGCCGACGTGACCCGGCGCGGCGTGTCGCGCAACCCGTCGCGCTTGGGGTCTTCGCCGACGAGCTGGAGCAGCCGCACCACGGCGTCCTCGGCACCCGTCTCGTGCTCCCACGGGAAGCGCACCCAGTCGGGCAGGACCTTCAGCGCGAGCCCAACCTCAACGTCGCCCCGGTTCCGTGCGAACAGCGCCACGCACCGGTTGCCGGCATCAACGAAGCGCTTGATCGTTCGTCCGCTGTCGATGATGTCGTCCACCACGAAGCAGTCCTCGACGGGCTCATCGAGCGGCGCGTACCCCTCGGGGAAGCACAGCATCGCGGCGACGATGGAACCGCCGGACGGGATGCCATAGACCGGCGGCCGCCCGAGCGCAGTCCAAACCTCGCGCAGCGCCTCCACGGCATCATTCGCGTCCTTCCACGTCAGTTGAATCATCGAACCCCCCATGCCTTGTGCTGCTGGACGCTGAGGCGCCAGCGCGGGTTTCGCTTCACCATGGCGATGCACCACTGGATGGTCGCGTAAGGAACGCGATCGCCATCGGCCGCCGGCGAGATCTGATAGTGCTCGGCCTGGGCGCGGGGCGTCGGAAGTTCGCCACCAGCGGCGATGACGTATTTCAGCTCGTCGGCATAGAGCACCTTCAAGTCGGCCTCAGGGCACTTCGGCGACACGCAGATCCAGTCCAGCAGATTGCGCAGGCGCATCGGAATTGCGATGCTCCCATTGGTCTCGATCGCGAGATAAAAGCCGCGGACCTGGAACGAGTAGGCCAGCGCCGTGTCAAGCTGCAGCATCGGCTCGCCGCCGGTAAAGATGACCGACCGGGCACCGAACTGGAGCAGATCGCAAGGTGGCAGACCATTGCCGGCGAGCTCCGCCTCGGCCGCGCGGAGGATCTCCGCTGCTGTCATCTTCTCGCCGTGCGCGAAATCGGTGTCACAGTCGAAGCCGTGGGTCGCCAGTTTGCAGTTGAAGTTACAGCCGGCGAAGCGGACGAACACGTTGGGCGTGCCGGCTCGCACTCCCTCGCCTTGGAGCGAGTAGAAAATCTCCTTGATGCTGTAGCGCTTCTCGGGTTCAGGCGTCATGGCTGGCCTTGGTAGGGATGGACGCCGGGTCCGAGAACGGTTCGTACCGCGCGCGCGCCGTGCACGTCTCCTGCACGACGACGGCCGCGAGAAAGACGCGCTTCGTCGCCATGTACTCCCAGATGAACTTCGCCAGCGCTTCGGACGTCGGCGACGGCAAGAGCGTGGTCGCGTTGAGGTCGTGGTGATCGAGATAGTTGTCGAGCAGGTCGCGCGCCGCCTCTTTCAGGCGTCCAAAGTCGTACAGCATGCCGTCCTGCGGCCCGCCATCGTGCAGATGCGGACCAGTGTAGATCATGGTGGCCTTCCATGAATGCCCGTGCAGGCGCGCGCACTTGCCGTCGTGGTGCGGCAGCCGATGGGCGGCCTCGAACGGCAGATCCTTTTCGATTCTGAACACTTAGTCGCCTCCTTTGGAATTAAGCGTCGCCATGGCTTCGGCGCGTTCCTGGCACGCGCGGCACTCACCGCACGGGGTACTGCTGGAGCCGTAGCAGCTCCAGAGCTTATTGAAATCAAAGAAGGCTTGCGCGGCCGCGCGAACCACTCTGGCCTTGCTCCACCCGCGCACGGGCCGAAGGATGAGCGGCGCAGCTACGCCCGGGCCAAGCGAGAGATCGATGACTGCATCCATCGCGTTGAAGAACGCATCGCTTGAGTCGCCGAACGAGTACGGATCACAGGGCTTCACGGTCTCAGTCTTGTTGCCGACGATCACCGCGACCGCCTTCTCGTCCACCGCGCGGGCGACCGTCAGGCTGAGCAGCACGGCGTTGCGCATCGGTACCCACTGCGGGAAGAACTCAAAGCCGGGCAGACGAGGGATCTCGATGATGCGCAGCGGCATCGCGAGAGCGCGCGCCACATACTCGGCCGCCCGCCGCTCAGGCTCCGCGTAGGGTTGCCCGTAGTCGATGAAGACGCCGCACGGCGAGTACCCGATCCGCCGGGCTTCCAACGCAGCGACCGCGCTGTCGAGGCCGCCGCTGATCTGCGCCACCGCCCTCATGATCATCGGGTGCCGCCCTATCATCGCTTGCCTCCCTTCGCCCGCTTGAGGGCCTTGCGCAATCGCTCGTGCTGCGCGTCCGTCCCTGACCACAAGAACACCTGACGATAGCCGAGCTCTGTGCGCCACAGATCGAACTCATCGAGGATGGCCCGCTGGCTGATCCGCACCGCGGCCGGGTCGATGGTGACGACGGGCCCGGTGCCGATCACGGATGACGGCGGAAGCGCGTCGCGCAGTTTCTCACGGCGGCGGCGGATCTCGATGATGTGCGCGAGTGGATCAAACCGCGCCAGCCGCTCGTTGAGGTCAACAAGCAGGGAGATGGGCGGCGTTGTCGGAAGCTGTGGGAAGAAACGCCGGTGAGTGAACAGGTCTAGCCCGTCCCAGACCAAGCGCCCGGTGTAGGGCTCTGTGACGAACGGTCCCCAGTCGCTGACGAAGGCAAGCGACAGCCCGGGCAGCGCGCCGAGCTGCTTGCCCGCGGTCGTGACGGCGCAGAGGGTGCGGTCGGGAATCGCGTAGTACGGGAACCCGGAGACCATGTCGAGCAGCGTTGCCCCGGAGGTCATCACGCTGCTCACGCTCGTCTCATACTGCACGTCAGCGAACGGGATCTCGAAATCATCCCGCCCCGCGAGCTTCTTCTCCAGCACAACGGACGCGCGCAGGCGGTTGCCGAAGGTTCCGCGCGACGGCATCACCCGGATCGGTTCACGGTGGCTGCGGACCATGGCTTGCACCGCGAGCGTCCCGCCGACAGGAAGGATCAAGACCGTGAAGCTCCACGGCACATGGAGCCGAGAATGAACGCGCTCGACGATCTCCTCCATCAATTTCTCGAACGGGCGGCCGCGGTGGCTGGTCAGACCGCGATAGTTCGCGGAGTGGCACTCGCAGACGCGACGATCATTTGGTCCGAACATTCAGCGCCTCCTTCGTGAGCATCGACTCGCACAGCGCGAGTTGCTTGCGCCATCGGAACCGCGCCCACGCGGCGCGCTTCTGATGAGCGATGGCTTCGATCCAGTAATCCTTGTTGCGCCTCGAACGGATCGCCATCTGCGTCCCGGTGTAGCCGGCCCAGTTGCCGAACCCGCCCGGGGACTTCACCCACGACGAAGCATCCACGGAGTGCCACGGCACAAGCCGGATATCGGCCCACGAGGCGTAGGCGAACCCGTGAATGGGCTTGGGCCAGACGCGCCGGAAGCACTCCATGATCCACTGGTGACGATTCTTGAGCTTGCCCGAGATCGCGATCTTCGGATGGCTGCGGGCGCACCACTCAAGCTGCGCCCACGGCTCGCCCTGATGAAAGGTCGGGATGGCCGGGACACCGGCGCTCCACATGGCATCGAGGTTGCGCTTGGTGCCCTCCACGTCCCGGATCACGTCCAAGCCGAAGACCTCCGCGGCGTCCACGTCCTTGCAGATCGCGATGTAGTCGGCCAGCTCGATCTTCAGGCCGCTATAGAACGCGGAGAAGGCGCCGGAGTCCAGCACCCAGCGCGCGACGTTGTACTCGTGGCGGTTCTTCGTCCAATCCTTCAGCGACGGCAGAGAAACGAGGATATCCACCGCCTCCTCGCCGGCGTGGCGGCGCAGCGTCTCGTGACTGTTGAAGCCATAAGCCAGGTAGACGGCGGTCATTTCGTCTTGCTCCCCTTGTACGCCGTGCAGAGCCGAACAAGCACGGCGCCGTCCGTGATGGTCTCCGCGAGCCCAGCGCGAATCGCCGCGGCGGTCGCGTCGAAGGTCGCACGCTCCTCCAGCGTCAGGCGAATCGGCACGCCCTCATGCGCGGGCTCGTTCTCGTGAGCCGGGCGCGGCGACCAGTCAGCGTTCAGAAGGGGCGTCCACTCAGCCTCCGACCATCCGAGGGCGGCCAGGTCAACGCCGGAATCCATTAGCGCCTGCATCTGTTTTGACAGTCCCTCGAAGTCCCACGACGACAGCTCCGGCGCTCGGTTGTCAGCGATCGCCCACGCAGTGGCCTCAGCGTCGCTCAGGGCGCTTCGGCTTACCCAGATCTCCTTCCACCCGAGAGCCGCCGCCGCCTGATACGTCAGGTTGCCCGCGATGATGACGTTCTTCTTGCTCACCACTATCGGCTTTTGCTGTCCGAACCGGGCGAGGATAGCCGTCAGGGTTTCGAGGGCGCGCGCGGGATGAGCGCGCACGTTCGCCGGGTCCTGATGCAGCTTCGACATTCTCAGGCAGAGCCGTGGCTCTTGCGCCGCGGCCGACGAGGGAGAAGATCTTTTGGATGGCATCGTGCATTTCCTCCGGCGTAAGAGCGGGGCCCTCGTCCTGGGGCACCGCTGCGGTTGCGGCACGGCTCATTGTTATCCGCCGGACCGACTCGAGCAGTTCAGAGACGAACGGGTATGGCGTGCGGCGATCGGGGTTCATGGTCGCCACGAAGCTGCGCGCCGCTTCAAGGGTCTCGGCGTAAGGCAGGCGGCGGAGCTGATCCCAGTACGTGTCCCGGGTCTGCTGGAAGCTGCGCCGATGGCATGCGCCGTCGAGATAATCCATGAGGCGTCCGAAGTCGTCGTGAGTCATCGAGAGCCCTCGGTGTCGAAGTTGCGCGGCCCTTTGGAGCCGCCGGGCTTGTCGTCAAGGAACAGCTTCTGGTGGAGCCAGGTGCGGGCGTGGAGCATGTGCTTTTGCTCGTCGCGCTTGAGGTGAGCCTCGTCATCCACCTGCCACGACAGGGCGTCCATGACCTGGGCGAAGACAGCTTCCGTGCGGACGAGCTTGGTGAACTCATCATGCGCTGCAATCTTGCCGGTCTTGCGCGGGTACTTCGCCCAAAACTCTTGCCACCAGACCTCCGCGCTGACATGGACCGCCCTCAGCGGTCGAGCGGCCGGGACGTCCGGCAGGTCGAAACCCGGTAAGGTCGGCGCGTCGATGAAGGTGAACTCGGGCACCGCGTCGTGGGTGGCGGCCAGCGCGTTGGTCTCGCACGGCGCGGGATGCTTGCTGATCTTCGCTCGCGGCGTCTGGTGCTTGAGCCAGTTCGTGAAGTAGGCATAGAGCTCCGTCTCGACGCGGTAAGCGACGATCTCCTTCGCCGCGGCAAGCTCCCCGAGCCATCGGGCGACGATGGACACGGGCCACGACTCAACGCGGCGCGGGAAGCAGGCGGCGAGCACGAGTCGGGGCTCGGCCTTGAATCGTCCGAAATCATCGGCCACCGTGATCAGCCTCCAGAACAACCGCTCGGCCTCGGCGCTGATGCTGTCGAGGCTGCGCGACGTGCGACACGATTCTCTGATGATCCTATTGGGCATCGTCGCTGGACTCCGATGAAAGGGAATGGCGGCGGCTCACGGGAGCGGACCGCATGAGCCGCCGCCGCCGGTCCGGGAGGTCGCGTGTTCCTCACCCCCGGTCCGACAAGCCTTACGCGAGATCGTCCAGACCGCTGTTCTCCGATGCGCTAGACCGTCTCGTCCCTTTCTTCGCGGTGGCCTTGCCCTTCTTGCCCTTCTTGCCCTTCGGCTCCGCGCGCTCCGCGGGCTGCTCTCCGCGGGACTCCGCGGCCGCGCCCTTCATGTCGGTAGGCGTCACGGTATGCGACTCCGGCTCTTCGCTCTCATCGAAGCCGAACGCCTCACGCGCCGTCCGCCCCTCGGCCTTGATGGCGTTGTAGATGCCGCGAAGGTCGCCCAGCTCCTCGTCCGTGAAGCCTTCCGCGATCGGGTGACCGCACCATTCCTCGATGGTCGATGGGTCCACGCCGATCACCTTGAAGGCGCCGACCGTCTTGGTAGCCGCCGCCTCCTTGCCGCCCGCATCCTTGACCACGCCGCGCACGTCGATCTCTCTCGCGCGCGCCCAGTACGCCGTGACGAGCCACCACGGCAGTGCGGCCACGATGGCGTTGCGGATCGCCTTGGACGAGCCCGCCTGCACCGTCTGATCGAGGTCGCGGTCCTGCATCTTGACCATGCGACCGCCGATCTTCTTCCACTTGCTCGCGCGGAAGCTGCGCTCGATCCGCACGTTGGTTTCCATGTCGAGGAAGACGCCGGAGAGCTGCACGTACTCCTCGGTGTCCAGCTCCTCGCGGACGCGGGCCACGGCGTTGCCCCACCGACGCGCCAGGGCGTAGGCGGCCTTCACGCTCAAGCCCTCCACTCGCGTATCAGGGCACTGGTCACCCGGGCGACGAGAGCAGCCGTCGCGGCCGCTGTGCTTCTTGTATTTGATCGAGTACCAGACCTTCGATGCGAGCTGCGGGACACGCTCCAGCTCCGCGATGCTGTCCTTGAGCACCTTGTCCTCGTTGCGGGGGCGCTGAATGGCGACGCTCATCTGCGTCTCGTTCTCGATGCGCATGAGCACTGCGCCGCTCGTCACGATGCGCTCGGCCGCTGACGTGCCCGGCACCATGGCCCCGGTGGAGGGGTCCATCAGCTCGGCGTCCTGGTCGACTTCCCTGCTCCGCTCCATGTTACGTCTCCTTCGTGGAATGGCCCGGCTGCTTCTTGGGGCCGCTGTTGATGCTGATCGGTTTCGCGTAGACCGAGAACAGTTCGCCGTCCTGCGCCACGACCATCACGCCGGGGCCCAGGATAGTAACCCTCGTCACGTCCTTCATGCCACGCAGCGCGGCAGCGACGGCCTCCGCGCGCTCCGGTTTGATGAAGGCGCACAGGGAGGGTGCCTTGGACCGTACCGCGTCCTTCACCGCCTGGACCTGCGACGGGGCGACGGTGCCCTGCTCGGCCGCGGAAGGTTCCGGGCTCGGCGTGCCTTTCGCTTTTGTAGTCATCAGCGTGCCTCCGCTGCGAGCATTCCTCGCGTGAACTTGCACGTGGTTCCGAAGAAGCCGCAGAATCGCGGACTGCACTTCCACGATGCGCGGTCCGCCGGGATGGCGATGCCCGCCACGATCCCGGCGTTGACGGCGACGACGCGGTCGAGGTACGCCTGCGCCTTGATCGGTGAGTAGTGCGTGGTCAGCGGGATGTACTTCTGGTCGCCGTCAGGATTCTTCTTCGAGGGCTTGTAGTAGATCAGGTTGTCGAGGACCATGGCTGCAGGCGGCCGCTTCTGCTTGGCGATGTAGGTGAGCGCGTACTGTTGAAGCTGAAGGCTGGTCTCCGCGGCCGACTCCTCCGGTGTGCGCGTGCTGGTCTTGGTGTCGCGGATCACGTGGTCAGTCTCCGCGATGTCGAGCACAGCGTCGATGGGCGGAAGCCCTTCAACGCGGACCCGGATCTTCTCCTCGACGCTCGCGGGCTTGATCACCCTGGCCGGCCCCGCGTGGTGCAAGCGCGAGAGCCGCAAGGCAACGTCCTTCGTCTCGCCCTTGACGCGGCTCAGTCCGCGAGCCGCCTCCTCGGGCTCGAGTTTAACCTCCTGAGTGAAACCGCCGTCTACCTGCTCCGAGACGATCGCGTCCAGGTCGTCCGAGTGCAGCAGCGCGCCGCTGTCGCGCTTGCTTCGAAGGTCATCAGCGACCGCGGCATGCACAGCGCGGCCCCGGATGAGCGGTGGGGACGACGGCTCCGAAATCTTCTCGACGTAGCGCAGCCGCCATCGCTCGCCGCAGTGCTGATACATCTCGATCTGCGACACCGATAGGTGCCGCTCGGTCTTCTCCATGACGATCCGCTCCTTCTGCTGTGGTGAGGATGCACGGCGACCGGGCCTTTTCCGCGTGGCGCCTTCCGCTGTCGCCAGCATTATGCGCTCCATCGCACCCGATCGCCGCGCTGTTCAGTTCGTCCGCCGATCGGTGTCCATCTGGACGCGCTCGCGGTTCAGAACGTGGCATACAGAGCAGGTGGAACCGGGCGCGCATCCTTTGGTCACCAGGAAGGCCACAGCGGCGGTGAGGCTGATTATGCGCCGCGCGAGCCACGCCGCGGTCGCTCCGTTGGCAGGCGCTGCAACGAGCGGCAGCATCAACAAGGCACCCCCTCTCTCCATGACGGGAAACGCCGCGCGCCGTGATGACACGCGAGGGTGCGCAGGACGTGCCCTTGCACCGGTACACATGATGATAGGGCGCGCCCCGCATGTCAAGAGCCGTAACCCGTTGCGAATATGGGAGATGGGCCGCCTACTGATGCGTCCCTGTCGGCACCGGCGCATCGACTCAGGCGCTCGTAACTCGTTGAAAGCATGGGAGATCTTCGGTGCTGAAAAGTGTTGACAGCGGGACCCCGCGGGACGTATCGTATACGCGATGTTGAGTGATGTTGATTGATGGTGAACGCACGACACGAGGGAGCGGCGATGATGACGAAAGCGGACAGGGTGGCGGAGGCGGATCGATTCCTGACGCGCGAACAGCGCGCGCAGCGGGAGAACATGAAGCGCGCGGCGATCTTGGGGCCGAGCGTGATAACGGAGCGTGACGGCGTTCGGTACTCGTTGCAGATCAATCGCGTTGACACTGTGAATTGGGCGCCGACCGTCATCGTGCGAGCGACGAGCGACGCCGAAGCGAAGCAGGTCAGCGTCGAGTGGAGCACGCGGCGTGGGTTGATGGGTTCGTGGCGCCTGGTGAAACGGCCCTTCAGCCCGCAAGCAGTCATCGTGTCGTACTTCGAGGTGAGGTGATGACGAAGCGGCAGGGTGGGTTGAGCGATGCAGCGCGGCAGCGCATCGCGGTGTTGCACGGGTTTGAGCAGGAGCTGGGATCGATCCTTCGAGGCACCTTTGATGATTACCGGGACGACCGGACGCAGGCGCGCACCACGCGCGCGCTGGATCGGTTGCAGGTCGCGGTGAGTTGCAGCGTGCTTCGGCCGAGCAGCAAGGATCAGTTCGACGCGGCGATCAGGTCGGTGCGCGGTATCGTCAACGCAGCAGTCAACGAGGCGAGGTGAGCGATGGTCACAGCGACGAGTCGGATGAAAGAGCGGGTGGAGAGAGCGCAGGCAGATCAGGCCGTGGCGGTTGCCCGGATGCGCTCGCTGTTGGACGACATTTCGGATCGAGCGGCGCGGATCGAGGATCAGCTCTCGCACGTCATCCCGGGAATGCAGGGCTCGATGCCGGCGGTGGACATCAGCATCCTGCTGCTCAAGGGCCGCTACTTCACCAACGAGTGCGCGGACATCGAGGCGCAGGCGAGGGAGTACGACAAGCAGCAATACCTGATCGACGCCCTGCACGTTCAGATGGAGCGCGAGCAGCAGAGCTGAGGGGAGGGCGCGCAGCGACGCGCCCGGTAAAGCGCGGAGTCGGTACCCCAAGCCCGACGGAAAGGAGGCAGTGGACGAGACGCGCAGGGTTGAACGTCAACGCACGACACAGCGCGAGAGCGCGAGGAGCGGAACACATGGCACAGACAGCGACGGCGAAAGCGGACACGACGGGCAAGGCGGCGAAGGTGAAGAAGGCCACGCAGCGGTTCGTGGGCATCCTGTACGACCAGACGGTGGTGTGCAGCCGGACGGCGTGGCGCGCGATGATGACGGACATGCTCGAGAACGGCAAGGTGACCACGGTGCCGAAGGGAACGCGGACCCTGGGCAAGCCAGTGGACATTACTCGGCTGAGCAAGAAAGACATCGAGCACCAGCTCTCGATGGTGAAGATCACGGCGACGAGCGAGAAGATCGCGAAGCGCATCAGCAAGATGGAGGAGCGGCTGGCGAAGCTCAAGGCGGACAAGGCGGCGGCTGAGGCGGCGGAGAAGGGCACCGCGAAGTAGGGCGCGACAACAGCAACGACACGCGACCCGGGAGCGCGCAACGTGCCCCGGGTCGTCATGTCTTGGAGGGATAGAACATGGCCCTGAACGGATTCGGTGACGGTGGCGCCCCGCAGTCGATGAAGCTGAGGCTGCTCGCTGCGGCGCACGTCATCAGCAAGCAACGGCGCAACGAGCGCACCGTCTACGAGGCGGCGCGCAAGGACGGCTTGTCCTTGGACAAGTCTCAGGCGGTCATGGTCTCGTCGGCGATCGTGGCACAGCGGAAGATCGTCGGCGCGTTCCTCGGGTTGAACATCGCGACCGACCAGTACGACCACTGGGTGGTGCGCAACTTCTCCGCGCGCACCATCGAGCGCGTGAGGCTGCTGCTTCGGGAGAACGAGCGTGAGGCGATCTACGCGGCCGTCACGGTGGCGCAGCAGACGGCTTTCTACATCGAGCAGATGAAGCGCGACGGGAGGTTGTCGTGAAGCATCTCATCTGCGAGGGCTGCCGGAAGAAGTACAGGACGGAGAGCCCGACCGTCTCATCCCCGCGCGAGGTCTACGCGAGGGTCAAGCGGTTGGCGACGGCGAAGTCGGAGCGCCTGATCGTGCTGTACCTCGACGAGCAGAATCACGTCATCGACCGCAAGGTGGTCTCGGTCGGTGGGCTCAACACCACGCGCACTCACCCGAGGGAGATCATGCGGCCGGCGATCGCCTGCGGTGCGCTCGGCTTCATCCTTGCCCACAACCACCCGAGTGGATCACTGGAGGCGAGCCAGGACGACGTGGACTTCACCAGAGCGATCAGGCGGGCGGCAGAGATCGTCGGCATCGGCCTCTACGACCACGTCATAGTCTCATCGGCCGGGTTCGTCAGCATGAAGGAAGGAGGGACGCTGTGATGGGCCGCCCCGTGGTCTTCATCGAGTTTCACGACGAGGGGCCGGACGACCTCGGCCGCCGTCACTACTCGCTGCACTGGACGGACCCGGCTGGCATCTTCAGGGAGGACCTGAGTAAGGACGGCAAGCCCTGCGGGTTCCGGCGCTCGCAGCATTTCTTCTCGCGGCCACCGGCGTCGTGCTGGGGCGGGTGGCGCGTCGAGGAAAGGAAGCCAACGGCATGAGCGATGACGGATGGATCTGTGACGCGGCGCAGCTGCGCAACGTGCTCGCCGTGATGGGTGCGGACAGGAACGCGGAGGGCGGCTTCGTCGTGACGGGCCAGGTTGCTTCCTTCATGGGCGCCGGCGAGGAGTTCGTGATCGGGAGCGACGCCCAGTACTACGTCAACGGTCAGGCGAGGAGCCTCGTGTCGGCCCTCGCGCTGACGTCTTACGGCTCAGCCGTGGTGGTGATCTGATGGCGGTACCGGAGCGGACGTTCACGCTGGAGCAGATCGAGGAAGCGGACGCCGACTGCGTGGGGTTCTGCGTGGCCTGCGGAGAGGAGCACTCCGGCATCGAGCCGGACGCAAGGGAAGGCGAGTGCGAGGTCTGCGGAGCGTTCAAAGTCTACGGCGCCGCGGAGATCGCCGTCATGGGGCTGGTGGTTTGATGGCAACGCAACCGACGAGGTTTGAGGGCGCGCGCCAGTGTAAGGGCTGCCGGCGCGAGCGGATCGTGGTTCAGACGTTGGAGCAGCGGCGCAAGCCGTGGTTCTGCCGGGAGTGCCGCGAGCAGGGCAAGGACAAGACGCGGATCTGCGGGTGCTGTACAGAGGGCGGCTGCGAGGCTTGCGCTCCGACGTGCCCGGTGCACTGCAAGCGAAAGGAGGGGTGATTATGGCGCTTGCTCGATTCATCGTTCGCCACGCAGGCTACACGCTCCTGAGAAACGACGTGAAGCGGTTTCCGATGGGGCCCGGCGAGTGCCGGTGGTGCGGGCAGGAGCGGCGTGTGACATACGACTACCGCGCGCCGGGCCAGCTCGACTACCGGCTGAACCGGCCGACCCATCGCTTCTGCGGGCTTGAGTGTTTCAAGGTGTTCTGGTACTGACGTGGGGAGCGGGTCCGGGTTCAATGCTGCTCCATCCGGCCCCGCAGCGTCTCCCCTCCCTAACTGAGCAGCGCCAAGGAGGTTCGTCATGGAGTTGTTCCATGCTAACAGACAGTGGGCAGAGCGTCCACCGGACGAGCGGTTCTGGAACGTCGAGGAGATGGCGGAAGCCTGCATCGGTTACGCCAAGAACGCCCGGGAAGCGGAGACGCCGTTTAACCGGCTGACGTGCGTGGCCGGCGAGAACGAGAACATCATGGTGCAGGGGCCGGAGCGCATTCCGGCGACGCTGACGAACTGGAGCTTCAAGCAGCTCTCGGCGCGCGCCGGTGCGCCCGCGGAGTACCTGCAGAAGCTTCCGGTGAAGCTGGCGACGGGCAATCTGAACTTCGGGCTGTCTCATAGTCGGTCCACGGCGCTAATGCTACTGCACCCGGTGAGCAGCCAGGAGTCGGACACGCGCCTGATCCTGCGAGCCGCGACGACCGATCGCTACGAGCGGTTCTGGAACTGGGAGATCTGCGACCGGCTGCTCGACCTGCCGCCGGGATGGAGGACGCCGCCGGCGAGACCGAACGGTGCGGACCCGCGGTCGCGTCCGGCGACGCAGGCCGACGTCCTGGACTCGAAGGGCGGCGGTGGAGGGCTGAGCATCAGCGTGGGAGACATGATCGCGCCGAGCGGGCTGTACGCCTCGGACCACGATATGTTCGGATTCTTCATCAACGAGGGCGCCCGGATCAAGGACGGCACGGACGGCGGTATGTCGCGTGGCTTCTTCGTCAGCAACAGCGAGGTCGGCGATGGGTCGTTCTGGTTCCTGACGTTCATGTATCGGCACGTCTGCGGCAATCACATCGTCTGGGGCGCGTCCGGAGTGCAGGAGCTTCGGATCCCGCACGTCGGCAGGATCCGGGAGCGGATCGACGACAGCTTAATCGCGGAGGTCCGCAAGTACGCCGACGCCTCAGCGTCGTTCGACGAGGCCATGGTCGAGCGGGCGAAGCGGTTCTCGCTCGGCACGAACAAGGACGAGGTGCTGGATCTGATTTTCGGCAAGAAGCTGATGAGCCGGAAGCAGGCGGGCGCGGCGTTCGAGATCGCTCAGGAGCACGACTACTACGACGGCGACGCCCGCACGGCGTGGGGCTTCGCGCAGGGAGTGACGCGTCTGGCGCAGCAGACCGCGCACACCGATCGGCGCGTGGACATGGACCGCACGGCGTCGAAAATCCTCACGATGGCGTTCTGATTCGGCGCGGCGGCGGGGCGGGCATCGGGCTCGCCTCGTCGCTGCTCTGTCATGGAGGAAGAAGCGAATGAGCGAGAGCATGATCACCGTCAGTCGGCCCAAGACCAAGGGCCTCGTGGACGCGCTGATGCCGTTCGTCAAGCAGGCGCTCGCGTTCAAGATCACCTCATCGGAGCTGTACGAGACGGCAAGCGCGCGCATCAGTGCCCTTCGCCAAGGGGCGGCGCGGGTGAAGCTCCTCTTCGAGCCAGCCCGCACGGCCATCGACGACGCCAAGAAGGAGATCCTTAAGGCGCGGGACGATCTGGCTCAGCCGCTGATCGATGCCGCGGAGGCGTACTCGGATGGGTGCGACGTCTGGAAGCGGCACGTCGAGTTGGAAGCGGAGAGGGAGCGCAAGAAGATCGAGGCGTCGGTCAAGCGCGAGGTCGCCACGCTCGTCAAGACCGGCCTCGTGGAGAAGTCGGACGCCAAGCAGATGACCGAGACCAAGGTTGACAGGCTCGTGGAGAGCCGCGTCTCGGCCGAGACACCGAGCGTGGCACGGGAGCGGACGAACTGGAGCGCCGAGGTCGAGGATGAGCGCGCGGCGGTGGCCCACGCGCTGTCGCGTCCGGAACTGCTCAAGTACGTGATGATGAATATGATCGAGCTCAACGCGCTGGCGAGGGAGAAGAAGCAGGCCGACCTGGGTTTCCCGGGCGTCAAGGGCGTGGCGAGCGTCACTCGGTACTGAGCATCAGGTCGAAGTCACGAAACTCGTGTAGCCTCATTTCAAGGAGGATGGCGATGGCAATCCGGAGGAAGGGAAGCAAGAAAACGGCCGCTCCGACGCAGATCTCCTTCCGCGTCGACTCGGCGGTGCTCAAGCTCATCGACCGAGCAGCGGCGATGAGGGCGCAGAAGCGGCAGGACTTCGTGCGGCAGGCCGTCACGCTTCGCGCTCAGAGCGTGGTCGATGGCGGGGGGCTGTCGGAGTAGGCGCGGGGCACGTCGGGCACGTTGCAGGGCAAGGGCGGGGCGCTCACGATGGTGGGGCCCCGCCCTTCGTGTCTTCGCTAGATTGCTCTGCGCGCAAGGGAACCCGGGGTAGGCGGGGCGTCAGGGCGGGGCGACGTGTAAAACGTCGGGGTGGGGCAGGGAGGGCGCTGTGGGGCAGCGCAGGGCCCTTGACGGCGACGCCCCGGAAACCGCCCCGAATCGTCACGCCGGGCGCGGCCTATTTCGCGGCTCCGAGCTTGAGGCCGCACGTCAGGCCAGCGAATATTTCGACCTCGCGGCCATCATGATCTCCGGTGATGGGGACGCCGCACCCGATGCCCGCCACGCACCCTGCCCAAGCCAGGGGTCCGGAGGCGGCCGGTAGCACCCGGTCAACCTCTGAGACGTGGCGCTCCCAAGAGGCCACGTCCTGGCGGCAGACGTCGAGCTGTCGCTGATATGAACCGCGGCTGGAGAGATACCCCTCGGCTTCCTGCTGACTTCCCTCGACGGCATCGCAGGCCAAGGTGACGCTGCGCTGGAGCAGCACGATCGCCTTACCCGCCCGGTCGAGCAGTTCATCGGTGGGAGCGCGCGCGGCCAGCTCGCCGAGCAGGTTGGCAAGGGCGGGTGGGGGCGTGCATTCCTGAGCAGACGCGCCCGGGGTCCAGAGCGCCGCCAGGAGCCCTATCCCTGCGAGGAGCTTCACGACTGGCGAGCCCGGGGGCTTGTCCAGCCCCTCCAGTTCCTTGTTGATGTCTTTCATCGAACTAAGGGCTCCTGCGGCCTTCTGGGCCCCGGCCGCCGCGCTCTGGTCAGCCTGCTTCTGCGAGGACTCGAGCTGCGCCTTCTGGGGGTCTCGGGCCGCGATCTCCTCCTTCGCTCGGGTCTCCGAAGCGGCTATGGTCTCGCGGGCGGCGCTGGCCTGAGCCGACTTCTTGAAGTGAAGGAAGGCAAAGACCGCCGCCACCAACAGACCGATGCCGCCGATAAGGTAGGGCGCGAACTGCGCGAATAATTGCTCCACGTGGAACACTCCCTTCTGCCGCCTCAGGTGGGCGGCGCTGCCATCGGGAGTGCCGGTTGCGCTCCCCAGTGAGCGATCCGAGCCTCCGCGATCTTGACGTATTCCGCCTCGCGCTCGATGCCGATGAACTTGAAGCCCTCCATCTCTGCCGCGCATCCGGTCGTCCCGCTCCCCGCGAACGGGTCCAGCACGGTCCCGCCCGGTGGTGTCACGAGTCGGCAGAGCCACCGCATGAGCGAGAGCGGCTTGACGGTGGGATGGTGGTTCGCGGCGGGGACGGAACGCCCCTTGCCGTCAGATAAATCATCCTCTTGCCCGCCCCGCACTCCCATAGTAGAACGGATCGCAGCCTCCCGCAGCCCAGCCTCCCGCTCGCTCCGGCTCGCCTTCGCGCAGTAGTAGAAGCGCGACGGGCCGCCGGAGTCGCCGAAACCCACGACGAGGCCGGGAGTCCTTTCCTCTCCCCTCATGATATCCGTGATCCCTCCGGAGTGATCTCCGCGCGTCCCGAAACCGCCACCTACCGCGCCTGCCTCCTCATCCAGCATCCCCGCCGCTTCCTCGTCCAGGCAGACGTTCGCGGGCCAGCGGCCGGAAGGTGGATTCGCTGCATACGCAATCTGGCGGTCACGACTCGATCCGAGCAGGGACATTCCCGATCCCCTGCCGTCATTGGGAGATACGCATGGAGTCACTGTCCCTGGTACGCTTGGTGCTGTGTCTAACCTACACGCCTCCACCTGCAACTCCCCCGGCCCCTTCTTGCGCGCCATGATCACCGGCTCCCACGCGGGCTTGAGGCAGCGCCTCCCCTTCGGGAAGCCGGAGCCGTAGAGCCAGCACAGCGTATCGCGCATCTCCCATCCGGCATCCTCGACGGCGCACGCGAGCCGATGCCATGTCCGCGTCCCGCCGAAGGCCAGCAGGTAGGAGCCGGGCCGGGCCACGCGGAGGGCTGCGGCCCAGAACGGCGCACCGGGGACGCCATGATCCCACGTCTTGCCCATGAACTTGAGTCCGTAGGGCGGATCGGTGACGACTGAATCGACGGACTCGGCATCGAGCCGAGCCATCACATCGAGGCAGTCGCCGGAGAGGATCACTGCCCCGTCTTCCTGAAGCTCTCCGCGATCTTCGACGGCAGCAGCGCGTTGTAAATCTTGTCATGCGCGAGGCCAGCGATGAGGGTACTCACCAATCCGAGGAAGGCGGCACCGATCCAGCCTTTGGCCCCAGTCACGCCCGGCTCCCCGATCCACGTCAGGTAGTAGCCCAACATCCCACCAAGCGGCCCCAGGATCACGGCGATCGTCTGCTGGGGCACTGGCCGAAGAAACGGTATGCCTTTGCCGAGCGCCTGCGTCACGATCCAGATCGCGGCGGCAAGCGTCGGGCATTGAATCAGAAGTGATCCGATCTTGTCAGCCTCGTTCATCACATCCTCCCTTTCTCCGTTGATTGCCGGTGCGTGTTGATGTCTTGACGGAGCAGCGCTACTTCGGTTTTCATGTCCGACACGGTGAGACGCAGCGCCCCGACGACGACGGTCAACTCTGGGATCGCTTCCACCCGGACCTCTATCGTCGCCATGCGCTTGTCGATGTCGCTCCACTTCCTTCCAGCCTCAGCAACATGGGTGAAGTACATCATGATGAAGGTGCAGATCGCTGCGGTGAGCGCGCTGCACATGGCGATCAGGAACTTCTGGAGTCCGTTCAGTGGCGTCGCATTGGTCATCACCGTCTCCTGGCGGTTCGTTCCGTGCTACTACTCGGCCGGCGTGAAGTCCACGTAGTACGACTTGCCGACCTCGAACTGGTCGGATGCTGCCGGGTTGCGAATGCCCATCGAGATCGTGCCGTAGGGCGTGAAGCGGCCGAAGATCGAATCCTCTGCCGAGTACGGGTTGCTCAGGTCGCTCGGCCCGCTCGCGTCGCCGCGGTTCACTGCTTGAAGGTTGATGCTGACTTCGTCTCCCTCTGTCTTCGCGGTCACGGTGAACTTTGCTCGCACCATCTGCTTTCCTCCTGCGGGCGATGCCCGCTTCTATGTGGTGACGGGCGGCGGCCGCTTCACCTGAGCATAGAGGGCCGCCGCTTCAGCGTAGTGCTGGGCCAGGTCAGATTCATACTTCGGGTTGTGGTGGTCGTCCCTGAAGTTGCCAGTGTTGTATCCGTCCCCCACCTGCTGGATGGTCATGGCAGGAGCCATGAGCGCCGGCTTGGGCGCCGAGGGCCAGAACCGGAAGACGCGCCTGTTGAGGTATTCCACGACCCAGTGCAGGCACTGGTCGGGCTCGTAGAGCCCCCATGGGTGCGCGAAGCCGCCGCCGCGGTAACCAAGCTCGTAGGCGACCGGGTACATGATCTGCCACGGTCCCCAACTCGATGCTGCGCACCGGCCATACTTCTTCACCAGCATTCTGAGCCAGCCGTTGCCCGGGTTCTCGTAGTAGTAGCCGCCGACGTAGTACCCCTTCTCATCCCTCGGAGCGCAGTCGGTCCCCCAATTCGACTCGTTGCCCGTAAGCGCGGCCAGCAGCGCGCGGGGTTCGATCAGGCAGCCTTGCGGTATCCGCACCGTGGGCGCGAGGGAGTCGATGGCGACGAGGATTGCGGTGTCGATGATCATGGCGACTCCACCCGCATCGGCGACTCGCGACGCCCGCCGTTGCTCACGCACACCTCGACTCCCGCGCTCACGCCGACGTTGCCCGCCGCGTCACGCGCCTCGGCCCAGAGGATGTGCAGCGCGCCGGGAGCGCACGTGGGGATCGTCTGCACGTAGGCGGGCGGGCGCGGCGGCGTCTCCAACGGCTGCGTCGGGATGAGGATCGCCGCGAGCAACAAGGCTCGGATCATACCGCCGCCTCAAGAGCCAGCACCCACAGGGCGGCCTCGATCACCCATATCTGGCGCCCGCCGCCGGTGGGATTGTACGGTACGGTTCGCAGCGCCGCCGAGTCGAAGACATACGCCTGCACGTCAAGCTGCCACGTCGGGTTCCCGGCGCCGTCGATGGCGACGAAGGCGTTGGGGTCGCACGTCAGGCAGTCGAGCAGCCAATTGGACGCACAGATGACGCGGACGCCGTCGCGCAGCGGGACGCAGTGCTTCTCCGAACGGTAGGAGCCGTGGGCGCAGTCGGACGCCGAGCAGCAGTCCGACTTGCCGATCAGCCCCTTCGTGCAGACGCCGTATATCGGCGGCGCGTGCCCGCAGTCGGCTCCTGTGCATACGCCGGTGACCGAGGTGAGGCTATGCGTCCGGCCGAGCCGTTCCACCTGCCCCGAGCCGTCCAGCTTCACGGCGATCATCTCGTCCTCGTAGCGCCTCCGCTTCGCGGGGTCCGGGTCAGAGCTGAGGTAATTCGTGTTCGGGTCCTGCACCGGGTAGCAGGAGACGTATGCCCATCCTGGGCGGTCGATGTTGCGCAGCGAGATGTGATGGGAGTATGCCTCCTGCTTGTCGTCGTAGGCCGGCCCCCCGCTGGCCCGCGGCAGGGTCAGACCGATGCTCACCGCTCCGGTGCCAAGATCGACGCCCACCACGCTGCCGACTGTGGGGCTCTGTGGATTGCCGTCCGGTGGGTTCGGGCACCACGACCGCTTCTGCCCGACGATGAAGTCGCCGCTCCACCCACCCGGGCCCGTGTCGGCGTGCGCGAGGGAGAAGATGGAGCCGGTGGCAGGGTTGACGCCGGTTGGATGTCCGACGCTCCAGAGCGTGCACTCGGGGATGCCTGAGTCGTAAACGTGCGGCGTGAGGACGAGCGTGCCGAGGTCCGCGTCGTAGACCCGGGCGAGGTCGTTGACCATCACCACCGCGTAGTGCCCGCTGTGATTGATCGAGGCATTATCGATGTCGCAGTCGGTCAACCCGCTCGAATTGAGCAGGCCGCACGGGGCGGTGTCCGTAACGGGGCCGATGCGGCTGTTGTTCGGGTCGTATGGGTTCAGGTCCACCACGCGGATCTGCGTGCTGTGGGTGAGCAGGACGTACCTGCCGTCGTCCGTCAGGTTCCCCTCGCCTGCGCCGATCCCGTCGATGCTCCATCCGGTCAGGGTCCATGATCGATCGAGATGGCAGTCGACCGGGTCGAAGACGTAGAGCAGCGTCCCCGAGGCGCCGACCAGCGTGTGAGGGAAGTTCGGATCGGGGCTCCAGCGGTAGTCGTTGCCGGGGAAGGCGTCGCCGGCGCCAGCGCAGTCGGAGAGCGGCTTGATCGGGAGGTAGCTGGTCGCATCGAGCAGGAAGGCCCCGGCCGCGCTCTCGTCACCGTCGTGCATGTCCATCAGAAGGTACTGACCTGATGAGTCGAGCGGCTGTGTCTTGGAGTAGTGCGGCCGTCCGTTGCTCCAGTAGGAGACGGTCGATGACCCGGTCCACGAGATGAGCGTGCCGTTGTCGCCCGTGATGCGGGTCCTGTCCGTGCCGAAGGTCGGGTCGGTCATCGTGACGAGGTAGGCTGGCTTGGCCTCGCGCACGATCGGATAGGTGAGCCACGGGTCGATGATGGGCCACGCAAAGACGAGACCGCAGGCGAGGAGCATCGCCGCCACCAGCGCGAGCCGCCGGGTCACGGTGCGGTCCTCGTCGCGCAGATCAAATAATTCATGTCCGCCGAAGGAGTGTTGTTGACCGAGAAGATGAGCGCGCGCCCGGCGACGATACTGCCGCCCGACGTGACCGCCTTCTTGTCTAGCGCCACGCCCTCGTCGGTGCAGGTCACCACGGGCAGGACCGCATTGGCGTTGCTGTCGAAGAATGCTATCTGCGCGAGCGTACCGCACCCTCCTGCTCCTGGCTTCTGGCATCGGCACCAGACCGTCGTCACGGTGAACGCAGCGCCGGCGTTGTCGTACAGGAATGCCTGATTGACCACGGCAGGCATCTTGTAGAGCGAGGAGCAGATCGTCAGTGGGGCTGCGTCATGGGTTCGCTGCGTGAGCGCCTTACCAGCCTGAGCGAAGCACGGCGAGAAGCACGCGACGGCGAGCAGGGCGACGAGTAGCCCCCCGGCAACGCCAAGCAGGGCAGCCTTTCTCTCAAGGGTCATGCTGAGTACCTCATGGCGATGACGGGAACGGCCCCGCCGTTGGGCCCGCCGTAGCCGAAGCTGATCGCCGGGTCCGGCAGCGGCCCGTAGGTGCCGACGCCGACGACGTGAGTGTGGGTCGAGTCGCGGAAGTCCCAGAACCCGGTGCCCCAGACGGGCGCTTGGCAATACCACGGGACGCCGGCGAGCACGGGTCCGGTCGTCGCGCAGTCGTGCCAGAAGGCGAAGTAGTAAAGCGTGTCCGGGTCGAGCGCCTGGTCGATGGTGATGATCTTCTGCCCGGTCGTCGTGACGTCCACCTGGCCGGCGTCAAGGACGAGAGCGCCGGGGGCCAGCTCGAGGTCGGAGACCGCGCGATAGATCCCGAGCCGCGCCTTCCCTGTCCCGGCTCCTGCAGTCCCGGCGGTCTGAACCTGAATGCCGATGCGGTCGATCCGCCCGCCGCGACCGGAAGCGTGCGGCACCTCATAGATGTATCCCCGCGGAGCAGGGCCCCAGTCGGAGAACGCACCACCGCTGGTCTGCCCGGCGATGTAGTACTGCTGAGCATAGCCGCTCGCCCCGATCTCCCTGTACCAGAGAATGTCCCGCGGCGTGGCCTGCACCACCGATCCATCCGGCCTGGATACTCGCGGCTGGCCTGTGGCCGGGTCGATGAAGATGTCCGCGTAGCCCGTGGCCGGGAGGACTGTCGGGATGGCCGGGACCAGGCGGACTCGCTTCATGCCGTGCGCTTCCAGAAGTAGACGACGATGTATGGCTGCACGACCGACGTTGCGCTGCCAGTGAAGGCGTGATTATGAGAGGATCCAGCTCCGTGCGCGCTCAGAGTCCCAGATCGCACAGTCCAAATATCCTCTCCCGCAGATGCGTGGTCTTCAGAGTGAGTGTGGGTGGGGTGGGTGTGAGCATTCTCCGCTGCGTTGCTCCCGGCTGCCGCGACGGTCTTCGCCCCTCCGGTCTCCCCTGTGGTATCAAAAGCCGTGTCGCCCGAATCCAGGCCGACGAGCGTCCGACCGGCGCCGTACGCGCCCCAGGTCCCGAAGCCGAGAGCCGCGGCGACGGCTGCAGAGTCGGCATAGACCGCCTCGGTGATGTAGAGGCCGCCGACCTTCACGAACTCCTGCGCCGGGATGTCGATCCACTTGACCCCCAGGGCCTCGGCCGAGTCGCAGACTAGGATCTGCCCATTGGTGCCAATCGGCAGGCGCCCAGGCGTCACCGCGGCCGCGCCGGCGATCAGGTCGCCCTTCGCAGTGACGATCGACTTCTCTATTGCCGCCTCGGCGAAGGCGCAGACCGTGCCGTCGTCGAGGATGGCCTTCATCTGACCGTCCGCTGAATCGACGTAGAGGATCGCCTTGCCCGAGGCGGGAGTCTCCGGCGCCTCGATGCCGGTCAGTTCAATCATGGCAGGACCTCCAGAATAGCGTCGGCTTCGATGACGAGCTTGCCGCCTACCGCGACCTCGAACTTGCGCGGCACGAGGATACACCAACCGGTCGGGAGCGTGACGGTCAGCCCTTGCGGGACATAGCAGCGCACCCTCCACGCTGTCTGCTCTGCCATCGCGTCGCCGGCCAGACGAGCGTCAGCTTCTGATCGCGCGTGAGTCTCCAGGTCCGTCAGGTTCTGCCGACCTGTCACAGTCGCCACCCCGCCCGGAACAGGTCCGTGGACTGGCAGCGATGGATAGTCCCGGTGCGGCCGCCGAGCACGAACACTCCGAAGTTCTGAAGCGTGCCATCCCTGTCCGCCCTCGCAAGCCGCTCCAGCCGATAGACTCCGTTGATGACGTTGCCGAGCACGTCGGCATGATACCCATCCGGCTCGTCAAGATAGTCGAGCTTGATGGTGTTGGATAAGGCAAGCGTGTTGGCGATCTCGTGCATGACGACCAGGTGCCCGCCCGTGGCTCCCATCCCCTTCGGCTGGTACAGCGTCACGATGCTGTCGTACAGGATGCTGTTGACGACGGGCACAGTGACGATCGTTGCCGAGTAAGCTCTCTGGAGTAGCTGGCGCTCCTGCAGTTCACGGTCGCGGAACTTCATCCGACGCCACCATGCCGAAGACAGGAGTGCCCCCGTCGAGCGCGCGGCCAAGGGGTGGTCCTGCCAGTTGGGTCGTAGGCCCTGCCGCCCGGCCAGCGGTTGCGCGCTCCAGTGGTGCGTACAGGCCATGCTCCACGGGATCTGGCAGTTCGTTGACTTGGCCGCGGTGGAGTTCGTCAGCCAGAGCCGCAAGGTCGCGTCCTTCCCTCGCATCGGCGCGAGGTTTACCTGAACGGTTACCTCCTCATCTGTGGCGCTCGTCGAGCTGGCGTCCTCGGACACGTTGGCATTGGCGAATGGGAATTCCGCCTGCATCTCCTCGCAGTCGATGACCGCATACGCAGTTCCGCCAGCCGTCGTGCGCAGCAGCACCTGAAGGTTCAGGACCTCGGCGTGGAGTGGGACGTGGATTTTTGACAGCACGAACCCTTGCCACGATGGAAAGGTGTACGAGGAGCCCTGCGGCGAGAAGGCGTAGACAGCAGAGCGACGCCGCAGCCGTTCGTCGCGGTTGTAGAACATCCGGGCCGCGTCCTGGGTGTGTCCCTTATCTGCGGTCAGGTGTGTTGCATCAAGCAGATCACATGCCGGCAAGGGCGGCGAGACGCTGCTCCAGTCCGCAGTCGAGAACAGAAGCGCGGACAGGTTGTTGCTGTCCGAGGCCACGGTCGAGGGCAGAGGGTCAGCGAGCAGCTTCCCAGAGGGGAGCCGTAGCTGGATCGTGTCGCCAGAAGCGCCGGCGTGCCCCGCGTAGATCTCCGCGCCGTAGACGCCCTCGGGGAGCGAGCTGATGTCGAAGTCGGTGACGACCGCTGGATATGCCGAGACGTTCGTGTCTTTGATCGGGGTCTCGAGCGCGGCGTTGTTATTGAACCGCACGACGCTCCATGTGCGAACGGCGCCGATCCCGTTCTTGGCGACGTAGTAGGAGAAGGACACCTTTTTAACAAAGGCGGGCTTAAAAAAGCGGACCTTCACTCCGGTCGCCACGCGGCTCGGGTACGTCTGATTGAGCCCTGTCTTGGCGAGGTTCACTGCCTGCTGAGTGCAGGCGTCGCGGGTCAGGCAGTCGTCGTTGTCGCGGAAGGCGCGGCCCTTCTCTATGGCCTGGTGGCCGGTGTCCGGGTCGTCCTGAGTGGCAATGGTGGTCCAGACCTCAGCCATCAGAATGTGTAGTAGCCGTCCTCGGCTCCAGCGTTGACCTTGTTGTTGGTGTCGCCCCAGTAGGCGTACAGCTTCTCGGCCGCCGTGGCAGCGCCGTAGTCGGCCATCGTCATTGGCCCGATGTATGCGTACCGGCGGAAGGTGGTGTCGAGCAGCTTCACGTCGATCAGCGCGCGGCGGTAATCTGGGTTCACCTCGACCACCTCGAAAATTTGATCAGAGAGCCCCATTGTCCCGGCGCGGACATTCAGCAGGGCATCGTGGCTGACGCGAACCATATCCCCAAGCTGTAGACCGCGCTTGGTGAAGATGAGCGGGGCAGTGACGAGGACCGGCGGTATCCGGTAGCGGTTGAGCACCCTGGCCGCGACCTCCTGCGCAATCTCGTTGCCATTGAGCGCACTGCGCAGGCCCGAGCTTCGGATCTCGTAGAGCTTCACCTGCTTGGTGACAGACTGGTCGGAAGTGCTCTCGAACGTCAGCGGACCGGCGTATCGGCTCTTGGCGAGGTTGAAGTCGATGGAGACCTTCACCTGGTTGACGTGCTCCTCGATGCGCCGCTCCCACTGGGGGAAGGTGTTCATGTGCTCCTTGTAGACTTTGGCAAGGACCTCGACCACGGGACCCGGCGGGACGAAGACGCGCAGGCCGAGTAGGCCAGAACCGTTGACCGTAGGCCAGAATGCCAGCGGGTAAATCTCTGCCTCGAAAAAGCTGCGCGCGGTGACCGGTGCATCCCAGAGGAAGTCCACGTCGAAGTTGCTCAGGAATTGATCACGCGTCGCTGCCAGACCGGCCAGATCGATCTCAGAGGGCGAGATGCCGAGGCCCTCTGGGTTGTTACCGTAGTCAATCAGCGGGAAGTTTGACGCGCCAGTCTTGTCGAAGGTCCCCGTCAGCAGGGCATACCAGACGTTGACGATGTTGCCACGCACGAACGGTGCCGACGTGAGCGTGTCGTACAAGAGCCCCCATGAATAGTTCAGCGGACTCGCGAAGGTGAGAAACGTATTGGGCTCGTCGATGGCGGCGACCTGAACCTTCTCATATTGCGAGCCGTTCTGCCTGTGCAGGACGTACCAGTTGCCGACAACGAACCCCTCTGTGGATCGGACCTTCATGTTGTAGTAGCCCTGCGTGGCGTCCTGCTCGAGTTCCGTGGTGACAACGGTCGTGGCGCTCGCCATTAGATTTTCCTCGTAGCGGCGCTTGCGCTCTGCCACTATCACCTCGAACGTCAGCGGAGCGACCAGCTTGACCTCTCGGATCTCCCCGGAGAACATCGGCGTGTACTCGCTGACCGGCTCGTCGCGGTAAGCGCCGAACACCGTGACGTTGCGGTTGATGATGGTCGGAAGGGTTGGCGACGCCTTTTCCGTCGAGAGCAGATCGGTCCACTCCCGGTCAACGTCAATGAACCGCAGGCGCAGCTCCCCGATGGTGGCCCTGTTGTTCATGGGCGACAAGCTCTGCGCGTTGCCGGCCGGATAGTCCATGCAGCAGACCACTTCGTCGGTGGCGCCCTTTACGGGGTGGACGGCGTAGACCTTCCCGGTGATGCCCTCAATGGTGCAGTAGTAGTTGGGGGCGTTCACTCGGTCGGCGGTCTTGGTCGCGTAGGTCATGGCGTCACGATCTGCGCCTGCGAGCGGAAGCGCAGCGACATTCTCATGAGGTGCCCCGGCTCCTCGACGAGCGGGTACTCCGACTGAAGAACCGCGCTGTTCGGGTAGCCGTAGCGCGAGCGCACCTGCTCGCCGGCGGCATGGGCGAAGGTGAGTGGGTTACTGAAGTGAAGGCGCCAGATATCCGACCCCGGAGGGTTCTCGTCCGCGCTGGTGGAGAGGAAGGCATCGCGCTTGGCGATGTCGTAGAGAGCGGTGCTTGGGTGGACGACGTACTCGCGCGGCGTCTTGAAGGGGGTGCCAACCGAGACACAGTAAACATCCATCCACGTCTCACCGGGCGTGCAGGTGACGACGGTCCCGACGTCCGTCTGGTCCGCTTCGCCCCAGAAGTCAAACAGGTGCCCGGACGCTGCGTGGCTCCACCATGCTCGTACCTGGTCAGCGAACAGCTGGTCCCACTCCCCGAGGTATTCCGATGCCACCTCGTCGTAGCCTCCGATTGGGTAGTGCGCCTGCACGCCGCCCGGGGTCTCCTGTTGGTAGAAGGACAGCATCAGCTTCGTTTTGAAGTCGGTGAGGAAGTCGGGGTAAACAATCTCCTGCGCGGCGACCGCCGGCGGCAGCCACCTGATCATCGGCTCTTTGGCGTAATAAGTGGTCATTACGGCTCTGCCACGACTGCTCGCCCGGCGATAGTCTTGATGCGGAGGGCCAGCGTCATCTGGAGCCCGCCTCCTGGCTCCGTGATCGGCCAGACATCATCAGCCACCATGCACTGCGGGGAGTACCACTCGGAGCGAACCCGCGCCCCGACTTCCCATCCGAAGATCATCGCTAATCCATCCTGATTGGCTCCGGTGACTGTGAGCGATGGGGCTGAGGAGACATCCTTCGCGGTGATGAGGGCCGCCTCCTGCTGCCACCCATCATTAACCGACTCAATGACGATCCGCTCCCCAACCGTGAAAGCCGCGGAGGATGCGACCTTCAGGAGCGTATCTCCCCCGGCAGAGGCCACGCGGACGGAGGAGAGGGCTGCACGAGCCGAATCCCGTGCGAAGGAGAAGACCCCGCCGCGTGCCGCGAAGGACCAGAAGCCGACCACCTGGTCGTAGAACTCCTCATCGTAGGCCATCTTCTCGAGCGTCGCGGTGAAGTCGTCCTCGAAGTGCTCGAAGTGCACCATCAGCACGCCACCCTGAGACTCATTGACCACGCGCGCGGCGTTGCGGAACATCCCGGTGAGGTTGCTCAGCTCCTCGGGGAAGTCCAGCGTCACCGCCGCGTGTCCGCTCGGCGTGCAGACGATGCGCGGGTTTCCCATCAGCCGACGACCTCCGTGGCGACGACCTCAAGACCGTACTCACGGGCGAGCCGGTTCTGCATCGCGCAATACTTCTCGACGGTCGACCGATCGATCAGGCCGGTGAAATGATTGTGGACCTGAAAGCTCGCACCGGCCGCGCCTCCCCCGGTCGAACCTTCCAGCGTGCGCTCGATGGCCTCCACGACAGGCGTCCGCAGGACCACCTCGCCAGGCATCAGCATCGCTCGGACGGAGTCGCGAGGGATTCGCGGCCCCGGGATCTGTGCACCGTGCTGAGCACGGACGTAGCCGCCCTCCGCGAATCGCGGCACGTTCTGAGCGGCAGTTGACGTGTACGGGTTGATGGTCTCACCACCGCCGCTGGCCCCGGCGATGGCCGTCGAGACGATCTTGAGGATGATCGCGTAGATGATGGCCTCGATGAACTGCGCGATGAGTTGCCTGAAGAAGTCCCCCCATGCGATCTTGGCTCCGAAGGCGGCCTTGACCAGCGTGGCGCCGATGGTCGCCGCGAGCCCCGCGATCTGATCGTACAGGTTGCGCTGAATCTCCAGGCCGGCGTTGTTCCACAGCTCCCACTTGTACCGCTCGTGCAGGTCGCGGATGATCTGCTTGCCGCGCACCAGCGCTTTTTCCTCCTCGATGGCCTGAAGCTTCTTCGCGCCGAGGATCTGCAGCTCATACTCGTGCTGGAGCTGCGCGTCACCGAGCTGATTGGCGACCGAGTCGTTGGCAGCCTGCATCGTTGGGATCATTTCCACCCACGACTGCCCGTACCTCTTCTGCCCCTCAACCAGCATCATCTCCGAGACGAGGATCTGATTGGTGAAGGTCCATCCCTCGCGCTGCTTATCAGCCCACGCCGCGGTGTGGCCCTGGCCGGCAATCGAGGCTTCCCGAGCACGCTGGATCGTTCCGAGCCAGACCATGCCGGCGTCTGACGCGGCCTTAATCGCGTCGACCATCCATTGCGTCTGGGCCTGCAGCTCCGCGAGCTTGTCGGTGGAGAGCTTCCCTTCCACGCCGGCGGCCGCCGGTGCCATCGGTGCGGTGTATTCCCATTCGCGGCTGCCCGAGTCGGACCGCTTGGCCGGGAGAATGGCATCCATGCCCAGTAGGTCCAGCAGCAGGCGGATCTGCGGCTCCCTATTGGCGACGGCGTTGAGGAACCCCGTGATCTCATCGAGCTTGGCTGTGATACCGGACGTCCCCGCAGTTACAAAGAAATCGATCCATTGCCCGAGCAGGTCCCGCGTCTTTTCCTGCGCGAGAGCCACTGCCATCTTGGACAGCGAGTCGGCGATGTTGGCTAGGCTGCCCTTGGCTGCGTTGGATTCGGTGAATAGCTTACCGACCCCCTCCTGTACCTCGTCCCATTGATCTGCGACCTCCTTGAGCTTTCCGCGGAAGGACTCTGCTGCCGCCAGCGCCCGCCCCCCCATGCGCTCTTCGATCAGCCTGAGGACTTCGGCGAACTTCTCTGACTTCGGGATGTTGTCGGCAATGACTATCCCGTAGCGGCCGAGCATCGCCGTGTTCCCCTGCGCTGCTTTGGCGACCAGGGTGGCGGCGCTCTGGAGATCAATGCTCAATGTCTCGGCCAGATCCGCAGCTGCGCTCGTAGCCCGATCCAGACCCGCACCCGATAGCCGGCCCAGGGTGATGAGGAGCATCTGCGCCGCCTCGACTTCGTCGTCCACGAAGTTCGTGGTGCGCATCATCTCGTTTGCGTAGGACTGCAGGTGCTCGCGCGTGCGCTTCGTGGTGTCGCCACGGGCCTTGAGCGCGGCGTCAAGTGCGATGTCGGCTTTTTCCTGTGCGAAGGTGGCCTCGATGCACTCTTTGAGCGTGGAGACGAGACCTTTCACGAGCGCCTGAGCCCCCTTGAAGGTCGCGTATCCAAGAGCGAGGTTCTTCAGCGCGCCGGCGGCACCCTGCAACTGCGCCGTCGCGTGGTCTTGCACTGCGAGGATGATGTCCAGCCTGTCAGTCGAGCTTGCCATCGGTCACACCTTTTTCGTGCCTTCCTTGTATGCGAGCAGATCGATGTTCAGCTCCCAGGGTTCTCCTCGCAGGAAGGCAGAGGGCCGGACACCGTAGCACTCGGCGAGGAAGTGGAGAGTCCGGAGGATTCCCCGCTTCCTTCGGTAGGGCGCACCCTCGCTGCCTCGGTCTTGCTGATTCCGGACAGCTCGAGTATGGCCGTGACGAGCACCGGCTGATCCTCCGTGGGGATGTCTGCCACCTCGATCTCGTCGGGGCCTGTGCCGATGGGAGGACAGACGAGGCCGGCGGTCAGGATCTTGGAGAAGTGCGCGGCGATCTGCGGCCCGCGAGTCTTGAGGATGGCCTCGGCCTTCTCCCTCGGAATGTCCGTTCCGTCTCCGGCGAGCGATTCCAGGTCCGGAAGCTGGCCGTAGATGGGCGTGAGGTCCATGAGCAGGATGCGTCGGACGAGGTATCCGTTGCCGCTCGGTCCGTCCACACGCTTGCGCGCACGCTCCTTGATGGTCTTGGCACTGGTCAGGTCATTCATCTGCTTCCCCCGTGGAATGGTCTCGCGCCGCCCGCCTCCGGCCCGGGGGAAACCACAGCCAGAGGCGAGCGACGCGAGAGGTCAGGTGATAGTTGTCGTCCCGTTGATGAGCGTGGCCTTGCACACCTCCGCGCCCCCGGTGACGTTGTACATGGCCTCGAACTGCATCTGGACCGAGATCGGCCCCGGACCGCCAACGACTGGCGTTTGCCCGGTGATGACGCAGCGCGGGAACTCGAAGTCCAGCGACTCATTCGTCGACGCGGACGAGCCCGAGATCGCCGAGCCGGTGAGGATCAGGTTGAGCTTCACGTCGGTTCGGTTGACGTACTTGTTGTAGAGAGTCACGTCCTCGAACTCGATTTTGACCGTGCCGCTGACCTGCATCTGGCCGTTGCGGGACAACTCCTTTATGAGCTTGGAGCCGAGTTTCCGGCGGTCCGAGAACAGGTTGTTGTTGATCGTGAACTCGAATGCCACGCAGTCGAAAGCCGTGGTGTCCAGCTTCACGACCGCCTGCGTGTAGAGGATGGGCGCCTCGGCCGGGTATGTCGGCGTGCTGGCCGCCACCTGCGTCTCGTCATCCCCGACGCAGGAGAGCGTCACCGTGAGCATCTTGTCGATTTCCATTGCGAACTTGGCCTGGTTGATCTTGCAGCCCTCGTACAGGAACGCCTGAACGTCTCGCTCGACCTCGATGGACAGCCCGGGCAGCAACGCGATGGCCGGGATGAATGTGTGGGTGTAGACGGTCACGGCGGTCGGGCCGGTCGTGGGCGACACCGTGTGAAAAAGCTGCTTGAACAGCTGCTCAAACCCCGCGTAGTGCAGTTCGAGCGTCACGTCGCCCTCGACGAACCTCTTCCCCTCGTACACCCGGCGCTTGCTCAGGCCACGGAATGACTGAGGGAATGTCGGGTTGGTGCGCAGCTGAAGGCTCTCGCTGACCAGCTCCCCGAACTTGGTGCGCGCGGCCGGAGTCCCCCAGGTCGTCTCCGGCGCCCACCCAACGTATGACTGAATGCCGAGCCCTGGCTGACCCATCTCACTCACCTCCTTTGCGCGCCTTGCGCTCCGTCACCGCCTCGATCCACTCGCCCACGCGCGCAGCCAGTTCTTTGCCGAGCGCGTCCTCGACCTCGACTGTGGCCCCGCGGGCCACTACTCCGACGCCGGGCAGCTCCACCGCCGCCATCGGCCCGCAGTAGGTCACCTTCATCGCCGTCTCTCCCTCAGCGCCCGGTTCATGTCTCGGATCGCGGCCGCCGCACGCTTAGCCTCCGCAGTGACCGCTTGAAGCTTCTTCATCGTCATGGCCCAGTCGGTGAGCAGAATCTTCATCTTCACCCGCGTCTGAGCCATCAGATTTCTCCTCGCGCCATCCGGTACGTCACGGCGATCGTCATGTTCGCCATGCCATACGGAGCCTGAATTCCCGCGTCCGTCACCATCGGGGTGTAGTTGCGAGCGATGACGCTGATCACATATGCCAGCCCCAGCCCGGTTGGCAGGCCCTCGACGGCTCGCACAACGTCATAGGCCCATCGCTCTGCTTGCAACTGCGGGTTGGTCACGGCAGTCACGAAAAGCCGCAGCTGTAGCAATGCCGTCGCCTCACGTCCGAACGGCCCATCTGTCGCATGAGCGAGATGCCGCTCCTCAAAGCCGACGCCGATGATGTATGCGGCGGGCATCGAGGTTGCGTCATCCGCCATCGCTGCTGCGCGCGCGCATGACCCTGCATCGAAGTTGTATCCGCCGGCCACCGAGATGCCCTCGATGCGCGACAGCACGGCGTCAGCGATCGTCTTGAGGCGAGGGTCAGACACTCACGCCTCCGATCTTCAGAATGCCGGTGTACACCTTGCGGACCTCGTTGGTCGCGGCGTCCTTCTTCGAGACGAAGGCCGGTCGCATGTACGGTCTGGCTGGCATACGGACCATCTTCACGAACACCATCTGGCCGTCGTACCCCTTGAACCTCAGGAACCCCCCGGGCTTCTTCGGGTGGATCTCACCGCCGAACTCGTGGATGGGGCCGTAGACGACGGGGCGCAGGAATCCGGCTTTGACGGTGAGAGTGGCGATCTTCTTCGCACCGAGGGCCGTGCGGAGTCGGTTCGAGACCACACCCAGGTGCCCAGGGCGGGGGCCCATGACGTTGCGCTGCGCCTCCTCCGCGATGATGAGACCGCCGCGGAGCAGTGCGCGCTCGACCTCGCGCGGACCATCCGCGATCGCCTTGTCGAGCTTCGCCGTCAGTTGCTGCATGCCCTTGATCTCTGCCATCAGCCCGCCATCCCGCCAAGCGCATAGATCGCGAAGCGATCGCGGAGCGCCTTCTGCCTGTCACCGACCGGGTAGTAGACAATCGATCCGTCCATCAGGCTCTTGGAGGCCACGCCCTCATTCTTTCGGGTGCGCCAGTCCTCCACGATTGTCTGAATGACCCGATGCTCAAGGTCCTCGGGGACCGTCGCGTAGCCGGCGACGTAGACCGCCTTGAGCGCCTGCGGGTAGCGGGAGAAGTCCATGCTCGCCAGCCGCGTCACTTCACCGATCCGTGCATCCACGACGTACTCGGTCGGATCGAGCAGCGTCGATGCCGGATATGCGCAGTCGGGATCCTCGTGCAGCGAGGTGAAGGAGATCACCGGCCAGTCGCGCAGCCGAAACGATGGTCGGCCGCGGCCGTCGTGGATCTCCGTCAGCGTGGTCTGCGTGAGCGCCCGCCTGGTGATGCGCTTCACGGTGGCAGAGATCCGGCTGATGAGCCGGGTTAGGTATGCGTCGTCCCCCGTCTCCGACACTGGGAGCCGAAGCGTTTCGCGCACCGCCGCCAGCGTCGTCAGATCCGACGTGGCCCCGGCGTAGGCCGGCAGCGCGTCGTAAGACTGGACGAGCCAATCGGCTTCGCGGCCGGACTGCCCGGTGCCTGACTCCACGATCTTGAGCCAGTAAGTCTTGGGCGGAGAGCCACCCTTCGTCGGCGTGAATGTGGCCTTGTAGTATCCGGCCGTCGCCTGCTCCGTGATGGTGACGGTCTCCGTGGCGGCGCCGTCTTCGTCTCGAAGCGTGACGGCAAGCAAGGCGGCCTGTCCGGTCAGGAGGTTGTAGGAGCTGTCGACCACGTCGAACAGGACGGTGAGCTGCTGGCCCTTCTGCGAGGCGATGAGGGTGGCTGACACGGGTCACTGGCCTGTGACCCTGCGGGCCGGGCGAGTGCGGGATTAGATCACTCTCTTGACCGCCCCGTGCCAGCCCCGCTGCCGGCACCGCTGATCAGGCGTGGGCGGTCAATGCTATCACTTCCGGCGGCCGAGCCCTCCCAATCCGCTCACGACGCTGGACACCACGATGCCTGGGTCCGGCGGCCGCTCCACGGTGTTGAGTGCGACAGCCCCGGGGTCCACGACGGTTGCGACCGAAGCGACCACCAGCTCCGTCGCCACCTGATCGTCAACGTCGAAGACGTCATCGGTGAGATAGTTGCCGGCGTCCTGCACGATCTGAACTCGCGCCATTGATGGAGCCCTCCTTCGCCCCTTGTGGTGCGCCTACTTCTTCGGGTGAGCGACTTCGGTTTGACGAGCCGGAGCGGCGTCTGCCTTCACCTGCTTCTCAGTGCCGACGATCTTTGCCGTGCCATCGGCCACCAGCTGCCTCGCCACCTGCTCGTCGATCTCGAACTCGGCGTCCTGCTGATACTCGCCGACCGTCCTGACGATCCGGATCTTCAGCATGGTCAAATCCCCCTGCACGGATTGTAGAGGTGGGCGACGCATGCCAGCGCCAATGCTGGCGCTCCAGCTATCCCCGTCAACGCAAGGACGATGAGTGGCGGCGCCGCCCAACCAAAGAGACGCGCGCGGTCCTGCGACCTGAGCATCTGGCCGTAGCCGAGCGCAAGCGACAGCACGACGCCGGCGACGAGTGCCGGTGCCGGTTGGCAGAAGAACAGCATCACAGGGATCGCGCCCCATGGGAGCACCATGTCGGCCCAGCCGAGCCAGTGCCCACGATGAACCCGCAGCGCCTCGGCAACGGGGCGCGCCAGCCACGGCGTGCCGGGTGGAATCAGCCCCGCTTTCCTCCACCACCCCGCAGCCAGCAGTCCCAGGAGGGGCCACGGCGATAGGCAGAACGCGGCAGCGAAGATGGGTCCCGCTTCCTTCGATGCACCGCAGAGCAGGGCAGCGGCCACGCCCCACGCGGGATGTCCTTCGAGGGTCAAGCAGGCCGAGAGGAGGGCAAGCGCGAAGGCTGGCGGGTCCACCAGCACGGGAAGCAGGACGTTGACGCGGAAGAACCCGGGAAGCCCGCAGAGCAGCGCGGCCGCCGCCACGCATTGAACCCCAGAGAGCCCGTGGATGCGGGCGAACCACGCGACGAGCGGCCCCCATGCGATGAGGCTCACCGCAGACATGATCTGCCACGCCATAATGCGCTTGTTGCAGGCGAGCGGCCAGAGCCACCTGAAGCAGTACGGCCTCGGCGTCGGCTCTCCCTTCGCCACCGCGACGTAGAACGCGCCATCGGGAGACATGCGCTGCGTCTCGTCGAGGCGGACCAGGAGGTAGAACAGCGCGGAGACGACGGTCGCGAGTGCGAGCATCAGCATCATCGGTCGCCCTCCTCGCGCCCGATCACGATCGTCCGCTGGCACATCTCGCAGGCGTCGATCCTGTGTGCCAGACCCTCGACATGGTATCCGACCACCCCGCCCGTTCCCTGGCTGATACTTGGCACCGGTCGCGCCCCATACGAGTACCCGGCCATAGAAGTAACAGCGGACCCGTATTCCGACTCAGTGGCGAACGGAGGCCACTTCACCTTGCGCGGCGCCGGGGTGGCCGCGGGCGATGGCTTTACTCCGATGCCGATGGCGGCTGCGACTCCGGCGAGCGCACCAAGGAACCCCCGTCGAGTGGTCGTCATGCGGCACCTCCCGCCTCTGCCCCGCCCGGTGCCCGCTCATTGGCTGCCGCCTGAATCGCTGCATGCTCCTTCTCGACCTCGCTCTCCATGCCAGCCTTGCCGTGCGCGTAGCCGACCTGATACCCCGACCGCTGGTTGAGCGCGGCGATGGCGAGCAGCGTCTCGTACACCCTCCCCAGAAGCACGGCCTTGGAGTGGTCGAAGGTGACGGTCGGAATCGCAAGGACCTTGAATCCAGCGGCGCGAGCGACGCGACAGAAGTAGACGTCGCAGCTCATCATCACACCGCCCTCCGGGGTCGGCGGCTCAATAAAGGGCGCGTTGCCAATCTTCTCGAACACCCGGCGATGGACGACGAGGCAGTGGGTTCCGCAGGCGTCAATCTCGTACTCCTTCGACTGAAGCTGCTCAGGCGTCGGGATGATGGTGTTGGAGTGTCCGGCGTCGTCGAGGCGAAACTGATTGAACTGGATTCTCTTTTCCGGCGCGCGCTTGTCGTCCCACATCCACGTCAGCCCGGTCACGATGTCGCCTCTGCCGAACAGGTCGAACCAGTTGTCGGGCGGCACGGCGTCGTGGTCCCAGAACGCGATGTACTCGTAGTCGGTCTCGTCCATGAACTTCCGGACGCAGGCGTTGAGCGCGACGGTGATCGGTTGCGTCGCGAGCATGCCGAAGGGCTCGACGGCCCACGGAAAGTCTGGACGGACCGCGAGCGCCCCACCGGCCATCGCGTGCAGAAGCTGCTCGACTCGATTGAACCCGCCGACCGAGGGCAGGCACAGCAGCACGCCCTTCTTGCGCGCGTAAGACCCGCGCAGCATGTTCCTGATGTTCGCCATCTTGCCCATGACTGCCTTTCCTCCGCATCCCCCGCAGTTCGTGAATCAGGGCCGGCGACCCTGCGGAGGCGAGGCCGCCGGCCCATCGTCACCTCGACGGCGCTACGTCGTGGTGATGTCCTTGACGACGACGAACGACTTGGGAACTCCGACCACGGCGCCAGTGCGCTTGATGACCCGCACCTTCACCTGGTCGTTGCTGAACAGCGAGTACGGGTCGGTCGCGAACGTCAGACCGAGCAGGTCGCCGATGATCAGCTTCTTCCAGTTGCCGAAGTACAGGTTGGTCAGCGTGGTGCCCGAGCCCTTGGTGCGGTCGCTCTTGATGCCCGAGTGCACGAAGGCCGGGTAGCCGAGCAGCATGCCGCGAGCGCCCGCGGGCAGCTGCGTCCTCATCTCCGCGTTGGGGAGCTGGAACGCCGGCATGTTGTTGGTGTCGGTCAGGCCGAACGCCTGCACCGCCCCGGCGGGCGACATGAACCATGCCGCGTTCTGACGGGAGTCCACGTCGAGGCACGCGAACAGCGCGGCGACGAGCTTGGACTTGTAGGTGAGGACGTCGCCGTTGGTGGTCGCGGCGATGGTCTTGACGCCCGTCGCGGCATTGACGCCGGTCCAGTTCGTCCCGGTGCCCTCGATCGCCTCGGTGTCCTCGAGCCGGCCGATGGCCTCTGCGATGGCTCCGTAGAGGAAGTCTGCCAGCGCGATGGCCGAGTCCTGAATCAGCTCGGAGTCCAGCGTCGCGATCCCGGCGAGCTTCTTCGCCGTGAGGCTCTTCTGCGACCAGTTCGTGGTCGCGGCAGAGTCCGTGATTCCCGCGCCGCCGGCGATGAATGCCGCGGTGAAGTCGGTGTCGAGCGACGGGATCTTGTGCTCCTTCGACACCATCGGCATGACGCGAGCGACCTGCCGGATGTAGCTGTTGTCCTGCACCTGGCGCAGGACCTCGGCCTCGACGGGAGTCAGGATCAACTCGCCGCCGTACCCGGACGTGTTCTCGCCCATCGCCGCCTGCGCGACCAGCTGGGCGCCGAATCCCTTCTGCAGGTTGTCGATCTCCTTGCTGTACTCGGCGTACTTCTCGGGCTTGCTCATCGCCCCCTGGCGCATGATCTCCCGCTGCACCCAGATGGAGTGCGCGGCGTAGACGATCGGATCGCGCCTGCCGAACTTGGCGATGTTCTGCGAGCTGTTGAGGTGCATGTCGGCGATGGTGATGTTGCCGCGGAGGTGAGCCGGGATGGCCTCCAGCAGCGAGTTGCGACCGTCCGCGCCGATCTCCGCTCGCTTCTTGGCCGTCGCATCCACGTCGCGCAGCCACTCCTCCTGCCGCTTCTGCGTGCTCTTGAGCTCCTCGAACTTCACCTGCAGGGTGCCCAGGTCCTCGGCCCCCTTGTCCATCCGCTCGATGGCGGTGGTGATGTTCTTGTTTGTCTCGACCAGAGACGCCTCGAGTTTCGTCAGATCCATTCGCTTTCCCTACCCTCTGCGCGTGATGCGCCTCAGAGCGGTCGCCGTCGCCAGACGGAACCGGTTGAAGTCCAGCAGCGCAATCTGCGAGCGCAGGGAGTCGGGAAGCTCCTCTGGAGGGAGGGCCGACTGCGAGGCTGAAGCAGGCTGGAACGGTTGAGTGAGCAGCACGGCCGTCTCCGGCCGGATGATTCCTTTCTTGGCGGCCTGAGTGACCGCGTCGCTGTTGGCACCGATGTGCGTGCCGCTGTACTCCTTGAGCCGAGTGGAGATGGCGCGCAGGCCGACGTAGCGATCGCCCTCCTCGATGGTCTCCGTTTTGTCGAGGTAGACGCCCACCGACCAGTCCGTCATGTACCCGTCCGCATAGAGCCCGAACAGATCCCGGGCGAAGGCAGTCGGGGCGAACTGCGTCACCGCGTGCAGCTTCTTGTTCTTGCCGCTGCCCTTGAAGCTCAGGTCCAGGTTCTTGCCGATGGTCGGGATGGACGGCACCGAGCCGTGGTCCCACATGACGGTGCCGTGGTACTCGGAGAGGTTCCATCCGCTCTGAACGATCTCCAGCCCGGTGTCGCTGCGCTTGCCGGAGCTGATGACGTGGCGCAGGATCATCTTCTCGCGATCCACTACGCTGATGTCCTGAGTGTAGAACGGGACGCACATCATCCCGTTGTGCATCAGCACGGCGCCCGCCTGCTCTGCGGCGTCGAGAGCCGCCTGCTCCTCCGACAGCGGCTCGTCGTCCGGGTCGGGCACGGCCTCGTACTCGATGCCGTCTCCCGGCGGGAGATTCTGTTCGACCGGCTCCGGAAACAGCACGACGTAGCTCGCATCCTCGTTGACCGCCGCCGGCGCCGCCACGGCCACGGCAGCGAAGAAGGCGGCGATGCTCTCCGGGGTCCACCCGCCGATGGTCTTGCTGAACCTGACTGCGCTGATCTTCATCGTCCTCACCTCGCAGCGAACAAGAGCATCCCGCTCAGGATAAGCGTCGAGACGAGCATCCCGACGCACTGCAACACTTCCCCCGGGAGATCGTCCGCTGCGGAGAGCTGCTTCGGCTCCTCCGGCGGCACGAAGTAGATGCCGAACCCCTCACGCCGGAACACCTTGCTCGGGTCTAACCCGCCGAGTCGCGCCGCCGCCTGAACGTATGCCGAGCCCCATCCGGTGATGACAAGGAACGCCCCTGGCTTGAGCCGCGTGAGCGTGTTCGCCACGTCCGATGCGACGCGGTCGTACCGGGCGCGCGCGTTGATGTACCCGGCATCGAAGTAGCGGCCCTTGAGCAGCTGGCTCTGTTTGAACAGCGCGGCGAACCCCTCGCAAGCTGCACGGTCGGAGACGCCCGGCGGCGCCGTCACGCGCGCCTCGCCATTGCGGTCCAGCGCGACCAGTTCTCGCACCCCCTCGCTGATGGCGCGGATGGCATCCTCATCCTCGACGCCCACTGCCAGCGCCGTCCGCTCGACGAACATCACGGCGAGTAAGTGCGGCTCGAGGCGCCCGGGCATGAACTCGGCTTGGGCGGGGGTAGGGAGGGCCGACTGGCCGACGACGTGCGCACCGTCGCAGGGGTCACCAGTCGCGGGCATGTTTGTACCCTGCTCGCTCAATCGAACGCCCTCCCACATCCCGATCTCTTTCATACCCTCTCCACCACGCCGATCCCGTGCGTCGTCCGAAGCGCCTCCACGCCTACGATACTGCACGAGGCAACTGCCTGTCTAACGTCGTCCGAGTTCCATGATCAGTTCACCACCGCGGCCGCGATGCAGCGGCAATTGCAGGCGTCCTCTGGCCCGGCCCCTGGCTCCAGCGGGTACAGAAGGCCGTTGGAAAACGGCTCCCCGATGGTCGTCTGCTCCCCGTCAATCATGTGATTCTCGCGGACCTTGTCATCGCGGGCCGTCAGCCACTCGTGCGTGGTGATGCCAGCCTCGCGCTTCGTCTCCTCGCGAGCCTCGGAGAAGGACGCCATCGTCTCGGTGCGGGCGACCACCTTGGCCTGCCCGATGTATTCCTCTCGGTGCTTCGCCAGCACCCGCGCCGCCAGATCCGTGACGGTCTCGCCCTTCTTGATGCCCTCGGCAAGGGTGTCGCGCATTCGTCCGGCCATCTTGCTCGACGCACCGACGATTTCCACCTTGCGCGCCTTGATGATTTTCGTCACCGTGGGGTCCAGCAGATCCCATTGAGAGATTCCCGCCTTCGGCTGGATCTCTGCGATGACGCTGCGCCGCCCTGACGTTGCCGCCTGCCTTGCGCCCGGCTCTGACACGGTCCACGCATGAGCGCCGGCCTCGGAATCCGGTGGCACAAGATCGCCGGCGGCCGACTGCGCGGTGCGACCTGACTGCGGCGTGTATGCCTTCACGCGGCGCATGGTCTCGTCGCGCAGCCAATCAACCTGCTTGCGCCAGCTGCCGAGCATGCGCCGCTCTGCGCCGTCAGCGATGGTGATCAGCCGGAGCCACTTGCCGGATCGAGTGACCTCTCGCTGCACCTCGGCCGACTGCCCCTGCTGAGGTGCGGGGATGACGGGATCCTCGATTGGCCCCATGCCTCCCGGCCCAGGGTCCTCTTTCAACCACGGGTATTCGTCGAGGTCGAAGCCGAGCTCCAGCTTGCTGTTGATGGCCTCAAAGGGGACGCGCATATCGTAGAACGCCTTCGCTGTGCGAGACAGAGACTCGAGGTTCTGGTACAGCGCACGGCACGACGTACGGTCGAACTTCGCGGTGTACCTCTGGCCGAACCGCTTGAGCAACTGCGTCTGCACCGCCGACTCGATGCGCAGCGCCATCGGGAAGACGGTAAACAGGAAGACGTACTCAAGCTGTGATCCCATGTTCGCGTAGTTGGCATATTCGAGAATGCCCTGCAGGGCGGGGACCGAGCCGAGCGTGCCCGCGATGTTCTCGCGGTTGAGGCGGGAGAGCTTGTCGAAGTCCATGTCTCGCTGCGTCGCTCCCACCCTCGCCACCTTCATCCCGGGGTGCAGCACCAGCGTCGAGTGCTCGTCCTCGTCGGCGAAGTTTTCGTCGAGGTCCTTCTTCATGCGAGTTTCGGCCTCGGGTCCGATCAGTCCAGAGCCCTCCATCGACTGCTCGATGACTGTGCCGGGGCCTCCGCGCTTGAGCAGCCGGATATTGGTCAGGGCGGCCATGTGCGCCGAGTCCAGGTCGCCGGCGATGGCTTCGATTTCGGACATACCCCATACGGTGTCGTAGGGGTTGTCCATCTTGATGTGCACCGTCTCGCCGTGCGTGAGGTTCTTGGACGAGCCGCGCGTGCGCAGCGTGTAGCCCATGTGCCTGCCCGTCCCCATGTCGTACCACGGCGTCACTCGCGGCATCGGAAGCGAGACCAGGTATCGCGGGAACTCCTCTGGCCCCCCCGATGACAGCCGGGCGAGACCATCGTGCATCCACACCGCGTTGCCGAACAGGTAGAGGTCCATCGATGTTCGCGCCCACAGCTCCCGGCCGCTGGTGTTTTCGTTGGGGTAGATGAAGGTCTGCATCAGCGCGTCTGTGTCGGGCAGCGCGTCGTTGGATCCCTCCGGTACGAGTTGGAACGGGATGGAGGCGAGGATGTCGGACAGCACGCGGACGCCGCGGTGCAGCGTGCCGTTCTGCTTGTACGGCTGCGTCACCTTGTGCTCGTCGGACATGATGCCCGGAACGTCGGCGCCGCGGTCGAACCAGCGCGGGTCGTAGCTTTGAGCGGTGCGCCCTGCTGCGCTGCGGTATCCTGCCGCCAGCTCCCCTATCGCTTTGCCGATCCCGCGCATGATCTTCATCCGCTCACCCTCATCCTCTGGAGCCTGCCCGAGAACCGCTGAGCGATCGTGCGGCAGGCGTTGCCGATGACCAGCGCCATGACCGTATCATCGTGACTGCCCTGAGGCGCCTTGTAGACGTAGTTGCCGGAGGGCGTGCGGGTGCGGCGGAAGGACTTGATCTCGGCCTGCAGCGGCGGGAGAGGAGCGAGGCGCATGCGGCCGAACTCGATGTCACCGGCCGTGTCCACGACCGCCTGGTGCTTCGACTGGCTGGTTGTCGTCCACGGGTAGACCTTGACGCCCATCTTACGGAGCCACTGATACACGGGGCGCCCCGGTCCGTTGATCTCGATGGCGCACACCGCATCGTTCCACGCCTTCGACAGATCGGCGGCGATCTGCGCCACAGCCGGGTACTCCATCCTGCGGAATCGGCGCATAAAGGTGACGTCTCGCGTCGAGCCGTCCGCGGTGATCGGCAGCATGACCGTGTAGTCGGTGGTCTCCGCGAGGTCGATGCCGATGATGTACTTCATGCCCTCGACCGGCGCCGGGTTCGACGCGAGCGACGTGGCGGCGTCCACGTTGGCGAAGACCGCAAGCTCCGACTCCAGCCACTCGGCTTCCCAGATCGACTTGAACTGCCACGACGGCGCGTGAGTGCGCTCGTCCTCGATCATCTCCTTGAAGGCGCGACCTGCTGCTGTCTTGCCGCCGCCCAGGGCGAGGTACTTGTCCATCCACGTCCACTTGTAGAAGCCCCAGTCGCTTTGAGGGTCGGCGGCGATGTCGCACAGACGCTTGAACTCGCCCTCGATGTCGCCGGTGTTGCCGATGAGCCGCACGGGGCCCATGGTCGATGAGCGACGGGCGCGCAGGACGCCCCACGCTGCCGTGGTCAGCTCATGCGCCTCGTCGCAGACGAGCGATCGGATGGAGGGGCCTGACAGGTTCTCCGGCTTCTCCCACGACACGAACTGAATGGTGGAGCCGTTGATCAGGCGGATGCTCCGGTTGCCGCTCGACGTGATGGGCGTGCCCAGCAGGAGGCCGCTGCGCTGCGCTCCCGCCTTGATGGTGCTGAACCCGGGCATGACCTGCTTGTAGGTCGGCGCCGCCCACCAGTGCAGACCACGCAGGGCGAGAGCGATGGCGATGCTCCAGCACGCGACGCTGCGGGTCTTGCCGAGCTGCGGGGCGCTAAGAGTCACCACCCTCCTCCTGCGGTCCTCGGCCAGCCGGCGCTGGTACGGTCGGAGCCCCAGCATCCTCACCGCCACCGTTCTCGGTTCCGGCGGACTCGCTGTCGTCGTCGGTTGGGGCATCATCGGGGAACGTCACCACGTAGGTGTCGGCGGCGTGGTCGGCCGACGGGCCAGTCGGGACTTGCAGCATGCGCCACTGGTCGTACTCAAGCCGTCGAAGGCGGTCGATGAGCGATTCGATGATCTCGGTATACGGTCGGATCTGCACGCGGCGATTCGCGCCGGTGCCGGTCGCAGAGATGACCTGCCCGCCGCCGGGCGTTTGCTGCTGGAGCTTCGTGGTGCGGGCAATGTAGGCGCGAACGAGGCGGATCTCGTGCTCGAGATCCCCGATGGTCGCGTCTCGGTAGTCTTCGGACATCCCTTCGAGGATGAGGTACTTCGCGTAGATGCCCGTGGAGGGAGGGTGGCCGCCGTTCTCGGGTGAGCCATGCGGTGTGATCTGCTTTCCGCCCCCGTGCATCCGGCACCGCGTGGCGCCTCCGTGCAGCGGGTATGCCTGGCACGTCGTGGCCCCAGAGCGTGATGCTCGCGTCTTCGCTCCGCAACGTGCCCGAGGCTTGCTTCCCTGTGTCGCAATCGCCGGACCTCAGCTCCGCATGAGTCCATCCCCGAGCCAGCGTGCTAACTCGTTGCGAACCTACGCCGCAGCGGTCGCGGTGTCAAGCGGTAGGTGTATGGGAGATCGCGCGACGATGCGAACCCTCACGCGCTCGCGCGGTGGTCCCTACGCTTTTCCTTCCCTCTCATTCCGTTGCAGCTCAGCAAGTTGCAGCAATCGAGCGTCGGTTTCCCATGGTCGTCCGGGCAGGATGCGGGTCGGTGATGCGAGGGTGCTCTTTTTTTCGATGAGCAGGAAGCCAGTCGGTGCGCAGAGCATGATTGCCGGTATTACGAAGCGGCTGCCATAACCCCAGTTCTTGATCTCGCCATTGAGCAGGAAGCCGTGCCGGCTGGTGAACCCGACGTAGTGAACCTCGTGCAGGTCCTGAGGGTCGGTGGCGACCACGAGCATGAAGAACTCTGCCCGCAGTTCGTTCATCTTCGTGATGTAGAGGTACGGGTTCTCCGGATGAGTGTTCAACTTCACCTGGCAGACGTAACCTCGGATGATGAGATCTTCAACGCCTCCGTCTCCTCTCAGGCCGAGGGCGCCCGCAACCGCGCCCTCGCCGTAGTACCTCGACACGGCGTACTCGGCGACCAGCCCACGGAAGTTCATTTCGAGATCGCTCTGCCGCTGGTCCACCCGCGCGTTCTTTACCCTACCGACCTTGCGGTCGTTTCTACCTCGGGCCTCCTTCAGGAAACCCGCAAGCTCCTCGGTGGTAAAGACCACCACCGCAGCAGTCGTCTCGGTGCCCTGCGCGTCGTCGGGCGGCGGCGCAGGTCCGGACGTTCGGGTTGCCTCGCGGGTCCCGCGTCCCGATCCCAGTCCCGCGCCGCCGCGTCTTGTCATCTGCGATCCTGCGCTTCGTTGTGCGGGTTCAGACCGGGGCTCGGAACCGCCCCGTTGTTCTCGATGACCGCCCACGACAGGACGCCTGCCCCTTCGACGCGCAGACGGAATCGAATCTCACCGTCTGGCAGCTCCGGGTGCTCGGTCACTCGCAGAATGGCCTGCACCGCGTCGGCTATCGCCCGCTTCTGCCTGATACTGAACATCGCTCGCTCTCCTTTCCGGCTCTCGCCTTGCACAGCTCCACGACCCGCTCGCACGTTGCCTGATCGAACATGCCGATGTGGGTCTGAGTGAACAGGATGCCCAGGGCCCCGGCCAGCCACTCGTAGGCTTTCATGCGCGCCGGCGGCGGCTTGCCTTTCCACAGCACGTCGAAGGCGGCGTGTGCTTCGATGCGCGCCTTCTTCAGGGGCTCGTTGGCTGGTGTGCCCAGGGGCCGTCCGTCAGGGTGGCAGCCCACCGTCGCGGTGCACGTCGGATAACCGCTGCACCCGTAGAACAGACCGTACCGGGAGTCTCTTCGCCGCATGGAGCCACCGCAGTATGGGCACGCCATCTTGACCGGGGGAAGAATCCCCGCCTTCACAGCTCGCGCCTTCATCGCCCGTCTCCCGGAAACTCCCTCACGCGCAGATCCTTGGGCCACTCGGCCATGTCGCCGCCCTTGCGGTCCTCCGTCGTCCACTGGATGATGCCGGGCCGTCCGTCTGGATCTGGCTCCCTGACGTTCGCCCCGA
>Ga0315273_10000411_pt1 | contig 44419 bp, 43 predicted proteins | sample YL17G02_0_MG_FD_205753 | JGI IMG/M metagenome (GOLD analysis project Ga0315273, IMG submission 205753) | Sediment microbial communities from Yellowstone Lake, YNP, Wyoming, USA - YL17G02_0 | ecosystem: Environmental > Aquatic > Freshwater > Lake > Sediment | place: USA: Wyoming | collected...
AGGATCGCCTCGAGCCGGGTCTCGCCCACGACGTGCACCGGCCCCGCATCCTCCTCCAACCGGTCCGCCCGGAGGCGGACCTGCTCCGGCGACTCCTCGCCGCTGGCGTACAACACCTTCCTGCCGAACGCCTCCAGGCGGGCCGCGGCCTGCAGGAGGAGCGTCGACTTGCCGATGCCGGGCTCGCCGCCAACGAGGATCATGGACCCCGGGACGATGCCCGAGCCGAGTACGAAGTCCAGTTCCGGCAGCCCGGTGCTCCAGCGAATGAGCCGGGATTCCTCGATGTCGCGCAACCGGGCGGGAAGGACCGGCGCAGCACCCGACCGGCGGACTACCCGTCCCTCCGCCCGTCCGACCCGCGGCAGCGCGACCGGCTCCTCCGCCACCGAGTTCCACGCTCCGCACGCCTCGCACTTGCCCACCCACTTGGGGTGGTCGTGCCCGCACTCGGTACACCGGTAGACGGAGCGGGGTCTAGCCATGCGGCGGCTCGGTGGTTCGGCGGCTCGGCGGTGCGTTCACCGCCGCCTTGGTCAAACCCGCTCGGATCAGCGGGTAATCGTTTCGGATCGCCGCCCACGACGATCGAGCCGCCGAGCCGCCGGGCCGCGGGGTCTCAGACATACGCCGGTTCCTCCCGTTCGCTCAGACTCGCAAATCGAGTGAAGTGCTTGTGGAAGTACATGTCCACGCTGCCGGTCGGACCGTTCCGGTGCTTGGCCACGATGAGCTCCGCCTTCCCTTCGTTGCTGTTGCCCTCGCGGTCCATGGGCTCGTACATCTCGGGCCGGTGAACGAAAAGCACAATGTCCGCGTCCTGCTCGATGGCGCCGGAGTCGCGCAGGTCGGAGAGAATTGGCTTGCGCTCGCCGCCCCGTTGCTCCGACGCGCGGGAGAGCTGCGACAGCGCGATCACCGGCACCTCCAGTTCGCGGGCCAATGCCTTGAGCGACCGGGAGATATCGGAAATCTCCTGCACCCGGTTCTCCGCATAAGCCGGGCTCCGCATCAACTGCAGGTAATCCACGATGACCAGCTTGATCTCGTTTTCCATCCGGAGCCGCCGCGCCTTGGAGCGCATTTCGAGCAGCGTCAACGCCGGCGTGTCGTCGATCCAGATGGGGCAGCTGGAGAGGACGCCCGCCGCGCGAGCCAGCATGGTGAAATCGGCGTCGGAGAGGGTCCCCCGCCGGACCCGCTGGGAGTCCACCCGCGCCTCGGCGCAGAGCAGCCGCTGCACCAGGGATTCTTTCGACATCTCCAGCGAGAACAGCGCGACGCCGGCTCCCGTCTCCGCCGCGTGCGCGGCGATATTGAGGCAGAGGGCGGTCTTCCCCATCGACGGGCGCGCCGCCACGATGATGAGGTCGGACGGCTGGAACCCGGTGGTAATGTCATCCAAGTCTTTGAAGCCGCTGGCAACGCCGGTAATCTGTTTGCCCTGCTGATGGAGCTTTTCGATGCGCTCCATCGTCGGCCAGAGCATCTCCTTCAGCCGACTGAACCCTTCGGCCTTGCGATACTGCGAGATCTGGAAGATCCGGGACTCGGCCTCGTCCAGTAGTTCGCTGGCGGGAAGCGCCCCCGCATAGGCGTGGGAGACGATCGCCGTGGAGGCCTCGATGAGCTGGCGAAGCACCGCCTTCTCCCGCACGATCCCGGCGTGCGCCTCGAGGTTGGCGACGGTGACGGCAGCATCGATCAGCTCCGCGAGATAGACCTCGCCCCCAGCCGCCTCCAGCTCACCCTTGCGCTCCAGCTCCTCGCGGAGCGTGATGTGATCGATGACGACCCGTCGCTCGATGAGACGGCGCATGGCGCGGAAGAGCCGACGGTGGCCTTCGCGGTAGAAGAACGCGTCGTCGAGAAGTTCGACACCCCTGAGCGCCGCGTCCTGGTCGAGCAGCATCGCGCCGAGCACCGCTTGCTCGGCTTCGTTGCTCCAGGGCGCACCGCGGGCGCCAGGCGCGCCCTCGAGGCTCGAGCGAAGATCAGTGGAGACGGAAGTCATGGTCGCGACGGGCAGCCGGAGAGGAGGAGTCGGCGAGATCGCTCGCCAAGCCAATCCTAATGGCCCTTGCGCTCAGATCGCAACGACCGCATTCGTCGCGAGATTCTGCACATCGTTATCCACGCGAATCAACAATTCCACGTGGCCCGGCGCCCTTCGGGACCGCGCCGAGCTCAGTCGCCCAGCAGCTGGCGGGCGATCCGGACATCGTCCCAGGTGGGCTTCTTCCAGTTCGGATTGCGGAGCAGTGCCGCCGGGTGGTAGGTCACCACCAGCGGGATGCCGGCGTAGCGGTGCACCTGCCCCCGCAGCTCCCCCAGGCTCTTGCGCACACCGAGCAGCCACTCGGCGGCGGTGCCGCCCAGCGCGACCAGGACCTTGGGGCGCACCAGCGCGATCTGCCGGTGCAGATAGGGCAGGCAGGCGGCCGCCTCGTCGGGCAGCGGCTTGCGATTCTGGGGCGGCCGGCACTTCACGATGTTGGCGATATAGACCGATTCGCGCGGGCACTCGATCGCAGCGAGGATCTGATCGAGCAGCTGGCCGGCGGCGCCCACGAACGGGCGCCCGGTCTCATCCTCTTTGGCTCCCGGCCCCTCCCCCACGCACATCAGGCGGGCCGCTGGATTCCCCTCACCCGGGACGGTGTTTGTCCGGCCCTCACAGAGCCGGCACTTGCGGCAGCTCCGAATCATCTCCGTCACAGCGTCCATCGACTCGAGCCGGGAGACCTCGTCCCCCAGCAGCCCCGGGTCCGGCGGCACGATGCTGAGGCCGGGGCCAGGGATGGCCGGGGCGTCCTTCTTCCACTTGCTCATCGAGGGTTCGGTGAGGGGTTGGCTCGGCGACTCGGCGGCTCGGCGGCTCGGGAGGTCACCGGCCTGGGGAGGCTCCCCTCGGAAGACGGGGGTGGTCGCTGGCGCGAGCACTTCTGACTGGGCGCCCGGCAAGAGGCCTGGTTCCGGCTGCACCGCCGCTTCCGCTTCCGCCCGCTCCGGGGGCGGCGAGCCGCCGAGCGGCGGAGCGCCCGCGAGGTAGAGCTCCGGTCCACCGAGCTCCACCTGCTGCCGGAGATAGCGGACCGTCCTATCGTCCAAGGTACCGCTCCACCACATCGAGAATCCGCTCGGCGACTTCGCGCTTCGAGGCCAGAGGAACGACCTCCTCCCCGCCCTCACGATCGAGGATCACCACCCGGTTGGTGTCCACTTCGAAGGCCGCGCCCGGTTCGAGGGCGTCGTTGACGACGATCAGGTCCAGCTGCTTCCGGGCCAACTTGGCCCGTCCCTTGGCGATCGCGTCCCCGGTCTCGAGCGCGAAACCGACCATCAGGCTTCCGGGCTTCCGCGCTTCGGCGGTTCGAGTGAGGATGTCCGGCGTCGGCTCCATCGGGATCAGCAACTCCCCCTCCTCGCGCGCCCGCTTAGTGGCGCTGGGCGCCGCCGGTCGATAGTCGGCGGGCGCCGCGGACATGATGAGCACATCCGCCGTGGGCAGCACTTCGGCCACCGCGGCCTCCATGTCCGCGGTGGTCTCCACCCGCTGAACCGCCACGCCCACTGGCGCCGCAAGGCTCACCGGCCCAACGATGAGCCGGACCTCCGCCCCGCGTTCCCACGCGGCCTCCGCGAGCCGGAAGCCCATCCGGCCGCTGGAGCGGTTGGTCACGACTCGGACCGGGTCGATCGGCTCCCGAGTAGGGCCGGCAGTGACCACGATCCGCTTGCCCCGCAGTGCGGAACGGCCGCTCAGCAAGCGGGCCGCGTGGGCCAGGATCGTCTCGGGCTCGCTCATGCGGCCCGGCCGCGAGGAGGGTCCCTCCGCCAGCGCGCCGGTCTCGGGACCGACGAACGCGGCGCCGCGGATCGAGAGCGTGGCGAGATTCGCCTGGGTGGCCGGATGGGCGTACATCTCGTCGTTCATCGCCGGGGCGAAGAGGGTCGGGCCCCGGCGGGCCAACAGCAGAGTCGTCAGGAGATCGTCGCCGAGCCCCTGGGCAACCCGGGCGAGGAGATGCGCAGTTGCCGGAGCGATGATCGCCAGCTCCGCCTCCTGCGCGAGGCGCACGTGCTGCAGGGCCGCGTCCCGGGTCCAGAGTGAGGTGAGGACCGGCCGGCCCGACAGTGCTTCAAACGTCAGGGGCCGCACGAACTCCGCGGCCCCATCGGTGAGGATCACATTGACCCGCGCGCCCGCCTCCGCGAGGCGCCGGACGAGAGTGCAGCTCTTGTAGCTGGCGATCCCGCCCGACACGCCCACGACGACGTGGCGGTCGGTCCACATCGTCACGCCTCGGAGCGACGCCGACGGGAAATCTTGTACTCCAGCTCCCCGCTGCACAGCTTTTCGAGAGCCTGGGTGGTCATCTTCTGCTGCTTCTCGATCAGCCGTTCCCGCGGCAACTCATTGATGTGGCGCGCGAACTTCGCGGCGACCAGCACGCCAAGGTACTTGTTGCCGGTCTGCCGGGCGGCTTCCGTCGGGGTGTAGATCTTCATTGCCCTCTGCCTTCCTCGTAGGTATCCCGCTGTTGCGGCGACCCAATGGCGCGCCGCTCCTCGATGTTTCCGTCGTCGGCGCGCCACTGGCGCTGCCCTCCTCGCCTTATCGCCTCTCCGAGGCCGCCGCGATCTCCCGTCGCAGGCGGGTCACCCGGCTCTTGAGATCCGACTGCCGGGCGACCCGGAGGACCTCGGCATCAATGATCGCGGAAACGTCGCGGACCGCCGAGTCGAGGTGGTCATTCAACACCACGTAGTCGTACTCACCCACCACGCTTAGTTCGCGCTTCGCGATGGTCAGACGCTTCTTCAGTACATCCGCCGGCTCGGTACGCCGGGCACCGAGGCGGCGGATCAGTTCCACCCCCGAGGGCGGCAGCAGGAAGATGTTCACGGCGCCCCGGATGCGGCGGCGCACCTTGCGGGCCCCCGCCACTTCAATGACCAGGAGCACGTGCCGCCCCGAAGCGTGCAGCCGTTCCACCTCCGACCGGAGGGTCCCGTACCGATTGCCGCCGTAGGTGGCCGATTCGAGGAACTCACCTGCTCGTTCCCGCCTGGCGAACACCGCGCGGGAAAGGAAGTAGTAGTCCCGGCCGTCGAACTCCCCCTCACGGGGCAGTCGGGTGGTCGCCGACACCGAGCGGCCAATGTCACTCCGCGCCGCGAGCAGCCGGTCCGCCAGGGTCGTCTTCCCCGCCCCGGACGGCGATGAGAGAATGACCAGGAGCGGTTTCACTCGAGGTTCTCGACCTGCTCCCGGAACTTCTCCAGCTCCCCTTTCATGGCGATCACCTGCTGGAGGATCTCCGGATCGTTGCCCTTGGAGCCCATGGTGTTCACCTCGCGGCCGAGCTCCTGGGCCAGAAATCCAAGCTGCTTGCCTACGGGCTGGTTACCCCCGAGCGCCTGGCGGCAGGCCTCCACGTGGACCGCGAACCGGACCAGTTCCTCCGTGATATCGAGCTTGTCGGCGAGGAACGCGATTTCCTGCGCCAGTCGTTGCTCGTCCACCGCTCTCCCTTCCAGCAGCTCACTAACCGACCTCCGCAGCCGATCCCGTTCGCGCACCAGCCGTTCCGGTGCCCGGCCCGCGATCACGCGACTCGACCCCTCGAGCAGGCCCAGCCGGTGCCGCAGCTCCTCTGCCAAGACCTGCCCCTCCCGCAGGCGCATCGCCTTGCAGTCGGCCGCCGCGGCCGCCACGATCGGCTCCACCTCCGCCCATAGAATCTCGGGCAATTCCTCATGCCCCGCCGCCAAGACGTCCGGCTGCCGCACGATCATGCCGAGATCGATCTGACCTGGTACCCCCAAAGCGCGCTGCAGGTCGCCGAGAGCCAGGGCCACCGCTCGAGCCCGGTCGAGATTGACGGTGAAGCCGGCGGTGTGCCGCTCGGGGACTTCGGTCCAGCGGAGCGACACCGCGATGTGGCCGCGGTCGAAGTCCTTCCGCAGCCGCTCCCGAAGCTCCCCCTCCAAGCCGGTGAACTCGTGGGGCAGTTTGAGGGACGGATTGAAATGGCGGTGGTTGACCGTCCGGATCTCCACCCGGAACCGCCCGCCCGCCACCGGGCCGTCCGCGGCCCCGAATCCAGTCATACTGTAAGGCACCAAGACCTCCGTCCCCGGGGGCCCGGGAAAGGCGCGAAATGTAGTCGCGAGAGGGAGTTAGGGGTAGATGGGCAGGGGCGTCCGGCCTCAGTCGCTGACCGGCCCTGGTCGCGGGGGACCAGTCGCCGACGCCTGATGGCCGATAGCTGCCAGCTGATAGCTGATTGCCGATAGCCGATAGCCGATAGCCGATAGCCGACCGCTAATTGGAAAACTCCCACTTCGCGCCGAAGGTGCTGCCGAAGTTCAGGATCTGGAAGCCGGGTACGTAGCTCTTGCGACTGGCCTGCAGATTATACCGGTCCCAGTAGAGCAGGAAACTGTCCAGGCGAATTTCGATCTCGGTGCGCCAGAACGACGCACCATCCAGCGCGATGGGCTGCCCCTGCGCGTCCCGGCCGATGACTCCATCGCCCCACGACTCGAACGCCAGCTGGGCCTTGAAGTCGAAGATGCCGCTCCGGAACGTCCGCCAGAACTTGGAGCGGATCGTCGCGCTGGTGAGGGAGTGGGTGGGCGGCAGGCCATCGGGCGTCGCCGTCCCGCGGGGATCGCTGTACCACCCCTCGAGGGTCAGCCACTTCCTGGGCGCCAGGCGCCAGTCAATCGTTAGCCAGTCTGTCGCGGGAGCTGCGGCCAGCGACGGAACGGTGGGCACAAACGAGCGGTAGGCAAGCGGCTGGAAACGGTCCGTGTGCGCAAAGCCAACCTCGACCCCGGCCCACGGACGCTGCCAGCTGACGCTCCCCTGCAAGTCCGTCAGCGACTGCGCCCGGTTGTCGACGATTGCCGGGGCGGCTACCAGCGAGCCGCTCCTGATAGCGCCCTGAACCTCGAAGCCCAAGGGAAGGCGGAGCGAGCCCCGCCCACCAACCCAGCGGCTCTCCCGCCCACCATCGTGCTCCTGGTATCCCGCCTCGACCTCGGCGCTGAACGGGGCAATGGGGGTCCATCCCGCGTTCGCGCGGACGTCCCACGGGGTAATTCGCGATCGGTTGAATGCCCGGGCGCTCACACCGACAGTTGGGCTGCGCCAGCCAAGCACCAGTCCACCTTGGCGGAGCTCATCCTGCACCCCGGATCCATGCCATGTGGTGCGGCCCGCGAGCCCGTCCACCCGAAACCCCATCTCCCCCGCGCGGGAGCGCCAGAACGCCCGGACTTGAGCGTCGGTTCGCTGGCCGCTGGTTCCGAATTCCAGTGTCTCCGGGGACACGACATAGGGCTTCCGGTCCGGGTTGGAGCTGATGAGCTCCGCCTGCAGACCGAAGCGCTCGCTGGGCACAAAGCCGAGCTGCAGCCAGATATTGGTATTGTCGTAGCTGCTCGAGGTGCCGGTGGCGGTCGGGGCCACCATGCGCTCACCGCCGAGCCCGAAGCCGATGCCTGAAGGGAACCGACTTTCGAGAAATCCGATGTAGCGCGAGATCGACTTGTCGCCGTGGGAGATCCCGACGAGGGAGCCAGGTGCCTGGCTCTCATGCCGCCGAGTGAACAGGTGGACCCGAAGTCCTCCCGGCCAGCGTTCGATCTCGATCCGTTCATACAGGCTCAGCGAAAAGAACGAAGGATCGACACCTATGGAATCGGGTCCAATGGCCACGTATGGCAGCCCGTCGACGAGGTACTCCACCGAGGTCGGCCCCCGGGAACGGAAGTTCGGGTACTCGGTCCGACCGAGCCAGCCACCGCGCCAGAGGTAAGTCCCGGGCACCTGCTGCAGCAGGTCCGACACCGTTTCCGCCATGGTCCATTCGATGGAGTCCCGGGTGAGGACGATGCGGCTCATTGCCGCATGCGGACCGTCCACTCCGATGTACGGGAGGGCCGGCAGCCGCACGGCGATCGCGGCCTGGGCCTTGAGATACCGTTCCGTGGTGTTGACGGTGTCCCGAGCGAGGGTGTCCACGGGAAGGGAGTCGTACGGGATCTGTGCCGCCGTACTCCTGGCGAAGACCAGCAACGCAGTTGCCACGACGGTGAGTGGTAGGGGGTGAGCGGGACGCCTTCGCAACCCGCTCACCGCCTACCGCTCACCGCTCACCCGGCCCAGCACGAACTCCGCGAACAGCCGCATGCAGATCCCGGTGGGCCCTTTCCCGCGAGTCGCATCCTCACGATCGCTGTAGGCCGTCCCGGCGATGTCGATGTGCGCCCAGGGATAACCGCTGACGAATTCGCGCAGGAACCACCCCGCCGAGATGCTGCCGGCGGGCCGGCCACCGGAGTTCTTGACGTCGGCGATATCGGACTTGATGAGGTCACGATACTCGTCCCACAGCGGTAGCGGCCAGACCCGTTCGCCACCCCGGTCGCCTGCGCGCCGGAGTTCCTCGACCAGCGCGTCGTCGGTACCCATCACCCCCGAGGCCACATGTCCGAGGGCCACGACCACCGCACCCGTGAGCGTCGCAACATCCACGACACACGCCGGCTGATAGCGCCGGGCGTAGGACAGCGCATCACAGAGGATCAGCCGACCCTCGGCGTCCGTGTTGATGATCTCAATGGTCTTGCCGAGGTGGCTGGTCACCACGTCACCGGGCTTCAGCGCGGTGCCGCTCGGCATGTTCTCCGTAGTGGGGATCAGGCCGACGACGTGAATCATGGGCTTGAGTCGCCCCAGCATCTCGAAGAGGCCGAGGACCGCGGCCGCCCCGGACATGTCGTACTTCATGTCCTCCATCTTGTCCGCCGGCTTGATGGAAATGCCGCCGGTGTCGAAGGTGATCCCCTTGCCGACGAGGACGATCGGGGGACCGGCAGCGCCTTCGTACTCGAGCACGATGAACTTCGGCTCCTCCGCGCTTCCCTGCGCCACGGCCAGGAGCCCGCCCATCTTCTCCGCCCGAATCGCCGCCAGGTCGAGTACGGTGCCCTTGATGCCGTGGCGCCGCACCAGGTCCCCTGCATGCCGGGCGAGATAACTCGGCGTACATACGTTACCGGGCAGTACCTGCAGGTCTCTGGTCACGGCCTGCCCGGCGGCGATCGCAGCGCCAACCTGATGACCGGCCATGACATCGGCGGTGTCTGTCGGCGCCAGGACGACGGCCTGCTCCAGCGCCGGCTTTTTCTCCTCCGGCGGCTGCTTCATCTCAGAGTAGTGCCATTGGCCGAACGGCAGCCCTTCCGCGATCACTTGACCGGACTCGCGCGCGGTGAGCGACCCTCGCGCTTCGGGAGCCAGGAAGAACCCCAGCGACGGCACCCCGATCGTTCGGGCGCGCTTCGCGGCCGCGGCTGCGGCCCGCCGAAGCCCAGTCCGTCCGGCCTCTTCGGGTTTGCCCAGGCCCAGGAGCAGGATCCGCGCGGCAGCCCCACCGGGATGCAACAGGGCCTGCTCGTCCTTCTTGCCAGCGAAATCACCCGACGCGTAGAGTCGGGCCAGGGCTCCGCCGGCCTGCGCATCGAGGCCGGCCAGCGAGGCGGGCAGGGAGCCGGCGGGGACCGCGACGGCCAAGAGCGGCGTGGCGAACCCGGCGGGCTGGTCGGCGACAACGGAGGTGGTGAAAGGCATGGGGGCTAGCGACGCTTCCGGATGGATCGGTATTCGAGGTCGATGGGACCAATATACTCCGCCCGGGGGCGAAGCAGTTTCTCATCGCCGTATTGCTCAAGCACATGCGCTACCCAGCCACACATGCGGCTCACGGCGAACACGGCGGTGAAGAGATCGGCCGGAATTCCGACCGCGCGATACAGCGGGGCCAGATAGAAGTCCACGATGGGATACTGGCCAGTCTCCCGCACCATCACCAGCTCGAGTTCCTGGGCAGTGCGGAAGAGCGGCCACAGTCCAGCGCGCTGGCATTCGGCCTCCGCCAGCCGGCGCAGCAGTCCGGTTCGTGGATCTTCGCCGTGATACACCACGTGTCCAAAGCCGGCGATCTTCTTCTTCTGGGCCAGGCGGTGACGGACCCACTCCCCCACCTGCTCAGGCGTGCCGATCTCCTCGAGGGCGTCCATCACGTTCCGAGTATGCCAGCCATGCCTCGGTCCGGCGAGGGCCGACATGGCGGCCAGAACCGAGCCGAAGACATCGGCGCCGGTGGCCGCCGTCACCCGGGCAGCGAACGTGGAGGGGTTGAGCTCGTTGTCGGCCCGGAGAATGAGCGCAGCATCGAAGGCCCGCTCCGTCTCCGGCGCCGGCATCACCCCGGTCGTCATGCTGAGGAAGTTTGCGGCGAAGCTCAGACTCTTCTTCGGCAGGACGGGCTTCTGCCCGGTCCGGAGCCGGTGAAACGCGGCCACCAGCGTCGGCAGGACGGCCACCAGCCGCAGTCCCTGAGCCAGCGCATCCTCGTGGGCGGGGGGCACCTTGACCGGATGCTCCAGCGCGAGCACCGCCACCGCCGCCCGGACGGCAGACATCGCGTCCGCGCTCGCGGGGACCGTCTTCAGCGTCCGGAGCGCCGCCGCCGAGAGCTTCTGCTGGTCCCGGAGCTCTGCGGCGAACAAACGGAGCTCCGCGCCGCTGGGAAGATGCCCGCGGATGAGGAGAAAGGCGGTCTCCTCATGACTCGACTTCTCGCCGAGTTCACGGACGTCATAGCCGCGGTAGGAGAGCCGCCCGTCCGCGGCGGACAGCCGGCAGACGGAGGATTGCAGTGCGACGACGTTGTCGAGACCGCGAGTGGGTTCGGGCGAGGTTCCGGCGCTCATGGAGTCGGGATGAAGATGGGCCGAAGATTATCCCCGTCCCGTCAACCCGGGAAGAGCCAGGCACTCCGTCCGGCGGGCGGCTGGGCGCGCAGGTAACCACACCCCCGGCGGATCGGCTACCTGTTCGGTAAGGGCACCGCGGTACCTCGATGGCGCACTCGGCCCAGCGGAAGGGCCTCGAAGGGCACCAGCTACCCGGCCTGGCTCCCTCCGGCGGGCGGCGCAGGCGGCGCGACGCCGGCCACGGGTGGCGACAGGTACTCCTTCCGGTAGATGCGGATGAGCTCGAAGAAGTACGACACGGCCAGCGGCCCGATCAGGAGGCCGAGCAGCCCGAAATACCCAACCCCGCCGATGGCGCCGACCAGCGTGACGAGCGGGTGCACCCGCGCGAAGCGCTGAGAGACGGCGGGCCGGATCAGCACGTCGACGTTCGCGACCACCAGAATGCCGAGCAGGATCAGCCCGAGCGCCGCACCGTAGCGGCCGGAGAGGATCAGGCTGAGCGCCCCCGGTCCCCAGACCAGCCCCGAACCCACCACCGGTAGGATCGACAAGAGCACCGTCACGATCCCCCAGAAGAGCGCATTCGGCAGGCCGGTGAGGAGGAAGCCGAGCCCCACACAGGTGCCCTGAATGGCCGCGACCAGGCCTGTCCCGATGACCGTGGAGACGGTGACGTCCCGGAACCGGTCGCGGAGCAGGTCCGCGCTGGATGGGGAGAAGGGGAGGTAGGGCTTCACTGCTCGCCAGCTCTCGTGAGAGTGGAGCAGCAGGTAGTAAAGGATAAAGACCGCGATGGTCAGATTGAGGCCGATGCGGGCTGCCTGCCCGACCAGTCCGAGGGCGCTCGTCCCCAACCACCCGATCAACTGCTGTCCCAGCCCGCGCAGCGCCGGCCCCAGGGCAAAGGTGCCGATCTTCAGGGCGAAGAGCCGGTCGACCAGCGGCCCCTGCATTACGTCGTAGGCGATGCTCTGCGCCTGATCGACCAGGAGCCCAGCGAAGGTCAACGCCGGCACGATCAGGGCCACGAGTGCCAGCACGACGATCAGCCCCGCCGATGTCCTGGCTGCCAAACGCCGAGCGAGCAATGAATGCACGGGCGCGAGCATGACATACAGGACGACCCCGCCGATCAGCCCGCTGGCATACGGCGCAAGAGCGAGGAGCAGAGCGCCACCCAGCCCGAGAATGACCAGGCCGGCGAGTTCACGCTTCGAGAAGGGGATGCCCATGGAGGATCAACTTAGAGGAGCCCGGGGTCGGCGAACAGTCTCCTGCCGCGCAGCGCGGCTCGCGAGTGCCGGGTCCCATTCCGACCGAGGGACGATTACCCGCCAGGGGCTCCGGGAGCTGGAGCGCGGCGACATGCCCGTTACGCCAAAGCCGGAGGAGTCACGAAGCTCCCGAGCCTCACGAGGCGTCAGCTCCCATCATCCCGCGAGACATCCCGAGCCCCGTGGATCTCCGGGAAGAGAGAAGTAGCACAGAAGTGGGACGTTTGGTGCGGTGGGACCAGTTCTACGAAGAGAACCTACGAGTAGCTCCGCCTCCCCAACCTGTTGAAGCAACAGCGGAAGGTGTTCAGTGCCCGAGGCGAGAGTCGAACTCGCACGGGGTTGCCCCCGGCGGATTTTGAGTCCGCTGCGTCTGCCATTCCGCCACTCGGGCGAGCGGGGGAGTATCGTCGCCTCCCCGGGAGATGGCAAGACCAGCCCGCCTCCCAGCGATAGCGATAGAGAGGCGAAACGATCGGGTGGCGCTGCAGGCAATAAGGATGCGGATAACGCCCCCCTCAAAGCACGCGCCACGTGCGGTAGACTCCCCGCGCGACGACCGCCGCGAGCCGCCGCCGGAAGCGAACGGCAGGAGAGGTACCGGACACGCCTGGCAGAATCGGCCAGCCGATCTCCGCCCGGGTGCCTTCCTCCACGAGTTTCTCGGCGGCGCGAGGATGCCTGCCCAAATGGCGCTCTACCGCCAGACGCCAGCGCAGCGCCCGGTCCAATGGAAACGGGGGCACTCCGGACATCTCGGGTGGCAGCGGGCGCCCCGACAGCAGCGCCGCGGCGCCAAACCAGGCCAGAGCCAGATCGCGCGAGGGCATCTCCGACGATCCCAGCCTGCCGACGATCACCGTCCAGTCAATCGGCGCCGCGCTCGCCAGAATCACGCTCGCGTCCTGGAGGTAGCGCAACCGGAACCCGGCCGGCCCATGATGCAGGCCATGGGCGATGCTGTGCCAGAGGAGTTCGGTCGCACAGGGGATCGCGAAGCTGAGGCCATCACGGCTCACGAACTCAGCGCCGCAGGTTGCGCGGCGCCACGCCTCGCCTGGCGCGACTTCATTCGACGTCGAGGAGTGCAGCTCGACCGCCACCCTATCCGTATTCCATAGTGGGAGTAAGTGCCAGTGATTGGGCGGTGTCAGGTCCGGTGCGGAAGCTGGCTCATACCCGAGTCGCCGCAGATGCTCCCAGACCGCGTCGACTACATCTTGCGGCAGAATGAGGTCCACATCGTTGGTCGCCCTGGCATCGGCGTACGGGTATCGGGCGGCTCCCACTCGCCGGGCCGCACCCTTGAGCCAGACGTGCGGGTAGCCGTTCTTCGTGAGCCACGCGCTGAGCTCGGAGACTCGGGCGTCGACCAGGAGGTTCCTGGCGGCGTGATTCCGGGCCCTCTGAGACAGCCAGGAGGCAAACGCCTCGGGCGGAGCGCTCTCAGCCCCAGCACTGTGGAGCCGCCGGTACAGCCAGAGCGCGCATCCCTCCTGGACCACCACGCCCGAAAGCCCGCCCGTATCCAGTCCCTGCCAAGCAGACCGGATCTCGGCCGGCGCCAGCTCTCTGCCGAGCCGGAGGGTCTCGAGCAGGACGGCGCTCGGATCGATCACATGGGAGTTACTCAAGGCTGCGTACCATGGCACTGCGGGGCTTGGTGAGCTCAGCCCGCTGATTGCCCACGTTCCGGGAATCGGGCGATCAGGGTATGGGTCTCGCTGGGCGACGCCGCCCGCTCCAGGTAAGGCGCCCCTTCGCGGATGAGCCAGGCGTGGGCGGTGAGCGGCCCGGCGGGCTCCCGACGAACACCGATGCACAGCTCGACAGGAAGACCGGCCCGGCGAAGGAGATGATAGAGAATGGCCGCTCGCTTGAGACAGGTATGCCGCCATGGGCCCGGCAAGGCGTAGAGCAGCCGGTCAACCCAGGCAGCGAGCTCCGCAGGATCGATCGACGAGGCCATAGCCGGCCGCCGGCTCCGCTCCAGCCAGGCGCAAAGGCGCCCGAAGGACACGATGGACAGCAGGGGTGGAATCACAGCAGCAGCGATGAGAGCGCGGCCCTTCAGGGCGAGCGGCAGCGACGAACTCACCCCTCACCCTCCAGCTCGGTTATCAGGTCGACCTCGCGACAGCGCTCGAGAAAGCCGAGCACGCTGGCGGTGGCGTGGTCGCGGCCGACCTCATACCGTTCCACGATCACGGTCACGAGTTCGTCAAGCGTACGGGGGGTCGAGAGCGCCTCGAGAATCACGAGCCCGGTCTTGCTGACCGTGAAGTAGCGCCGGCTCCCCAGATGCAGCACGACCCCTTCACCCTCAAGCGAGCTGAGACGAAGCTCCGGATGGGGCTGGTAGCGAACAGTCATGGAATCAGTTCCGACAAGAGATCGGGGTGGCGGAACAGGTCCCGCCCCAGCGAAACCCGATAGGCCCGGCTCTGACGACCCAGCCGGCTGATCAACCCCAGGTGCTCGTTTGCCAGCCCCGGCTCAACCACCACCCAGGCCGACCAGCGCACCAGTTGGGCCAGTGTGTCCCCAGGTCCCAGCGGCTCGGCGCGGGTGTGCTCGCCACCGACCGCGGTGAAGATGACGATCTCCGGCTGCACCGTTGGTACCCAGCTTCCCCCCAGCTCATCCGGCCAGAAGCCCATCTTGCCCCGGGCGGGAAGCGGAACACCACCCGCCCGGGCCAAAAGCTCCCGACCGCCAGAGCGCAGCGCAATACGGCTCCGAAACGCGCGGACCTCCACTCTCTCGCCCGCCGGCGCCAGGAACGCGATATCGTCGGTGCCAACCGCCCAACCTCGCGAACAGACCAGGGCGGCAGTCGTCGACTTCCCCGAATGCGAGTCGCCCGCAAACAGCCAGCCTCGACCCTTGCGATCGACCGCCGTCGCGCCGTGGACGTGATGCCAGCCGGCCCGGCGCAGCAGGAAGATCAGCACGGTGAGCATGAACGTTCGGGTACTGTCCTCGATCCTCTTGGCTGCCTCAGGCGAGAGGATCACATGGGCGCAAGAGTCACCGGAACGGAACTCCGCCACGGCAGGAGCAGTCTCCCAGGTTATCGAGAGTTTCCCATCGAGGGGATGGCGCCGGACCGAAACCCCGGGCTGTTCAAAGATGACCGGAACGCCGTCCTGAGGTGGCGTCGATTCCTGCAGTTGGATGTCAATGCTGAGAGGAACGGGTGGGGAGATTCTGCCTTCCTGCAGCCACGACCGCACATGGCGTCTGATAGTGGGGTCTGGGCAGCGGACCTGAATCCCGGAGGGCATGCCGGTAAGATGATCACCCACACCCCTCGCGCGCCAGACTTCTGCGGCCTGGCGCGCTGGGGTTCAGGGATCTGACTTGCCAACCGATTCGGCGCTGTCGCTGGAGTCAGCCCCAGTGCCTTGGATCAGTCCTGGATCAGGTTGGGATGCCAGTATCACTGTTCGACTGAAGTGTCACCGCCGCGAGGGAGCCCTGCTCCGTCAACGTCGGCTCCTCGAACTGCCGCTGGTTCTCGTTTGGCATTAAGCTCTCCTAGAAAGGTGTGGATCCAGCGCCATTCCCCACTTCACAAACCGCAATGTCCGGTCCACCGTCCCAAGGCCGTAAGTGCTTGCCAGAAGAGGCTTATGTCCGGGAGATTCTATCGTCGCTCCGCCACAATGTGGTGTCAGCACCACATAACCAAGTAGGCTGTGCGAGTCCCGACCAAGTCGAAGCCGCGGCTGCCGTTGGGCCGGTCGCTGCGCATGAGCCGATCGGTTTGGAGCAATCTCTCCCGTTCCTAGTCCGTTCCTAATCTAGGCCTCGCTGAGGTCGGGGCAAGGCCACTCAGGGCTGCACGATCAAGATTCCTGCGCCGATTGTCGCCCTATCGCCGTCGATCTCCGGACCGGCCGTGCCTCCACGCCCCACTCGAACTCCCGGCCTCCATCCCTGGCACGATCTCCCGACCGGTTCGGCCCCGCCGGACCTGATCACGCCAAAATCGAGATCCCCACTAACGAGCCCAACAAGTACGAGCTCGACAAGGAGCATGGGATCTTTCGTCTCGACCGGCTCCTGCACAGCGCGGTGCATTACCCCGGCGACTACGGCTTCCTCCCCCGCACCCTGGCTGATGGGAAGGTTCTGGCCGTTCCGGTTAACGACCCCTATTCGGCGGAGATTCATCCACTCTCCGATGGCCCCCAGCACTCGCCGAAGGGGATCGGGCATTTCTTCCACGTCTACAAGGATTTCGAAGGAGTGACAACGCGCACCCGTGGCTTCGAGGGCGCCACCGAGGCAGGTCAGGCGATTTCAGATGCGATGCAGCTCTACCGCAAGAAGTTCGGGATCACTCCTCGAAGGCCTTCGGCGGCCCGAGGATCTCCCGCCAGACGATCGCCTGCCTGAGCCGCTCGCCGTCAAAGCGCTCCGCGGCGCCGGGCGGCGCCTCCCCGACCCGAATCCGCTCGTCAAAGGCCCGATGGTCAACGGCAGCGTGCGGACGATTGCGCGCCTCCACCTCCTGGAGCCGACGCGCGGCGACCGCCGCCCCCGCGTCATCCAAGTCCACGGTCACCCGCTGCCGCCGGTTGAGCTCCGCGTCCGTCAGTTCGAGGGACTCCGGCTCGCCCCGCGCCCCCGCTTCCTCCAGGGAAGTGCGCTCCTCCACCTCCTCCGCGGAGGTGAGCTTGGCCCGGGCCATCCGGCCGAGGGGACCCCGCTCGTCCTGAGCGAGCTGCGGCCGTTTGGGCGGAGCCGGGCGCCGCGCTGGCAGCGTTTGGTCCCGCGGGTGCGGAGGGAGACGACGCGACGCCCCCGGCTGCCCAGCCTGCTGCTGCTGTTTGACGCGCTCGATCTGCCGCAAAATCCCTTCGAGCGAAAGCCCTTCCTGCTGCGTCGGGGTGGTTCCCGGCCCCGCAGGAGGCAGGCGGTCAGCCGGCGGGCGCGACTGCGCCGCCCGCTTGCCCGCCTTCTGCAGCTGGCTCAGGATGAAATAGATGACCCCAAGGACAATGAGTCCCTCGAAGCCAGCCGCCTCGCGGACGCCGTCCACTCAGCTGCTCCCGCCCGTCGAGGTCTCGGTCTGGCCCGCGATTGACTGCCGCATCGAGGTGTCGGCTTGGAGATTCCGGTAGCGCTGGAAGTCCATCACGCCGAGATTGCCTTTCCGGAACGCGTCTGCTATCGCCAGCGGAATCTGCGCCTCGGCCGCGATCACCGCGGCACGCTGTTTCTGCGCCTCGGCCTTGTACTCCTGCTCCGCCGCGACCGCCATGGCCCGCCGCTCCTCGGCCTTGGCCTGCGCGATCCGCTTGTCCGCCTCCGCCTGGTCGGTCTGCAACTCGGCGCCGATGTTCTTCCCCACGTCCACATCGGCGATATCGATCGAGAGGATCTCGAACGCGGTCCCCGCATCGAGACCCTTGGCGAGGACGGCCTTCGAGATCATGTCCGGATTCTCAAGCACCTGCTTGTGGGTCTCCGCGGAACCGATCGCGCTGACGATACCTTCGCCCACACGTGCCAGGATCGTTTCCTCGCCCGCGCCGCCGACGAGCCGGTTGATGTTGGCCCGGACCGTGACCCGGGCGATTGCCAGCAGCTGGATCCCGTTCTTGGCCATGGCCGCGACTTTGGGGGTCGTGATGACCTTCGGGTTCACGCTGACCTGCACCGCCTCGAACACATCCCGTCCGGCAAGGTCGATGGCGGTGGCCTGTTTCAGGGTGAGCGGGATGCCGGCCTTGTCGGCCGAGATGAGCGCACGCACCACGCGCTCCACGCTGCCGCCCGCCAGGTAGTGGCCCTCCAGGTCGTTGATCGGGACCGAGAGCCCGGCCTTGTGGGCATTGATGAGCGGGTTGACGATGTTGCTTGGGTTCACCTTCCTGAACCGCATCCCGAATAGCGTCAGGAACGACACCCGCACTCCCGAGGCCCAGGCCGTGATCCACAGGCCGATCGGGATGAATCGGAAGAAGATGACCAGAACAATGAAGGCGATGAAGAACAGGGCCATGATGAGCCCCGGCGCCAGCGAGCCGATCTCGTCCACGTTGGATTCCCCAGGTTAGGATTGCACCGACCGTACCACGTGCCGGTAGCCCTCGGACCGCACGATCTCCACCCGCGCCCCACTCGCGATGTAGTCCCCATCCGTCACCACGTCGAGCTTCTCCCCGTCAATGTTCGCGACGCCTGCCGGCCGCAGGTCCGTCAGCGCGACCCCCAGCTTCCCGACCAGCTCGGCGCGGGGAAGCGCCGAGACATACCCCTGAGCGGCCTGAGCCGAGTCCTGGTGGATCAGTCCGCTGAATCGGCGGCTGTTGGGCAGGTGCCGCAGCCACGCATAGGCGACCGCCAGTGTAATGAAGATGCTCGCCCCCAGCACCGCGAGTGCCTGCACCACGTCCCCTCCGGTGGGAAAATTGCCCAGCATCGCGAGCACGATCGCGGCGCCGATCAGAAGTGCGCCCAGCACCCCCGCGACGCCGAAGCCGGGAAGCAGGAAGACCTCGACCGCCACCGCCATCACCCCCAGGCCGAGAAGGATCACTTCCTCCAGACCGGCGAGGCCCAGGATGAGGCTCGAGCCGAAGAAGAGGCCGAGGGTGACAAACCCCACCAGCAGGCCGAGTCCGTGCGTCCCGGCCTTGATTTCGGCAAGCAGGGCCAGCACTCCGAGGGACAGAAGCAGCGGAGACACCAGCGGGTTGGTGAGGAACCGGACCACGATCTCGGCCCAGTTGATTTCCACCCGCTTCACTTCCGCTCCTGCCAGCCCGACCTGGGCGAGTAACGCGGACTCGTCCTCGACCTCAGCCTTGGCGTACTTCACCTTAAGGGCCTCGCTGGTACTCAAGGTCACGAGTTGCCCAGGTTCCACCAGCCCCGGCACCCCTAGATTCTCGTCCACCATCGCCTCGGCGATGCGGGGATCGAGCCCCTGCGCCTCGGCGAGGGCGCGGAACTCCCCGCGCATGGCGGAGACATACTTCTCTGCTGCTTTGGTCCCCTGACCATCCACGGGGGTGGCGGCGCCCAGCACTGCCCCGGGACGCATGTAGATCCCCCGGGTGGCCAGGGCGATCAGGGCGCCCGCACTATAGGCGCGGGGATTGACGAAGGCGTAGACGGGGGTCTTGGAGGCCCGAAGGGCGTCAGCGATCCGCTCCGCGGCGTCGACTCGCCCACCGGGGGTATCGAGATCGAGATAGATCGCGGCCGCCCCGATCCGGTTGGCCTCATGTACGGCGCGGGTTACGTATGGAGCGAGGCCGTTCTCGATCGTGCCGTGCACGTCCACTCGGTAGACCACACCCGGATTCGCCTGCGCAGCCAGCGACCCGGTGCCGGCGAGCACCAGGGCGAGTGTGACACGTGCTGATCGGAACCGCATTTCTCCTGCTCCTCGAGGGGCTTCGAGTGAAAGTAGCGCCCATGCCTGAATAATACAGGGGATAGGAGAAGTGAGGGCGGGTCGCCGTGACCCGCCCTCCGTGCGGCCGTCGCCACTAGCGCCTAGGGCCGTAGGAGCATTCGCCGGCGTACTCCGCCCTCCTGGCCCCGACTTCCCTGCACATCGCGAATCCGGTCGAAGAGCCGTTCGCGCAGGATCAGGAACTGGGCCACCTGCACGGCATCGAGGAAGGCGGAAAGATCCTTGACCTCGTCCCGGTAGCTCTGGGCATACCGCACCCGCAGGTCCAGCAGCTGATCGGTGAGTCGCGCGACGCGGTCCTTGTTGGCGGCCACGCCCGGGCGCAATTCGCCGGCCATGGTCTGGCGCAGCCGGCGTTCTTCTGCCTCCATCGCACGGCGCTTCACGGAGTATCCGCCCACGACCTCGCGCATGCGGGAGGCCTGCTGGTCTGTCAAGCCCAGCTCCTCCTGCACCCGGGCAGCGAAGCGGTCCTCGATCTGACGCCGTAGTTCCACCGCTCGCTCGCCCGGTTCCCCTGTCTCCTGGGCGCCGAGGGGCAGCGCCCCGACGAAGACGCACGTGACTACCATCAGTAGGTGACGCATCATCCCTCCAGAGAGCGGAGGACCCGCTCCAGTTCGGTATCCTGCAGATCGCCGAGGCCAGGAGCTTCGGGGGTCGCCTCCGCCCCGAGGGGCGCCTCCAGCCCTTCGAGGACCGTCGACAGCTCTCCCGCGTCCAGACTCTCGAGCTCGGCGAGCGGGAATTGGAACAGCTGAGCGGTGACAGCCCCGCCACCCTGAACCGGGTGGCTCCGGTTCCGGTCGGTCCAGACGACCAGTGCCACAAGGGCAGCCGCCGCGAGAGACCCGATCAATCCCATCCGGCGCCAGCGCCGGCGCCCTCGCTCCAGATCCAGCCGCGCCAGCACCTCCCGGCTCACCCGCGCAGCCTCGAGCCGCCGAGCCGCCGAATCGCCGTGCTGTCGAGCCGCCGCTACCAAGCGCCATCCCGCGGCACAGTCCGGGCAACTCGCCAAGTGAGCTGCTTCCTCGCCGGTCCACGCGGCCCGCCCGTGGGCAACGGGAACCATCCGATCGGTCATCGAACGACAGTCGATCATGCCACCAACTCCTTCAATCGCTTCACGGCATTGTGGTAATGCACCCGGGCCGCGCCGGGCGTGGTCCCCAGGGCCTGTGCGATTTCCTCATACTCCATCCCCTGCTGCGCGCGCAGTAGGAAGACCTCGCGCTGCAGCCTCGGCAGCGTCGCCAGGCCCTTCGTCAGCTTCCGCTCGGCCTCGGCTGCGTCCAGTGTCGCGGCGGGGTCGTCCTGCGCCGCAAGGTCGCCCTCTTCGAGCGACACAAAGCTCCGTCCGTGCCATCGTCGGAACTGGTCCTTCAGCAGATTGCTGGCGATGGTCATCAGCCAGGTGCGGAACGCAGCCTCACCTCGCCACCCATCCAGCGCCCGGAACGCCCGGATGAACGTCTCCTGAACCAGGTCATCGAGCTCAGCGGCATCAGCCCCCGCCGAATTGAGAAAGCGGCCAACCGCCGCGAGATGCCGGCTCACCAACTCGGTGGCGCCGCGCTCGTCCCCGCCCCGATAGGCGCGGACGAGGTCGGCATCCGTGGGAGCAGAGGAAAGGCGGGCGGCCGGCACGCTCATTGTCGACCGGGAGACGACTGACGGGGACCGATGTTAAGTTGGCGCACTACGGGACGATGGGCCGGCCGGTGGTCCGCCGCAAGCCGGGACCGGCTAGATTCTCCCCACCCCAAACGACGAGAAGCCTGTGCGTGAGGTCGTGATCACAGCGGCGGTGCGCACCCCTGTGGGCCGAGCCGCAGGCGCCCTGGCGGAACTCCGTCCCGACGACCTTGCCGCCGTGGCCCTCAAGGGCCTGGTCGACCGGGCGCGGTTGCCGGTCGATCGCATAGAGGACGTGATTCTGGGTTGCGCCAACCAGGCGGGTGAGGACAACAGGAACGTGGCCCGGATGGCGGCGTTACTCGCCGGGCTGCCGGTGTCGGTCCCCGGCCAGACGGTGAACCGGCTTTGCGGCTCGGGACTCCAGGCGGTGGCCAGCGCCGCACAAGCGATCCGGGCAGGAGAGGGCGAGCTCTTTCTGGCCGGGGGTGTCGAGAGCATGACCCGGGCGCCGTATGTGATGCTGAAGAGCGGGAGCCCCTGGAACCGCACTCCGCCCCCCATCGCGGACACCACGGTGGGCTGGCGCTTCACCAATCCCCGGATGCCCAAGGACTGGACGATTGCCTTGGGGGAGACCGCCGAGAGGGTGGCCACTCGTTATGGCATTAGCCGCGAGGAGCAGGATGCCTTCGCCGTCGAGAGCCAGCGGCGAACCCAGGAGGCCCTCGCGCGCGGCGTCTTCGCGGAGGAGTTGGTCCCAGTCCCCGTGCCGGACGGCAAAGGGGGAACCAACCTCTTCACCACGGATGAACACCCCCGGGCGGGGGTGACCGCCGACGCCCTCGCCAGGATGAAGCCGGCGTTCCTCAAGGATGGGACGGTGACGGCCGGAACCTCAAGCGGGATCAATGATGGGGCGGCGGCGCTGAGCCTGATGACGGCGGAACTGGCGCGGGAGCTGGACCAGAAACCACTGGCCCGCGTGATCACCAGCGCGGTGGCGGGGGTCGACCCCGCCGTGATGGGACTGGGGCCCATCCCCTCGACCCGGAAAGCGCTGCTGCGCGCCGGACTGGCCGTCGGACAACTCGATCTGATCGAACTCAACGAGGCGTTTGCCGCCCAGTCCATCGCCTGCATTCGCGAGCTCGCCCTCGACCCCGCCCGTGTGAACGTCCACGGTGGGGCGATTGCCCTCGGGCACCCGCTGGGCGCCAGCGGCGCCCGGATCCTCACCACCCTGGTCCATGCACTCCGACGCACCGGTGGTCGCTACGGCCTCGCCACCATGTGCATCGGGGTCGGCCAGGGGATCGCCCTGATCGTCGAACGACTGGATTAGCGACCACAATGCCACCGCGGATCATCGCGCACCGAGGGGCCTCCGGCCATGCCCACGAGAACTCGCCGAGCGCATTCCGCAGGGCCGTGGAGTTGGACGCGGACGGCGTGGAACTCGACGTCCACGCTAGTAGCGATGGCGCATTGTTGGTGCACCACGACCCGCACGTTTCGGGCATCGGCAGCATCGGCCAACTCCCCGCCAGCGCATTCCGGGAGTACCGTCTGCCAAACGGGGAACCGATTCCCACGCTCGCCGAGGCGCTGGCGCTGCTCCCCGGTCTGGAGGTGTGGGTCGAGGTGAAAACCCTCCCCCCGGCCTGTGACGAACGGCTGCTGGCCGTCCTCGATAACGGTCCCTCCCCCGGACGGTATGGAGTCCACTCCTTCGATCACCGCATAATCGCGCGGCTGGGTGAGCGTCGGCCCGAGTTGCGCCGCGGCGTCCTGATGGCGTCTTACCTGCTCGATACTTCCCTGGTGCTACGGGCTGCGGGCGCCGACACGCTCTGGATGGAGACCCATCTGATCGACGACGATTTGGTCCGTGAACTCCATGCGGACGGGTTCGAAATCATCGCCTGGACCGCAGACGAAGCCCGCGAGATTCGCCGCCTCTCGACCCTCGGCGTGGATGCAATCTGTGGCAACTACCCCGATCGCATCCGCGCAGCTCTGGGCTGACCGTACCCCCGGCGAGTCGCGGGCTCATCGGCGCGCCACTAGCTTCACTCCGCCCCAGCGAGGCCCGGTTGGGTAGGAAACCGCCATTCTCACCTTGCCATAGGCCCAGCGTGACTCACTCCTCCGTTACCGCAGCCACTCCCGGGGTGCGATGTCTACTCGCCGGCACGATGCTATACACCGCATTAGCCGCCGGCATCCTCCACGCGCAGGGCGCCGGACGCATCCACTTCGAGCGCTACACTCTTCCCAACGGCCTGGAGGTCCTGCTGGCACCGGATCGAAGCTCGCAGGTCGTCGCTGTTGACGTCTGGTACCTGGCCGGCTCGCGCGAGGAGCCGGCGGACAAGGCCGGGCTGGCGCGACTGTTCGAGCGACTGATGTTTGCGGGCTCGGCGAGCGTGGCGCCGGGCGGGCATTCCCGCCTCCTCGAGGATGTGGGCAGTCGGCTGTCAGCGGATGTGGACGAGGAAAGGGCCCGGTTCAGCGAGAGCGTCCCATCCAACCGGCTCAACCTGGCGCTCTGGTTGGAGGCCGACCGGATGGGGTCGCTGGCGATCAATGACAGCAGCGTCGCCCAGGCCCGGCTGGGCCTGCTCGACGATCTGAGCCAGCGAGTCAACGAGGAGCCCTACGCGGCGGCCATCCTGGACGCTCTGGCGTCTCTCTACGATTCCGGCGGATGCCCCGGGTACGCCCATCCCACCATCGGGCGCCAGGGCAGCATCACCCGGCTTACCACCGCCGACGCGCGGGCGTTCTTCCAGACACGATATGCCCCGAACAACGCGCGTCTCGTGGTCGCCGGCGACTTCGACGCCGCGGCAACCCGGCAGCTCATCACGCAGTATTTCGGCAGCTTGCCGCGCGGGCCGGCGGCCACCGGACCGGCCTGCACGCCGACCTTCAATCCCGGAGCACGGACCAAAGCCCTGAGCGACCGGTCCATTGCCAGGGCCGCAGTTGGCCAATTCTATCGCCTACCAGCCCATGATCACGCGGATGGACCGGCTTTGGAACTGCTCGGGCTCGTCCTCAGCCAAGGCACCGGGTCCCGCCTCGCGACCACCGTGGCCCGCGACGCCCGGGCCGCGATCGCCACCCAGGGTGGCATCCTCAGCGATCGCAGGGGACCCCAGGTCTTCGTCCTCTTCGCGGTCGCCGCACCCGATGTGACTCCCGATTCTCTCGGCGCGCTGCTCGCAGCACAGGCCCGCTGGGCGGCAGGCGACGGGGCGACCGAAAACGACCTGACACGCGCCAAGAACATCTACCGCGCGACAGCGATCAGCGGCCGGGAGCGGCCGGCGGATATCGCCGATCAGCTGCAGCACGCGGCGGTCTTCCATGGCTCAGCGGATGACGCGAACGCCGAAGTCGACCGGGTCCTGGCAGTGACACTGGCGGACCTCCGCCGAGTGGCGCAAACCTGGCTCGTTCCCGAAAACGCGCTGACGCTGGTGATTTCGCCTGGGGCGGATTCATGATCAGCGTCGCCTTGGCTCTCCTCGGCCTCACGGGGAACGCCGCAACCCTGCAAGGCACGCAGGCGCCTGGCGGGCCGCCCGCTCCCGCCCCCGTCACGCTGCCGGCACTGCCAGCGGCCCAGGAAGCGCTGCTCCCCAACGGACTCAAACTGGTCGTCTTCGAGCAGCACCGGCAGCCCGTCGTGTCCCTCATCATCTCAATTCCGGCAGGCACGGCGTTCGATCCGGAGCGGAAAGAGGGACTGGCCGACATGCTCGCGGCGCTAATGACGCGGGGAGGAGCCGGAGAGCGCTCCGGCGCTGAGGTTGCTGCAAGTATTGAGGGGGTGGGAGGGTCGCTGGGCGCCACGGCCGATCCGGATTTTCTCACCGTACAAACGGATCTGGTGTCGTCCCATGCCGCGCTCGGTTTTGAGCTGCTGGGTGACGCTGTGCTCCGCCCGAAGCTCGCCGCGGCCGACCTCGAGACCTTCCGGACCCAGACTGCTGCATCCCTCGAAGCCAGTTTCGGAGAAATCGGAACGCTCGCAGAGCGAGTGTTTCTGCTCGGGGCCTACCGCGCGCATCCGTACGCGCGGCGCCCCTCACCGCAGTCCATCCGGAGGATTACCCACGAGGATCTCCTCGCATTCCGGCGGGCGCGCATCCGGCCCGCGGGCAGTACCCTGATCGTTTCGGGAGACATCACCCTCGCCGAGGCGCGGCGCCTCGCGATGTCAGCCTTCGCGTCATGGCAGGGCATGCGGCCCACACCCCTTTCCACGACGGCTCCGACGGCCGCACCTGCAGGGATCCTGCTCGTGCACGCGGGTGGCGTGAAGGAGGCGACGGTCGTCGTGGGCGCCACGACGTTCGGTGGCGCCGACTCGAGCTACTACGCCGCCGCCGTGCTGAACCAACTCCTCGGTGATCCCCGCAGCGGCCGATTGCCGTTCGCCCTGAGCGGGCAGCATCGGTGGGCCAGCAGAGCGGGCGCCTCGTTCCTGCGCACCAGGGGCCGAGGGCTCTTCCAGGCGACCGTGACGACCTCCGCGGAGGCGGCGGATTCGGCTCTGGGTGAGATCTACGCCCAACTCTCACGGCTCAGGACGGAGTTGGTCCCAGCCGGGGAGCTTGAGCGGGCGAAGGAAAGAGTATCCGGGGCGTTCGCCTTGCGGCTGCAGACGGCCGGGCAACTCGCCGGTGCGCTCACCCAGGTGAAACAGTTCGGTTTGTCTCCCACTTATCTCTCAACCTACCGCAAGCGGGTGCTCGCGGTCACGGCCGCGCAGCTCCGCGCCGTGGCCCGTCGAGTCGCACCCGACAAGGGCCTGCTCACAGTGGTGGTCGGCGACGGAGCACGGCTCTACCAGCCACTCAGCCACCTCGGCGCGGTCACGCTTTTCGCCTCCGATGGCCGTCCGCTCACCCTGGAGGCGATTCAGCCGCGGGAGTCACCGCTCGCCATCCGCGCCACCGGAGTCACCCCCCGCACCGACTCACTCGCGGTCCTGGCCGAGGGGAAGACGGTCGGCCTGCAGGTCACGACCCTTTCGGGTAGCGGTGACAGTCTGACCTACGTGGAGCAGACCGTACTCGGGACAGCCATGACTCAGACCACCAGACTTACGTTCGACACCCTGGGCCAGATGCGAAGCCTCGACCAGTCCGGCCGGGTTCGGGGGCTGGAGACCCGCATTAAGTTGAGCTATCTGAGCGGACACGTGAGCGGAACCGCGAACGTCCCGACTGCCAGCGGTCCACGCAGCATCACGGTGGATACCATCGTGAGTCCGTCCATTCTCGACGAGAACGGTCCGCAGGCAATCCTCCCCTTCCTGCAGTGGGAGCTCAACACCCGATGGAGCTTCGAAGTCTTCGTTTCCGGCGAGGGGCGGGTCCGTCCGATGACCCTCACGGCCGCAGACCTGATCCGAATCGCCGTCCCGGCGGGAGAATTCGAGTGCTATCGAGCCGACCTTGAGGGAGGGCCGCAGCGGGTATCCTTCTACGTCACCAGCGGCGCCCCGCACCGGGTCATTCGCATCGAGATCGCCAACTCGCCAATCGAGTTCGTCGCCGTCAATCCGTGAGGCTCGTCCAGGCCGGGACTGCACCATGGAATGGAGGTGTCAGCTGCCAGCTGCCAGCTCTGCTCTCGCTGCGCGGCAATCGACCCTCCGTGGAGCTCCAGGGAGGGTCGGGCCTAGGACCTGCCGATAGCCGATAGCTAATGGCTATTGATCTATCTCACTACTTCCGCCTCGCCGGTAGTGGCGCTGGCAGGTGGCGGGGCGTCGCTCACAACCACCGCCTCACCCTTCCTGGCAGCGAGCTCACGCTCGATCCGGACGATATCGGCGTCGTGGCCATCGATCCGTACCATCCATGCGTCGACTTCGAGCTGATCAACCGTCCGACCGCGCTCGCGGCGGTGGAGGAGATATCCGAGTCGCCGCGCAGCCTCATCCCGCTCCCGGAGTGCGCGGAAGCGCTCCAGCTGGAGCTTCCCCTCATCCAAGGCCTGTTGGGCCTTCCTGCCGAAGCTCTCGAGTTCCTGATTCAACCGATCGATGATCCGGGCCATTGTTCCCTCCCCGCCTCGTGGTTGGAGGAATCTAACGGCTCCCGGTGCATGGGTGTTTCAGAATGAGAAGGGGCCGGGGAGTGATCCCCGGCCCGGCACCGCCCGATCGTCGGCCTGACCTCTTCAGCTGGCCGAGGCGGCCGCCGGATACACGGAAACCTTGAGACGCTTCTTGTCCTTGTGCTCGAACTTCACGACGCCGTCGACCAGGGCGAAGATGGTGTGGTCGTTGCCGAGCCCGACGTTCTTGCCCGGATGGAACTTGGTGCCGCGCTGGCGCACGATGATGTTACCCGCGACGACCTGCTCACCCCCGTAGCGCTTCACGCCCAGGAACTGCGGATTGGAGTCACGACCGTTGCGGCTGGAGCCGACACCCTTCTTATGAGCCATGGGATCCTCACCCCACCTTGACGTCAGTGATACGCACTGCGGTGTACCGCTGCCGGTGGCCGGTCTTCCGGCGGTAGTTCTTCCGGCGCTTGAACTTCCAGACGTAGATCTTGATCCCCTTCACCAGACCGACGACCTCGGCCGTGACCTTGGCGCCCTTCACGAGCGGCGTGCCTGCCTTGACGGTGGTGCCGTCGGAGGTGAGCAGGACCTCGTCGAAGGTGATCTTGCTTCCCGGCTCCGCTTCCATCAGCGGGACCTGGAGCGTCATTCCCTTTTCGGCCCGGAACTGTTTCCCGGCGGCCCGGATTATCGCATACATTGGCGGACTCGTGCAGAAGACCGGTTACAAGAGCCCGGAAGTATAGGTGGGGGTTAGGCTTTGGGCAAGAGTAGCGGGCTCGGCGGATCGGGGGCCTGCGTCGCTCGTTGCCGCTCAAGCTACCGCGTAGATATCCGTCACGTCCCGACCGGCCGGCCGGCTCATGAGGCGGAACTCGTCCACCCGCATCATGGGGTCGTCCCGGAGCTCGAGTTCGAGCCCGGTCATCTTCCCCAAGGTGTGGATCAGCTTGGGTTCCTCCTCCAGCAGGTAGAGGGCCACCTCCGGGTGGAGCCGGATGGCAAGCTGCCGCTCGCGGCGCTCTCGTCCCGCCCGCTTGAGCGACCGCTCGAGCCGCCGCGCCACCACTTCGGGCGTGAATACCCGGCCTGTTCCCTTGCAGTCGGGGCACTCCGTGGTCATCGAATGCCAGAGCGAGGGGCGCACTCGCTGCCGGGTCATCTCGACCAGCCCCAACTCCGAGACCGCGAAAGCCTTGGTACGGGCCCGGTCGCGGCCTAAGTGAGTCCGGAGCTCCTGGAGAACCCGCTCGCGGTTCTGGCGACTCTCCATGTCGATGAAGTCGCAGACGATGATTCCGCCGATGTCGCGAAGCCGGATCTGGCGGGCAATCTCGCGGGCCGCCTCGAGATTGGTCTTGAGGATCGTTTTCTCGGGGTCCTTCTTGCCGGTGTAGCGACCCGTGTTGACGTCGATGGAGACCAGGGCCTCGGTTGGCTGAATGATGATATAGCCGCCCGTGGGCAGTTCGCAGCGGGCCTTGAAGAGGTCCCGGATCTCGTTCTCGATGTCGAACTTGTCGAAGAGCGGGACCGCCTCGGAATACGGATTGACCCGCTCCTGGAGTTCGGGATCGACCTGCTTGAGGTAGGCCTCGATTTCGTTGAACAGCTCCTTGGAGTCGACGTGGAGAGCATCGACCTTGGCGCTGAACAGATCGCGGATGATGCCCCGGGTCAGCGAGGTCTCACGCTGCACCAGGGCGGGCGCGCGGACGAAAGTCTTCTTGCGGTTGATCTTGCGCCAGAGGTTGAGGAGCCCCTCGACCTCCCGCTGGAAGTGCTCCTCGGTCACCCCCTCCGCCACGGTGCGGACGATCATGCCACCCGCGTCCTTGGGCAGATAGGTCGCGACCATTTCCCGGAGCTTGGAGCGAAGCTCCTTGCTCTCGATCTTCCGGCTCACGCCCACCTTGGAGGCGTAGGGCATGTAGACCAGGAAGCGGCCTGGAAGCGAGATCTGGGCGGTCACCCGGCAGCCCTTGGTCGAGATCGGCTCCTTGGTGACCTGCACCAGCAGGGTTTGCCCCTTCTTCAGGATTTCGGAGATGTCCGGCAACTGGCGCCGCGAGCGCACTTCGCGCTGGCGCGGCTCACTCTGGCCGTTCCCCTCGCCTCCCTTGCGCCCTTTGCCCCGGCCTCCCTCATCCTGCCCTTCGGACTCGGCGGCCTCCTCGAATGCCTCGTCCCCCTCCTCCCCGGTTGGCTCCTCGTCCTCTTCAGGTTCGAGAAGGTCGGAGGCGTGGAGGAAGGCACTCTTCTCGAGCCCGATGTCAACGAAGGCGGCCTGGATCCCAGGCAGGACGGCTTCGACCCGGCCCAGATAGATGTCGCCCACAATGCGGCGATGATCCGGGCGGTCGATGAGCAACTCGACGAGGCGGTCGTCCTCGAGGATAGCCACGCGGGTCTCCCGCTGGCTCCCGTTGATCAGTATTTCGCGCTTCACGCGTGGCAACCTCGACCGGGGTCGCGAACATCCACCCGGCGCTTCCGCGCCGGGGGATTCCGGTTCCGGTCTTCAGAGTCAAAGGCCCGGCACGGTCGCACGGGCAGGCCGGAGATTCGCCTGGCCGTTTCCGAAGCCGGGACCGCCCCGGAGCCAACTGCTCAGCCGGCCGGGGCGTCGGAGGGGACAAGGGTGCTGCAGGGTGCCACCGCTCGACCGCGGGACGCTGAACAGGGTCTCGGGTCCGCGGATGAGGTCGGCGGCGAAAGTGACGGACAGCATGCGGGACGGCGCCGCCAGGACGCCGCCCCGTAGAACCAGGCCGAGCCCCGACCAAGCACCCCCAGATGAGGAGGGCGCCGGCCGAAACGCCTTCTGAAAAGCCCAGCCATGGAAAAGGCATGGGCTAAAGATAGGATTTGCTTCGGGTTAGGGCAACAGTCGGCGGCTCGGCGGACGATTGGTGGCTCGGGCGCCGAGTCAAGCCACGATGTCGCCGAGGATCTGGCGAGCAATGACGATCCGCTGGATCTCGCTGGTCCCCTCCCCGATTTCGCAGACCTTGGCGTCTCGCATCATCCGCTCGACGGGGTATTCCGTGGTGTATCCGTACCCCCCGAACACCTGCACTGCCTTGGTGGTGACTCGCATGGCCAGTTCGGAACAGAAGAGCTTGGCCATCGCCGCCTCCTTCTTGAACGGCTTGCTGTTCTGCTTGAGCCAGGCGGCGTGATAGAGGAGGTGGGTGCCAGCTTCGATCTCGAGGGCCATGTCGGCCAGCTGGAAGTAGACTCCCTGAAAACTGCCAATGGGCTTTCCGAACTGCTTGCGCACCCCCGCATACCGGAGCGCTTCTTGGTACGCCCCTTCGGCGATTCCCAATGAGAGGGCGGCGATGCCGATTCGGCCGCCGTCGAGTGTCTTCAGGAAGTTGGTGAATCCCTCCCCCGGCCTGCCGAGCAGGTTCTCCTTCGGCACGACCGCGTCCTCGAGGATCAGCTCGCGGGTATCGCTTGCTCGCCAGCCCATCTTGTCTTCCTTCTTCCCCGCCCGGAAACCGCGGGTCCGGGTGAGCGTCTCGTCGTGTCCTACGCCGACCTTCCGGCAGGTCTCGAGGTCGCAGGTCTCCTTGGTCAGGATGAAACTGCTGATCCCCTTGTTGCCGTTGCCCGTCTGGGTCCGGGCCGTCGCCACAAAGATCTCACCCACGCCCGCATGGGTGATGAAGACCTTCGAGCCGTTGAGGAGATAGTGGTCGCCCTTGTCGATGGCGGTCGTGGCGGTGCCACCCGCATCGCTGCCGGCTCCCGGCTCGGTCAAGCCGAAGCCGCCGAGCACCTTCCCCGAAGCCAGCAGCGGAACGTACCTGCGCCGCTGGTCGGTGGTACCAAAGTCGACGATCGGCGAGGTACCGAGATTGGTGTGGGCACTAATGGTGAGGGCGTGACTGGCATCGACCTTGGCCAGCTCATGAATGGCGACGTAATAGGAAAGCTGATCCATCCCGGCCCCGCCCAGCTCCTCGGGCCACGGCACGCCGAGGAGACCGAGCTCTCCCATGCGCTTGACATTCTCCCAGGGGAAGCTGGAAGTCCGGTCCAGCTCGCGAGCGACCGGTGCGACGTGCTGGGCGCCGAACTCCCTCACCATGTCGCGCACCTGGTAATGCTGCTCCGAGAAGTAAAGTGAGAGATCCATATCCAGGTCTCGATCGAGGGGGCGGAAAACTGAGCGTCGGCAATATAATTCGCCGTCTTCGCAGCGGCTCAGGCTTATCTTAATGCACTACTTCCGCATGAGGCGGGGACGCGATGCGACACCACAACGATGGGCTCGGCGGCTCGGCGGCTCGGCGACTCGGCACCCTCGTGCTCGCGGCGGGGCTGGTTGCCTGTGGCGACGGCACCGCGCCCGGAAACGGGCTGAGTGGCCTCACCCTCGTGCCGGTAGACAGCGGCTATGACTTTTCGGTCTTCGTCACCGCCCCCCCGGGCGACCCGAACCGACTGCTGGTGGTGGAGCGCGGGGGCCGCATCCTGCTTCGCAAGAACGGGGTCCGGCAGGACTCGGCGTTCCTGAATCTCAGCGCAATCACCGATCCATCCACGGGTGAATTCGGCGTCTACAGCATCGCCTTCCACCCCCAGTACGCCACCAACCGGCGGCTGTTCGCCTACTACGCCGATCTGAACGGCCACAGTCAGCTCGCAGAGTTCCAGGCCGACGCGACCCTCGACCACGCCGACCCGAGCAGTTGGAAGCCGATCCTGAGCCAGGTACAGGACCCCGCCAGCGTGCACTATGGTGGACTGATCACCTTCGGGCCAGACGGCAAGCTCTATCTCGGCCTGGGCGACGGCAGTCCCGTCGATTCCGTACTCCTCGCCGCCCAGGACAGTGGCTCGCTGCTGGGGAAGATTCTCCGGCTCGACGTCGATGCAGGGACACCCTATGTGGTGCCTGCGGACAACCCCTACGTGGGCCGGACCGGGTGGCGGGGAGAGATCTGGCAGTTAGGACTCAGGAATCCGTGGCGTTGGAGCTTCGACCCCGGCACGGGAGACCTGTGGATCGGGGACGTCGGGGAGGACCTCTGGGAGGAGCTGGATTTCCGGCCGGGTCCGGTAGCCGGAGGTTCCAACTTTGGGTGGCCGGTCCTGGAGGGAACTCATTGCTTCCTTCCAGCCATGGGCTGCGACAGCACGGGGCTCATTCTGCCGGTGCTCGAGTATCCCCACCAGCCGGCTTGCTCCGTGACCGGGGGATACGTCTATCGCGGCCGAAAGTACCCTGACCTTCGTGGCACATACTTCTATGGGGACTACTGCACCGGGTTTGTGCGGGCCCTCCGGATGGTGGGTGGGACGCCGACCCCAGTCTACACGCCGCTCTCTCCGCCACTGACCAACGACAACGTCGTCTCGTTTGGGGAGGACTCGGCGGGCGAGGTCTACGTGGTAATGGCATCCGGCCGCATTTACCGGATCGGCCTCGCGGGCTAGCTGCACCGGGCAGTGCCAATCAGCGGAGAGCCACGGCTATCACCGTTGCATTGATCGTGGCGATCAGCGTCTGGCCGTCAGGCAGGAGGTACAGCTACTGGGGGGCGCCGAGCAGCGGGACATGCTCCAGGATGGCACCGTCGGAGACGCGCACCTTCAGATAGCCGTCGCCCACTCCGAAGTAGGCGGCCGCAGCGTCGGGGGCCAGGACGCTCGGACCGTAGTTGGCACCGGGAATGAGGGTGAACAGCGGCGTGAGGTCGGGGAGAAAGACAGCATTGAGGCTGCCCCCGTCGCCGCCACACGCAACCAGGCCGGTGGCCATGATTCCCCACGCGAGGAGGAGCTTGCCTGGCACCGGCATTGTGACGGCCATTTGTGTCCTCAACAGAGGTATGCCCATTGCTGCGGCGCGGTCCGGGGCCCGTCAAGGAGCGGGGGTCCGCCGCCTCAGCCGTCCTTCCGTCGACCTCGTCGCCACACACCGGCCAACCGAGTGAGACCCGGCCACGGAGCCTGACAGACATCGCAGCGACCGCACTCCCGTACCTCCTCGCCGAAATAGCCGAGGAGACCACGGCGGCGGCAACGCTGACGGGCTGCGTAACGCTCCATTACTTCCAGCCGCTCCAGCGCGGCCTTGCGACGCCGGCGCACACGGGCCCACTCCACGGACCCGGCTGCGGGCCCCAGCTCCGCCCAGAGTCGATCCGCGGATTGTACGACCCCTTCGGGGTGACGGCGCCGTCGGTCGGGATCGGTCCAGAGTTCCTCGACCACCCGGCGCGGCGGGAAGGTGACGTCCAGCTGCCGGCGGTGCATGGCCGGATCGGAGGGGTGATAGAGCAGAATGCAGCGTGCCGGGTGGCCATCCCGGCCCGCGCGTCCGGCTTCCTGATAGTAGGCCTCTGGCGTCGGCGGCATTCCCCAGTGCAGCACCAGCCGGACCCTCGGCGCGTCGATGCCCATGCCGAAGGCCGAGGTCGCGACCACGACGTCCAGCTCCTCCGCCAGGAACCGGCGCAACACCTCCCCGCGGCGTTCCCGCGTGAGCCCGGCGTGGTAGGACGCGGTGCGATGGCCGGAGAACCAGAGGGCCTGGGCCAGCGCATCGGCGCTGTTCCGGGTGGGGGCATAGACAATCGCGAGACCGGGTCGATCGGCGAGGAGCGCTCGAATGCGGGGCAGACGCTCGGCCGGGCCGCGGACCGGCTCGACCGCGAACGAGAGATTGGGTCGGTCGAAGGAGCCCACATGCAGATCATGCCGCCCGAATCCGAGTGATGCCGCGATGTCGGTCCGCACCGGCGCTGTGGCACTCCCGGTGAGCGCCACCACGGGAGGGCGGCCGAGTTCTTCCCGCAACCGCGAAAGCTGGCGGTATGCCGGCCGAAAGTCGTGGCCCCATTCACTGATGCAATGGGCCTCGTCGATCGCCAGCAATCGGGGGGTGACGCCCGCACGGTTCAACTCCAGACCGAGCCGGGGAGCGCGTTCCGGCGACACGTAGAGCAGGCGCAATTCTCCCTTTTCGATCCGGGTGAGCAGGCTCGCCTGTTCCTCTGCCGTCGACATCGAGTTCAGTGTCCCGGCCGGGATGCTGCGCCGAGTGAGGGCGGCGACCTGATCCTGCATCAGGGCAAGCAGGGGGGACACCACCACGGTCAGACCGCCGAACACCATGGCCGGCACCTGGAAGCAGATCGATTTGCCCCCGCCAGTCGGCAGGATGGCGAGGGTATCTCGTCCCGCGAGCACCGACTGAACCACCCGGCGCTGGAGTGGTCGGAAGTCCTGGAAGCCGTAGTGGCCGTGCAGGAGGCGGCGGGCTTCGGCGATGCGTTCGGCCAGTGGGAGCATGCCCCGAGTCTAGGAGCGACCACACCCGACTCCGGGGGCGAAACGACGGGGAGTGGTACAGTCTTACGCGGGCGGTTGGGTCCCCCCATTCGCCGGACCATGGGCGCCAGCGGGCGTCCCGTGTTTGCGGCGCTCCCAGAGTCGAATGGCGAGCGCGCCGGCCAGTCCGGCCATTGCACCCCACACGAGGGCGCGCTGATCGAGCGCCACGCCCGCCGTGGCCAGCGTGAATCCGAGGGCGGCGAGGAAGAGCTTGAGCCGCCTCATGTCTTGAGGAAGGCCTCGATGGCCGAGCGGAAGTCGGGGTGCATCCGGGCCAGGGCGTTGATCCGGGCGCCCAGGGCGATCCCCTCGCTGAACGACTGGCCGTCGAGTTGGTAGAGCAGCCGCTTGCTGAGCGCCAGCGCGGACGCACTAGCCCCGGCGAGTTGCGTCAGGGTCTCCTGTACGACGGTCTCGAACTGCGAGTCCGGCACCACCCGGGACACCAGCCCCGCCTCCCGAGCCTCCCGGGCAGAGAGCAGTCGCCCCGTCGCGACCAGATCGAAGGCGCGTCGCTCCCCGACCTGGCGCCTGAGCATGGTCATGACCATCGCCGGGACGAACCCGCGGCGAATCTCGGGATAGCCGAGGTGGGCACTTTCCCGGGCCAGGAGCAGGTCGCAGGCCGTCGCCAAGCCGGCCCCACCGGCGAGGGCGCGCCCGTGGACCACCGCGACCACCGGCTTGGGGAGCGCGCGGATCCGCTCAAAGACACGGCCCAGGCGCATCGCCGAGCGCTCATTCTCTTCCGGCGACTGCTCCGCCGACGCCAGCAGCTCGTTGAGGTCTGCCCCGGCGCAGAAGTCCTTCCCTGCTCCCCGGAAAGCGACGACCCGGATCTCGGCATCGAGGTCGGCGCGGTCCAATGCTCGATGGATCGCGTCCACGGTCGCCGCGTCGAGCGCATTTCGCTTTTCGGGACGATTCAGCGTCAGGGTGAGGACGCCTGCCTCGAGCGCAACGATGAGGCTCATATCCGCCTCACCCTCCGCGCGAGGGCCACCGGCACGGGGATCTCCATGCGCAGGAGGGCCGTGGAATACACCTTTCCCTGCGCATCGGTCTGTAGCGAGATGGTCCCGCCCCCATCCAGCGCCCCGTGCAGCAGGAAGTTGAGTGCCCTGAGGTTGGGGAGTTCGAACCGCTCCACCGTGCTGACCATGCCCTTGAAATGGCGGGCAACCCGGGCCCGGGTCACTTCCTTCAGCAGCAGGGGGTAGTACTCCGGCTCGAGGGCGATGAGGCCGACGTTGGCGGTGTCGCCCTTGTCACCGGAGCGAGCGTGGGCCAGGAAGCGAAGCTGAACGGGTCGACGGCTCGGCGGCTCAGCGGCTCGGCGACCCGACGCCCGCCCGCCCTTCTCGGTCCGCTTCCCCGCCTGTCCGCTTGTCCGCCTGCTCTTGCTAGGCATCCAGCACCTCCACCCGCACGTGCGGCTCGATTTCGGTGCGATCGATCAGCGCAGGCCAGTACGCCACCACTTCCTGTACCTCCGGCCGCCCACCGGCGAATCCGGTAACGCTGGGCGGGCCGGTGAGCACCAGCGGCGCGATCTCCCGGGTGAAGCGCTCCACTGGTGCCCTATCCCGGGCGCGCACTCCGATCCGGAGTTGCACTTCAGGCATGTCCGGATGCGGGGGCCCGGCCAGCGGGCCGTGGGTTGCGTTGACACCGACGAACTCGGTCAGCACCTGCTCGAAATCGAGCCTGAGATCGCGGAGCCGCCCTCGGAGAATCCGATCGGCTGCCCGGGCCTTGTCATAGGCCTCGGGCCAGGAGTAGACCAGCGTCCCGACTGCCTTGTATCCGTAGAAGTACGCGATCGACACCTTGAGCTTGTCAGTCTTCTCGCGGCCGCGGATTCCGCTGACGCCGACCCGATCCTTCCCTGCCTGCCGCAGCTGAATGGTGGTGAAATCCGCGACCCCATCCGGGGTGATATAGGAGTGGGGATCTCCCATCTCGTAGACCAGCTGCTCGGTGACGCTCGCGACGTTCACGACCCCGCCGGTGCCGGGGTGCTTGGTGACGACGAAGCTGCCGTCTGGACTCGCCTCCGCGATCGGGAATCCGGGGTTTTCGAGGCCTTTCACCTGTCGCCACCCCTTGAGCAGGTTGCCCCCCGAGGATTGGGCGCCGCACTCGATGATGTGCCCCGCCACCGTGCCGGCCGCCACCTTGTCCCAGTCGTCGCGGGCCCAGCCGAACTCGTGGAAGAGCGGCCCCAGGGTGAGACCCGTGTCGGTGACCCGGCCGGTGATCACCACCTGCGCACCCTGGCGGAGCGCTTCCACGATCGGCGCCATCCCCAGGTAAGCGTTGGCCGAGAGCACCGTGGGGCGGATATCGCTGAGCGGCCGGCCGGTGTCGAGATCGTGGAGTTCGTGGCCCTTGCCAAGAAGCTCGTCCAGGCGGGGCAGGATATCGTCGCCGCTCACCAGCGCGATCCGTACCCGTCCGGCGAGACCCAGCTTCCGGGCCGCATCGCGAACGGCCTCGGCGCAGGCGCGGGGATTCACCCCGCCGGCGTTGCTCGTCACCTTGATGCCTTTGGCGACGATGTCGGGGAGAATCCGTTCCATGAGGGGCACGAAATCGCGGGCGTACCCGAACCTGGGGTCCCGGGATTTCTGCTTCTGCATGATGGACATCGTCACCTCAGCGAGGTAGTCCATCATGAGATAGTCGATCGGTCCGCCCTGCACCTGACGAACCGGCGCCTCGAGCCAGTCCCCCCAGAAGCCTTGGCCGGCGGCGACGCGGACGATGCGGTCGGTCATGGGCTCCGCGGGATCACGGGGGCTGGCAACGGCACCTCGCGGGTCCAGGTGTGATCCCCGTCGGGCACGACCACGATGCCGAGGGGGACGAAGGCATCACCGGCCTTGAGCGGGAACGCGGGCAGGGGAAGGGTCACCGTCGCGTCCTTGCCAGGTTCGATGGTCACGGCCTGACCGGCCAGCCGCACCACGTGTGCCGAATCGGCGTACAGGCGGATGGACACCGTGGCCGTCCACTGCTGGTCGCCCCGTGGGTCCGCGAACCCAGGGAAGAGTGCAACCTCCGCCCCGGTCCCGCCCCCGACGCGCCGGGGCAGATCGGCATGCAGACGGCCGAAGGCATAGTTGAGTGGCGACTTCCCGAGCTGGCGGCCGTCTGCGTCGAGCAGCGTCACACCGAAGTCCGTGAACAGGGGCCACTGGGCCGGATCCATCCGCACATCCACCGCGGCGTGGATGGCCCAGTCGGGGAGCTGAAAGCGGATCCGCTGGGTGTCGAACCCCCGCGCCACGAGAGTCGCGGTCCGCTCGGCGCCGACCAGAACGGCGAACGGCTCGCTGGCCACAGTATCCGGGCTGATGTTGCCTAACCGGACCGCGATCCCGTCGCGCTCACGGGCGGCTTCGATCGTGAGCCGACTCTGGTCCACGGCAATCGTCGCCTCGGCGCCCTCGAGGGGCGGGGCAACTGCCACTGCCTCGTACAACCCAGGCTCCACATCCCGGGCATCGACCGCATAGCTTCCGGCCTGTTCCCCGGACCCGGCGCCGATCCCGTTCTCCTCCCGGTAGGGCTGGCCCCCAGGTTCGTGCAGGTAGGCGAGCACCTGTTCGCCGGCGGCCATGGTGGCGAACATCACGGCGAAAGGCCGGCTGCGCTTCGCCTCAAAGAAGACCCGCCCCTCGCCCCCGGCGGGAATCCGGCCCAGACGCGCTACCAGTGTACTCGCGGTGTCCGCGATGACGACGGTGTTGACGAGCCGGAAGGAGGGACCCGCCAGGGTGTCGGAGGTCCACGCCGTTACCACCCCGACATGCACCCCCGGCCGGCTCAGCGAGGGAGAGTCGTACGAGAGGCGGATGGTGTTGGCCCCCGAGCGCAACCGCACCCGACCTGGCGCTCGGAGCCAAGGAGCGCTGGAGCGGAGTGTCATATCCGTCTCTCCCATGCCGGCGGGGAGAGAGACCTCGAAGGCCTGGGCCGTGTCCGGGGCGGTGCCGAGGAGCTGTTCCTGGTAGGCGGCGGTGACGCCGTGACCCAGCGCCCGGACGTTGATGTCGGCGACGGTTCGCCCAGTGGCCAGCCACCGCCAGGCGGCGCCGACGTCCGGTTGGCCTGTGCCATCGTCAAGATAGGACCCGGCCGCCAGCGGACGGGCCGTCACCATCAGGGCCTGCCGAATCCGCCGCGCCTCGATCTGGCCCTTCTCCAGGACGAGGCCGGAAAGGAGGAGCGCGGCGAGCCCAGCGGCGTGGGGCGAGGCCATGCTGGTCCCGCCCTTTCGCTCATCCCCGGTGTTCCAACGCGGCACTGTGGAATAGGCGAGTCCGGGCGTCACGAGATCGGGCTTGGCCAGTTCCCCGCCGCGGGAACTGAAATACGCGACCGGATCGCCGCCTCTCCCGCTGGCGCCCAGGAACACGCCAGGGAAGGTCGCGCCGACCGTGATTGCCGCCGTCGAGGATCCGGGAAAGCCGACCGTCGAGAGACCAGGACCGTCGTTACCGGCGCTGATCGTGAAGACAACGTCCGGGTTGGCGCCAAGTATCGAATCGATGACGCGATCAATGCGGGCCCGCCCCTCGGTTTCGTTGCCGACGCCGAAACTCAAGTTGAGGACCAGCGGCATGCGACGCTCGCGGGCGAAGCGGACGGCGTACGAGAGCGCGGCCAGCATGCTCCCGGTGGTCGAGATCCCGCCGTGGGCATTGTTCGCGATTTTGAGGCCGAGCAGGAAGGCTCCGGGCGCCACGCCGTCAAAGCCGGAGACGCCATACATGTCGTTGCCGGCGGCGATGCCTGCCACATGCGTACCGTGGGCGCTGGTGTCGAAGAACAGGTCGAGTTTCGGTTCCCCGTTCGTCTCTCGCAGATTCACAGCGATCGTGATCCGGGGCAGGCGGCCGCCCGTGTGCCAAGCGAAGGTTTCCCTTGCCACGAGGTAATCGTGGACCGGCTTCTCGTTGGCGAGCGAGCCATCGCCGTCGGTATCCGCGAACAGCACCCAGCCATCGCTGGCGCGGACGACGACTACGGGAAGGGTGTCGGCGTCATCGCGATCGCCGTTGAGGTCCGCCGCCGGCATCTCGCCCAGGGGAATCTCCGCGATTACACCCCCGTAGACCGTGCCGTGGATGGCAAGGGCCCGGAGACGCGAGGCGCCGGTAAGAACGCGCCCGGCTACAGTAATCTGATCGCCCTGAAGAGCCACCGGCCCGAGGCTGACCTCCCCTTCTCCGGAGAAGTCGCGCAGGTCGAGCAGCTTCCGCTCGCCGGTGCTGGTGGTCCCCAGGCCGGGAACCCCGGCGTCGATGCCGCTGTCGAGGATGCCGATCAGGACGCCCCGGCCGTCATAGGTGGGATGCAGCTTGAGAAAGCTTTCCACTCCGGTCGGCTTGAGCGGCATCCAGCCCCGCAAGAACGCCTCCCGTGGCGGGAGCAGCGGTAGCGGCTCCGGTTCGGCAGGACCAGGGCCCGTGGGTCCCGGCGCGGTCCCGGGTTGGGCTGCGGGTGCGGGAATCGGTAGGTCCTTCGGACCGCCGGAAGCGCACGCGGAGAGCAGTGTCATCCCCAGCAGCCAGAGAGATCTGCGGCGCATGGCGCGGAACGAATGCCGCATCATCCCGACAGCGGGGGCAGGACGAAGGGACCGAGGTGGGGACCGCCATAGGTGCTGGTGACTCCGAGCAGGAAGGCCAGGATGTCGCGAGTCTCCTCGACCGTGACGATCGCGTCCACGAAGCCTCGCGCGGCGGCATGCTTGGCGTCCAATTGGTGCTCGTAATCGGTGCGCATCGCATCGGCCGACGCCTTCACCTCGGGCGACGGCTCGCGCCGTTCGGCCCGGGCCTTGGCGAGTTCGACCCCATGCACCGCCTCCACCGCCGACTCCCCCTCCATGACAGCCATCCTGCCGGTGGGCCAGCTGAGGATGAAGTCGGGGTCGAACCCCTGCCCCGCCATGGCGTAGTAGCCGGCGCCCGAGGCGTGATTCAGCGTGAGCACGAGCTTGGGAACGTGGGCGGTCGCCATCGCTTCCACGAAGCGTGCCCCCGCCCGGATGATCCCCGATTGCTCCGCTTCCACACCGACCATGAAGCCCGAGACGTCCTGAAGGAAAAGCAGTGGAATTCCCTCGCGGTTGGCGGTGTCAATGAAGAAGGCTGCCTTCTCAGCGCTCTCGGTGTAGATGATCCCGCCGATCCGCGGCATCTGCCCCGACTTCCCCTTAATGACGCTGCGGGCGTTCGCGAGCACGGCAACCGGGCGTCCCTCGATCCGGGCGTGACCGCACAGGAGCTCGCGCGCGACGTCGGGCTGAAACTCGTCCAGCCGGCCCCCATCCAGCAGACAGGCGAGCACCGCGTGCACGTCGTAGGACAAGCGATGATCCGCGGGCATGATGTCGTAGAGCTCGGCGGCGCGGCGGCTCGGCGGCTCGGCGGCGCGACGGCCGGGCGGCGCGACGGCTCGCTGGCTGGGAAGCCGCGACACATAGCCCCGGATCATCGTGACGCACTCCCGGTCGCTGGCCGCTCGGTAGTGCGCCACGGCGGAGATCGTGGTGTGCATCGCCGCGCCCCCGAGGGTTTCCGTGTCGACGACCTGGCCGGTAGCGCCCTTGACGAGATTCGGGCCACCCAGCCCCATGAAGCTGGTCCCATCGACCATGAAGATGACGTCGGAAAGCGCCGGCAAGTATGCGCCACCGGCGACGCAGCTACCCATCACGGCGCTGATCTGCGGCACATTGAGGTACCGCCGCATGAGCGAGTTGTAATAGAAGATGCGCGCCGCCCCGTACTGCCCCGGGAAGACTCCGCCCTGGTAGGGAAGGTTCACTCCGGCGGAATCGACCAGATAGATGATCGGCACCCGCTGGCGCATGGCGATCTCCTGCGCCCGCAGGATCTTCCTGATCGTCTCCGGCCACCATGAGCCCGCTTTCACCGTCGAGTCGTTGGCGACAACCACGACCTCGTGGCCTTCCACCACTCCGAGGCCGGTGATCACGCCGGCCCCGGGGGCCTGTCCGTCGTATTGGTCGTAGGCGACCAACAGTCCGATCTCCAGCCAGGGCGTGCCGGGGTCGAGTAGCGCCTGCACCCGTTCCCGGGGTGAGAGTTGCCCCTTCTCATGCATCCTGGCGACACGTTTCGGCCCGCCGCCCTCGCGAAGCCGGACAGCGAGCGCGAGGTACTCCTCGGAAAGGTCGCGCAGCCGGGAGGGCCGCGGAGGGGGCGAGGTCGCCACAGTAGCGAGGGTCAGGAGGTGAGGTGCGTTGCGGCCCAGGACTCGATATAGCCAATCAGGTCCGCCGTCGGAGTGCCAGGCCCGAAGAGGCGCCCGACGCCCTGCCGCTCGAGGGCCTCCATGTCCTCTCGCGGGATGATGCCCCCGCCCGTGAGGAGGATGTCGGGTCGGCCCGTTTCGTCGAGGAGTCGCCGCACCCGGGGGAAGAGGGTCATGTGGGCCCCGGAGAGGATCGACAGACCCACGACGTCGACGTCCTCCTGGACTGCCGCGGTCGCGATCATCTCCGGCGTCTGGTGCAGGCCGGTGTAGACCACCTCCATTCCGGCGTCGCGGAGCGCGGCGGCCACGACCTTGGCCCCGCGATCATGGCCGTCGAGACCGGGCTTAGCGACGAGGACCCGGATCGGACGAGCGAGCGGTTTCTTTTCGGTGGCAGCGACCATGGCAGATATCCGGTATCAGGCCCCTGCAGCCAGGGGCGACGAGGTGACGGGGCAACGAGCCGGCAGCCTGACGATTTCGACAGTGAGCTCCGAGGACACGCTAGGCACTCGTCGCCCTTCGCCGCTCGTCCCTGGTCCGTGCCAGGACGTATTCCGCGACCTCGGCGATGCTTGCCGCCGTGCGCACGTCCCGCCCGGCGTGATTCCCCAGCGGATCAAGGAGCACGACCTCCATTCCAGCCCGGCGCGCGCCGACGACGTCGACCTCATAGATGTCACCCACATAGAGTGCCTCGGCTGGCACCAGCCCCAACCGATCGAGCGCCGCGCGGAAGATCCGTGGATCCGGCTTCTCGAAGCCGACCAGCTGCGAATCGATGACGCACTCGAAGAACCCCCGCAGCCCCGCCGCCTCGAGCCCCTCCTCGGCACGGCCATCACTGTTGGACACGACGGCCAGCCGATAGCCACCCCGGCGCAGCCGCTCCAGCGCTCCGATAGTCCCGGGGTGCACCCCGCCCCAGAGGTGCCGCTCCCGGTGGAGCGCGAACAGCGTGTCACGGACCGCCCCCAGCTTCACCTCCGGTACGCCGGCGAGTCGGAAGAGGGTCTCGAGATAGCGGGAGGCGCGCTCCCGATCCGAGGTGTCACTCCGCTCCAGCGCCAGCGCGGCCGGCTTGGCCTGGAGCTCGAGGTCCCTGGCCGTGAGGGGCACGCCGGTGGCCCGGGCGATGGCCGGGGCAAGCCGCGGGTAGTCGAGGAACAGCAGCGTGTTGCCCGCATCGAACAGGATGGCCTGAAGGCTCACCGGAACCGCAGCAGTCCCGCGAGCCCTCTGATCGCACTGCGGGCCGACTCGTCGAAAAGCACCTCCACCTCCACTCGCTGCCGCAGGGCCTCCTCGATGGCCTCATCGATGAGGTCGAGGATCGGGTGCACGGCCCCATCCGAGCGCAGCTCGGCCTCCCGCGTGGCCAGCCGGCCAGTCTTCCCCGAGCGATAGCCGGACTGCTGCGCGTCGGCATCGACCAGCAATGTCCGCACCTGCCCTCGCGCCAGGGCCCGAAGGGTGCCGTCGATGCCATCCACCGCCCACCCTGCGCCCAGCGCGTCGACCAGCCCGTGCGCAATCGAGCGCTCGGACTCCCGCTCGAACTCGGCGCGCGCCGCCAGGGTAGCCTCGTACACGAGCGCCGGCTTCGTCTCCTTGGGGTTGAGACTGACCACCCCCATCAGCCTTTCCGCGAGGTAAGGATGGAGGAAGGCAGCGACCGCTCCGGCCTCACGTCCAGGGCCGGCAAGCACCACCCCGTGGACCGGCCGGCGCCGGTGCAGATCGAAGAGCCGATCCGCGATCAGGGCGTAGTGGCGCTGCTTCTCCTCGCGGATCCGGTTGTGGTAGGTGTGCTCGCCTTTCCCCGGAGAGTCCGCGCGGTCGCTATGGTACCGGCCCCCCCGGGTGGTGTCAGCGCGAAGATCCTCGATCTCCTCGGCCCCGAACGCCGTGACCTCGAAGATCCGTGCCGAGGTCCGGTCCAGCACGACGCTCAGCAGATTGCCGACCTGGTCCTCTACAGAGGCGAGCTCGCGGACCAGGGCGGTACGTTCCACCGCCAGACGCGAGCGGTGCACGCTGGGCAAGCCAACCATCTCGAACAGCTTGAGCGGGCCGCTGGCAAAGATGGCCAGCCCTTGGGTGGCAGGGAGCCGTGCCGGCTCCTTGAGCCGGTCGTGAATGCGCTTGAGATCGGCACTCACTTCTTCCCGGACGCCGCGGGGGAGGTCGAGCCCGTCGAGTGCCCGTTCCACCTCGCGCATCCGGTTCTTGAGCTTGATGAGGTATTTGCCACGGGTTCGATCCCGAGGCTCCACCTTCAGGTAGCAGGTGACGATCCGATGGTCGTCGGTCCGGAGCTTGGTCAGCCTGGAGAGCAGTTTCTGGATTTCGTTGGCCATGGGGGACGCTTGGGGTTGGCTATCAGCTATCCGCTATCAGCTATCGGCTATCGGCTATATAGCCGATAGCCGATAGCCTTCTCAGAAGAACACCGGCTCCCGATAGGTGCCGTAGACCTGCTCCAGCACGTGCCGGATCTCGAACAGGGTGCCGTAGACCCGGG
>Ga0315273_10000412_pt1 | contig 44407 bp, 38 predicted proteins | sample YL17G02_0_MG_FD_205753 | JGI IMG/M metagenome (GOLD analysis project Ga0315273, IMG submission 205753) | Sediment microbial communities from Yellowstone Lake, YNP, Wyoming, USA - YL17G02_0 | ecosystem: Environmental > Aquatic > Freshwater > Lake > Sediment | place: USA: Wyoming | collected...
CTCTGTGCCAACACAAGAAATTGAGAATGGTTACAAAGAAATTGCTTTACCGGAAAAAGATGTTAAAGCCAAAAATCAATTAGCCATGGTCGGGGAATCGATTTCAAAACATATTTCGAGTAATTTGATCTATGTTTTTGTGATTATTGTTCTCTTTGGCCTGGTGATTGGATTGTTGCTGGCAAAATTCCGTAGGCGCAGAAATGAATTTCCGCAAATTTGATTGACTACTGCAATAATTTCTGCCAAAATTTATTTATTAAACGCTAATCACCAAACATATGAGCGGACATTCAAAATGGGCAAACATTAAAACCAGAAAAGAGGGACAGGACAAAAAGAAGGGCAAGAATTTTTCCAAGCTGGCAAAATTGATTGAAATTGCCGCTAGGAAAGGCGGAGACCCGGAAACAAACCCAACTTTGCGCTTAACCATCGAAAAAGCACGCTCTTTCAATATGCCCAACGAAAATGTTGTCCGTGCAGTTAAAAAGGGTTCAGGAGAAAACAAAGAAGGCGGACAATTAGAAGAAGGCTTGTATGAGGCGTATGGGCCCGAGGGAAGCCAATTGATTATCGAAACAATTACCGATAACAAAAACCGAACCCTGTCCGATGTTCGCCATATCCTTACAAAACACGGCGGGAGATTGGCAGAAAGCGGAAGCGTAAAATGGAATTTCAGCCAAATGGGAATGATTTTAATCGATAAATCTAAAATGACTACCCAAAGCAAAGAAGACTTTGAACTGAAAATGATCGATGGAAGAGCCGAAGACATTAAATGGAGAGATGATGCCCTGGAAGTCTGTACTAAGCCGGAAAATCTGGAAAAGCTCAAAGAAATAATCAAAGGGCTAAACATTGAAATCGAAGAATCCGGGCTGGAGTGGGTTCCGAAAAACGAGACTGAAATTAAGGAACCGCAAGCCAGGAAACAAATCGAAGCTCTTTTTGAAGAGCTGGAAGAAAATGACGACGTAAAAGATGTATTTTCAAATGTAATATAATATGACCCCGTACTGAATTTTCGACTGGCCCGCCTTTGGCGGGCCGAAGAATGCGCGGGACATAACCATATAACAAATTATTATAGATAATGTTTAATTATAGAATTTCGATATTAAAAATGTCGAAAATCTAGTAACGGGGTATGATTATTTTAGGCATTGACCCGGGAACAGCAATTGTCGGTTTCGGCCTGATTGAAAAAGAAAAGAAAAGCCAGAAACTGAAATTAATCAAATACGGCTGCATTGAAACGTCCGCTAAATTTTCTACCGCGGAAAGATTGAAAATTATTCACGAAGAATTAGAATCTTTGCTGGAAAAATATAAACCGGATATAGCGGCGGTCGAAGATATTTTCTTTTTTAAAAATCTGAAAACCGCAATTAAGGTAAGCCAGGCGAGAGGAGTAATTTTACTTACGATTGCCAAGAAAAAAATTGCTGTTGCCGAATTTACTCCACTACAAATCAAACAAGCGGTTACCTGTTATGGCCGTGCGGAAAAAATCCAGGTTCAAAAAATGGTTAAAACGCTTCTGGGCTTGAATGAAATCCCTAAGCCCGATGATGCGGCAGATGCCCTGGCAGTTGCTATATGTTGCGCGCACAGTGTAAGGAATTGATAATTTGAGCTTGACCCCTCACCTGTTTTGCAGATGCCTTGTTTGGCGGCGCAAGGGCGAATAGCCCTGCCCTATTCGGGCACAGTGCCGCAAGATATTAATGCGATTAACAAGCTCTTCTATTTTTCGTGTTTTTTAACGGCAAAATAGGTGAGGGGTTGACACCTGATTTTTAAAAGATATAATAATGCTTGCGGGTTCAATGGATCGGACAATGACCCGCCCAAGGAGGATTTACAAAAATAATAATTAAAATAAAACCATGATTACAGATGTTAAGGATCTCTATTCTCCGCTTGCAATAGATGGAGACGACACAACGGGAGATAATTTTGATGAAAAAGAGGAGAAGGGCGATGACCCCGAAAAGAAAGACGAGACAGAAGAAGACGCGGATGCAGACGAAGACGAAGAGGAGAAAGAAGACGATAATCTGGAAGTAGACGACGAAGAAGAAGAATAAAAAACTAAACCCCCCATACAAAATGGGGGGTTTAGTTTAAAAAAAGAATTTTTATGCCAATTTGGCAAACTTTCTCTTCCCTGCGCGAATAATCATACCGCTTTTCGGCGTAATCTCTTTTTTCCAATCGTTCAAAACCGCTCCATCAATATCAATTGCTCCTTGTTCAATTAATCTTTTTGCTTCAGATTTCGAAGATGCCATTTTTGTCTTCACTAAAAAATCGCAAATCAATATTTTCTTATCAGAAATTTTCGTTTCCGGAATATCTGTTGGCTGAGCCCCTTCTTTAAAAACAAGATTAAATTCTTTTTCCGCTTTTTCCGCTGTTTTTTTATCGTAATAAATACCCACAATCTCCGACGCTAGTCTCGCCTTGGTGTTTCGGGGATTTTCTCCTGTTTTTATACGAGATTCAATTTTTTGAACTTCTCCCAATGATAGATTTGTGCACAATTCGAAGCAAGTTAAAATCACTTCGTCCGGTAGTGCCATTATTTTCCCGTACATTTCTTTTGGGGTATCGTTAAGTGCGACAAAGCTTCCTTCACTTTTATTCATTATTTTTTTGTTTGTTTTGGGATTGATTAAAAGTCTGGTAGTTAAAACAAGTTTTTCTTTGTTTTTATAAATCTTAACTAAGTCTCTGCCAATAAGCATATTGAAGGTCTGGTCTGTTCCACCTACCTCCATATCAACGTTCATTGCTACCGAGTCGTACCCCTGCATTATCGGATATAAAAATTCATGCAGAGAAACCGGTTTATTATTTTTTATTCTTTCTTGAAACATGTCTCTAATTTGCATCTGCTGAACGGTAAAATGAGCCGATAATTCCGCCAATTCTTTAAAGGTTAATTTATCTAACCAAGAACTATTAAATTTAGTTTCTATGGGATTTTTTAGAGACTTAAAATCCAAAATTTTTACCAACTGGTTTTTATAATCTTTTGCGTTTGCGAGAACCTCTTTTCGTGTGAGCGGTTTTCTGGTTATTGTTTTCCCCGTGGGGTCGCCGACCATAGCAGTAAAGTCCCCGATAAGTAAAATAATCTTGTGCCCCATGTTTTGTAGTTTTCTTAGGAGAAAAAAATTAGTAGAATGACCAAGATGCAACTGAGGACCCGTAGGGTCAACGCCGTGATAAATGGTTAGTTTTTTACCGGACTCCAAAACCCCCCTCAGGTTTTCCTTGGAGGGATAAATCTTGTCTATTTTGCGATCGTCTAAAAATTCTCGTATTTTGGGATCCATGATAGTTCTTTCCATCTTTTTACTCTACTATAATTTGAGCGATTAAACAATATTGCTATAATCCGGTTGTTATTTTATGATTAGAATATCGTATTAATATTATATAATGCCGAAAATAACTTCTTATCATGGGGGGAGCCAGGCTGGTTTATGGACGAAAATCAGGCTTTTTTGGTTTCGCAAAAAAAGCAGAACTAAGCACAAAAAAATATTAAAAAGGATTTTGGTTTTTCTTGTTGGTGCTTTTGCGGTTTTTTTAATCGGTATTGTCGGAGTTTTCGCCTATTTTGTAAAAGACTTGCCCAATGCAGATGCGTTGAACAAAAGAAAGGTGATTGAATCGACAAAAATTTACGACCGCACAGGAACAATTCTTTTATATGACGTGCATGGAGAAGAAAAAAGAACCCTGATCTCCTTCGAAGAAATTCCCCAACACCTAAAAGATGCAACACTGGTAATCGAAGATGACAATTTTTATCATCATTTCGGAATTGATTTTAAGGGGATTATCAGAGCTTTTCTCGCCAATCTACGGGGAAAGAAAATAAGCCAAGGCGGCTCAACGATTACCCAGCAATTAGTCAAAAGTACCATTCTTAGTCCGGAAAAAACCTATGCCAGAAAAATAAAGGAGGCAATTCTCTCGATTGAAACGGAAATCAAATACACAAAAGACGAAATTTTTAATCTTTATCTCAATCAAATCCCTTACGGCTCCAACGCTTATGGAGTAGAGGCTGCCAGTCAAACGTTTTTCGATAAGCGCGCCAAGGAACTGACTATTGCGGAAAGCGCGCTGCTTGCTGCGTTGCCACAGGCTCCAAGCTATTATTCTCCCCATGGATCACATCTGAGTGAATTAAAAAACCGCCAAGAATACATCTTGGAAAGAATGTTGAAATTTAACTACATTACGCAAGACCAACTCGACCAAGCAAAAGCAGAAGAATTGAAATTTTCCTCGGTCAAAAACAAATTTGGCGCCCCCCATTTCATCATGTATATCAAAGAATACCTGGAAGAAAAATATGGAAAAGATTACATCGAACAGGCGGGATTGAAAGTTTACACGACACTAGACTGGGACTTGCAACAGATAGCGGAAAAAATTATTGCCGAAGGAGTCGCCAAAAATATTAAGAACCATAACGCCAATAACGCAGCACTGGTCTCAATCGACCCCAAAACAGGACAATTACTGGTTATGGTTGGTTCGAAAGATTATTGGGCAGAAGAGTCTAGTCCCAAGGGATGCGTTCCGGGGAAAAATTGTTTGTTCGAACCAAATGTGAACGTATCTATCCGTCCCCGCCAACCCGGCTCTTCTTTCAAGCCCTATGCTTACGCCACTGCCTTTAAAAAGGGATTTACAACCGAAACAGCGCTTTTTGATCTGCCGACGGAATTCTCCGCAGGCATAGACGAATGTCCTTTAACCAATATTGATTATGCGAATAAAAATCCCTTATGCTACCATCCGCAAAATTATGACGGAAAATTTAGAGGCCCCCTAACCATGCGCCAGGCAATCGCACAATCATTAAACCTGCCCTCGGTAAAGGTTTTATACCTTGCGGGAGTCAATGAAACCATAAACACTGCTCAAGACATGGGCATCGAAACACTAAAAGACCGTTCCAGGTATGGACTTTCACTGGTTTTGGGCGGAGGAGACGTAAAGCTACTTGAACACGCTGCAGCATTTTCGGTATTCGCCAACGAGGGCGTGAAAAATCCCCTAACTGCGATTTTAAAAATCGAAGACTCCAGTGGAAAGGTCCTCGAGGAATACAAAGAAAAACCAATTAAAGTCCTGGAACCGCAAATTACCAGAATGATATCCAGTGTTTTGTCGGATGAAGAAAACAGAGCACCTATTTTCGGTTCTAAGTCTAAGCTTTATATTGAAGGAATCTCTGTTGCTGCAAAAACAGGAACCACCCAAGAGTATCGAGATGGCTGGACAATAGGCTATTCACCGTCTTTAGCTGTCGGGGTTTGGGCGGGGAATAACGATAACACCCCAATGAAATACGGATCTGACGGAGTTTATGTAGCTGCGCCAATGTGGAATGAATTTATAAAACAAGCGTATGCTAAAAAGCAGGAAGAGCGAAACAACAAACGGGAAACTAAAAATTATTTCGAATTGCCGGAAACGCTCGAAGAATTTATTCCACCCGAACCAATTATCACCAATAAAGACGCTTTAAATGGAAGATTTGCCGCAGAAACCAAAGTAAAGGTGGACAGAATCTCAGGAAAACTGGCAACGGAGATGACCCCGCCCAATATGCTTGAAGAAAGAAGTTATTTCCAAGTTCATTCTGTTTTATATTTCCTGAACAAAGACGATCCACTGGGCGAGGGCGACAGCCGCAATGATCCGCAATTCAACAACTGGGAACAACCCATCACGGAATGGTTAAGTTCGCCGGAAAGAGTTGGACTCTATAATCGGCCACTGCCCCAGGAATACGACAATATTCACACCTCGGAAAACCAGCCAACGATTTATATTTATTCGCCCTACGACAATCAACTCATTAGTGATGGTTTGTTAAAAATAGAGGCCGAAGCAAATGCTCGGCCCGGAGTGGAAAAGGTTGAATTTTTTCTTAATAATGACTTGATCGGAATAAGATACTCACGTCCTTATTCTTTAAATTACGAATTACCACCAGATACAGAAGAAGGAGAGCACGTGGTTGAGGTTAGGGTTTTTGATGTTTTGGGAAACTTTAATTTCAAAAAAATCAAAATCAATCTATTTCGTTTTAATAATTAATTTTTCTATTGCTTCTTGGCTTAGAAATTTATTTATTTTTTTCTTTATTTTTTCCTGATTTAGAAATAACTCATTTGCGGTAATTGAATCCTGACACCGAATATATAAAGACTTATTTTGATAAAAAAACACCTCGACATCGGGGGTGTTTTTTTTTATAATTTTTTCCGCTTGTTCACGGACAGCACTATCATCAAGGTTCTCCCTTAATTTAATTTTATTTATTACTTTCGGGATAATTAACTTGATGTGCATCATTTTATAATTTAATCGGCATAATTACGTAATTGAAACTATCATCACCTTCCGGTTTTAAAATACCCGGACTGGTTTCGTTGTTAATGCCCAACAAAACCCTCTTCGCGTTAATGCTACTTAATCCGTCTAAAAGGTATTTATGATTAAAAGTTATCTCTATTTCCTTGCCTTTTATTTCCGCGCTTATTTCCGATAGATTTTCCCCCAATTCAACGTCCTGAGAAAAAACTTCGATTAATGATTTTTTGGGATTGATTTTTAACCTTACATCGTTTATTTTGCTACTGAAAAAACTGCTTAATTTAATCGCCTTTAAGAACTCTTCTCTGTCGACTAAAATATTGGTTTCCGGTTGTTGGGATATTAATTGCTGATAATTTGGATAATTTCCCTCTATTGATTTGGAGGTTATTTGGATTTTAGAAAAATCAAATAAGATTTGATTATTTTCGACACTAATTCCGATCGAGCCCTCGTCCTGGCTAGAGATTATTCTAATTAACTCTTGCGCTGTTTTATAGGGAATAATTACCGATCCCTGTTCTTGTTTTTTTACCTTATTATCTTTTAAGTTTATTATTTTTTCACCCAACCTAAAGCTGTCTGTTGTTACTAGTTTAATTTCTTTATTAGATGAATAATCTAAAAGGATTCCTGTGATTTCCGGACGAATATCAGATAAAGACGTAAAGTTTATTACCTGTTCTAATGAATTTTTAAAAAGATTTGAATTAATTTCAATAATTGGCTCGTTTTTTATTCTTGGAATTATTGGAAAATCATTTGAATCTAAGCCCTTAATCACTGATTTATAGTTTTCACATTTTAAGTTTATAATATTATTTTTAACACTTATTTCTATTTTTTTATTTGGGAGATTATTTATAAGACTCACTAATGTTTTTGCAGGAATAGTTATACTTCCTTCTTTTTCTATCTTACAAGCCATATAATTTGTAATTGCTATTTCTAAATCTGTTGCGGATAATTTAAGTTGTTTTTTGTCTGTATTTAATAAAATATTATTTAAAATCGGAAGGGTTAAATTTTTCCCGATTACATTTTGCACTGTATTTAATTCTTTTTTTAGGTTTTCTTGAAGACAAATAATTTTCATATTAATAATTTTAATTTAATTATTTAAATAAGTGTTATTACTATTATTAGTGATTGATAAATTTGTGGATAAGTCTATTTTTAGCTTTATTTTTAATAATTTCATCGGTTAGTTTTGTGTGGATAAATTATTAATAAGGTTTTAATAATTTGTGTTGTTTTTTGAATAAAATTAATTAAAGTAATAATTTTTCGAAATCATTAATAAATTATCAGATGGTTCTTGTGGTGTTTATTAACAATTTATTAAATTATATCACTATATAATCTTTCCCTAATTAAGCCCAGTTCTTGTTCAAGGTTTTCATTGTTTTGGATTTCTTTTCCTATCTTTTCACAGGCATAAATTGCTGTGGTGTGGTCTCTTCCGCCCAATTTACTGCCGATTGCGGGATATGAGCTTTTTAGCTCTTCCCTCATTAAGTACATTGCAATTTGTCTGGGCTTTACGATTTCCTTTCTCCTGCTTCGATTAATTAAATCGCTAATATTGATATCGTAAAAACCGGCAACCGCTTCGGCTATCTTTTTATAATTCGTTCTCTTTTGCGGGTTGGAAATAATTGTTTTCAGTATTTTAACTAATTGTTTTTTATTTGGTATTTCATTATTAAGCTTAATGTGGGCAATAACCCGATTCAGCGCGCCTTCGAGCTCGCGAATATTTTTTTGAATATTTGAGGCGACATAACCAAGTATCTCGTCGCTTAATTGAATATTCAGCGATTGTGTTTTTCTTTTTAAAATAACCAGCCTGGTTTCAAAATCCGGGCGGCCAATATCGGCGATCATCCCTCCTTCAAAGCGAGAGCGTAATCTTTCTTCCAGTGTTGGAATTGCTTTCGGCGCGCGGTCGCTGGTAAGGATAATTTGTTTATTTTTTTCATAAAGAGAGTTGAAAATATGAAAAAATATTTCCTGTGTTTTTTCCTTGCCGGCTAAAAACTGAATATCGTCAATAATTAAAACATCGAATTTTCTGTACTCTTGCTTGAACCTTTCCACTGTTCCGGTCGATATGGAAGAAATAAGGTCCGCGCTGAATTTTTCCGAAGACAGATAGATTATGTTTTTATCCTGGTGATTTTTTATTATTTCATTGCCGATTGCCTGAATTAAATGGGTTTTTCCGATGCCAACTCCGCCATAAACAAAAAACGGATTATAGGTTTTTCCAATATCTTTAATCACTGATTGACCGGCAGCATAAGCCAGTTCATTAAAAGAAGCGACAATGAATGAATCGAAAGTATACCTTGGATTAAGATTGGTTTTTTCGTCGTTTTTGCCCTGCTTAAAATCCAACCGATCTTCGATTTCGATGATTTTTTCTTTCTTTTTCGCCGGTTTTTCTTTTTGTCTATCTTTAATTCCTCCCTCAGCCGAAGAATTAATAATATAGTTTATTTCTTTAATGGTATTAATTGTGTTTCTTAGGGCGCTGAAAATAATTTTATTGTATTTGTTTTCCAACCATTCTTTCGTAAAACCGTTGGGGACGCCAATAACAATTTTTCCGTCTTTACTGGACAGAATATTCGTATTTTTGAACCAGGTGATGAAATTAGCTTTAGAAATAGAAAGCTCGATTTCAGCCATGGCGATTTGCCAGATTTCTTGATTGGTCATTTTATTTTTTACCTATGCTTTAGCATTTTAACACAACTAATTTTTTTTAAAAATACAGTCAATACCATAATTTTGTTAATAATCTGTGAATCAATTGTGGAAAAGCACAAAACAAGGGCACAAAATAAACTTTAAACGAATTTAAGACGTTAAACAAGCCGGAGTTTGACCAGAAAATTATTTATTGTTAACCTTAGGGTATTATCGGTTAAACACAAAATAATGAAACAAGGATTAACCTACAAGCCCAAAAGAAAAAAAAGAAAAAAAACACACGGATTCAGGACGCGAATGAAAACCAGAGATGGTCGGCGCGTTTTGAGTAGACGCAGGAATAAGGGAAGAAAAAGATTAACGGTCTAAAATGACTGTTAAATACGAAAGAATTAAAAAAAGTATCGATTTCGAAAAGATTTTTCAAACAGGCAAAACCATCACCGGAAGGTTTGTTTTTTTAAAAACAAAGAAAACAAAAAACAGAAGCTGTCGCCTATGCTTTGTTGTCAGCTCCAAGGTTTCGAAAAAAGCAGTTGAAAGAAATAAGATAAAAAGAAGACTAAGGGAGATTATAAGAAGCGCTTATTCGGAGTTGGCGCAGGGATATGATATCGTTATTATTGCCAAGAAAGAGATTTTAAGCAAAAATTTTACAGAAATAAAAGAAGATATAATAAAAACATTAAAAGAAGCAAAAATTTTCAGCCAATAATGGAAAATATTATTTTAAAGCTAATTCGCTTTTACCAAAAGAATTTTTCTTTTATTTTTCGCTTGGGCAACATAAGCCGTGGTTGTCGCTTCTCCCCCTCTTGCTCCGAATATAGTTGTCAGGCAATCGAAAAATACGGACCAACAAAAGGACTGCTCAAGTCTTTTAAAAGAATTATTAAATGTAATCCTTTTAATAGAGGAGGAATTGACCCATGTTAAGCTTTTTGATTAAACCGATATCCGACCTTTTGATGTTTCTGTCAAAAATCGTTCCCGGGCACGATCTGGGAATCGTGATTATTTTATTAACGCTTATTATCAGGCTGGTTTTATTCCCGCTTTCCCGTCAATCGATTCGAGCGCAATCAAAAATGGCCTCTCATAAGGACCAAATCAAGGAGATACAGGCAAAATACAAAACCAAAGAAGAGCAGAGCAGGGAATTGATGAAGTTTTACAAGGAGAACAAAATCAATCCCTTTTCCGGTTGCTTGCCCATGATAATCCAACTCGTGATTTTAATCGCCCTTTATCAGGCTTTTATCGGTATTCTTAATTCTCAAGATTCGTCCATAAATTACATTTTTCTGGGATTTCTGGATTTATCGAAAAAAAACGTGGTTTTGGCTGTTTTAGCCGGAATTTCACAGATTTTTGCATCACTTCTCGCAATGAAGCGCACAGCATCAATCCCTCAGCCGGGAGCATCGGAAAAGTCCGCAGCAATGCAAAAAAACCTGAATCGTCAAATGTCTTATATTCTTCCCGTGTTTACTGTTTTTATTGCCTTAAAGCTTCCCGCGGGGCTTGCTCTTTATTGGGTGGCAAGTACAACGCTGGGAGTGGCTCAGGATTACTATTTGTATAAAAAATTTAGCCCGCAAAATCTTAAAACGGGCAAAGAATAAATATGGAAGAAATCAAAGAGAAAATAAAAGAAGTCTTTAAAATGATGGGCGTTGATGGGGTTGAGATCGAAATCCAAAAAGACAATTCTTCGAAAGACAGAGAACATTTATTGGTTGATATCGATTTGCCATTCAGAGAGGCTCGTCAATTTCTCAGTGAAGAAGCTATTGGTTTGGGCGCCCTGCAACACATTTTAAGGCAATTAATTTCGAGGAAAGACTTTACTCGGCCGCTTTTGGTGGTTGATATCAATCGACACAAAAAGGAGCGCGAAAAAGAATTGACCGAACTGGCCAGTAAGGCTGCGCAAAAGGTAAGAAGAACAAAAAAACCGGTTACATTGAGTCCGATGCCGGCATTCGAAAGAAGATTTATCCACATGAAATTGGCGGAGCAGCCGGACATTGTCACCGAAAGCATTGGAGAAGATCCGGAAAGAAGGGTGGTGATTAGATTGTATCCGTAATTTTTTTGGCGGAAATTTGCTTTATGGCCGTCATTAAGAAAATTGCATACAATACTGTTTTTTCTGCGGGGGCGCGCATTATTGCGGTAGCCCTTTCTTTGTTCAGCCTGGGAATAATTGCCAGATATCTGGGCAAGGAGGGATTCGGAGACTACAGTCTTATTCTGTCCTTTTTATATGTTTTTAATATTTTGGCCGATCTGGGGTTGTATTCCTTGATGACGCGGGAAATTTCCCGGCCAGGAGCAGATGAAAATAAAATTGCGAGCAATATTTTTACTCTAAGAATAGTTGCTCTTTTTATTTTTCTTGCCTTGGCAGTATCGCTGGTTTGGCTTTTTCCCTATACGGAAAGAGTTAAGTTGGGAGTTGTAATTGCGTCTTTTGGTTATTTGTTTTTATCCGCATCGCAGGTTTTGATGGGGATATTCCAGAAGTATTTGAAAATCGATAGAGCCGGATTAGCGGATATTGTCGGTAGATTAATCCAGTTGGGGTTGGTGATAATCTTTATTTATTTTAAACTTGGTCTTTTTTGGCTTTTGATTTCCTTAAACATCAGCTGCATTGTTAATTTTGTTCTTAATTGGATTTTTGCCAAAAAATGTCTTCGTTTTGGCCTGGCTTTCGATTTTTCTTTTTGGAAAACAATAATCAAGGAAGCCCTGCCGATTGCCGCTTCCATTGTCCTGACCATAGTTTATTTTAAGTTCGACACGATTTTTCTTTCCCTTGGGGCAATAAATCGGTCATCCGAAAATCCGATGGCTGATGTTGGTGTTTACAATATTGCCTATAAGATTCTCGAGGGGTTGATATTTTTCCCTTCGATGTTCGTGGGTTTGATAATGCCGATTCTTTCCAGGCTTGCTGTCTCTGATAAAGAACAGTTTAAGCGGGTTTTTCAGAAGATTTTTGATGTTTTGATTATTTTTATTGTACCGGTTGTGATTGGACTATTGGTTTTATCGTTGCCGATAGTGGTATTAATCGGAGGCAGGGACTTTATTGATTCCGCTTCCGTGTTAAAGATTCTCAGCATTGCCGTGGGATTGATATTTTTCGGAAATCTCTTCGGGTCGAGCATTATTGCCCTGAATAAACAAAAAATAGGGGCATATATTTATTTAAGCGGGATGATTTTCAATATTATTACTAATTTGATTTTTATTCCCAAATATTCTTATTTCGGAGCTGCCTGGACAACGGTTGCTACTGAATTATTGGTTACGATTTTGATGTTTTGGTTGATTTATAAAAATATAAAATATTTACCGTCTTTGGGGGTGGCAACGAAATCGCTTTTAGCCGGGCTAATCATGTTTTTATTTTTGTATTATTTGAAAGGACAAAACCTGTTCTTGTTGGTTGGCGGAGGAGCGATTATTTATTTCACTTTTCTTTACCTGATAAAGGGAATAACCAAAGAAGAGATAAATTTATTGATTAAAGAATAATGACCGGAAAATTTTTAAAATGGGGAATATACGCGATTATTTTCAGCGCGCCTCTATATTTGATCCGTTTTAAGGTTTTTGGAATTCCGACCACTGTTTTGGAAATAATGATTTACGTTCTTTTTATGGTTTGGCTGGTTAAGGGGCTTAATCTTCTCGAGCTCAAAAAGATAATAAAAGAAAATCGCCTTTTGTTTGTGGCGATTTTTTTGATTTTGCTTGGCGCAAGCTTGGCGACAATCCGCTCTTGGGATTTAAGGTTGAGCGCGGGAATTTTGAAGGCGTGGTTTTTCGACCCGATATTGTTTTTTATTGTTTTTATTTCGACAATTAAATCACTGAAAGAAGTAAGGGGCGTTTTTTATAGTTTTATTTCGTCCGGATTTATTGTTTCTGTTATTTCTTTGGTTTATTTGTTTTTGGGTAAATTTAATCTTGACGGCCGCTTGCAGGGTTTTTACGATTCGCCGAATTATCTGGCAATGTATTTGGCGCCTGTGTTTATAGCCGTGTTTTGTTTTTTGGCTCAGATTATTTATACAAAGACACGCGTCGGCGTCCCAGCGAGCCGCCGCGCTCCGTCTCGCCCTCGCCTTGACCGTGCGCTCGGGCTGCGAATGGTCTTTTTAATAAATAATCTTCGCCCAGTCTGTTTGATTTTTAGTTTTTCGTTCTTAATTCTCGTTCTTTTTTTCACTAAATCCTTTGGCGCGTGGATGGGGGTGGTGGGGGCGATTGGATTCGGTTTGGTTGTTTGGTTTTTAAGGGCAAAAAAGAAAAAAATAGCCGTAATTCTGGCTATTTTGTTGATAATTTTATGCGTTGGTATTTATTTTATAAAATTCAGCTCAGTTCAGGGGAGATTGTCAATTAATTCTCGTTTGGAAATCTGGCAAAGAGCAATTGATGCGGTGATAATGTATCCGGTTATCGGAATCGGGCCAGGGACATTTAAGGATTTTTTTCCCGCTTATCCATCTTGGGGCGTTCCTCAGCCGCATAATCTTTATCTGGCATTTTTACTGCAAGCGGGGGTTATTGGTCTCATCGGATTTATTTCATTGTTAATTTGGTTTTTTAATACGGGACTTAAATTATTAAAAATTCAAAGCTCCCCATTGCCGGTTACTAGCTACTTATTACTTGCTGTAATGACATATGTTTTGATTCACGGCTTAGTTGATACGACTTATTGGAAAAATGATTTTTCGGTTGTATTCTGGGTAATAATCGGGATGATGGCAACAATAAAACAATCTCTAATCTCGAAACTTTAATCTCTAAACAATCTCAAATATCAAAATCCAAAAACGTTTTTTAAATTTGAAATTAGAATTTAGAGATTTAAAAAGCCCCGTAGCTGCGGGGCTTTTTCTGTTTCAGTTAATTAGACTTATTCCGAAAGCTTTATCGAATAAAGCAGGCCATTAACTTTGTTGACGAAAAAGAAGTAGCTTTCATTGGGGGAAACAAACACATCGTTGGCATCATAGGTTTCAACCATCAATGAATCATCTAGTAGTTTTTTCGTTTCTCCTGTTTCCAGGTTGATTCTATAGAAATCGTCATTCGATAAAAAAGTGCCCTTGTAAAAATCGTCAGGGAGAACATTGGCATTGGCTATGTTCTTCGGTATTGCGCAATAAATATATCTTACGTCCTGTGCCCAGGCGCATTTTTCAACCAAAGTCGAGATGCCGGTTGTTTTCGGGTTTGAAATGCCCCTATTTGAAACATATAATCCCACATTCTTTCCGTTTAATGCTGTCCTCGAATAAAGTATTTTATTGCCGTCCGGCGACCATTTTATGCTTAAACCATAAATCTCCGACGAAACCTTGGAAAAAGATTTTGTTTTAGCGTTTAAAGAATAAAGCGAGCTGGTAACAATGCCCGACGGTTTTTCCTGGAAAAATATCTCATTCCCATTGGGCCAGTCAATCAGAAGGTTTTTCATCCTGGTTTTTAGGGCGATTTCGTAGCTCGAGCCGTCGGGGTTAGAAATGGTCAGGGTGTTGTCTGTTGTAGATTCATTTTGGTATTGATAAACGATTTTTTCCCCGTCAGGAGACCAGGCAAGATAATTCATATATTTATTCAGGGGCGCGGCGGTTTTATCGGCGAGTTTATAGAGAAATTTAGTTACGTTTCCCAGGTTATCTTCAAAAACCGTAATCGACATGTCTTTATTCGGAGACCAGAAAATCTTAGTCAGGTTTTCCAATTTTGCATCGGAAACGCGATTGATGTTTGTGCCGTCGAAATCCGATTGCCAGATATTTCCGTTTGAACGGGTATAATAGATAACCTGGTTTTTATCCGCGGAAATAGTTGGCGCAAGCACAGGTTCGTTGCTGATGGCCTTGATTTTTAAAGCGGGGCGCATTTTTCTTGCTTCCTCCATCTTTTTCGCGAGCTCTTCTTCGCTTTGCGGAAGAGTACCTTCCGGCCCTGGTGCGGGCGAGACCGGTTTTCGGAAAAAGAAATAGTAAATCAATAACCCGGCCAAAATCACAACTAGAACAATGACTATAATAATGAGTATTTTTTTAACCTTTTTGTTCATAAAATAAATTTACTAATTATCAATTACACAAATCATTTATGTAATAAGCCTTATATAGTACGCCTGTAATACCGCTGGTACAGGTATTAAGGCATGCGTTAGAACAATTGGTAATTGCGTTATCGCGGCTCAAGGTTTGGCATCCGACAAAACCAGGAGGAGAAGGAGTCCATTTGCCGCAAGTAATATTGAATAAAGTACAACACATACAACTACATTTGTAACTCATTGTAGCTTGGGTAATAGAAGAAGGGCTGGGTTGTGCTGTCGTAGCTTGTCCTCCCATGGATCGTACTGGTTGTATGGTTATGCTTATATCAACTAAATTCGGATTAATTGTATTTAATATCAGATAACTGCTCAAAAGAATAACCACCCCCAGAAGAGCGGAAACAATCTGTTCCTTGGCATCGCCCATCTTGGAGGAATTGCCGGCAGCGCCGATATACTTGATTGCGCCTAAAAGTATTGCCATAAGGGCAACTGCCCCGCAAATTCCAACAGCAAAAAGATAAATGTATTTTATCATTTCGGGCAGAGACGTTGGGTTTGTGCCTAATTGGATATCCTGGCCTCCAACCGTAGGATAATCGATTAATGTCTCAACCGCTTTAACCGATGGACCCAAAACAAAGCATCCTAAAAGCGCAATAATGCCGGCAATGATTATTATGGTTATGACTTTATATTTTTTATATAATTTGTATTTCATGAAATTAAATTAGGCTTAACGTAATTCCATTACTACGCTTCTGAAGGTCGCTTGTCCCGGGTACATTACTCCATTGTCAACTGTCAAAAGCAGGTCTCTTACGCTGGAGTCATTGGGCCTTCGAGTGGGTGCGGCCAAGTTCAAAACATTGGCGCCATAACCAGAAGCACTGATTGCTTCTTGTCCGGAAATTCTCCATCTGTAATTTAAATCGTTTGGTTTTTTAATACTGAAAAAGAAGGGCTTGGCAATAAAGGAAGATTTTTTATTGCTCGACACAATAAGATTATTGGCTTGTTCGGAAAAATTGGAATTTTGTATCGAGGGGAAAATCAGGATTTCCGGAGCAACAATAGGAATAGTGATTGTTTTTTCCATGTAAAATGAGTCACTGTCATTGAATATTTTTACGAGCACGGTGTGTGTCTCTTCGGCAAATTTTCTTACACCGAACCGGAAATTTATTTTTCCGTATCCCGATTGCGCCTCGTCAAACATATTATCGACAAACCAGCTGTATTGGAGATTTACGGGGTTTCCCCCGGAAACATCCAAAAGTACAGTTATGTCAACAAATCCATCTATTGCTGCCAGTGCCCTTCCCGGATAATCATAGGGAACATAGCTGTCTGCAGACCAAATCATCTCGATATTTTTTAAGGTAAAATCCTCTCCCGTGGTTTCTCCCGTGATTGCATCAAATGTGGGATTCGCAGCTTCATAAATACTCCGGTCATTGTTTATCATGTCGTCAAGATAATCAAACTGCGCTAAGCTTATTGGCGGTAAAAAGCCGAATAAAATAATTATAAATAAAATTAAACCAATCTTTTTCATTTTATTAATTTGGCTAATTTTTGTGCTTTACCAAAAAATGTTTTTTCCGACTTTGATTCCTCAAGATAACAGGAAACAACAAAAGACAAGCAAGACGGTAAGGGAAGAGCCCCCAATAAGCCATTGGTCATAATTTTTTGCGCAGGACTGGTTTTAAAATTACCGCTCATCAGTCGCCAGAGCCAGATTATTCCGGAAAACGGCAAACGTAAAAGAGCTCCCAAAACAGGTATTAAGCCGATTAAATCTCCCGTGCCGGCGATTGCGATTAAAAACATATACACCCCAGGATTTGGCTTTGAAGTTGAGCCTACCCTTGTTTTCTGGGGCTTGTTTTCGTTTTCAGAATCTTCAGAGCGAATTTTATTCAATGTGTATAAATTGTATCTTTCCGTGTCTTCCATAATTTTTAATTATTTTCTTTAGATAATTCTTCTTTTGCTTTTTGAATCTGTAAAATTTGCTCCGGACTTGAGGTAACAATCTGATCTTCAGTATACGAGGCGACCACTTTGATTGCCGCGTGCTTCAGTCCGGCAAAGAATATTCCTTCTCCTACATCTGCTTGTAAAAGCAGGTATTTTTCTTCGTCAGTGAGATTGAATGTTTTTTGCACTACCTCGATAGTTGCCGGCGATTGCTTGAAAAGCAATTGAATCGAGGAGTTGCTGATAATCGGTTTTCCGTAAGGCGAATTCATGAAGTCGGGAATATCCTGAGTAATTGTAGTTAAACCAAGCCAGTATTTTCTGCATCTTTTGGCGATCCCGTGAAGAAACGATGCACCTGATTCGTATTTCATCATCCACCATGCTTCATCAACAATCATAATACGTTTTTTAAGCTCGGAGCGAATCAAGTTCCAGATAAATTGTAAAATAAGATACATTGCCACCGGTTTTAGTTCGTCTTCCATGTCTCTGACGCTGAAAACAATCAGATTGCGGTTAATGTCGATATTTGTGGGTTGATTAAGGAACCCGGCAAAAGTTCCCCTAGTATATCTCTCCAGTCTTTTAGCGATTCTTTCTCCTCCGTCCATATTTTCTAAAACGGTTTGCAGGTCTTCCAAAAGCGGGGGAGCGATATTCTTCAAGTCCGATTCGGGAGTAATGTCTTTTGATGCAAAGGTTTCGGTCAGTGCCTGGTCAAGCGTGGAATTTTCCTCAGGTGTCAATTCTCCAAGGGCTACTCGTAAAAGTCCGACCAAGTCCATAATTTTCGAGCGTAACACCTCTTCGCTGGTTTCTTCGGGCCCGGGAGGCGAAATATCGAAAGGATTGATATGGTGTTTGGAATTTAGAGAGATTTTAAAGAATGCTCCATCAGTGGTTTCAGCCAAGTATTGATATTCGTTTTCCGGGTCAATGACAATGACGTCGGTTCCGGTCATCAAAGAACGCAGGATTTCGATTTTTACGGCATAGGATTTTCCGCCGCCGGATTTTCCGAAAATAACCATATTGCCGTTTTCCATGGAAAACCGGTCGAAAATAATCAAGCTGTTGTTGTGGCGGTTAATTCCATAGAGAATGCCTTTATTCGAAGATAGGTTTGCGGAAACAAAAGGAAAAACGGTTGAAAGTGGTTGAGTATTTAACGACGTAGTGATAAAAAGTTCATCAATGCCTAGGGGCAGGCTCGAGTTCAACCCTATGTCTTGCTGGAAAAGCGCAGGACGGAGATAAATCATTTTTGCTTCCAAGAGCGAAAGAATTTCTTCTTCTACTTCATTCAGTTTGTCTACGGAATCCTCGAAAATCGTGATATAAAGGGCGTATTTAAAGAATTTTTCCGTGCCTTGAATCAATCTGTCTCTTAAGCCTTCAATGTCGTCTCGGGCAGTTTCAAGCATTGGGTCGCGTATTTTACCTTTTTCCGCTTCTGTGGAAATCTGTGCTTCCACTTGAGTGATTTTTCTGCGCAGTTTTTTGAGGATAATTGCCGTATCTGCGGGATGGATAAACATTGAAACATTGAAAACCCTATCGAGATTGATTATCGGAGAAAGCCAATTAACGGTCAGAAAGCGGGGATAGGTAATCACGAAAAAGGTTTTGGCATATTTATCGCCGATTTGAATATAGTTGGAGGTAATCTGTAAGGCGGAAGGAGCAATTGCATCAACCAGGGACATCTCCGTTGATGCCATTTCGTCGGTTTCGGGTATTCCGGTTTCGTCAATCGGGTTTTTTTGTTTTTTCTTGAATAGTCCCATAGTTATTTTCCTACATTATAGAATTCGTAAAAAAGCTGAGTCAGTTGTTCGTCATTTAAAGGAACTGCTTTTATGCCTAATCCCTGAAGGCCTTGAACAACCAGATTGGTTCTTTGTTCTAGCTGTGCCTTGTATTGGCTGAAATTTTCTTCTTTAAATGTTTCGCCCGCTTTTTTCTTGCTTGCTTTCAGATTTTTCAGCTTGCCGAGAAAATCGAATTCTTCTTCTTTGCTCTCGGCGATTTTAAAAGTAGTGATTACGTAAAAAGATTTGGTCATGATATTGGCAAACTCGACAAAGCTTTCCACGAAATTTATATATTCGCTGGTTTGAACCCTTAAAAGTTCGTTGGTTTGTTTTTTCTCCAAATCACGGATTTGATTCAGATAGGTATCGATTTCAAAGTGCCGTGAAGTAACGATGATTTGAATTGAGAAATCCAACGAATTGAGGAATTCCTGAAATCTGTTAATTATCGCTTCTTGCTCAATTGTGCTTAGAAGGTCGAAATTCATACTTGAGCAGATACAGATTGATTTCAGGGTGTTGTCCCGTAAAATTACTGTTCCGTTTTTAATCTCCTTGACCTTAACGAATACTTGCGCGCCTGGGGTATTTTTTGGTATTTTTGTTTGCTGAGCCATATTATTTTTCTATTTCTATTTTCCAGCCGAGTTCCTGGAGCCTCTCGCGCGGAATTAGTCTTTCCTTTCTGTTAATCGGTTCTTTTTTAATAATTTCCAAAAGCGGTTTTTCTTCTTTTGATTTTTGGGGCTCGGGTTTTTTCCAAATATAGAAATCAGGCTTTTTTACGAATCCCAAGAAATTTTTTATCGTGCTTGCCAAAGGTCGTTGGTTAACTTTTATAAAAGCCAAGGCAAGAGCAATTCCAGCAATGGGGATTGCCAGAATAATGAAAACAAAGAAATTAAGGACCCTGAAAAGAATATAAAGCACTAAGGCGCCGACTACGAGATAAAGGAACTGCTTTATTGTTAGGGGTCCAACTATCTTATCCTCAATTTCCGTAAATTGTGGTATCTGGAATTGCATAGTTATTAAGGCAGACCTAGTTATTAATTAATATCAAAAATTAAATTCTGGTCTTCCCTTGCCAAAGTCGTCAGGTTTTTCTTTTTCTGGAGCTTTGGGCTCCGGAGGAGGGGTTTTCTCTGGTTTTTTTCCTCCCCAATACTCGCTTTCATCCATCGTTTTCTTAACTTTTTGCCTGTCAGCAAGATGGGCATCCAAGTCCACTATTCTTTGCCGTATCTTTGCTAGTTTTCCTGGTTCGCTTTCTCTGTTTTCTTGATCTCTAAGGGTTGCCAATTTTGCATTCGTAGCGAGAACTTCTTTAGCTACAAACCCTTTGAGTTTTGTCTTAGATTCATCGTTTTGCATGCCGTAGCCGAGGGTTGGAACTTGCCCAACAGTGATGTCTCTGGCTGCATATTCTAGGCTCGCATCGGGGGTAACCCTGTCCATGTTTTCAGCATTCGTTTTAATAATGGCTGATCTAGCGATTAAGTGAGCTTTGCCTCCTATTTCTGTCAATTCTTCGCTAAGATTACCTCCATTCTCGTCTTGGTAAAAAGCCTTTTCAGCGTTATTGGTTACCCTGTAGAGAGCTTTTCGGTTTGCAACATTGTCATTGTCTGATCCATCGTCTTTTGCCGCGAAGTCGTCAGTAAAAGTTTTTTGCATAGATTCCTCGGCAGCGCCTCTGACATCTTTTGTCCACGTCTTGAACACGCTTGCGAATTCTCCCACTGACAACTGTTTTCTCATTTCTTGTATAATTTGTGGGCCAAACTTCTTTTTATCAAGCACTTGCTTGCCCCATTGTCTGTATGTGCCATTGGAAAATGCGCGCTCTTCTGCATCTTTTCGTCTTTGTTCTGTTTGTCCTTCTGCTTCGCCTTTTTTACTTGTTATTGCGTCGGGTCTCAACTCTTCAAGTTTTCTCAGCATTTCAGAATCGCCAAAATCATCATATGCTTTCATGGCTGCCTGGGCTTGTTCATTTGTAGCTTCGCGCATGTATCCTCTGTTTTGAGCAGTCCTAGCAGCGAGTAGTTTTTGTGTACCAATTGCCTTTTCGACTTCTTTCAATGTGTCATCTCTGGACATCATAGAAAGTCTGGTTGCATACTTTTTATTATATTCTCTCCCTGCGGCAGCTTGTTGTGCCATGGTTCCTCTCGCTTTTAGGCTTCTTCCTATTTTACTGTCGCCGAACAACTTACCGGCGCCTGTCATGGCTGCTCCTCGCGCTCTGTCGAGCCCTCCTCCAGCTCTTTCCTTGGCTCTTCCGACGGTTTGCTTCTTCATCCATCCCGTGGCTGCTCCGCTCCATTTTTTCCCGACCGACATTGCAATATTTGCCCCGTAAATACCTAATTTATTGGCCGTAATCAGTGCGGCGATTAAAAATCCGGAAATAAACATAAAGCCAAAAAAATATTGAGGGTCGGAAAAAAATTGGTTAACCATAGCAGCCCTGTCGGCAAATCCGGTACTTCGCGCATTTTGCACAATGGCAATTTTTTCCATGCTTTCGGCTGTGCAAATTTTTGCCGCAACCCAAATAAAGAAAGCATATGCGGGCGCGAAAATACACCATCTGGTAAATTGGGTCAGCCAGGTTTCCCAGTTTCTGCGCAAAGAAGGAAGAATATAGCAAATAAAAGCAAGCGGGGAGATAATTACAAAAAACCAAATTGCAACCGAGCGGATAAGCATTAGAACGCCTCCGGCGAGAATAACAAAAGCAGCGATAAAGATGACTATTGCAGAGCCGATTTGTGCCACAATCACGTGTCCAAGGTCTTCGTTTGCGTTTGCTGTTTTTTGTATGCTGGCCATTTCTGCGGCGCAATCTTCGTATTGAATTTGTGCCCCCGTCCTGCAAGCGGATTGATCCGCGTTTCCCGTAAAAAGATTGGAGCAGGCATCCCGCTGGATTAGAAATTGATCACACATGGCAGCTGTTAGTGTTCTGGGAATCTGTAAGCCGTCCAAAAATATTTGGGATAATTGAACCTGATGATTGTTTGTGGCATTGGAAATGAAAAAATTAGCGGCAATATTGGTGAAATCAATAAGCACATAGCAAAACACCATGCTGAAATTTATCAAAAGCGCAATAATGATTATTTTGGGAAGCAGCTGTTTTGCGCCATATCTTTCAATACGCAGAATTGTGGCAAAGGCAATAACCACCATAAAAAGGATGAAAAACATGTTGGCGATATCACGCGATACTTTCCATCCGGTTTCTGCTATTTCCGAATGTCCGTCAAAGCCCGCGGTCAGCGCATAGTCAAAAAATTTCATTGCGGTATTTAAAATAAGCGTACCAAGCCCGGCCAAAACCGCACCTAATTGTCTGAAACCCCACTTAGCGGTATTTTCGGGGATATCAAGTATGGTCGCCCTAGCTGATTCTACTGCCACACGAGCTGCCGCCCCGACGATTGTTTGGGTTATATCCTGCGCCTGTGTTTTATGTTTCGGGATAGACAATAAAGCAAAAAACCCTACAACCAAAACCACGCCAAGAATTATCGGCAGAATTATTTTTTTGTTGAATTTAGGCTTTTTCATTTTCGCTCGCTAAAAATTTCTTCCAATTATTATCCTATGGAATGGGATTTGTAGGATTTGTTGTTCCTTGCGGAATCTCAACATCTGTATAACATTCGCCTTCAGCTGAAAGACCTGAAGGAGCAGTACCTCTGACTCGGACGCCTACATTATACATTGTTGGTTCGGTGTAATATGACGAACACTCCGTATTACTGTCCGTATAGGCGTTGCGTGTATGCATAACATCGCTATAGTTGCCGTCCCCGTCGCAATCATAGCTGAAGGTTATTCCTGAAGTTGTTCCGATGCTGGCGGAAAATATCGCATCAGGAAGGGCGGTTGTTGTTAGCGTGGTACGCCCCGTGCTGGTGGTTGACGAAGACATGTTGCAGCTGATTGTCGGCGTTTGGAAGGTATTGGTAACCTTGTAGCACGAAGTATCAGTTGTGCTGCTTCTGATCCACACTCCGATCCCCCTGGTCCGAGCATCAGTAATATTGCATGCGGCATTTAGTGTATATGGATTATTGCTCACAACGTGTTCTATTGATGCCCCTTGCCAAGTTGAAATGTCGCCTCCTGTTATGGGAACGTCGCAATAAAATACATAAGTGAAAGGCCCGGTATCGAAATTATTGAGACCTGCCGTAATGTTTACGTTTGCCGGAACAATGCCGGATGCCGGATCAAGGGTAAAATTGATTTCGCAGTCAGTTGTCCGGATATTCGTGGTCGCATCGGCAGTAAGTCCGACCTCGGTCATTATCGTAACTGTGGCAGTATAGGTTATGTTGTTTGCGGTATAATTGCAAAGATTCGTTGTAGTAGTATAAGTATAGGTGGTTTGCGGAGTAGTAAAGATTCCCTCAAATGTTCCGTCATTATCGCAGTCGAAATTATAAGTAAGATTTTCTCCGGTTTGGGCCCCTGTAACTGTGGCGGTTAAATTTACGCTATTTAAAGGCGCTGGTCCGGATGAAGGCGTGGCAGACAAAGCAACGGATAAAGGAATCACGGTTCCTCCTCCGCCCTGTTCGGTTGTGGCGCCGGCACCAACACAGGTTTGATAATTTCTTCTGTCTTTTTGCCAAAAATCAGCACAGCATGTGCCCCTTGTGGCCAATACTCCTGCATCAATATCGGCAAAAGGCATTTTACCGCCGACTCCATCGGCAGTCCCGCCACCTGCATTACCAGTATGCGCCGGAAGCGTTTCGTTGTTGCAATCAGCCTCATCGGGACGGAAATCGGTAACATCGGTTAATTGTGCCGTGGTCATTGGCAGAGTTCCGTGGTTGCAGCGGCTTGCGCATATTTTTGCGCCCTGATAGGAAAAGTCAGGTAGAGCTCTACAGATTAAAGCTATGCTGATAGGTTCCGCGCCATCATTGTCATTACAAAGTCCTCCCATGGCAGCAATTGACTGGTCGTATAAGCCCCTGAACTCTCCTTCGTTTTTCGCGTATTTATTCACGGTAATTGCGGGATATTTTATTACCATACGCGCCACATAATCTCTAAGTTGCTCGCAATACGTGGCAGGCATATAGTATTCTTTTAAGCAGGAAAAACAAGCATCTTTTTGTTCTTCGATTAAGCACTTGCCGTAGAAATCCAGAGCACTGGTGGGCGGGTCAATAACAATATCGACAACATCCGCATAGTTATTGCAATTTCGCTCGATGCAATTATTCTTTTCTTCGGCAGTATTTAAATTCGCGCACTTTTCGTCAAATGCTTTCACGCATGCATCACACCTGAGCAGGGCCGTGGTATACGGGCCAGTGCAACTGTCGCGAAGTTCATTTTTTTGCTGAAGTATGGCGCTGGTCCAAACAGTGCTTGCCGTGATAGTGCCTACGCGGCCCAATACACTATCAAAAAAGCTGGAACCCGTTACCGAAGGGTATGGTTGTGGCGGCACAGGCCCACGAGGACAATTTAAGGCATCATGGTCATACATGCAGGGTATGCACGGCGAGTTGCCGAATCCGGGAATCAAATCCATGGCATAAGGAGTTCTTCCCGGACATTGCGGAAGAGAAGGGTCAAACTCGCATACGTCCCCTTTTCCGCCTCCGGAACCGGTACCTTCACTGTTATCGAGCGCGGAAGAACACCCCGTATCATTGGGATAATCAATCAGGCCATCACCATCATTATCAATGCTATCGTTACATTGTGTTGTCGTTGACGTTTCTGTTTCTTCAAGCCCGTAATTTGGCTCCAGACCGCTGATAATATCCGAACAGGTTGAATTGCTTAACATGTTTAGCTTGGTAAGTAGGGCGCGGCATTTTCCCGGAACCTTTGTGGGGAAAACTTCTCCCCAGCTGTATCCGTAAACCGGGTAAGGCGCATAAGGGGGGTCGAGCGTTACTATGTCGGGCTGGATATTTACTCCGGCAATACCGACATACAGTCCCTCGACATTGGATTGCAAAATATCGGTAATATTTTTTCGCCAATCCTGGTAAGTCATCATCTCGTCACTGTTGCAAGAGACTATCCCACGGTTGAATTGTTGTATTGATCTGTCCAGACTGGCAACAATGTTAGCGCGCGCATCTCTTTTGGTTGTAGTACCGACGGTTGTTTTGTCGAATTGCCGCAAATAGCTGTAGTTGTCCCTGACTTGCGATCTGTTCTGTTGGTTTGGCGTAGCCTTAAGGGAATTAAATGCCAGTCCCATTCCGTTTATTGCCTTATTAAACAGTGCCTGGAAAAATATTCCTGCAAGCTGAGTGATTTCAGAGACATTAATAATTCTTGAGAGATCTGCCCCTAATGCTTTATCCAGAGAAGCGTGAATACTGCTGCCGAGGTTTGAAATCGCGGTTGCCAAGGGTACAAAAGGAATTCTCGAACAGTTGGAAATACATGCAGCCTTGTCTGATTCGCAGGCGTCGCTAGACCCAGTAGTAAGAGTGCTTACGCAGCGTCCTCCTTGGCAGGCTTGGTTAGCATCGCATTCATCGGTGCTTGAACATGTATCGCCGAGGGTTCCCATTCCAGGCATTTCTTCTTCTGTTTCGCATGTTTTAAGGCCCGTTCCTGCTTGGCAAGCTGCTTTGCAGTTATCTCGGCTGTTTGCAGTAGTGGTTTCTTGATTTTTGTAGCCACCACTCACAGCAGCCTTATTAGTCGCATTCATTGTTTCTTTGATTTCCAATTGTGTTTTGTAATCAAGCGCGGAAAAGAATGCTCCGAAAATATTGTTTTGTGGCTGGTTCAGTGCTTTCCATGCATCCCAGCCAAAAACCGAAATCCTCGGCCTTTTGATGAATGATTCGATGTTATTTACGACTTTGTCAAGCGTGCAGCCAGCCATTTGTTGGTATGTTGGCCGGTCAGTATAATATCTGCCGAATGTTGCGGAAAACCGGCCCATATTCCGGCCGGCAGATAAAATATTGGATAGGTCGCCGCTGGGCGATTGTCCGATTGATGCTCCCGTGGTGGACAGCCTAAGAGGAACGCCCAAGAGCGAAGTACTTATCCCCGTGCACAGTTCAGTCATTTTAAAGCCCTCGATAAATTTTGCCGAAGCGACATTAAGAAACTCGTCGAAATAATCATTAAAATCCTCGATTCCGAAAGGAAGCCGGATGCTGCTTTTTCTGCCCGTGCCCCAGTCATAGATATTTTGCTCCAGTCTTTTCAGTACCATATTGCTGATAACATTGCCTACAGCATCCAAAATATATTCCTTTATTTGCAGTATAAAATCTCCACTAATTGCCGCTGCTTGTGCTTTGTTCGGTTTGGTGATAAAAATATTAAGACCAAGACCCACGAAGAGTCCGAGAATAAGTATCAAAGCGATAAATTTTTCCAGAAACGATTTCATTTTTGCAAAGAAATGGTTATTCCTTGGGACTTGGCAAGGCTAATGGCCTGGTCCATCAGTTCGCTCCATTTTTGGGAAAAGCTTTCCAGCTGGTTAACTGCCATATATGCCTTGAGCGGGTCATCTAAAACATCCCGGAAAGAAACATAAATATTTCTGATTAATAAAGTCAGCTCCAGTCCTCTTTTGTGAACATCTTTCCATATCGAGGGCACGATAATTGTTTTTGCATCCTCTATTTTTGCGTCGTTTGTTTTAATCAGTTCATCTAACTGGGAAAAATTGCCTTCATTGAAAGTCTTGCTCAGTGCTTGGTATGCTTGTTCCTTGATAAAGAAATTGTCCGCATTTAAAATATAGGAAACCTGGTCGAGATATTTTTCGATTGTTGCTTTATCGTTGTCTTGGGAAATTTTTATATCGTTATCAATGATAGTGATATTGAAAAGGTCGGGAATTTGTAAAAGCTCTTCTTTTGCCTGGTCAGTCAGAACCGAATACAGGTCTCCCAGTGCTCTTTTCGCCATTTCATCGATAGTCGTTTGACTAACCATGGCGGAAAATGCGTCCTGAGAACCGATTAAGGGATTGCTGTCCAGATATTGCTGTTTTTGCGAAAAATATGAAGCGAAAAGCGTATCGATATTTTCGTCGCTTAACACTTTTTGGGTAATATTATATTTGTCTCCCAGAGGCATGGGATAAAAAAGATTCATGTCTCCCGGGGCCTTGACCAGGGGGTTGTGACCGGAATCTATTTCTTCACCGTCAAGATATCCGTCGCTGTCGGTATCGGGATTATTCGGTTCAGTTTTGAATAGCGCTTCTTGCCAATCCTTTAATCCGTCATTATCGCTGTCAGTGCTTTGCGACTGAATCAGCGTTTCATTGCTTCCGAACAGATTGATTTGGGAAAAAGCATCCTTTTTAGCATAAACACCGATAAAAAGAATTAATAAAACAGCCAAAATAACGGCTGTTATAGCGCCAGCTTTAGAGAGTGGTTTTTTTGTGGCCTTCTTCATTGAGTTGTGACTTTGTTTATACTATTATTATACTACTTTTCCCTTCGCAACAAAAATGTTGATGCCTGTGGATAACTTAATTTGATAATTAAAACGATAAATGTCGCAAGAACAAGCCAATCGCCGAATTTCGTATACGGCGTTTTTTTATTCAGTAGTTCGATATTCGCGAACAGAACTTCATTTCCGAAATTTTGGGACTTGACGACGGTTTCTCCTTCGGGACTGAGCAGATATGAATATCCCATATTTGTGGACTGGGCAAAGTAGCGTCTGTTTTCCACTGCGCGGAATTGAGACATGGCAAAGTTTTGCCCTAAAAGAGCTTTTGATTTATGAAAAGGAGCATCGCTCGCAACGATTACAAGAAATTCCGCGCCTTTGTTTGCCATTTGGCGATTGATTTGCGGAGATACAACACTTGCGCAAATCGTTCCGCCGACTACCCCCTTGGGAGTTTGAGCGGGCGTATCGATTTCTCCTTTTTGGTATAGTCTTTTTTCAAAATTTTCTTTGTAAGTATAAATGCTTAAAAGAAATTTAGTTATATAGGGCAAAAAGTCGCCATTGGCAAACAAGAGTCTTTTTTCGTAATATGTAAGCGGAATTTCTTTTTCCAGGTCGTAATAAAAAAGCCGCGATTTGATTTTTTTATTTTCGTCGATGATTTTTTTATTTTCGAGATAAATTTGCCCGGGCTTCCAAAAGCTTCCCAACGCGTATTTGGTAATTTCGACGTTTTCGTAAATCGCAACAATCCCCTGGCCTTCTGGCATAATCACAAAATCAGGATTTTCCCGTATCGCATCCGGTTTTTGGAACAGGTCTATGATTATTTTTGCCGCTTCTTTATTTTGATAGACATTGAAAGAATTATCGGAAACAAAATCGGTCTGAAGCAAGGCAACTTTTCTTAGTTCGCCTGTTTCTTTATTTTTCAGTTTGAAGTTTCCGTAAACAATGAAAAAAGAAAAAACAAGAAAAACAATCACACAAGAAGCGATAATTTGTTTGGTTAAGATTTTCTTTTTATCGACAGCGGATTTTATCGCTAGGAAGAGAACCGAATTAATTATCACAATCAAAAAATCAATGCCGTAAAGCCCCCAGATGTCGGCGCTTTGGATGAGCAGCGGAATTTTATGCAGGGCATAAGCCAGATTTCCGAAGGTAAAGTGCGGACCGAAAAAAGTTTCTTTGCCCAGCCAGATGAATTCGAACCACCACGCGCGCAGATAATCGAAAATTATCCAAAAGCAAGGAACGATAAATAAGAAAGATAAAAATCCGGAATGCTTACGGATGATTTTTTTTAAAACCCATAAAAAGAATCCCCAGAATATTCCCAAAAGGAAAATTTGGAAAACCCAGAGAATAATCATCAGAAAAAGTATTGCCCCGAAATCTTTTTGGCTGCTTATGCCGAGCCACTCGAAAGGCGCGGTGTAAAAAATCCACACAAACAGTCCGCCCATAAAAATAAATCCGCAAATCGTGCCTCCCCAAAATGCTTTTTTGGGCGATATTTTTTCCGAGAAGACGAAACAGAACAAGGGAATCAATGCGATCCAAACCAAAAACCATAAATCCTGCGGTGGATAAGCAAGAAAAAGCAGTATGCCGCTGGCGATGGGAAGAAAAAATTCCGAAATCTTTTTATAGATTATTTTTAATTTTTTCATAAAGATTTATCCAATTTTCGATACTTAAATTTTCCGCTCTCGCGGTTGGAGCAATTCCGGCATCGTTGAAGATAATTTTGATTTTTGATTTTTGATTTTTGATTTTCCCCGATACATTGCTTATTAATAATTTTCTTTTGTGCGCGAATCCCGCCCTAACCAATCCGAAAAACTTCCCCGTATCAAATTCGCGATTATTCGTAATTGGATTTGTGTTAATTCGTGGAGTTATCTTGATAACCGCGGAATCTACTTTTGGTTGCGGATAAAAGCTTGTTTTTAAAACCTCGGAAACAATTTTGGGCTGGGCATAAAATTGAACCGCAACAGCAAGAATCGACATTTGTCCCGGTCTGGCGCAAATTCTTTGCGCTACCTCTTTTTGCACCATTAAAATCATGAACTCGGGTTTCCCGCCAAGTGGCGGATTTTCCAAAAACATTCTGATTACCGGAGAGACTATATAATAAGGTAGGTTCGCCACTATTTTGTATTTAGAGCAATTAGGTAAATTAGAATAATTAGAAATTTGCAAAACGTCTTCATTGAGCATTTCAATATTGTTGATTTTTTGTTCTTCCAATATATTCTCTAGCGCCCGATAAAGAGTTTTGTCTTTTTCCACGGCAATAACCCGCTTCACTCTTTTTGCCAATTCTATGGTTAAAATTCCCAGCCCCGGACCGATTTCCAGAATAACATCATCTTTTGAAAGCTCGGACGCAGCAATAATTTTTTCCAGGACAGATTCATCAATCAAAAAATTCTGCCCAAGCCGTTTTTGAGGCTTAATGCCGTATTTATTTAATAGGTTTTTCACCGTGTCATTTTGCATTTTGAGATTTGATTTTTGATTTAGAAATCAATAAGGTCTCCTCCTTCTCTTTTATAAAATTCCTCGAAACTGATTAGGTGTTCGGGAATCTCGGTTAAAAACCTTGAAGGCGGATTTGCTTCTTTTTGCCCCCAATTACTTCTTCTTTGCGCAAAAATACAAAAAAGGTGGCTTTTGCTGCGCGTAATCCCCACATAAAATAATCTGCGCTCCTCCTCAATATCCAAGGGATTAATCAGGCTGCGGCTGTGAGGCAAGATTCCCTCTTCACATCCGGAAATAAAAACAACGGAAAATTCCAAACCCTTTGCCGTATGCAGGGTCATCAAATGCACCAAATCTTTTTGTTCATTGATTTCGTCGGCTTCGGAAAAAAGCGCGGTTTTTTCCAAAAATTCGTACAGTCCCTGGGGCGGTTCGATTTTATCGTAATCAGAGCAAACATTGACCAGTTCCTGGATGTTTTGCCAGCGCGCTTCATCTTCGGGAATATCATTGGCCAAAATATTGCCTCCGTAATTTTTTTTGAGGTAGTTTCTATAATCGGTTTTTTCCAGAATTAATTTTAAGAGTTGGGACAAGGATAGTTTTTCTGATTCTTTCTTCAAGTCCCTTATTAATGTATGAAATTTTTTTATTTCAGGTTTTTCTTGCGTTGCTTTTTCCAGCCCCATTTTTTTTATTTTCTCGAAAGTTATTTCCCCGATTCCCCGCGGAGGAACATTAATAATTCTTTCCAGACTAATTGGATCTTCCGTGGCGATAAATTTAAAATAACTGATTAAGTCTTTGATTTCTTTTCTTTGGTAAAATTTGGTTGCACCAATCAGTTTATAGGGAATATGGTTGCGGATGAATGTTTCTTCGATTGCCCGTGATTGGGCATTGGTGCGATAAAAAACCGTAAAATCGCTTAGCTTGAAATTTTCTTTTTTCAATTCTTTGATTTTTTGGGTAATCAGCTCTGCTTCGGATTTTTCGTCCCAAGTAGAAATAATTGATATTGGCGGTCCGGCCGGATTTTCCGTCCAGAGATTTTTCGGTTTTTGGTATTTGTTTTTGGAGATTATTTTCGATGCCGCATCAAGAATGTTCTGTGTTGAGCGGTAGTTCTGGTCCAGGGTGATTATCTTTGCCTCGGGATAATCTTTTTCGAAATTGAGGATATTTCTGAAATCAGCATTACGGAAAGAATATATCGATTGCGCATCGTCTCCGACAACGCAGATATTCCGGTATTTCGCAGCCAGGAGCTTAATTAGGCGATATTGTATAGGGTCGGTATCCTGATATTCGTCCACGAGAATGTACTGAAATTTATTTTGGTATTTTTCTAATATTTCGGGGAACTTTTCGAATAACTTGATTGTCAGCATAATCAAATCATCGAAATCCAGGGCATTGTTCTTTTCCAATTCTTTTTGGTAGGCAAAATAAATTTTGCTCATTGTTTTTTCGAAGTATTCACGGGCATTTTCTGTATATGTCGCATAATCAATAAATTCGCTTTTCAGTCCGGAAATAATCGCAGCAGATTTTTTCGGCGGGAATTGGTCTTTATTGATTTCCAGTGCCGGAATTACTTTTTTAATCACGCTCAGCTGGTCATCTTCATCGTAAATAGTAAAGTTTTTTTTATATCCCAGTTTATCGATTTCTTTTTTCAGGATTCTCAGACAAACAGAGTGAAAGGTTCCGATTAGCGGTGTATAAAACTTTTTACCGATAATTTTTGCGATGCGTTGTTTCATTTCATCCGCAGCTTTATTGGTAAAGGTCACGGCCAGGATATTCTCCGGGGCAATATTATTGGCAACGAGATTTGCAAGGCGGTGGGTTAAAACTCGGGTTTTCCCGCTTCCCGGGCCGGCCAAAATCAAAAGCGGGCCGTTAATTATGGTTACCGCTTCTTTTTGTCTCGGATTGAGATTATTCAGGATTTCTTCCATGATTTTATTCTAACATTTTTAAGTGGGGGACAAAAATGTTGACAAGCCTAAAAGGTCATGCTAAGCTGTACGAATACCAAAACTGAAAGGTTTTAAAGGGATTTATTGTAGGAAAACACCTATTTTAAAAACGAAAACAATCCTTTTTGACTGGCTCTCATCCAAAAAGGAAAATATCGAAAAAACAATTGAATTACTGCTTAAAAAACCCCATCTTAGGGTCGGAGCAGTGATTTTTATTGTCTCGGCATTCATGTTTATGATATCGGCAATAGCCGGAGGATCGGAAAGCGTTTCCATTGAAGATGAATCGGAAGCCACAAGAAAAGGTTCCTTTGTCTATGCTGCGCAATACTTGAATCCGGAAGAGTTTATTATTGAAGAAGCCTATGCTGACGGCGAGCTTGCTGAAGATCTAAGCATTGTTTTAAAAGACGGTTCGGTTGTGGCGGCCTGTTCTCCCTCAAATTTGTCTGCGGTTTTAGGCGAGCAAAGAAATGGAATTATCACTTATGAAGTTCAGTCCGGAGACGTAATTTCGGAAATTGCCACTGCGTTCGGAATTTCCACCAATACCTTGCTTTGGGCTAATAATTTAAGCGTATGGGACATTATTAAGCCCGGTCAAAAATTGACCATTTTGCCGGTTTCGGGAATTTTACATACAATAAAAAAAGGCGAAACATTGGATAAGGTCGTGAAAAGTTATAAGGGCGATCTGGAAAAAACCATTACATTCAACGGACTGCCCGCTAGCGGTAATTTGGTTGTTGGGCAGCAAATTATTATTCCCGACGGAGAAAAAGCCGGCTCCTATCAGTCGCGTACTTATGCCACCTCTACTTACAATGATTTTCCCAGGCCGTATGCTAACGAAAGCCATAAATTCCCCTGGGGGCAATGTACTTGGTATGTTGCGCAAAGACGCTATATCCCTTGGAATGGACATGCAAAAACTTGGATTTACAAGGCGCCACAGTACGGACTTGCCACAGGCAACGAACCGCAAGTCGGGGCAATCGTACAAACGCGCGAAAATTCCTATTACGGCCACGTTGCTTACGTGGAAAACATTGAAGGAGATTATATTACTATTTCCGAAATGCATCTTGGTCAAGGAATTAAAAAAGTCAGAGTTTTAAATAAAGACGACTGGAGAATAATCGGCTACATCTATTAAAAAATCAAAAATCAAAATTTAAAAAACTGCCCTTAGGCAGTTTTTTGATTCGCGATAATTCGTCATTCGTAAATATTCGTTTTCTATTCGTTTATATTCGTGTTCTTTAAATCTCTGTTTTTGGCCGATACTGTAGGGCCTCGGCAATATGTTGGGTCTGAATATTTAAAGATTCGTCCAAATCGGCAATAGTTCTCGCAAGTTTCAATACGCGATGATATCCCCGTGCGGATAAATGCAGATTATTTACCGCGTTTTTCAATAATTTATTGCCGGTTTCATCGGTTTGGCAGTGTTTTTTTATTAGTGGAATGCCCATCTCGGAATTAGTGATAATTTTTTCGTTTTTGAATCTTTCCGATTGGATTTTTCGCGCCCTTTCTACGTTTTTTCTGATTTCCTCGCTTGAGCCGTCGATTTTTTCGTCGGTAAGTTTTTCGTATTTTACATGCGGAACTTCGACATATAAATCAATTCTGTCCATAATCGGTCCGGAAACCTTTCTTTGATATTTATTGATTTGATTTTGGTTGCATGTGCATTGTTTTTCCGGGTCATTGTAATATCCGCAAGGGCAAGGGTTCATTGCCGCAACCAAAATAAATCTGGCCGGAAAAGTGAAACTTGCCTTGGCGCGGGCAATAGATATTACGCCGTCTTCCATTGGCTGTCTCAGGCTTTCCAGGGAATCTCTGTGGATTTCGGGGAATTCGTCGATAAACAGCACTCCGCGGTGCGCCAGGGTTATTTCTCCGGGCCTGGCAAAGCTTCCTCCGCCAATTAAACTGGCTTCGGATGCACTGTGATGCGGACTGCGGAACGGCCGATGTAAAATTAAAGACTTTTTGTGCGAAAGTTTTCCGGAAACACTATAAATTTTTGTAACCTCAAGAATTTCTTCCCAAGCCATTTGCGGCAGAATCGAGGGAATCGCTTTGGCCAGCAGTGTTTTTCCTGAACCGGGTGGCCCGACCATGAGCACATTATGGCTTCCGCTGGCAGCAATTTCTAATGCTCTTTTAGCATTGAGCTGGCCTTTAATATAAGCCATGTCCACGGAATAAGCAGGCATTTCAATGATTTCTTTTTCAATATCGAATAATTCAAGCGACTTGATTTCTATTCTCTTTTCCAAAAAACCGATCAGTTCGGCAAGTGATTCAATTGGGAATATGTTGATGTCTTTTACCAGTCTTGCTTCATTGCCGTTTCCCTTGGGAATGAAAACATTGGTTATTCCCAATTCTTTGGCCATCAGACAAATCGGTAAAATTCCATTAACTCTTCTGATTCCGCCGTCCAAGGCCAGCTCCCCGACAAAAATTTTGTCTTTCGAATCAAAGTTTATCTGCTCGGATGATAAAAGAAAACTTAGGGCAATGGGTAAATCGTAGCTAGGGCCCTCTTTACGTAAATCAGCCGGAGCAAGATTAATTACCACTCTTTTATTGTGTTTTTGCGGCGGTTCCAATCCGCTGTTTTTAATTGCTGCGGCAATTCTTTCTTTCGATTCTTCAACCGACTTATCCGGTAATCCGACAATTGTAAAAAAGCGGAGCCCGGATGTTAAATCTGCCTCCACTTCGATTAACTCGGCCTCCAGGCCATTAATTGCCGCTGAAAATACTTTGTGCACCCCGTAGTAGATTTTCGACTATAACTATATATAATCTTTTATCGAAAATCCCAATTAATTATTTATGACCCCGTTGGTGCTATTTCTCTGAAATCACTACGGGGCAAATTGATTTATTGCTTCTGTGGAAAACTTTTTATGAATTTCGTCAAGGGATAAAACAGCTTAAAAGTCAATATTTAGGGCGAAAATTAGCTTAATCCGGTCTTGACGACAGCCCGGAATCAATTCGTAAAATATGGTTTTTAACAAGTTATTAACAGTTTCGGATTGTTTTATTTGGCTAAGATTCTGTCGATTGTGGAATAAATCAGCTCTTTGCTGGTTCCGATAACCAGAAAGTTGCCCAGAATCGTATAGTTTAGCGTCAAAGTCGAGTAGGGTAGGTTTTTGTAGCGGATAATCACATTTTTATAATTGTTGTCGAGAAAGTTTTTGCTTGCGGCTTGTCCGGGAAGTTGTGTTGGGTAGAGATTCTTAAAATCAGCAAGTATTGTTGTTTCCCAGTTTCTCATTTGTGCTTTAAGATTTTCCGAGTTATTGGTTTCGGCAATAATTCCTATCCTTTTTCCTGTTTCCTGGCTAAAAATCAGAAGATTGTAATTATCTTTCAGTTCGGAAAAAACATACGGAGAAATCGGTATTTCCAGATTTTGCAAAACCTCAGCCAAGGAGAGAAAATCGGTTTCGTTCTTTAATGCCCCGATTCTTTTGAAGGTCTGAATTTTTTGCTCTGCTTTTGCTTCCTCTCTCAGAAGTTGAAAAAGGTTTCTTCCCTCAACCAGAGAAAGAATTTCTTCTTCTTCAATATTAATTAGGGGAGCAGATAATTGTGGTTCGGTTTTAATCGGGGGTTCCGGTTCGGGTTCAATGGCTTTATTTTTGAAATAAATAAAAGCCCCGGCGCCAATAAGTGCCAGAGCAATAGCTCCGATTGCCACATTTTTCAATATTTTTCTGATCCCTTCTTTTTCCGGGGCGTAAATCGGTTCAGGGATTTTCAGCTTTTCTATTTGCGGTAATTTCGACGTTTTTTCGGCTTCTTCCGGCGTTTCTTCTGTGACAAAAAATGTTTCCGATTTTTGCGGGGGGAATGAGGCAAGCGGCGATTCGTCCTGCTTGCGGATCAGTTCTTCTGTGCTTGGCAGGGCCGATTTTCTGAATACTGAAGCAATGGGAAGATTTTCCGGAACAATCATTCCGCTTTCTGCTTTTTTCAGTGATTCCGATGTCGCTTCTTGTTTTTTGCTTCCAAGGATTTCTTTTTTTGTATCCTTTTCCGCGACTTCTTTGCTCGGGGCTCCGGGCTTCGGCACTGCCGGAGCAGGGCCGCCAATTATGGGTTTTTGTTGCAGTAAGAGATTTTTGTCTCCTCTTTTTACGCCCATTCCTGCCAGATCATCTTTCATGGTACGAATTTCAAAATCTGGAAGGGCGTTGATAGTTTTGGAGTCCCCCCTTTTTGTCTCTTTTATCTCCTCGAAGTCTTGTATAGGTCCCGGTTTGGGTCCCAATATTCCCATAATTTAATTTTATACCTTCTTTTTTTCTAATACCAGACTGATTTTTCCGTTGTTGTCGATATTTTTGATTTTTACGCCGACAACATCTCCCTCGTGAACAACCTCATCGACTCTTCTGATGTTTCTGCCCAATTCTGAAATATGCAACAATCCGTCTTGCTTGGGGTAGAGTTCGATAAATGCGCCAAAGTCGGTGATTTTCACTACTTTTCCCTGGTATACTTCTCCGATTTTTGCTTCTTTGGTTAGGGCTTTTACTTTGCCGATCGCCTTTTTCGCCATTTCCGCGTCCTCGCAGGTAATAAACACTGTGCCGTCGTCATCAATGTCGATGCTTGCCCCTGTTTCTGCGGTTATTTCGTTAATGGTTTTTCCGCCCGGCCCGATAATCATTCCGATTTTTGCGGGATTAACATGGAGCGAATATACTCTTGGCGCAAAAGGCGAGAGTTCGGGTCGTGGTTCTTTGATTGCTTTTGTGATTACTTCAAGAATTTCCAGTCTTGCTTTTTTCGCTTGCTTGAACGCGTCTTCCAGAATATTCATTCCCACTCCATCGATTTTGATATCCATTTGAAGCGCATTGATTCCGTTTTTGGTTCCCGCAATCTTCAGGTCCATATCTCCGTAATGGTCTTCCGGTCCCTGAATATCGGTAAGTACTTTATATTCTTTACCATCCATCATTAGTCCCATGGCAATTCCCGCAGCCTTTTCCTTAATTGGAATACCCGCATCCATTAGCGCCAGCGTTGAACCGCAAACAGATGCCATTGACGACGATCCGTTCGAAGATAAAACCTCAGACACTACTCTGATTGTATAGGGGAATTCTTCCTTTGGGGGAATAATCGGGACCAATGCTTTTTCCGCCAATGCTCCGTGGCCAATATCCCTTCTTCCGGGATTTCCGATTCTCCCGACTTCGCCAACGGAAAACGGCGGAAAATTGTAGTCATGCATGAATCTTTTCTTGCCCTCGATTTCCATTTGGTCGAAAATCTGTTCCGAGCCCGGAGAGCCGAGCGTGACCGCGGAGAACACCTGAGTTTCGCCTCTTTGGAATATTCCCGAGCCGTGAATTCTCGGAAAAATTCCCACTTCGGCGCTTAATTTCCTCAGTTCGTCGAGCTTTCTGCCATCCGGTCTCTTATTGTTTTTGAGAATATTTACGTGAGTGATTTCGTCAATTTTTTCTTCGATATAATCCATTGCCAAAGTAAGTTTTGCCTTGGTTTCCTCGGGATATTTTTTTGTAATCAATTCTTCAATCCCGTTGTTGATTTCATTTAATTGATTTGTTCTTATCTGTTTTTCTTTGTGGTAAATTGCCGTTTCCAGCTTGTCGCCGAGAAATTCATCAATTGTTTTCTTGAGCCCTGCATCAATTTCTTGGACAGCTAATTCCTTCTTTACCGGTTTGATTTCTTTAACAATGTCTTTCTGGAAATCAATCAGTTTTTTAATGTATTTTCTCGTTAAGTCGATTCCTTCAAGCATCTGGCTCTCCGGCATTTGTAATGCTTGGCCTTCGAGCATATTCAGAAGAATGTCTTTGTTTTTTTCGACTCCGGCAGCGAAGATTTCCGAGCCCGTTTTCGCTTTTGCACTTAAAGTCGAGGTAATTATCCAACTGCCCTTATCGTCTTGGCCTACCGAAATTCCCGCAACCGGACCGTTAAATGGTATATCGGAAACGGCAAGAGCCACCGATGCGCCAATCAGCGCCGGTAGCCCGGGATCATTTTCTCCGTCAAACGACATTACGGTTAAAACAACCTGTAAATCGTTTCTCATTTTTTGGTTAAAGAGGGGGCGAATAGATCTGTCAATCATTCTGCCGGTCAGAATCGCTTCATCGGACGGTCTTCCTTCTCTTTTAATAAAACGACTGCCTTTTATTTTTCCGGCAGCGTAAAATCTTTCTTCGTAATCGACGGTCAGGGGAAAGTATGTTTTGTCGCTTACGTTGGCGCCTAGCACGGCGGTAGCCAAAACAGTTGTTTGGCCGTAGGTTACCAAGGCCGAGACATTGGTTTGTTGGGCTAATCTGCCCAATTCAACAGAGAGTTCTTTCCCTTCAATCTCTGTCTTGAAAATTTTTGTATCCATGATACATAGAAGCAGATTTTGCGCTGATTTTACTCATCGGGATACACGGATTTATGTGGAAAATTTTTCTGCATAAATCTGCTTTATGTGGAAAATTTTTCTGCACAAGTCTGCGTATCTCGCAAAACGAGTCCTATCTGCGCTTTTCTGCCCCTTAATTAATTATTTTTTGTTAATTATCTTTTCGGTATTCTGATTAAGTACTTGGCGGGATTTTTCGCCAAGTCCGTAAAGTCGTCAACTGCCTCTTGAAGCTTACCCGACGTGCTTTTGGAAAAAGCGATTACTTCCACCATTTGCCCTTGGGCCTTTAAATGCTCGACCAGAGGAACAAAATCTCCGTCTCCGGTAACCAGAATAACGCTATCCACTTTTTTACTCAACTCGATTGCATCAACCGCCATGCCGACATCCCAATCCGCTTTTTTCATGCCTCCGGGAAAAATCTGCAGGTCTTTGCTTTTCACTTCAATTCCCGCTTTTGTCAGGGCCTCCAAAAAGGCTTTTTCTTCTCCGGTTTCGGTAGTAACTACGTAGGCAATCGCCCTAATCAGCTTTCTGCCCGCAACCGCGGTTTTCAAAATTTCTCCGAAACTTACCCGGGCGTGATAAATATTTTTCGCCGAGTGGTACATGTTTTGCACATCAATCAAGATTCCTACTCGTTGTTCTTTGTGTTTGATAATCGCCATTTATTTTTTCAATTCCAATGCCTTAATTATTTTTTTATATCTTTTTTCGTCGTTTCCTTCGAGCCACTCCAATAGTTTCTTTCTTTTCGAAACCATTCCCAAAAGGCCTCTTCGAGAATGATTGTCTTTGGGATGTTTTTTCAGGTGACTGGTCAGTTTTTTGATTTCTTCGGTTAGAATGCCAATTTGAACATCGGCCGATCCTGTATCGGTTTCGTGTACCTTATGTTCCTCGATTATTTTTTTCTTTTTCGTTTTCTTCAACATGTTTCGATTATAATACATATTAATTCTTATGGCAAATAATCTTGCCAAAAATTTAATTCAACCCTATAATTTATTATAATGACAAAGAAATTTTTCTTTATTTTTTTATTGCTTTTGGGGCTGATTGTTTTCAGCTCTGTTTTTGCGCAAACAGAAAATAAATTGGAAGTGAACTTTTTTTATTCCGAAACTTGTCCGCACTGCAAGGCAGAACAGGAATTTTTGGACACGATGCAGGAAAAATATCCCGAAATCAAGATTAATCGTTATCTTTCAAGTAATAGCGAAAATAGGAAGCTAATGATTGATTTACTGATAAAGCATTCTGCGGAAAAATACACCGGGCTTGTGCCGTTGACTTTTGTCGGTGAAGAATTTATCATGGGATTTGATAATGCCGACGGAGTAGGCAAAGAAATAGAAGCATCAATTCAGAAACAGCTTAGCAATACTGAGCCGAAACCGATTGAAGACAGCGGCAAGGTTAAGCTTCCACTAATCGGAGAGGTGGACCTGGGCAAATATTCATTATTTGGCCAGGCATTTGTTTTGGGATTTTTTGACGGGTTTAATGTTTGTTCTTTGGGTGCTCTGGTTTTGATTTTGGGGCTGGTTTTGGTTTTACGTTCAAGAATGAAAATCCTGTTTTTCGGCGGAGCGTATATTCTGGCCACGGCAATTGTCTATGGGGTTTTGATTGTGTTGTGGTATAAGCTTTTTTATTATCTTGGTCCGGTTTTGAACATTATGAATGTTTTTGTCGGCGCAATGGGAATTTTAGGTGCTGTTTATTTTTTCCGCCAATTTCTTAAATTTAAAAAATACGGACCAACATGCGATACTGCGCAAAATAATAACATTGTTACAAAATTCTCCCGGAAAGTACAGAATACGTTTAAGGAAACCGGTGGAATCTGGGGGATAGTCATCAGTATATTCGTTTTTGCCATAGTGATTACGGTTGTTGAGTTCCCCTGTTCGGCCGTAATCCCGGTTTTATTTGCGGGAATACTGGCAAAAGCAAAGCTTTCCGCCTTAACCTACCTTTTTTATATCGCGCTTTACATTTTCTTTTACATGCTTGATGAGATTATTGTTTTTCTTATTGCCGTATTTACGATGAATATCAAAATCGCCTCCGGAAAAAGTATGATTTGGCTAAGCTTGATTGAGGCGATTGTTTTGCTTGGTTTGGGAATTTATTATCTGTCCGCGGTTTTTTAAGAATCTATTTTGGTTAACAAAACTCCTTTCCCGATTTTCGGGAGAGGAGTTTAAAATTTCTTTTCAAAATCCTTTTTAAAAAACGCCATTGGTGATACTCTTTTGAATTTCGAGAACTACCTTACATTTTCCCCTTCCCCACAGATCCGCTATCGCTGTTATGATATTGCCTCTTGTTTCGATGTTGTCCAGCCGGATGTATGTGCTTTTAGGCAGAAGCGGAGTAATTGTCTTAATGGGAATAATATGTCCGTCAATTTCCAATAAAGAACAGGGTTCTTGGGGAGTAGTAGAAGTGTTCAGCTTGCCGAATACTTCATCGCTCATTTGATCCTCCTTATTTCGTACGATAGCATTCTACAAAATTCTTGTCAATATTAAAACCCGTTTAGCGCGGATTTTAATGATTTTATGCCCCCACAAGGAATCGAACCTTGATCAATTGCTTAAAAGGCAACTGCTTTACCACTAAGCTATGGGGGCAATATTAGAAAATATAATTTTTTTAAAATAATCTGTCAATTTGCCCCCACAAGGAATTGAACCTTGATCAGCTGCTTAAGAGGCAGTTGCTTTACCACTAAGCTATGGGGGCGCAAATACCCCTGGCAGGATTCGAACCCGCAACCCTCTGTTCCGAAGACAGATGCTCTATCCAGTTGAGCTACAGGGGCTTAATCGTTGTTTAAATTCTAACCCAAAAATTGCCAAAAGGCAAGATTTAAGTTATTCTGAAATTGAAATGACTATTCCCAAAGAAGTTAATTTAATATTGGAAAAATTGATTGGGAAAAACTACGAGGCCTATGTTGTTGGTGGATGCGTAAGAGATTTATTATTGGATAAAAAACCGAAAGATTGGGACATTACTACCAACGCCAAGCCTGAAGAAATCAAAAAAATATTTCCGAAAAGTTTTTACGAAAATAAATTTGGGACAGTTACGGTTTTGACCGATGCCAAAGATGAAACCCTGAAAGAAATCGAAATCACTACTTACCGCAAAGACGGAAAATATTCGGATAAACGCCATCCCGACGAAATTAAATATGCGAAAAATATCGAAGAGGATTTAGCGCGCAGGGACTTTACGATTAATGCGCTTGCTTTGGGCGAAAATAAGGAAATTATTGACCCATTTTTAGGGCAAGATGATTTAAAAAAGAAAATTATCAGGACGGTGGGCAAGGCAGAAGAAAGATTTGATGAAGATGCCTTAAGGATGTTAAGAGCGGTGCGATTTGCATGTGTTTTATCCGCCCAGGGTGGATTAGCACTGGGCTGGGAAATTGAAGCAAAAACCTTTAAAGCAATTCAAAAAAATGCGGGCTGGATTCAGGCAATTTCCAAAGAAAGAATTAAAGATGAGCTCGTGAAAATTATAGAATCTGTTAAAGCGGCCGAGGGAATCGATTTACTGCAAAAGACCAATTTATTGAAATTTATTTTACCGGAGCTGGAAAAGGGAGTCGGTGTGAGTCAGAACAAACATCATATTTACGATATTTATGAGCATTCTCTGCGTTCTTTGAAGGTCACTGCAGAGAAAAATTTCGCCTTGGAAATAAAATTTGCCGCGCTTTTTCACGACATCGGTAAACCGGAAACCAAACAAGGTGAGGGTCCTGATTCCACTTTTTACAATCACGACTATGTGGGTGCGAAATTCACCGCGCGAATTCTGGAAAGATTGAAATTCCCCAATAAATTTATCGACAAAGTGGTTTTATTGGTAAGAAATCATATGTTTGTATCTGACCCTGAAAGGTTGACTGAAGCAGGCGCAAGAAGATTGGTTGCCAGGGTGGGTAAAGAAAATATTCCTGATTTGATAAATTTGCGCATTGCCGACAGATTGGGCATGGGCAGGCCAAAAGAAAAACCGTATAGGTTGCGCACTATTGAATATATGATTGAAAAAGTTTCCCAAGACCCGATTTCCGCGAAAATGCTGAAAATCAACGGTAGCGATATTATGAGTCTTTTGAAAATCGAGCCGGGCCCGAAAGTCGGCGCGATTTTAGATGTATTGCTTTCGGAAATTATCGAAGACCCGAAAAAGAACGACAAGAAAAAATTGGGAAAACGAGTTAGGGAATTAGATAAAGAAGACTTGGAAAAATTACGCGATTTAGCCAAGGGAAAAATCGAAGAAAAAAAAGAAGAAGAAGATTTAAAAATCCGCGAAAAGCACTGGATAAAGTAAATTAAAAACTAAAAATGAAAAATGAAAAACGCGATTGAAATTTATTCTTCCGGCAAGGTGGTTTTTCGGGGGGAAGAATACCGATGCGCAATCGGGAAAAATGGCATTACGGAAAATAAAATCGAAGGCGACGGAAAAACACCGCAGGGATGTTTTGGAATGAGAAAGGTTCTTTATCGCAAAGACAGAATTGAAAAACCGCGAACAGAATTATTAGTTGAAGAAATTCAGGAAAATGACGGTTGGTGTGATGATGTTAATGATAAAAGTTACAATCAACAAATAAAATTACCCCATAATGCGAGCCATGAAAAACTCTGGTGCGATGATGAAGTTTATGATATCGTTGTCGTGTTGGGATATAATGACAACCCCGCAGCTGCGGGGAAGGGCAGCGCAATATTTATGCACATAGCAAGGGAAAATTATCCTCCAACTGTAGGCTGTATAGCATTTAATAAAAAAGATTTATTAGAAATTCTGAAAAATTGCGATAAAGACACATTGGTTTGTGTCGAAAAGTAAAAACGGGATGTAGTATACCGGCAGTACGCGCGCTTCGGGTGCGCGAAGACTGGGTTCAATTCCCAGCATCCCGATAAAAAAAGAACTGACAGTAATCCTGTCAGTTCTTTTGATTTATTTTTTCCTCCGTTTCCTCGTCGAACGCTCGGTAATTCACCGTGAGCTCTTCTCCTTTTTTGATTTTCCTTTTTGTTCTGATTATTTCTCCCTCTCTGTCGATTGTAAGATTGGGATTTTCGGAATGATTCAAAAACTGAACAATACAAAGCGTCTGCAGGCCCTGTTCCGGAATCCAATAAGCTCCCTTATCGAATACGAACAAATCCTTAATCAGGCGTAATACATCCGGATGAATCTTTCTCAACTCTTTTTTACTAAAGGGAACCCACTTTATGTCTTCGGGCTCTCGAAAGGGGTCGATCCCAGCCGGGATATCCCTGACTGCGAATACGCCGACTCCGGAAATACCCGACGGTCTCAACCTGCAATAAACGTCATTCTTGATTTGGGCAATTATCTGTTTTTTGTTCAATGCCTCCTCCTTTAAGGGACTAATAACAGTATAGCATTTAATCAGTATTTTGTCAAATAGTTTAAAGAAAATAAAAAGCGGGGGTAGCGACGTCACTACCCCCTGAGTAAAAATTTCGAAAAAAAAGAGCCGCACGAGGATCACCTTTGTTTACGGGAGCGGATTTTCTCCCAACTTGGACCCCGTCCAAGGATTTCAGCGCGTACTGAGAAGTGTCATCCTTCCTCCTTCTTTGGTCCGCTTTCGGGCCGGTCTTTCGTGTTGTTTGATGACTACTGATTGATGGATGTCACTAGCCGGGCCAAGGCATTGCCCCTCCTATTTGGATTTATGAGGTCGGTAGCATTTGGGTCGTTCCGATCGACGACGGAAGACCAGGCGAGTTTTTTGCCTTGTGGTTAATTCTAGGGCTAACCACTAACCTCAGCAGATTTTATATATTGTAATTATATCATATTAATAGGTTTTGTCAAGTACCTTGTAATGGTTCAATACCTTGGCACCACCTTAGTGATAAAATGTATGTATATGGCATACACCAAAAATCCGAATCTTCCTAAG